>ERZ772872.2603-NODE-2603-length-14373-cov-3.125367_pt1 | contig 14373 bp, 10 predicted proteins | sample MGYA00512132_ERZ772872 | MGnify/ENA primary metagenome ERZ772872 (study PRJEB29015, sample SAMEA2737724) | human gut metagenome | biome: human gut; feature: human-associated habitat; material: faeces | place: China | collected 2012 ...
GATTATTCTTCTCCCCTTTTCTATTTTCTTCTCTACTTTTTCTTTCTTTAAAACCTCTGTTTTTCTTTTTCTGTATACATTCCTCATCTATTTCATAGACGCTGTTTCCCTCTATCACAAGCATCTTCTTTCCCAGCCTTCTCTGCCATCTTATTACAACATATGTCATGAACCTCACTTCCGTCACATATGATAAAAGAAAAAGGCACTTTATGGAAGAAACGAACACGCTCACAACGTTCGATGCCATGACGCAGTCAAGGCAGATTCAGATGATGAAAACAGTGGTTCCCTACCTGAAAAACACACAGAAAAAGCAGTTTGCCGTGATGATCCGGTATATGGAACTCTTCAATACGATGTCCGTCTTTTCAAAGGAGGAACAGGTCTTATCCATGTGCTCCCTGCCGGAAGAGGAAAACAACCCACAGTCACTTTTAAACAGCCTCCGCCCTTTCTGTACCCCAAAAGAGCTTGAGACGATCGATATGCTGACCAATATGTTTTCCATGCTTGAAACCTATGAAACAATTTTTGCAGGATAACACCATCAGCCTTTATTTGTTGTAAAAAAAATCAGAGAGGATTTTCTATGGAAAATGATGTTTTTAAAACCAATCCGGTATTTCAGAATCTGTCACCGGAAAAGCTTTCTTTTTTAATGAATTTTGCAAACAGTAAAAAACCTACCGAAATGAAAGACATGATGCCATTTCTGCTCGGAACGCTCTCCTCCGCCAAAAAGCAGAATATCCAGTTCACAAAGCCTGAAACAGAACTTATGATTTCGATATTAAAACAGAGCATGTCACCGGAGGAAGCAGAAAAAGCAGATAAAATCATCCGGCTCATGAAAGAAAGAAGCGGACAGTCTCAATAGAGGCCGCCCGCTTCTTTCTCATACTTTATGATGCATGTTTCCATCTGGCAATTTCTTACCAGATAGTTGCAACATTCACTTTTAGTACTTTATCAATTGGTGCTACACTGGTTCCCTTGCCATCTGTACCTTCAAAATACTTTGAGCTTGCAGACTCAAACAAAACATAAAGGTTATTTTCCACAATTGCGATTTCCTCGGAGCACGGAGGCATCTCCACCTTAACCGATGGTGTTGACGGGCTCTGGTTCAATGCAATCAGAGAAGAATATACTTTCAGGTAAGAAGAATTGCTTCTTCCAAGCGATGTACTTAAGTATACGGCACCCTGTGAATCAAATGCAATTCCCTGCACTTTGCATGGAATATTGTAATTACTCAATGCAACCAATTTGTCTAACTGTGTGTCATAGGTGTATGCATACATTTTGGAGCGGAACATCTTATTGTAAGTTGCGACCCAGATACGGCCACCATAACAGGTAATGCAGGAAGGTGTATTTCTCAGATAATATTCGTCTGAAATTGCAGATGCATCAATACAATAACCAGGTGCATCTTCCGCGATCAGCCTGATATATTCATAGGAGATACGCTCTAGTGTATTGGAATTAGAGTGACATACCCATAAATTTTCTCCGTCAAAAGCAACACCACCAAGGTGACTGTCTTTTTTCATTCCAAGTGTCACAAGATAATCTCCGGTTTCCCGGTCAAATACCATCAGGGCTCCCGGTTCATTTTTATCCTCAGTGTATGCTGTCATGATCACGTAATCCGGTGTAAAACAAAGTCCCTGCATGCACATATCTGCTGTGTTGATATAGTTGTTTACATAATCTTTTTCTCTGGTGGAAGGCATTCCCGGAATGGATAATTCATCCATAAAATTATAACTGCACTGTCTTAATTCTTTCTGGTTCATCGCAAGCAGATTTCCGGTGTGATAAGAATACATCTCAACGTTCAGATAACTGTCGATTGTCTTTGTCCATTTTGCAAAAAGAACAAGTTCAGAAGGACTTTTCTTTGTGATCTCTGTCACCTTCTTTGTATAACTGCTGTCTGTATACCATCCGGCAAAATTATAACCTTCCTTCACCGGGACATCCAGTGTCACCGGAAGTTCCTTTTCGTGATAGACCTCACGGTTGGAAATGCTGTTCTCTCCTCCATTCAGAATATAGGTAATATGATATGCCTTCTGACCGGTTTCTTCATACGGATCAACATAAACAGGTTTGTTTTCAATGATACCTGCCTGAGAGATTCCGATTCCTTCGATCGTATGGGCACGTGCGACCTGTGGATCGTTGATCACAAGAAGTATTGCATATAAAATTATGAAAATATTTCTTGTGATCTTCATAAATCCACATCTCCTCCTTTACTCGTCGAGTTTCTCTACTTTGCTTGCTCTTGCAGCAATCTCTTTCTCCTGTATATCAGACGGAGCCTGCTCATATCTTGAAAACTCATAAGAATATGTACCGCTTCCACCTGTCATGGAACGAAGATCCGTGTTATAGCCAAATAATTCCATATACGGAATATCTGCAACGATCTCCTGATAACCATGATCTGTCGGGTTCATTCCAAGCACACGTCCACGCCGCTTGTTCAGATCTCCCATAATATCTCCGGTATACTTATCCGGCACGACCACTTTCAATGATGCGATCGGTTCTAAAAGAACCGGGGAAGCCTCTAAGAATCCTTTCTTAAATGCCTGCTTTGCAGCAGTTTTAAATGCCATCTCTGAGGAATCTACCGGATGATAAGAACCATCGTATAAAACTGCCTTCACACCGACAACCGGATATGCAGCGACAGGACCTTTCAGGCAGGATTCCTGAATTCCCTTTTCTACTGCCGGGAAATAGTTCTTTGGAACTGCTCCGCCAACAACCGTCTGTTCAAATACATATGGCTGTTCCAGATCGCCGGATGGTTCAAATGTCATCTTGACGTGTCCATATTGTCCGTGACCGCCGGACTGCTTTTTATACTTGTACTCCACATCTGCTTTCTTGCGGATCGTTTCCCGGAATGCAATCTTAGGCTTCTTCAGTTCAACTTCCACTTTGTAGCGGTTTAAAAGTTTGCTGACTGCAACTTCCAAATGCTGGTCTCCCATTCCATAGAGGAGTGTCTGGCCATTCTCACTGTCATTGACCGCTTTCAGTGTAAGATCTTCCATCATGAGTTTCTGGAGAGCCTGTGAGATTTTATCCTCATCGCCCTTATTCACTGCCTTATATCTCATGTAAGTATATGGTGTGGAGATTGAGGTTCGAATATACAAAATCGGATTTGCTTTTGTGGAAAGGGAATCCGTGGTTGCCGGGCTTGCTAATTTTGCCAAAGCACCGATATCACCTGCATGAAGTTCTTTTACTTCCTCCGGTTTGTTTCCACAGAGCACATACAGTTTTCCGATTTTTTCTTCCACATCTTTGTGATGGTTATATAACACATCATCCGTTTTCAAAACGCCTGAATTCACTTTGATCAGGGAGTATTTTCCAATAAATGGATCTACGATCGTCTTCCATACATAAGCTGACTTTGGTTTTGCAAAATCATAATCTGCACTGTACACTTCATTCGTCTTGGCATTGATACCGGTACAGGAACGTTTTTCCGGACTTGGCAGATACTTCACAATATCGACCAGCAATGTATACATTCCTCTTGCTAGTGTGTTAGAACCCATCAGAACCGGAACAATGCTGCCGTCTGCCACATTCACACGGAGTGCCTGACGGATCTCATCCTCCGAGAACTCTTCGCCGTTAAAATAGCGTTCCATAAACTCTTCACTCGTCTCAGCGACAGCTTCCATCAATGCTTCCCTGCAGATATTTAAGTTGTCTTTGGAGTAATCCGGAACATCAGACTTTTCTACGGTTCCATCTTCTTTCCATCTCTTGGCTCTCTGCTGCAGCACATTGACATATCCGACAAACTGTCCATTCTCTCTGACCGGAAGATGGAACGGTGCGATGCGCTTGCCGTACATCTGCTGAAGATCTTCCACAACCTGCCGGTAGCTTGCCTCGTCAATATCCATATCCGTTACGAATACCATTCTCGGAAGTTTGTATTTCTCGCACATCTCCCATGCTTTCTTCGTTCCGACCTCGATCCCTGCCTTACCGGAAACTACAATGATCGCCGCATCTGCCACGCTCACTGCCTCTTCTGCTTCCCCTACAAAATCAAAATATCCGGGTGTATCAAGGATGTTGATCTTCGTATCGCCCCAGATAACCGGGATCACGGAAGTGTTGATGGAGAAAAGACGTTTTGTCTCTTCCTTGTCGTAATCACTGATCGTGTTGCCGTCTGCAACTTTTCCCATACGGGTTGTCATTCCGGCAAGATAAGCCATTGCCTCGACAAGACTTGTCTTGCCGGATCCCCCATGGCCTAAGAGAACCACATTGCGAATTTTGTCAGTTGTGTAAACGTTCATAGCAAATCCTCCCATACATTTTTCATTGATGATTTTGTTTCGTCATCACCGAATGTTGTTAATGGTTATATTTTACTAAATTTACACGTTTATTACAACTTATTTATTCATATTTACTAACTATTTTTATATTACCCAAAATTTGTTTATATATTATGTATGCATTTTAAATATTTTTTTACCATTTGCATGGAATGTTTACATAGTGTTCACATTTCGTCCAAACTTTGATTATTTTTTTATGCAATATACACTTTTGTACTTTAACGTGTTGACTTTCTTGTGATTTATGTCTATGATAGGTAAAGAATTATAAGAATAGAATTTTAACATCTAACAGGGGGATTTCCATATATGTCACTTCAGAAAATCGGCTTTATCGGACTCGGACTCATCGGTGGTTCCATTGCAAAAAAACTGCATGCACTTCATCCGGAACTTACAATGATTGCAACTGCACATCATACCGAGACGGTTGCCGACGCTTATAAAGAACATTTAATCGTAAACAATACACCGTGTGAACTGAAAGATTTTGCAGACTGCGATTATATTTTTCTGTGCACGCCGACCAGGAAAAATATCGAATATCTGCAGCAGTTAAAAGATGTGATTTCACCGGACTGTATTATCACAGATGTCGGAAGCGTCAAGACAGAGATTCACAGGGAAGTAGAAAAGCTAGGTCTTGAAGCTAACTTTATTGGTGGGCATCCGATGGCGGGCTCTGAGAAAACCGGTCTTTCCAACGCCTCAGAAACACTTTTGGAAAATGCTTACTATATTATCACACCAACCGGAAAAAGTCCTGCTCCCGCCGTGGAAGAACTGACAGAACTGGTGCGTTCCCTTGGTGCGATTCCACTTGTTTTAGGATACGAACAGCACGATTATGCTACCGCAGCGATCAGCCATCTGCCGCACGTGATCGCATACAGTCTCGTAAATCTGGTTCGTGAATCAGATGATGAAAATGAGATCATGAAAACCATTGCAGCCGGAGGATTTAAAGATATCACGCGAATTGCATCATCCTCTCCTGTCATGTGGGAAAATATCTGCCTGTCCAACCAGGAACAGATTTTAAAATTATTGGACAGTTATATTCATACTTTGGAGAAAATGCGGATCAATATCGCAGATGCAGATGAATCAGCTTTGTTAGATGCCTTTACTGCTGCAAAGGATTACCGTGATTCTATCACTATTACGGCAAAAGGCGCTTTAAAGAATATTTACGAATTATATTTAGATCTGATCGATGAGACCGGTGGGATCGCCACCGTCGCCACGATCCTTGCAAGCAATAATTTAAGCATAAAAAACATCGGCATCATTCATAACCGTGAATTTGAAGGCGGTGTCTTGAGACTTGAAATGTATGACAGGGAATCGTTAGCACTGGCAGTCGCACTGCTTAAGAAACATCATTATACGATTTACGAAAGATAGGAAAATGTCGTACGGTCGGCTGATCGTACGGCATTTTTTCTGCGCATGATAATGAAATATCTCATCCTGGCAGCATACATTCTATATTATTTTCCATCATACCAAACTTCACAGTCCTTCCGGTAAAAAGCAATCCCATAACAGTCAATTGTCTTATAACCTTCCTTTAAAAGTGCCTCTTTATATCCTTTCTGATAAATCTGACGCACCGCTTTCTCTGCATCATTTTCCAATTCATCAATTCCAGAAGACACTTTTACTTCTATAATAAATGCCCTGCCTCTGAGCGACGGACTTTTTACCATCAGATCATATCGTCTTTTCCCTGATTCACGGTTCGACTCAACAAGATAATTGCTGCTCTGGCTTAGAATCCCGGCAAGAAAACCATGATAAAAACTTTCCGCACTGTCATAATAACTGATTGTTACTAACAACTGTTCATTCAGAATCTCCTGCATACGCGCCGCGTTTCCCGTTTCCATCGCCTGATACAGATCATGGAAATCTGTTTTCTTTACTTTTTCCCGAAACCAGTTTTGTATTGTGGTCTTATAAATCATTTTCACTTCCTGATTCGGTATCCGGACTTTCAGAAAAATGATACCATCATCCATGTATTCATCTGTTTTAGTCAGATACCCGGTAAAAAACAGAAAATTCCATAAATTCACATCATTCTCATAAATATCCGTGTAAGTAATTTCCTCATGAACCGGAATATCCAATGTATTTCCTGCCAGAAGCGTCTCAATCTGCCCTTTTGTTTCCCTGTCGGCACGCAGTACAAGATTTTTTACAATATCGTTTGAACTGGTATTTACCCAGTACGGACGTGTGAATGCATTTTGATCCGCCACAAGATCATATAAAAACTTGATGACACTCCACGGGTTATATACTTCCCGGTTTCCGAAAGTATATCCATCATACCACTCTCTCATATCTGCAAAACGATCTTCCACACCATAGGAAATCATTGCCTGCTTTACTTCCTGCTCTGTAAATCCAAAATGTTCGCTGTACTGTTTATCCAGAATCGAAATACCGTTCAAATGATTCAAACCGGTAAAAATACTTTCTTTCGATATTCTAAGACAGCCTGTAATGACTGCAAACTGAAGATACGCATTTGTTTTTAACACAGATTCAAACAACGACCGGGTGAAGTCAATCATTTCATTATAAAATCCGGAAAAATATGCATTTTCTAACGGTACATCATATTCATCAACCAGAATGATCACTTTTCGCCCGGTCACCTGATAAAGCAGCCTGCTTAATGTCTTTAAAGAACCGGAATATACCTCCCTGTCCGCTTTTCCTGACGCAATTTCATAAAACAGAGTTCTGTCATCCTCTGAGATATTACCGCTCATTATCTGTTTCTCGTGTCTTTTAAATTCTTCAGAAATTTCTTCTTTCAGTTTAAAATAAGCTGCTTTAAAATTCCTTTGTTTTGCAGACTTTAATGTAAGAAAAATAACAGGATAACACCCCATCTGTGAAATATATTCTTCCCCTGCATTCATAATATTTAAGCCAGTAAATAATGCACGGTTTCTCACATTCTGCTCCGCATCTCCTGTATCTTCAAAAAAATACTGTAACATGCTCAGATTCAGCGTCTTGCCAAAACGTCTGGGGCGGGTAAACAGATTTACCTCGCCTTTCAGCTCTAATAGCTCTTTGATCAGCAGAGTTTTATCAATATAGTAATAATTTTCCTGAATTAATTTTTCGAAACTGTCAATTCCAACCGGTAATGGTCTCATGTCTGCTTCCCTTCTTTTTTAAAAAGTCCCCCGCCTTATGGCAAAGGACTTTTTATTACAACCGCTTGTTCTGTAATCATAGTATCAATTTCGGGTAGTAATATCAACTTTTCTTCGTTGTAATGACTACTTGAATTTTATCTGAAATTTTCACATCTTCAGTCTTTTAAACGATTCCATAACAGTCAAAAAGCTGTATCCCTGACGTTAATCAGGAATACAGCCTCTTGAGTTGAACTGTTTACATTATAAACTAGTTCATGGATACAAATATAGTTTAGCACACTTTTATAAAATCTACAATAGTAAATTTCATAAAATTCAAAAAAATTTTCAAATAACTTTTTTACTTTCAAAAAGATATTCCCGCTTCTCTTCCACACAACCTTCTCTTTAAATTCACATAACTTCCAATCCCACTTCATCTAACCGTCACATTGCATCGGTAGAATACAGCTATCAACAAAAAAGGAGTGAAAAACACTATGAAATATCAAAAAGCATTACTATGTATCGCACTGGCAGGAACACTGATTTTCTCCGGATGCGGCAGTACAAACAATAGTACGGACACAGACAATACCATAGGCACCTCTTCTTCGGTGGAAAGTACCGTAGAAGCGTCTACTGAAGATACTGATACAAAATCAGATGAAAATACGATCATGGGAATGATTTCCGAAATTACCGACAGCACAATCACGGTTGCTACCATGCCGGGCGGTGGTCAGGGCGAAGCACCGGGTAATCCACTGGATGATAATAACGGCGGTGACAATGGTTCCGCTCCGGCTGACAAGCCTGATTCCGATAACAACGATCAGGGCAAAGCACCGGGCAATCCGCCGAGTGACAACAATGGCAGTGACAATAACTCTGCTCCGGCTGACAAACCAGACTCTGATGGCACAGATTCCACCGAAACCCCTGACAATCAGCCAAGTGGCGACAACACTTCTGCCCCTTCCGACAACGGCGGCGCACCGGATATGGGCAATATGTCAACCGAGACGATCAATCTGACCGATTCCACCGTCTACTATGACAAAGATGGAAATGAAACCACACTTTCCGCTTTATCAGAAGGCACTATGGTAACGATCACCTTAGATGATGATGGTAACGCTGCAACTGTAACGATCTCTGACAACGCCGGCGGTCAGCCGGGAGGTAACACTCCAGGCGGAGGCGCTCCGGGAGGCAGCGCTTCCTCCCAGCCGGAATCTTACAATGCCGTAACCGAATATACGGAAGATGCCGAAGTTTCCGATGAGACTTTCTCTTCCACCGGATCCGATGAAAATGCGGTTCTTGTTTCAAATGGCTCAAACGTTACTTTAAAAGATATCACATTAGACCGCACTTCCTCTGATAGTACCGGTGGCGATTCATCCAGTTTTTACGGAGTAGGTGCCGGTCTTTTGGCAACTGACGGAACAGTATCTGTAGACAATGCAACGATCACGACAGATTCTGCCGGTGGTGCAGGCATCTTTTCTTATGGTAACGGAAATGTTACGGTTTCTGACAGTACAATCACAACCACACAGGATACATCCGGCGGTATTCATGTTGCAGGAGGTGGTACACTCACTGCCAAAAATCTGACCGTGACAACGAACGGCGAATCTTCTGCGGCAATCCGGAGTGACCGTGGAGGCGGAACCATGACGGTAGACGGTGGCAGCTATACCTCAAACGGAACCGGTTCTCCGGCTGTTTACTGTACTGCAGATATTTCTATCTCAAATGCTTCTTTAACAGCAAACGGATCGGAAGCAGTCTGTATTGAAGGTCTGAACTCCTTAAAATTAACAGACTGTGATCTGACCGGCAATATTCCGGAAAATGAACAGAATGACTGTAACTGGACTGTCATTCTCTATCAGAGCATGTCCGGTGATTCCGAAGTCGGAAACAGTAATTTTTCCATGACAGGCGGCAGTCTGACTTCTGAAAACGGCGGTATGTTTTATACAACAAATACAGAAAGTACCTTTTATTTATCCGGTGTGGATTTAAACTATTCTGATTCCAATGATTTCCTGTTAAAATGTACCGGCAACAGCAATGCCAGAGGCTGGGGTTCTTCCGGTGCCAACGGTGCTGACTGCGAATTTACTGCAGATTCCCAGACCATGGCAGGAAAGATCATCTGGGACAGTATCAGCCAACTGGATGTTTCCCTTGAAAATAAAAGTACCTGGACCGGAAGTTTTGTTCAGGATGAAAGCAATGCCGGAAATGGCGAAGACGGTTATGCAAATCTGACCATTGACAGCAGTTCTACCTGGATCGTTGATGGGGACAGCACTCTCTCCTCTTTAACCTGCAAGGGAACCATTACAGATGAGGATGGCAACACCGTTACCGTCAAAGGCTCTGATGGAACCACTTATGTGGAAGGTACGAGCAGTTATACTATCACCGTAAATTCTTATGAGGCATAACCTCAAAAAGGGCCTGACAGATTATTTAAAAATAATCTGTCAGGCCCTCTTCAATTATATTGCTTATCACTTCATCCTTGAAACACTTATGCGTCGCGAAACACCTGATAAATATCAATTTTTATTGCATCTGTGTCGGACATGCCTATAAAAGTAGCTCCATATTTGTCTGTTCCATCCTCCAGTTTCTGTTTACGCACGATTTCGATGACCGCATCGAACACTTCTTTCGTCCATATCTGGATCTTAGTATTATAATATCCCCCAACTTCCAAAGGTTCGTTGGACAAAAAGCCGATTCCACCATGCGAAACATCCGTAACTTCGACCTGCGTATAATCATATGTCGTTGTTCCATCTTCTGTCAGACGTTCTAACTGGATGGAAACGTCGATCTTTAAACGCTTATGATGTCTTTTTTCTTCCATTCCATAATACTCCTTCTCTTTTGTAAATCACCTAAACTGTGGTATCTGTGATCAGCATAGCATCCCCAAAACTAAAGAAACGGTATTTTTCTTTTACCGCAATCTCATATGCGCTTAACACATGCTCTCTGCCTGCTAACGCAGAAACTAACATCACAAGTGTAGACTCCGGCAGATGAAAATTCGTGATCAGAGAATCAATGACTTTAAACTGATACCCCGGATAAATAAAAATCTCTGTCCACCCACTTGTCTCACGCAGGAAACCATTCTCATCCGAAGCTGCCTCCAAAGTACGTGTACTGGTAGTTCCTACTGCAATGACACGATGCCCGGTTTCCTTTGCATGATTGATCTTATCTGCCTGTGACTGCTCGATCCGGTAAAATTCAGAATGCATATGGTGTTTCAGAACATCTGTTTCTTTGACCGGACGAAAAGTACCGAGTCCTACATGAAGTGTTACTTCTGCAATCTCCACACCCATTTCCCGTACTTTATTTAAAAGCTCCGGTGTAAAATGGAGTCCTGCTGTCGGTGCGGCGGCGGAACCATCATATTTTGCATATACCGTCTGATAACGGTTTTTATCCTGAAGCTGATGTGTGATATAAGGCGGCAGAGGCATCTGTCCAAGCTGGTCTAAGATTTCCTCAAAAATCCCTTCATAATGAAACTGGATCAGCCGGTTTCCCTCTTCAACAATATCAATAACCTCACCGGTCAGCAGTCCTTCGCCAAAAATGATCTTTGTTCCAACTTTACATTTTTTTCCTGGTTTTACAAGTGTTTCCCAGATATCATTCTCTTTACGTTTTAATAAAAGAATCTCGATCTTTGCCTGTGTGCCCTCTTTTACTCCATAAAGTCTTGCAGGTATTACCTTCGTATTATTAATAACCAGACAATCTCCCGGTCTTAAATAATCTGTAATATCCTTAAAAACACGATGTGTCACTTCACCGGTATTTTTATCCAATACCATCAGCCGCGAACTGGAACGATCCTCTAACGGGTCCTGTGCGATCAGTTCCTGTGGCAGGTCATAATAAAAATCTTTTACATCCATGATAATCCTCATTCAATATACTACAAATACCTGATCCGGTAAAAAACCGGATCAGGCACTACTTACATGCATATGCTTTTTGTTTTATTTTCTTAATTCAGCACCGACACGCTCAAGTGCATTTACAATCCTATCCATTGCACCGGTAATATCGGCATCCTCTAAGTTTCTGTCCTTTGCACGGAAAGATAAAGAATATGCGATTGATTTATATCCCGGTTTGATCTGTGCTCCCTCATAGATATCAAACAGATCATATTTCTCTAAGAACTGGCCGCCTTTTTCATCGAAGATCTTCTCGATATCGCCTGCAAGCACTTTCTTCGGAACAACCATGGAAATGTCTCTGGTTGCAGCCGGGAATTTAGCGATTCCTTCATACTTGTGGTCGAAAGATGCGCGGGATACGATCTCCGGCATATCAAGTACTGCCACATAAACACGCTCTTTGATCGCATAATTTGCAGCAACCGTCGGATGAACTTCTCCAAGATAACCGATCACGGTACCATCATAGACAACATTTGCCTGACGTCCCGGATGTAAGAATGGTTTTCCGGATTCCGGATCATATTCCGGTTTCAGCTTCATGCCTGCTTTGTAGAGAAATTCCTCGATCACACCCTTCATGGTAAAGAAGTCACCCTCTCCGTACATACCAAGTGTAAACTGCATGCGCTCTTCCGGCAGCTCTGTTACCGGTACCTGTTTTGGCAGGTAAATATTTCCAAGTTCATACAGACGCACGTTTTTATTTCTGCGGTTAAAGTTTGTGGAAAGTGATGTCAGCATACCATTTAAGGAAATCGTTCTCATGATAGAGAAATCCTCTCCGAGCGGATTGCTGATCACAACCGCTTTGCGGAGCGGTGAATCCTGTGGCAGTAATAATTTATCGTATACTTTCGGGCTCTCAAAGGAATACGTCATGCCCTGTGAAAATCCGCAGAACTCTGCGATCTCTCTTGCTACTGCCTCGATGCGGAGTTTGAAGGTAAGTTTTCCTGTGGTAGCCTCACCGCTTGGCAGTGTGGTCGGAATCTTATCATAACCGAAGAATCTTGCCACTTCCTCTGCAAGGTCGGCGTCACACTCTAAGTCCTGTCTCCAGGATGGAACGATCACTTCGTTCGAAGCCGGATCATAGCCGAGGTCGATCTTTGAGAAATAAGCCAGCATTGTCTCTTTTGCAATGTCCGTTCCAAGTAGTTTGTTGTATTTCTCCGGCTCGAATGGAATACGTTTATCCCCTTTGACATTCGGGTAAACATCCACAACGCCGCCGACAACTTCTCCGGCACCAAGTTCCTCTATAAGCTGGCATGCACGGTTCATTGCCTCGATCGCTGTGTTTGGATCTAAGCCTTTTTCAAATTTTGCGGAAGCATCTGTACGCAGACCAATCTTTCTTCCTGACAGACGGATATTTGTTCCATCAAAGCATGCAGCTTCAAACAGCATTGTTTTAACATTGTCCGTGATCATGGAGTTTTCTCCACCCATGATACCTGCAATACCGATGGCTTTTCTTCCATCACAGATCATTAATACAGAGTCATCTAAGGTGCGTTCCTGACCGTCTAAAGTCACAAACTGCTCACCCTTTGCAGCGCGTCTTACTACGATCTCTCTGTCCTCGATCGTGTCAAGGTCATAGGCATGCATCGGCTGTCCATACTCTTCCATCACATAGTTTGTGATATCTACAATGTTATTGATCGGACGGATTCCCTGTGCACGCAGTCTGCGCTGCATCCATTCCGGTGACGGTGCGATCTTAATATTTTTTACAACTCTTGCGGTGTAACGGGAGCAGAGTTTGTCATCCTTTACAGATACTTTGATGTAATCGTTGACATCTTCATTGTTACCTGTTTCTGTCACAACCGGAGGAACAAATTCTTTTCCGAATGTAGCTGCTGCTTCTCTCGCAATACCAAGAATGGAAAAACAGTCTACACGGTTTGAAGTGATCTCATACTCAACAACCGTATCATCCAATCCCAGATAGCTTACTGCATTTTCTCCGACCGGAGCATCTTCCGGCAGAATATATAAACCATTTTCCGGTGCAAGCGGGAACATATCTCTGTTGGAACCGAGTTCCTCGATCGAGCACATCATACCATTTGATTCCACACCGCGCAGCTTTCCTTTTTTGATCTTGATGCCACCCTCTGTTTTGCTGCCGTCATGACCGCCTGCAACTTTTCCGCCATCTAATACGACCGGCACTTTGCAGCCTTCAGTTACATTTGGAGCTCCTGTTACGATCTGGATCGTCTCTGTTCCGATATCTACCTGACAGATGACAAGTTTATCTGCATCCGGATGTTTTTCAATGCTCTTTACCTGTCCGATCACAATTTTATCAAGATCCTCATCCATGTTTTCATATCCTTCTACCTTAGAGCCGGATAATGTCATGGCATCCATATATTCCTGTGGTGTACAGTCAAGACCTGGAACTAAGTCTTTGATCCACTTTAATGAAGTATTCATAATGCTATATTCTCCTATCTTTTTCCTAGAACTGATTTAAAAATCTCTGATCATTTTCATAGAGCAGACGCATATCGTCGATCTCATATTTGAGCAGTGCAATACGCTCTAATCCGATACCGAATGCAAATCCTGAGTATTCTTCCGGATCAATACCGCTCATACGCAGTACACGCGGATGTACCATACCACAGCCTAAGATCTCGATCCAGCCTTCTCCTTTACAGAAACGGCATCCTTTACCGCCACATTTAAAACAGGTTACATCCATCTCTGCGGACGGTTCTGTAAATGGGAAGTGATGCGGACGGAATTTTACTTTGGTTTCCGGTCCGAACA
>ERZ772872.2604-NODE-2604-length-14363-cov-18.317585_pt1 | contig 14363 bp, 9 predicted proteins | sample MGYA00512132_ERZ772872 | MGnify/ENA primary metagenome ERZ772872 (study PRJEB29015, sample SAMEA2737724) | human gut metagenome | biome: human gut; feature: human-associated habitat; material: faeces | place: China | collected 2012 ...
GGGCTCCGCCCGCAGGCGGTGGGGGAGAGAACTGTACGGCTGCCCGAAATATTTCGAGCAATGGCAATGTTCTCTCCCTCCGCCCCTACGGGCCACCTCCCCACGCTGTGGGGAGGCTTTTTATCCTGCGGGAGAGCAAAAAATGATGCAGCAGAGGGGGGCAGCCTCGGCGTCCCGTCAGTGTATGCCTGCCGCAAGGTCTTTTTTGTTCCTTCTTTGCAAAGAAGGAACCGAAGAAATTATAAATTATTAGATAAAAACACGTTTTTACACAAATTTGACGGCGTACCCTTTGCGTTGCGTGCATATCTATGTTATAATAGATAAAATGTGTAGTTCTACACATAAATAACATACAGAAAGAGTTGATAGTTCCCCAATGGACGATGGCAGTATATTTATGATCGTCGCACTGATAATCCTGATCGGTTTGTCTGCATTTTTCTCGGCGGCAGAAACAGCGTATAACTCGCTGAATGAGATCCGCCTGCGGAGCAAGGCGGAGGACGGCGACGCCAAAGCAGCGCACACGCTGGCGCTGGTTGAGCGCTACGACAGCCTGCTCAGCACCATTCTGATCGGCAATAACATTGTCAATATCGGTGCGTCCTCTCTTGCCACCGTGCTGTTTACCCGCCTTGTCGGCGGCGTTTACGGCCCTACCGTCTCGACGGTCGTCATGACCCTGCTGGTCCTGACCTTTGGCGAGATCACCCCCAAGAGCATGGCCAAGGAAATGCCCGAAACTCTGGCCATGGGCTTTGCCCCCGTGCTCAGTGCGCTGGTCACGATTTTTACACCGCTGAACGCCCTGTTCGGTGCGTGGAAAAAGTTCCTTGCCAAACGGTTTGATACCGGAGAAAAGGACACCATCACCGAGGGTGAGCTGGTGACCATGGTCAGCGAGGCCGAGAAGGACGGCGAGCTGACGAACCGCGAGAGTGAGCTGATCCGCAGCGCCATCGAGTTTGACGACGTCGAGGCCCAGGATGTGCTGACCCCCCGCGTGGATGTTGTGGCCGTGGCCGACGACACCCCGATGGACGAGGTCACCGAGCGCTTTGCCGAGAGCGGCTATTCCCGTCTGCCGGTTTACCACGATACGATTGACAATATCATCGGTGTCGTACATGAGAAGGACTGTTTTGCGGCCCTGCAGAAGCATGACAAAAATGTCAAGCTGGAGGACCTGATCGGCCCGACACTCTACACGACGAGCGTGACCCAGATTTCCGCGCTGCTGCGCACCCTGCGCGAGAGCAAGCACCACATGGCCGTCGTCGTCGACGAGTACGGCGGCACGGCGGGCATCATCACGCTGGAGGATATTCTCGAGGAGCTGGTCGGTGAGATTTGGGACGAACACGACGACGTGGTCGAGGACGTCCGCCAGCAGTCCGACGGCAGCTGGCTGATTTCCGGCAGCGCCAGTGTTGACGACACCGCCGACGAGCTGGGCATCAAGGAGGACGACGACATTGACGCCGTCGCCATCGGCGGTCTGGTCCAGGAGAAACTGAGCCGTCTGCCCAAGGTGGGCGACAAGTTCATCTGGGGCGACTTTGACGGCACCGTCACACGCGCCACGAACCGCCGCGTCCAGGAGGTCCGCCTGACCCCCCGCAAGGTCCAGGACGAGAACGAAAAGTAAATACCCATAAACCGCACTGCGCCCGCCGAGGGAAACCCGGCGGGCGCGTTTTTTACACCTCCGCCCCATAAAAGACCCGGCAACCCTCCTGCCAAATGTCCGTTTGCAAATTTTTTGTAAAATCCGCCAGAATTTTTTGCTACTTGCGTGGCTTACAATGTTTAAACCGCGGAAAATGTCGAAAATACTGAAATTCTTGCCTTGCAGGGCTGATTTTATGCCGCCGCTGTGCTACAATACTAGTAAATGGGGCATTGCGGCACGCCGCGCCCCTGTGGTATTGACAACACAAGATGGAAGTAAGGAGTACCTGTAATGGCTGAACAGAATCTTGGCCCGCGTGATTTCTTTGCCAAAGAGGACGCAATCGCCGATCTCGGTCTGATTGCCTGTCCCGGCGCAGAGGAGCTTTGCAAACTCGTTGACAGTCACCTCGTCCGCTGGGCGCGCGAGGTCGGCAACACGGATGTCGACACCTTCATCATCCCGTCCGACTGCCCGCGTTTCCAGTCCGGCGACGCAAAGGGTCTCGTCAAGGCGTCCACCCGCGGCGACGACCTGTATATCTTCGTCGATCCGGGCAACTACAGCGTTACCTATCAATTGTTCGGGTATGAGAACCATCTCTCCCCGGACGACCACTTCCAGAACCTGATGCGTCTGATCCAGGCCGTTGCAGGCCGCGCCCACCGCATCAGCGTCATCATGCCCAGCCTGTACGGCGGCCGCCAGCATCGCCGCGTCAGCCGTGAGAGCCTGGACTGCGCCTTTGCGCTGCAGCAGCTGCGCGACGTCGGTGTCAAGAACATCATCACGTTTGACGCCCATGACCCCCGCGTTATGAACGCCGTGCCCACCATGAGCTTCGACAACGTCATGCCCACCTATCAGGTGCTCAAGTGCCTGCTGCATCATGTGCCGGACGTTTCCTTCCACAAGGATAACTTCATGATCGTCTCTCCCGACGAGGGCGCCATGAACCGCAACATGTACTATTCCAGCGTGCTGGGCTGCAACCTGGGCATGTTCTACAAGCGCCGCGACTACAGCCGCATCGTCAACGGCCGCAACCCCATCGTCGCCCATGAGTATCTGGGCGAGAGCGTTGAGGGCAAGGATGTCTTTATCGCCGACGACATCATCGCCTCCGGCGAGTCCATGCTGGACATCGCCTACGAGCTGAAGATGCGCGGTGCCCGCAACATCTTCACCTGCTGCACCTTCCCGCTGTTCACCGCCGGTCTGGAGAAGTTCGACAAGGCCTACAACGACGGCATCATCAAGGCCGTTCTGGGCACGAACCTGACCTACCGCAAGCCCGAACTGCTGGAGCGCGAGTGGTACTACGACGTGGACGTCTCCAAGTACACCGCTTACTTTATTGCCGCCATCAACCATGACAAGAGCGTTTCCTCCATCATTGACCCGATGACCAAGATCCGCACCCTGCTGGACAAGCACGGCATCCCCATGGGCGGCGAGCAGTAATCATGATTTTCCTTCGGTCCGCCTTGGCGGGCCGAATTTTGTTGCAGAAATACGGCATTTTGTATATAATAGAGGTAGAAACTACGCCAGAGGAGAGATATTTATGCTGCCGATCCAACAGCTGCAAGAGCTTATTCAGGGCAAAAAGGTTGCCTTTATCGGTGCGGGCGTCAGCCACAAGCGCTGCATTGAGCAGTTTGTCGAGCTGGGCGCGCAGGTCACGCTCTGCGACCAGAAAAAGAGCCTGGACGACTTCGGTGACTACGCCGACACGCTGCGCCGCCTGAAGGTGAATTTGAGTCTGGGCGAGCATTATACCGACGGCTTCGCCGGGCAGGACATCATCATGCGCACGCCGGGCTATGAGTACTACAAGCCCGAATTGCAGGCTGCGCTGAAAGCCGGCGCAATGGTCACGAGCGAGGTGGAGCTTTTCTTTGAGTTTTGCCCCTGCGAGATCGTGGCCGTGACCGGCTCCGATGGCAAGACCACGACGACGACGCTGATCTCTAAGATGTTCGAGGCTGCGGGCCGCAAGGTCTTTTTGGGCGGCAACATCGGTGCGGCGCTGCTGCCCCAGCTGGCCGACGTGACCTCCGACGCCGTGGCCGTCGTCGAGCTGTCCAGCTTCCAGCTCATCAGCATGCGCCGCAGCCCGAAGGTGGCTGTCGTTACGAACGTGACCCCCAACCACCTCGACCACCACAAGGATATGCAGGAGTACATCGACGCCAAACGCAACATTCTGCTGTGGCAGACCCCGCCCTGCCGCGCCGTGCTGGGCTTTGAGAACGACATCACCCGCGGCATGGAGAAGGACTGCAAGGGCGAGCAGGTCTGGTTCACCCGCCTGCACGAGACTGACAGGGGCGCGTTCCTGCGCGAGAGCGACGATACGCTCTGCTATGCCGAGAACGGCGTTGTGACGCCGATCCTGCCCCGCAAGGAGATTCAACTGCGCGGCCTCCACAATGTGGAAAACCTGCTGGCCGCCTGCGCCGCCGTCTGGGGCCGCGTGCCCATCGAGGCCATGCGTCAGGTCGGCTCGACCTTCACCGGCGTCGAGCACCGCATTGAGCCGGTCCGCACGCTGGACGGCGTGACCTACTACAATGACTCCATCGCGTCCAGCCCCACGCGCACGATTGCGGGTCTGCGCAGCTTTGACCAGAAGATCATCCTGATCGCGGGCGGCTACGACAAAAAGATCCCCTATGAACCGCTGGCCCCGGAGGTTCTCGCCCACGTCAAGACGCTGGTGCTGATGGGCGCTACCGGCCCCCGCATCGAGAAGGCCGTCCGCGAGTGCGATGGCTTTGCCGGGAGCGGCCTGACCATCCTGCACGCCGACAGTATGCAGCACGCCGTCGAGCTGGCGCGCAGTGCCGCCAAACCGGGCGATGTCGTCAGTCTCTCGCCCGCCTCCGCGTCGTTTGACTTGTACCCGAATTTTGAGGTCAGAGGACGGGATTATAAGAATATCGTGAAGAATTTGAAGTAAGCGGCTGAAGGGCTCTGCTGCCTGCCCGCCACCCGTAACTTGACCCGAAAAAGGACCCCTATGATTCAATCCGCTTCCACCCCCGAGCTTCAAACAGAATTCCTCCGCCGCATCGCCCACAAGCCCTACTTTGAATCCACCCTCGGCACGCACCTTCACCTGTTCGGCAACCACCCTGCCAGCGGGTGGGCATTCTACCTGCTGCCCGGCTCCGCGGTGCTGGAGCTGCGCGGCGGGTCGGCGGTGCTCTGCGGTGCGCTGCCCGGCGGGGAAGCGGGGGAGGACGCCCGGGAGGAATTGACGGGCTTTCTCCGCTTTCTGCACGCCGACACCCTGCGAACCGAGCACCCGCTGACCCTGCCCGGTTGGCAGCCTGCCGCGCCGCTGACGCTGTGGGAGCTGCCAAAGGGCCGTGCCCTGCCGCTGCCGCCCGCGCCCCCGGCGGAGCTTGTCCCGGACAAAGCGCCGTCGATGCTGCCGGTCAGCCGCCTGGTCTTTGCCGAGAGCGACGCCGAGGCCGACGAGTTCTACTCCGCGGCCTGCACGGCGCTGGCCCACGGGGTGGGCACCTGCCGCGCGCTGCTGCACAACGGCAGACCCGTCTGCACGGTGGGCTGCTACGAGCAGAGCGATACCGAGAGCTACATGGCCGCGGGCGTGACCGACCCCGCGTGGCAGGGCAGGGGGCTGGCGCGGTATTTGATCGTCGGGCTGGCGAATGAGCTGACCGCCGAACGCGCGGTGCGGTTCGCCTGCTTCCCGGCGCTGTGCGGCTTTTATGCACAGCTTGGATTTTTACAAATCGGCAAAATTCAACATTATACTACAGATTGGAATACTACATGATCGAACAATTTTACGACCTGCGCCCCGAAGTGCTGGCGCTGGACCGCAAGGCCCTCGACCTCTGCCGTGCGCAGTTTGCCCATGTGGAGGAGATCCGCGACTACAACCAGCTCAAAATGCTGCGTGCCTTCACCGACTGCGGCGTCGAGGCACGGCATTTCTGGGGGTCCAGCGGCTACGGCGTCTGGGACGACAGCCGCAACAAGCTGGAGGAGGTCTTTGCCCGCTGCATGGGGGCCGAGGCCGCACTGGTGCGCCCGCAATTCATGAGCGGCACCCACACGCTGACCGTCGCGCTGTTCGGTCTGCTGCGCACCGGCGACACCCTGCTGGCTGCCACGGGCCGCCCTTATGACACGCTGGAAGGCGTCATCGGCATCGGAGACGCGGGCAAGGGCTGCGGCACGCTGCGGGAGTTTGGTGTGAACTACGACGAGTGCCCGCTGCTGCCGGACTTCACCCCCGACTATGACCTGATCGCCGAGAAGGCCAGGACCGCCACGGTGGTACACATCCAGCGCAGCCGCGGCTACACCCAGCGCAATGCGTTTGACCTTGCCACGATTCAAAAGGTCGCGGACACCGCCCGCAAAGCCAACCCGAACGCGGTGATTTTCGTGGACAACTGCTACGGCGAGTTCACCCAGACCGCCGAGCCCGTCGCCTTCGGCGCGGACATCATGGCGGGCAGCTTCATCAAGAACCCCGGCGGCGGCATCACCCCTACGGGCGGCTACATTGCGGGCCGTAAGGACCTTGTCGAAAAGTGCAGCCACCGCTTCACTGCGCCCGGCATCGGCGGGGACCTGGGCTGCACGCAGGACAGCCTGCGGGATACCTTCCTCGGCTTCTACTACGCGCCGGGCGTCGTCTGCGAGGCGCTGAAAACCGCCATCTATGCCCAGTGTCTGCTGGAGCTGGCGGGCGTCGATCCCGTGCCGCGCTACACCGCCGACCACAACGACATTGTGACCTGCTTTGACTCGGGCAGTGCCGCCGCGCTGACCGGCTTCTGCGCGGGCATCCAGCACAACAGCCCCGTGGACAGCTTTGCCAGCCCTGAGCCTGCCGACGAGCCGGGTTACACCGACAAGGTCGTCATGGCCTCCGGCAGCTTTACCGAGGGCAGCACGATTGAAATCAGCTGTGACGGCCCCCTGCGCGCGCCCTACACCTGCTATCTGCAGGGCGGCGTGAACTTTACCGCAGGCCGTGCCGCCGTCCTCAACGCCGTGCAGAACGCTTTTTTCGCAGAGTAAAAAGGCTTCCCCCTCGGGGGAAGCTGTCAGCGGCCCCGCCCGCTGACTGATGAGGGGCAGGTTTGCCATTATAACTCATAAACGGGAAACCGCGGCAAACTCGCCCCTCATCCGGCCCTGCGGGGCCACCCTCAGTCTTCGCGCTAAGAGCCGCCTGCGGCGGTTGCGCTTCGACACGCGCCTGCGGGCGCAGCCCCAAGGGGGAAGGCTTTGAAGTAAAAAAATCTCCCGCGTATCGGTTAGGATACGCGGGAGATTTTTTACATTCTACTGTTTTAGTGCTTCACAAAATCACGGACCAGCGCTTGCAGCAGGTCGTCGCGGTCAATGCGGCGGATGATGGCGCGGGCGTTCTTGTAGGTCGTGATGTAGGTCGGGTCCTCCGACAGGATGTAGCCGACGAGCTGATTGATGGGGTTGTAGCCCTTCTCCTCCAGCGCACGGTACACCTGCAGCACCGCCTGCTTGATCTCCATATCACGGTCATCACGGATGGAAAAAACGGCGGTAGGTTCAGAGATCGGCATTTCAATTCTCCCCTTCATTATGATATTACTAGCCCTATTATACTCAACATGCGCCAAATTTGCAAGATGAAAACGCAGGATTTTTATACAGAAATGCAAATTCCGCTTCTTTGCTTTTTGCCCGCCGCTGTGCTATAATACAGACAAAACTGTCCGTAAAGGAGCTACACTATGAAATTTTCGGAAATGCCCTATGCACGCCCCGACCTTGCCGCCGTCAAGCAGCAGTTTGCTGACCTGCTGGCCCGCTTCAAGGCGGCTGCCACCTACGCCGAGGCCCACGCCGTTTTTCTGGAGGAGGAAAAGCTCAACAAGCATGTGGACACGCTCGCCCAATTGGCCAGCGTGCGCAATACGATTGACACCCGCGACAAATTCTACGATGAGGAGATGAACTTCTGGAACGAGGCCACTCCCCAGCTGCAGGAATGCCAGAACGCCTGGAGCCGCGCGATGCTCGACTCGCCGTTCCGCGCCGACTTCACCGCCGAGTACGGCGACCTGATGTTTGTCAACGCCGAGATCGCGGACAAGGCGTTCTCGCCCGATATTCTCGACGAGATGGCACAGGAAAACAAGCTGACCACCGAGTACGGCAAGCTGATCGCGTCGGCGCAGATCCCGTTTGAGGGCGGCGTCTACACGCTGAGCCAGCTGTCCCCGTTCAAGAACGACCCCGACGATGCCCGCCGTCTGGCCGCCTGGAAGGCCGAGGGCGCATGGTACAAAGAGCACGGGGCCGAGTTTGACGGCCTCTACGACCAGCTCGTCCACCTGCGTGACACCATGGGCAAAAAGCTCGGCTATGAGGGTTACACCACGCTGGGCTACTACCGCATGGGCCGCAACTGCTACACGAAGGCCGATGTGGAAAAGTTCCGCGCCGCCGTCGTCAAGTACATCGTGCCGCTGGCCGACAGCATCTACCGCGAGCAGGCCGGGCGGCTGGGCAAGCAGTACCCGATGAACGCAGCCGACAACGCCCTGATGTTCCGCAGCGGCAACCCCCGCCCGGCGGGCGACGCCGACGCCATCCTCAAGCAGGGCAAAAAGTTCTATGAGGAGCTTTCCCCCGAGACCGGCGTGTTCTTCAACAAAATGCTGGACGACCAGCTCATGGACGTGCTGTCCACCCCCGGCAAGGCAGGCGGTGGCTATTGCACGGGCCTGGGCGATTACGAAATGCCGTTTATTTTTGCCAACTTCAACGGCACCCAGCACGACGTCGAGGTCGTGACCCACGAGGCCGGCCACGCCTTTGCCGCCTACATGAACCGTGACCGCATCCCGTACTCCTACGTCTGGCCCAGCATGGAGGCCTGCGAGGTCCACTCGATGTCGATGGAGTTCTTCGCCTGGCCGTGGGCCGATGGCTTCTTCGGCGCGGATGCCCGCAAGTTCCGCTACAGCCATCTGGCGGGTGCGCTGACCTTCATCCCCTACGGCACAATGGTGGACCACTTCCAGCACATCGTCTACGAGCATCCCGAGCTGACCCCGGCCCAGCGCCACGAGGAATGGAAAAAGCTGGCTGCCATCTATCAGCCCTGGATGCGTCTGGACGGCGAGATCCCGTTCTACGGCGCGGGTGAGTACTGGCAGCGCCAGATGCACATTTATCAGAGCCCGTTCTACTACATCGACTACTGTCTGGCCCAGACCGTCAGCCTGCAGTTCTGGGCGATGCTGCAGAAGGACTGCGCCGATGCGTGGAGCCACTACATGGCCTACACGAAGCAGGGCGGCAGCCGCACCTTCACCGAACTGCTGAAAAACGCCGGCCTGACCACGCCGTTTGAGGAAAGCTGTCTGCGCGGCGTCAGCGAGGCGGCCAAGGCGTGGCTGGACAGCTACGACCTGACGGGGATCGTCTGATGGCGGACCGCGAGCGCGAGAAGAAAAAGAAGCGCGCCTATCTCGACGACTTTGAAAAGGATCTGAACGGCAATTATCAGTATCGCGGTGCGCATTACCGCTATGCGGGCGAGCACCCTCACAGCAGGGTGCTGGCTTTGCTGTGGCTGTTTTGCGGCGGCGGGGCTGCGCTGACCGTCGGCGCGGGCGCACTGCCCGGGGCCACGGCCCGCGCACCTGTGTACCTGCTGCTGCCCTACATGGCGGCACTGGTGCTGGCGCTGTATGCGGTGGTGCTGCTGGTGCGGCTGACCCGGAGCGGCGCGCGCGTGCGGGCTTATATCCACGAACAGACCGCACAAAAATTGCCCTCTTTGTGCAGGGTGACAGCGGTACTCTGCGCTGCTGCCTCTGCGGGGCAGGGGGTGGCTGTGTTTGCAGCGGACACACAGCTGCTTTGGGGAATGCAAGGTATTTTTATACTTTTTGAACTGCTCTCCTGTGCTGCTTTTGCCGCTGCTGCGTGGTTCCTCAAGCGGATGCCGTGGGAAAAAGAAGAATAATTATACATTATCATAATAGAGCGTGCTCCGCAGAAAAACGCAGGGCACGCTTTTTTAGATGAGCAGGAAAAGTCTTCCCCCAGGGGGAAAAGACTTTGGGGGTTACAAAATTTTCCTCTCAAATTCAGCAAAAGGTACAAAAAGCAGCAAAAGCGTGATTTATGGTTGACTTTTTGTCAATTTTAAGGTATCTTATAAGCTAAGCCATTATCGACAAGTGTACGCTGTAAAGAGATACAGGGTGCGGAGAGGGGGGTTCCCCTTTCTCGTGTTGCGCTCTTGGGGAGCGCAATATTGATTTGTGGGTGAGGGCAAATTTATAGGAGGTTTTACCACATGAAAAACACCAAGCAAGCCATTGCACTGGCATCTGCTGCCGCTCTCAGCGTCGGCATGCTGGCAGGCTGCGGCGGTGCTGCTTCTTCCGCTGCGACTGCGTCCAGTGAGGGTACCAGCACGGCCACTGCCGAGGCATCCACCACTGCCGCTTCCGACGGTACGCTCGTTCTGGCCGAGACCGGCTTTGAGAGCAAGTTCAGCCCCTTCTTCGCCGCTTCTGCCTCTGACCAGGATGTCATCGACCTGACCCAGATCGCCCTGCTGGGCGCTGACCGTAAGGGTGAGATGGTCCTGAACGGCATCGAGGGCGAGACCCGCGAGTACAACGGCACTGACTACACCTACCACGGCCCTGCCGACTGCGTTGTCACCGAGAACGCCGACGGCACCGTTACCTATGACATCAAGCTGCGCGAGGACCTGAAGTTCTCCGACGGCGAGCCTGTCACCATCGACGACGTCATCTTCTCGATGTATGTTTTCCTCGATCCTACGTATGATGGTTCTGCAACCATGTACTCCACCCCTATCGTTGGTCTGGACGAGTACCGCAACTCCATGACCACGCTGTCCAAGCTGATCGCTGAGGCCGGCGAGGACAACACCGACAACACGAACTTCACTGCCGAGCAGCAGAAGGCTTTCTGGGACGCTGTCAACGACGGCGGTGTGAAGTTTGCCCAGGAGATCATCGACTACTGCGTTGAGAACGGCGCTGCCGCCGACGCTAACGATGCTGCCGGTGCCGCCTCCGCCTGGAACCTGGGTGAGCTGCCCGCAGGCGCAACCGCGAAGGATATGTTCGAGCTGATCGGCGCGAACTACGACTGGAACTTCTCTGCCATGGAGGCCGAGACCGCCGGTACCGCCCTGTCTGACCTGATCCCCGAGGACGTCTACGCCTACTCCACCACCGGTGTCAACGTCGGTGACGCCGTTGCTTCTGTGGCCGGTATCGTCAAGACCGGTGACTACAGCATGACGCTGACCACCACCGAGCTGTCCACCACCATGATCTACCAGCTGCAGATGCCCATCGCCCCGCTGCACTACTACGGCGATGAGAGCCTGTACGACTACGACAACAACTCCTTCGGCTTTGCCAAGGGCGACCTGAGCAGCGTCCGCGCCAAGACCAGCGCTCCCATGGGTGCCGGTATGTTCACCTTCTCCAAGTACAGCGACGGCGTTGTCTATCTGGATGCCAACCCCTCCTACTTTGACGGCGCACCCAAGGTCGCCCACGTCAACATGAAGGAGACCCAGGAGGCCGATAAGATCACCGGCGTTCAGGCCGGCACCATCGACATCTCCGATCCTTCCTACTCTCTGGAGGTTGCTGACCAGATCGCCGACATCAACGGCGTCGAGGGTGAGGACGGCCCCGTCATCACCACCCGCCTGAAGGACTACCGCGGCTACGGCTACATCGCCCTGAGCGCCAAGAACGTCAACGTCGGCGGCGACCCCTCCTCCCAGGCCTCCAAGGACCTGCGCAAGGCCATCATGACCGTCATCGCCGCTTACCGCGATGAGGGCATCGACTCCTACTACGGCGACACCGCCACCGTCATCAACTACCCGATCTCCAACACCTCCTGGGCTGCCCCGTCCGTCACCGACGACGGCTACCAGATCGCCTACTCCACCGACGTGGACGGCAACGAGATCTACACCTCCGACATGAAGAGCGAGGACAAGTACGCCGCCGCTCTGCAGGCTGCCCTGGGCTACTTTGAGGCTGCCGGTTACACCGTCGCGAACGGCCAGATCACTGCCGCTCCCGCCGGTGCCAAGATGGAGTATCAGATCAACATCGGTGCTTCCGGCAACGGTGATCACCCCTCCTTCCAGACCCTGACCAACGCTGCCGCCGCTCTCAAGACCATCGGCTTCACCCTGACTGTCAACGATATGGCCAACGCTTCCGACCTGTTCGCTTCCTATCAGTCCGGCGCTGCCGAGGGTTGGGTCGCAGCCTGGCAGTCCACCAATGACCCCGATATGTACCAGCTGTACCACAGCCAGGGCGCTACCAACTACTACGCCATCAACGACACTGACCTGGACGAGCTGATCATGGCTGCCCGCGCGACCACCGACCAGGAGGTCCGCAAGACCATGTACAAAGAGGCCATGGAGATCATCCTGGATTGGGGCGTCGAGCTGCCCGTCTACCAGCGCAGCGAGGCTACGATCTTCTCCACCGAGCGTGTCAATATCGACACCATCGCGAAGGATCAGACCCCGTACTGGACCTACAAGTCTGAGCTGAACAACCTCGAGCTGAACTAAGTTCAACTTACCGTTGTGAAAGCAGGTGACCGCCCGCCAAGGGCGGTTGCTTGCTGTATTGGACGAACCGAGGAAAGGGGGAGCGGGCAGCCTGTGCGGGCGCATATAGAATGCGCCCCTACGAATGCGCTGCCCTGTAGGGGCCGGGCATGCCCGGCCCTCTGCCCGGCGGTAATCGCCATTCTTCCCCCTATACCACTAATATGGTCGTCCCACTCCCACGCAGGGCGTCGTCCCTGCGTGGGATGGGGATGCCCACATTACGGCATTTCCCTGCAAAATAAACGCGGTTTAACCGTGCAAGGAAGGAACGAAAACTCTTGCGAAACTACATCATCAAGCGTGTCGCGCAGTCGGTACTGATCCTGTTCTGTGTCATGTTCATTATCTATGCGCTGATCCGCAGCCTGCCCAGCTCCTTTGCCGAGACAATGGCAATGCAGCTGGCTCAGGCCCCCGGCGCCAAGCCCTATGAGGAATGGCTTGCCCAGCTCAACGCTTCCTACGGCCTTGACCTGGACATCGTCCCCGGCTTCTTCACCTGGCTGAGCAAGGCCGTTGTCGGCAACTTCGGCGACAGCTGGAAGTGGAACGTGCCTGCCACCCAGAAATTCACCGAGGTCATCGGCCTGTCTATCATCATGGGCGGCATCTCCTTTGTGCTGTCCCTCGTGATCGCCGTGCCCCTCGGCGTGCTGGCTGCTACCAAGCAGTACAGCCGCGCGGACTATGTCATCACCTCTGTGGCGCTGGTCGGTATTTCGCTGCCCACCTTCTTCTTTGCCACGCTGCTCAAGCTGTTCTTCTCGGTCAAGCTCGGCTGGTTCGACCTATACGGCCTCGTCGGACGCGATTACGCCCAGCTGGATTCGATGGGCCAGTTCCTGGACAAGGCCAACCATCTGGTCCTGCCCATCGTCACGCTGGTCATTGTCTCCATCGGCGGTTACATGCGCTATACCCGCACGAACATGCTCGAGGTCCTGAACGCCGACTACATCCGCACGGCCCGCGCCAAGGGCCTGTCGGAGCGCACGGTCATCTATAAGCACGCCTTCCGCAACACGCTGATCCCGCTGGTCACGATCATCGGCGGCAGCCTGCCCGGCCTGTTCAGCGGCGCCCTCATCACCGAGACACTGTTCTCCATCCCGGGCATCGGCTACATCTCTTACCAGTCCATGGTCGCGGGCGACATCCCGTTCACGATGTTCTACCTGTCCTTCATGGCGGTGCTGACGCTGGCCAGCAACCTGCTGACCGATATTCTGTACGGCGTGGTCGACCCGCGCGTGCGCATTTCTTAAAGAAAGGAGACTGCACACCCATGAGCGAAAATACGCAGAACCAGAACCCGAAGCAGGAGCAGTACTCCCTGAACGACGACCGCCGCGTCAAGGTTTTGTCCCCGGGCGCGCTCGTCGCCAAGCGGTTCTTCCGCAACCGTCTGGCTGTCGTCGGCCTGTCCATTCTGGTGGCCATGTTCCTGTTCTCCTTCGTCGGCGGCCTTGTCAGCCCCTACGGCCAGGACGAGCAGTTCTTCACCTACACCCAGATGTCCAAGGAGTTTGTCGGTGTTACCCGCAACGATACGATGCGCTTTGTTGTGGCCGATGGGCAGAACTTCGGCTCCATCGCCCAGAGCAAGGCACTGGAGGCCGTCAAGAAGGGCAATACGGAATTCAACTATAAGGATGTTGACTACACCGTCGACATCCAGAGCGACGACTTCTACGTTGTCTACCAGGGAAGGGACATCATGGGCTACGCCAGCCGCGACCTTGTGAACGAGGCCGACGGTGCGCCGAAGTTCAGCTTTGATGTCAAGCTGGCTGCCCTGACCGCCATGGCGGCAGGGGAGAAGGAGTTCGCCGCCGACGGCGTGGACTACACCCTCGACGCGGACGGCAACATCCTCGCAGGCGGTGAGGAGCTGGGCTACGTCAGCCGCCTCGTCGTCTCCGCCGCCGATTCCAGCGTCGTCGTCACCCGTGACTTCAAGAACCGCCTCGAGGAGGCCATCGACGACAACGCCGCCAA
>ERZ772872.2606-NODE-2606-length-14357-cov-14.119843_pt1 | contig 14357 bp, 9 predicted proteins | sample MGYA00512132_ERZ772872 | MGnify/ENA primary metagenome ERZ772872 (study PRJEB29015, sample SAMEA2737724) | human gut metagenome | biome: human gut; feature: human-associated habitat; material: faeces | place: China | collected 2012 ...
GAACCGGTTCGATACATACGTGAGTATGCAAATACGTAAACAACAAACAGGCAGACGCGCACACATTGCACCCGCACCCATGAACCAAGGGAGGTCCCATGAAAAACAAAGTGCAGCTCATCACCTACGCCGATCGCCTCGGCGACGGCACCCTCAGCTCGATGACCGACATCCTGCGCACCCGTTTCGACGGCGTGTATGACGGCGTGCATATCCTGCCGTTCTTCACTCCATTCGACGGCGCGGATGCAGGCTTCGACCCCATCGACCACACCAAGGTCGACCCGCGCCTCGGCGGCTGGGACGATGTCGCCGAACTTTCCAAGACCCACGGCATCATGGTCGACGCCATCGTCAACCACATGAGCTGGGAATCCAAGCAGTTCCAAGACGTGCTTGAAAAGGGCGAGGAATCCGAGTATTACCCGATGTTCCTGACCATGAGTTCCGTCTTTCCGAACGGCGCGACCGAAGAGGATCTGGCCGGCATCTACCGTCCGCGCCCGGGTCTGCCGTTCACCCACTACAAGTTCGCGGGCAAGACTCGCCTGGTCTGGGTCAGCTTCACCCCGCAGCAGGTCGATATCGACACGGATTCCGACAAAGGCTGGGAATACCTGATGTCGATTTTCGACCAGATGGCCGCATCCCACGTCAGCTACATTCGTCTTGACGCCGTCGGCTACGGTGCCAAGGAAGCCGGTACCAGCTGCTTCATGACGCCGAAAACGTTCAAGCTCATCTCCCGCCTGCGCGAGGAGGGCGTCAAGCGCGGCTTGGAAATCCTCATCGAAGTGCATTCCTACTACAAGAAGCAGGTCGAGATCGCGTCGAAGGTCGATCGCGTCTACGATTTCGCCCTTCCGCCGCTGCTGCTGCATTCGCTGAATACCGGTCATGTCGAGCCGGTCGCGCATTGGACCGACATCCGTCCGAACAATGCCGTCACCGTACTTGACACGCATGATGGCATCGGCGTGATCGACATCGGTTCCGATCAGCTGGACCGTTCGCTCAAGGGGCTCGTGCCGGATGAGGATGTCGACAATCTCGTCAACGCCATTCATGCGAACACTCACGGCGAATCGCAGGCCGCTACCGGTGCCGCCGCATCCAATCTTGACCTGTATCAGGTCAACAGCACTTACTATTCGGCGCTGGGATGCAACGATCAGCACTATATTGCGGCTCGCGCGGTGCAGTTCTTCCTGCCGGGCGTTCCGCAGGTCTACTATGTCGGCGCGCTTGCCGGCAAGAATGACATGGAGCTGCTGCGCAAGACCAACAATGGCCGCGATATCAATCGCCATTACTATTCCACGGCTGAGATCGACGAGAATCTGCAGCGTCCGGTGGTGAAGGCACTGAACGCGCTTGCCAAGTTCCGCAACGAGCTTGATGCGTTCGACGGCACCTTCTCGTACAGCGCCGACGGCGACACGTCCATCAGCTTCACGTGGGAGGGCACGACCACTCAGGCCACGCTCACGTTTGAGCCGGGCCGTGGTCTTGGTGTGGAGAACACCGCGTCCGTCGCCACGCTCGAATGGCGTGATGCCGCCGGTGAGCACCGCACGGACGATCTGATCGCCAATCCGCCGGTCGCGGCCTGATTCAGCCTCGCCTGATCCGGTCGCTGCCTGACCGCGCATAAATCCATAAATCTGTAATCGTCCTTCCTGTCACCTCTCCTTCAGGAAGGACGATTCGCATTTTCGTTTTTTCGAGAAATCGTCTTATCGGGAAAACAATTTTCCCGGGAATCAGCTGAAATCCCAGCAAAAACGGGTAAGGTGAGCTTATGTCAAAGATGTCAAAGCTTTTCGATCAAGACAACATGTTTTTCGCCATTATGGGCGTGCTGTTCGATCTGATTATTCTCAACGTGCTCACGCTGTTGTGCTGCCTGCCGATCGTCACGGCCGGCGCATCGTTCACTGCGATGCACAGTGTGCTCTGGCGCATGGTCCGCCATGAGGAAACGTATGTGGCGCGCCAGTTTTTCGACTCGTTCAAGCGCAATCTCAAGCAGTCGCTGCTGCCGTGGTTTGCATTCCTGCTGGCGGCGATTGTGCTGGTGGTCGACGGCATGCTCGCCCGGTCCATGGGGTCGATGAGCGGGCCGCTGATGGCGTGCGTCGCGTTCATGGGATTGGTGATTATTGCGATTGCGCAGTACTTCTTCCCGCTGCTTTCTCGCTATGAGAATCCGACTTCCGAAACGTTGAAGAATGCGACGAAACTTGCGCTCGGCTTTTTCCCGCGCACCTTGTGCATGCTGGTGATTTTGGCCGCGTTCGCCGTGCTGTATGCGCAGTTTTTCATATATATGATTCCGCTGCTGATTTTGATGGGCGTCACGTTGCCGCAATACTGTTGCGCGTGGATCTACAACTGGATTTTCCGCCGTATCGACGGTGAGATCGACGCCAAGGGGCGCAAGGTGGCGCAGTCCTGAAATTGTTTGCTCGTAAAGGCCGTTCCGCAGATTGCAAGTTCCGCGGAACGGCCTTTACGCGTTTTCGTCGCCTTGAGTGTCCGATTCTGGAGAATCGGACAACTGGAACGTACTTTTGGGTGCGTGAATGTCCGTTTCTCCCGAATCGGACAACCAGGATGTGTTTTTGAGTACCAGAGTGTCCGTTTCTCCCGAATCGGACAACTACAGGTCAAAGTGGGGCGCTTGAATGACCGATTCTGGAGAATCGGACAACCGTGGGTCTGTTTTGGTGTTCCGGTTATCCGTTTCTGGTGAATCGGACAACCGGAACATGTTTTGAGGCGCTTGGATGTCCGATTCTCCAGAATCGGACACGCTGGGGGCGGGATTAGCAGGGGAGGATGGTGGCGCTGCGGGCTGGGACGTGCAGTTGGGTGCCGTCGAAGCGTGCGGGGTTGCCGATGCTCAGCAGCGTTGGTCTCTCCGTTGGTTCTTGCGTTGGTTTCGCTGTTGGTTCTTGCGATATTTCCTGCGCCGAGCCGCCAGACAGCAGTTTCACATAGTCGCTCGGCAGTGTGCAGCTTGCGTCGGTGTTTGACGGATTGATGGCGACGATGATGCGCTCGCCACCTGCTTCGCGATTAATCTTGCTGTAGGTTTCACAAGGTGTTTCACAGCTGGTTTCGTGTGCTGTTCCGCTGCGTTCGCCGTCAGTTGCGTCACGTTCGGCTTCGCCGGCCTCGGAGCTTCTCGCGTACACCAGCGGATACGCGTGATCTTCCGCGTAGAGGAACTCGATGCCTCCGTCGGCCTGCAGTGCGGGATGTGCCAGGCGTAGCGTGTTCAGTGCGCGTACGGTTTCCAGCAGCGAGTCGCTGCGTCCGGTCTGCGAAGCCACGTTCGGGCGCTCGCTGTCGGCATCGATCGGCAGATACAGATCATCGGGCCGGGCTGCGGAGAATCCTGCGTTGGTTGCGCAGCTCCATTGCATTGGTGTGCGCGATCCGGTGCGCTCGTATCCGCCTTCCTTGGATTTGAGCCCGTGCATGTAGCGCATGCCGATTTCGTCGCCGTAGTAGATGAACGGGCAGCCGGGCATGGTCAGCAGGAATGTGAACGCGAGCTTCATTTCATCGGTGGTCAAGGTGTCGCGCATGCGGATCATGTCGTGATTGCCCGACGGAATGCAGATGTATCCAGGCGTTCCGGCGGTGCTGGCAAGCATGGCCGTATATGTGTCCACAAACGCCTTGATGTCGCCGCTCGCATTGCCGACATTGTCGTTATTACAATTTGGATTGTCTCCGTCGACGACTGAATTGCCGTTGCTGTCGCACCCGCTGCTGCCCGCGCCGTCGCATTCGCTGCGTTCGCCGTCGTGTTCCGTTTCGGCAGTTTCGGCGCTGCCCGTAGCTTCGGAAGATCCGGCCGAAAAATACGGATTCTCGCGGAACAGGTCAAGATAATGCGACGGCCCGAAATGCAGCAGGAAGTCCATGTCGAATCCGGCGTGCAGCGCCTCTTCGGGGTCACCCCATTCCGATACGAGCACCGCTTCCGGGTAGGTTTCGTCCAGATGCGCTCGCACTTGCTGCCACAAGAGTTTCGTCCAATAGTGGTCGGGGTCTTCCTTGACGAGGCTGCCTGCCATGTCCACGCGGAAGCCGTCCGCCCCCAGTCCGAGCCAGAAGTCCATGATGTCTTGGATGAGCAGCCGGCCCTGCACCGCTTCGGGGGAGTCGGCGGCGAACTGCCAGTCTTCGGTGACGGTGCCGAATCCGTAGTTGAGGCATGCCTGCGTGGAGAAGCAGTTCACGGCCGCCGCGTCGGGACGTTCCGCAATGCCTCCGAGGAATCCGCGGATCGATTCGTAGGGCGAGTTCAGATTCGGCGATTGCGTCATCGGTCGCCAGATGTAGCGGTCGGTCCATGCGTTGCGTTCGTCCTTGCCGGATTCGAGGAACCACGGATTGTCGACCGCGGAATGCCCGGGTACGAGGTCGAGCAGTACGTGCATGCCTAGTTCGTGCGCGCGCTCGAAGAGCCGCTGCAGGTCCGCGTTGCTGCCGTAGCGTTCCGCGGCTGTGTAGTAGTCGCGTACGTCGTAGCCGGCATCGTAGAACGACGAGTCGAAGCATGGGTTGATCCAGATCGCATTGCACCCCAGATCGCGCACGTATTGCAGTTTGTCGATGATGCCTTGGAAGTCACCGATACCGTCGCCGTTCGAGTCGTTGAATGATTGCGGATAGATTTCATAAAAGATTGCGTTGTTGAGCCAGCGTGCCATAAATCCTCCTGTTTTCGCGTCTTTGCTGTTGGTCTACCGATGTATCGCAACGTTGGAAACGTCGGTCACTGCTTTTCCGTCATTATAGCCCGTGAAGACACTTTTTAGGGGTGTATGGAATGCCAATGTTTGCAATACGTCAATCGATTGACGCGACACGCCGGCGGATGGCACTGTACACAAGGTTTCTCGAACCGGTTTGACAACTCTCGAACCGGTTTGATATCCTGTATACCAAGGACGGAGAGATTCCGACAACGCGAGTCGGGGATTCACCTTCCTTTATCACCTCATTGGGCAGGGCTGCTCGGTGAATAGTGGATAGAAAGGGATTGGAAAATGAGCAAGTTCTCTTCTTGGAAGAAGGCTGGCACCGCTATTGTTGCAACGCTGATGACCGTTGGCATGCTGGGAGCATGCGGATCGTCATCCAGCTCCAGCGGCACCAAGATCACCATCTTCAACTCCAAGGTTGAAATCGAAAGCCAAATGGAAGACATGGCTGCGAAGTACTCCAAGGAAAAGGGCATAGACGTTGAGGTCTACTACTCCAACGACACCGTCGCAGCGCATCTCGCCACCAAGTACGCATCCAAGGATCCGTACACCATCTCCATGGTCGACGCCAAGGACATCTACTCCTTGGCTGAAGAGCACGCCGTCGATCTGTCCGACCAGGATTGGGTCAAAGACACTGACTACGCCATCAGCATCGACGGCAAGACCTACGGCTTCCCGGTTTCCGTCGAAGCCCGTGGCCTGATCTACAATGCTGACGCCATCAAGAAGGTCACCGGTAAGGAATTCAAGCCTGAGAACTACAAGACCCTTGACGAGTTCAAGGATCTCATCGACGAGCTCAAGGCCGGCGGCATGGAATCCCCGACCGGTGTCATGAAGGAAGACTGGTCCCTCGCCGGGCACCTCCTGCCGGAAGTCTACGAGGAGCAGGAAGATCCGGACGCCTTCTGCCATGAGCTCAAGGACGGCAAGGTCGACCTCAGCTCCAACGCCAAGTGGAACTCCCTGATGGACTTCTTCGACGTGATGAAAGACAACAACTACGCCAAGTCCTCCGCCATCTCCGCCGAGCGTGAGGTGACTGAGCAGAAGCTGGCCGAGGGTGAGATTGCTTTCATGTTCGGCGGCAACTGGGATTGGTCCGTGCTGAACCAGTACGATTACACCGAGAACATGGGTCTCATGCCGGTTCCGCAGAACACCGATGACGGCTCCAATGAGAAGCTCGTCGGCGGCGGCTCCAAGTACTTCTTCATCGACTCTTCCGACAACACCTCCGACGAGCAGCGTAAGGCCGCCAAGGACTTCCTGAACTGGCTTGCCGAAGACAAGGAAGGTCAGGAGTTCATCTCCACCGATGCCGCTCTGATCTCCCCGTTCAAGAACAACGACATCGAAGCTTCCGATCCGCTGGGCAAGTCCGTGAAGTCCTACGCTGACGCCGGCAAGCTGATCGGCAACTACAACTACCTGCCGGACGATCACTACTCCGTGCTCGGCGCAGCCTTCCAGAAGTGGCTCGCAGGTGAAGAGGACCGTGCAGGCCTCGCCCAGGACATCCAGGACTACTGGAAGACCGCTAAGTTCACCGGCGCAACCGCCTGAACTTCCAAATAATGCACCATGATGCAGGGTCCGCCGCTTCCTTCCTGCGGCGGACCTTACATCCCCGGCACGTATGGGATCCATCATGAAACAGAATAAGCTTTCCTATAAAATCGGCCAGTTTCTGATGTTCGGTGGTCCGGCGACGATTCTTTTCTTCGCCGTGGTGATCCTACCGTTCTTCTATGGCCTCTATCTGACACTTACCAGCTGGGACGGCGTTTCGACAACGAAGCCGTTCGTCGGTCTCGAAAACTACAAGGCGGCTCTTGCCGACACCGCATATTGGCAGTCGCTTGGACGCACCTTCATCTACTCCGTCATCGCAGTCATCCTCACCAACATTGTCGCCTTTCTGCTGGCCTACCTCGTGACCAGCGGCATCAAGGGCCAGAACTTCTTCCGTGCGGGCTTCTTCATTCCGAACCTCATCGGCGGCATCGTTCTGGGCTACGTGTGGAAGTTCGTCTTCAACCGCGCATTCGTGGCCGTCGCCGAAGTGGCGACGCAAACAGACCACGCATCGCTGCTCTCCACGCCAAACGGCGCAATGTTCTGCTTGATTCTCGTTTCGGTCTGGCAGTACGCAGGCTACATGATGCTGATTTACGTGGCAGGCTTCATGAGCGTTGACCAGAGCCTGAAGGAAGCGGCCATGATCGATGGCTGCAACAAGGGCAAGGCCATGTGGCACGTGGTCATCCCGCTGATGCGCTCCTCCTTCGTGCAGTGCATCTTCCTGAGCACCACCCGTTGCTTCATGGTGTACGACCTGAACCTTTCGCTTACCAAGGGCGAACCGTTCAACCAGTCGGTGCTCGCAGCAATGCACGTCTACAACCAGGCATTCGTTTACAAGAACTATGGCACCGGTCAGGCGGAGGCGTTGGTCCTCTTCATCGTCTGCGCAGTGATCGGCATGCTGCAGGTGTACTTCGGCAAGAAGGGTGAGGTGGCAGCATAATGAAGGGTCAAACCAGCACTCGCACCAAGGTTCTGCATGCACTGATGATCGTCGTTCTGACGATTCTGCTGCTGCTGTTCATCGCACCGTTCATTCTGGTCGTGATCAACGTCTTCAAGACCAAGGCGGACATCAACACCGCTCCGCTGGCACTGATCGGCAAGCACGGGTTCACCCTGGAGAACTTCCCCAGGGCAATGGACAAGATGAACTTCGTCACCGTGTTCGGCAACTCCGCGGTCATCACCATCAGCGCAACCATACTGACCATCCTGTTCTCCGCGATGTGCGCATACGTGATCGTGCGCAACCCCTCGTGGAAGTTCGGCGGCATGGTGTTCGCGCTTATGGTGGCCTCCATGGTCATTCCGTTCCAGGTGCTCATGGTCCCGCTCGTGTCCGTCTACGGCGGTCTGCTTGACGTGTTGAACAACCGTATCACGCTGATCCTCATGCACACCGGCTTCTCGGTTTCCCTGGCGGTGTTCATGTTCCACGGCGCGATCAAGACGAACATTCCGAACGAGCTTGAGGAAGCCGCCAGCATTGACGGCTGTTCCAAGTGGCGCACCTTCTGGACGATCGTGTTCCCACTGCTCAAGCCGACCGTGGCCACCGTGGCCATCATCGACGCCATGGCGTTCTGGAACGACTACCTGCTGCCGTCCCTGGTCTTGGGTCGCCGCGAACTGTACACCATCCCGATCGCAACCCAGATCTTCTACGGCACATACTCCAACGACATCGGCCTGATCATGGCGGCCCTGCTGCTGGCCATGCTGCCGATCCTTATCCTGTACCTGTTCCTGCAGCGCTACATCGTCGAAGGCGTCACCTCCGGCGCAGTCAAGGGCTGATCGAACGGTACGGAATCCGCAATCATAACTGAACAGACTCACACAACCGGTCCGGATGCGAAGCGATAATCGCATCCGGGCTTTTCTTATGCGATATCGATTCTTATGCGATATCGATATTGAGATTGCCATCGCATGTTTCTGCTGTCTGACAGGACGTATTGATATGGTTGATTTCGCCGAAAGAATCGCTCGAATGCACTGGTGCAGTGCGTCCGGGCGATTTTCATATGTGCTGAATATCGTGTGACATTTCGAAACGAGCAACGAAATAGAAGCAAGAACGACAAGCGACAATACAAAACAGGAAAAACAGGAATAGAAATAAGAGATGACTGAAGACAATCAACATAATGCAGGTGAGCAGCAGACTCCAATGCAGCCGCAGCCGCTGCCGGGCCAGGTGTTCGTACGCCCCGGCATCGATGACCGTCCCGATTACGAAAAAACGCTGACCGAAGAGACCAAAGCGGCCCTGAAGCGCTTGGCCGTACAGCAGAATCCGCGCGTGCCCGAGGCTTCCAACGAGCGTCCGGAAGTGCAGCAGACCCTCATCAACACGGAAGGCGGCTCCCCGCTGACCGCGTTCGCCCATCTCGACGCCGCTGTGCCGAACCTCGAATCGTCGTTCCTTGACCTGCGCGATCCGATGACCGCGCCCGACGGCACCACGCCCACCAAACCGCAGGTGCATCGTCTCACCGCCGGCTTCGCGCTTGGTGCGCTGCTGTTCACCGCGCCGATGGCCGCGCTCAACTCTGTGCTCATTCCGCAGACCATCAGCCGTCTTTCCGGCACCGACCGCGTCACCGATCTGGCGCTGCTCAGCGTCGTCGGCACGTTGTTGACGTTCCTGATGAACGCGTGGATTTCCGTCGGATCCGACCATTCGTACTGCCCGCTGGGCCGCCGCACCCCGTGGATCATCGCCGGCACGGTGCTGACCGCCACGTCGGTGGCGATTCTTTCCGCATGCGATTTCATGCCGTTGGTCATCGTGTTCTGGCTGTTTACGCTGATCGGACATGCGATGGTATCGATGCCGCTGGCGGCCGCTTTCGGTGAGCGCGTGCCTGACAAGTTCCGTGATCGTGCGGACGCGTGGCGTGGCGTTGGCCAAGCGTTCGGCCAAGTGTTGGGCATTATCGCGGCCGTTTCGATTACGTGGGCTGCCGACGATTCCGGTTGGGATGGCACCACGCGTTTCGCCATGATGGTGTTTGCGTTGTGCCTGGTGGTGGCTGGTGTGGCTACGTTGCTGGTGTTGCCGTTTGAGGGTTCCAGCAGCTATTTGCCTCGTGAGGGTGTGAAGAAGGGCGATTATTTTTCGCAGTATCGTCCGCCGAAGGGCGCTCCGAAGTTCTTCATTGCGTTTGCCGCGCGCATGTTTGCCATCGCAGCCACTTCCGGCATTGCGATTTACCAGTGGTATCTTGCGCAGGATGGTTTGGGCGATGTTTCGCAGGTCACCATGTTTGGTTTGTCCGGAGCGGCTGCGGTTATGTCGATGATGGCCGTTGCCGCGTTCGTCGGCTCGCTGTTGGCTGCGCTGCTGCTCGGCCGCATCGCCCGCGCTTTCAAAGATTCCCGTATTCCCGCGATTGCCGCCTGCTTGTTATTTGTGGTTGCTGTGGTGCTTCCGTTGACGCCGATCGATAGTGCTATGGCGGTCGCGCTGTATGCGCTGTTTGCAGGTTTCGCGTATGTGGTGTATGACGGCGTGAGCCAAGGGTTGAATCTTGCGACGTTGCCGGATATACGTTCCGTTGGTCGTTCGTTAGCTGCGTTCAGTTTGGCGAATACGTTCGGTTCGTTGATTGGCGCTGTCGTTTGCGCGATTGCGATTGCGGTGACTGGCGAGTATCTGCTGATTTTCGCTGTTGCCGCCGGTTGCATGGCTGTTGCGGGCGTGCTGACGTTGCTGCTGAAATGATTTGGATGACCTGAGATAATCCGAGAAACGAATATCAAATTCAAAATTGCGCGTCCACATAGTGAACCTTTAGTAGAAAGGATATGTGGACGCGCTTATCTTTACGGCTTAGTTCGAGCGGACAATCCGCCGAATACAAGACTTTGCGAAAGGAGGTTCGCCACGATGAACGGAATGGTTGCACGCGTACTGCTGTCCGCACGAATTATTATTCCGCTTTCGTTGGCGGACTGATTCGAGCAATGCAGCTTCAATCCCTCGCCAACGGAGGCAGGGTTTGAGGCGCGCAAAACACACACGTTGATGGCCCTGCATGCTGCGGGGTCTTTTTGTTGCCGCCCACAAGGCGTAAGGCAACGAAATGAAGACCGCACACAAGAGAATAGAAGAAAGACGTTATCGGCGCATGTTGGGAGCCGGTAACGCATGACAGACGTAACAGGAGTAATCCAATGAGTGCAGTCGAAGCAGCCGCTGGCAAAGCGCAGGCAATGGTGCGCGATTCGGTGAAAACCGTGATCGCCGCTTCCATGGTCGGCACCGCCATCGAGTTCTACGACTTCTACGCATACGGCACCGCCGCTGCGAACTATTTCCCGAAGGTGTTCTTCGGAGACACCACCAATCCGACCGTCGCGCTGCTGGCCAGCCTGCTGACCTTCGCCATCGCGTTCATTGCACGTCCGCTCGGATCCTTGGTGTTCGGCCATTTCGGCGACCGCATGGGTCGCAAGACCACACTGGTGGTTTCGCTGTTGACCATGGGTGTCGCCACGTTCCTGATCGGCTGCCTGCCGACTTACAGCCAGTGGGGCATTGTGGCTGTCGCCGCGCTGTGCCTGTGCCGTTTCGTGCAGGGCATCGGTCTGGGCGGCGAATGGTCGGGTGCCGCTTTGGTGGCCACCGAGAACGCTCCGGAAGACAAGCGTGCGCTGTACGGCTCCTTCCCGGAGTTGGGTGCTCCGATCGGTTTCTTCCTGTCGAACGGCACTTACTTCCTATTGGAAACGTTCAACGATGACGATGCGATGCTGGCATGGGGTTGGCGTGTGCCGTTCCTGCTGTCCGCAGTGCTGGTGATCGTCGGTCTTGTGGTGCGCGTGCAGATGGAGGAGACCCCGATCTTCCGCATGGCCCAGGAACAGAAGAAGGTCGTCAAGTCTCCGCTGACCGAAGTGTTCAAGAAGAGCTGGAAGGAAGTCATCCAAGCCACGTTCCTGGTGGCCGTCACCTACACGCTGTTCTACACGCTGGCAACCTGGTCCCTCGCTTGGGGCACCAAAACCGTCGAGCAGGGCGGCGGAGACCTTGGTTTCACCAATCGTGAATACCTGCTCATGCTGATGCTTGCCATCTGCGTGTTCGCCGCGTTCATCGTCATTTCCTGCGTGAACGCCGATAAATTCGGCCGCAAGCGCGTGATCGTCATCTCGTCCTGCTGCCTCGTGGCATTCGCGCTGCTCTTCCCGTTCCTGCTTGATCCGTCGGTCGTCGGCCAGCGTAACTTCGCCGCCAACCTGCTGTTCCTATGTATCGGCTTCGCGTTGATGGGCACCGCATTCGGTCCGATCGGCGCGTTCCTGCCGGAGCTGTTCGACGCCAACGTGCGTTATTCCGGCTCCGGCATCGGCTACAACCTGGCCGCCATCGTCGGCGCGGCATTCGTGCCGACCATCGCCACTTGGCTGTCCCACCACTGGGGTGTGCACTCCGTCGGTCTGTACCTCGGCGTGATGGCCGTGTGCTGCCTTGTTGCGGTGCTGAGCTGCAAGGAGACTAAGGATGTTGATTTCACCAAGTGATCAATCGCCAAGTGCCGTTTGACCGGCTATTCAGCGACGTGTCAAGATGACATCGACGGAAGCCTTACTAAAAACGTTTGACGCGAATATAACCACTATGTGAACGTCAGCAAGCAACATAAAGAAAGCGGGACTAAAACAGTTCCGCAGGAGAGGCGGGGTGGTTCCTCGGACACAATCCGGGGGAGTAATCTCCTAGGAACCATCGCCCGCTGTGAACAACCGAAACAAGAATTAAATATCGCGAGTTTGTTCGGGAATGCAAGTCCCGAATCGCTATAAAAAGAAAAATAAAGGAGCGCCTATTATGGCAGCAACTATCTGGTACGAGAAGGACGCCGATCTGTCCGTGTTCGATGGCAAGAAGGTGGCCATCCTCGGTTACGGTTCCCAGGGTCACGCCCACGCGCTGAACCTGCGCGATTCCGGTGTGGATGTCGTCGTCGGCCTGCGTCCTACCTCTAAGTCCGTGGAATACGCCAAGGAGCAGGGCCTCGAGGTCAAGCCTGTTGCCGAGGCCGTTGCCGAAGCCGACGTTGTGATGATCCTGCTGCCTGACCAGTACCAGGCCGCCGTGTACAAGAAGGACGTTGAGCCGAACCTGAAGCCGGGCGCTGCTCTGGCTTTCGCTCACGGCTTCAACATCCACTACGGCTACATCAAGCCGTCCGAGGATCATCCGGTGTTCATGGTCGCCCCGAAGGGCCCGGGCCACATCGTTCGTCGTGAGTACGCCGCCGGCCGTGGTGTCCCGGTCGTCGTGGCTGTGGAGCAGGATCCGGATGGCAAGACCTGGCCGCTGTGCCTGGCTTACGCCAAGGCTCTGGGTGCTCTGCGCGCAGGCGCCATCAAGACCACCTTCACCGAGGAGACCGAAACCGATCTGTTCGGCGAGCAGGACGTGCTCATGGGTGGCATCAACCACCTGTGCGATATGGGCTTCGATGTGCTGACCGAGGCTGGCTACCAGCCTGAGATCGCTTACTTCGAGGTGTTCCACGAGCTGAAGATGCTGGTGGATCTGGCCAACGAGGGTGGTCTGAACAAGGCTCGCTGGAGCTGCTCCGACACCGCTCAGTACGGCGATTACACCTCCACCGTCATCACTGAAGAGACCAAGAAGCGCATGCAGTACCAGCTCAAGCGCATTCAGGACGGCTCCTTCGCCAAGGAGTTCATGGATGATCAGGCCGCTGGCGCTCCGAAGTTCAAGGAGCTGCAGGAAGAGTACAGCCACCCGCACCTGGAGACCGTTGGCCCGAAGCTGCGCGCCATGTTCTCCTGGAACAACCAGGTGGACGCCGATGCCGATATGGCCGAGTCCTTCAACGGCAAGATCGCTCGTACCCAGGTTCAGTGATTTCGCTGTAGCGGCTGCATGTTAAGGGCCGCTGAATAACGTAGTAGCGCAATATGCGCGAAACGTGTTGGAAGCCACCGTCTCACCGCGGTGGCTTCTTTTTGTTGCTGTGTTGTTTTATGACTGGGATATTTCGTATGCGGGATCGCAGTACTGATTGTCGGGGGAGCCGCACGGCTAGGCGTTGGCCCACTTTGTGGACTCAATGCTTATTTAGGAAGGGACGGGAGTAGGATAGACCCCAGTTTGCAGGACAAAATCCATGCACAAAAACACGCGAATTCATCTGCGAATGGTAGAAACCCGAGCGCCGGGAGGCGTTCACCCCACTACATAAAAAGGAGTGCCAAGTACAATGGCTGCACAAATCTGGTACGAGAACGACGGCGATCTCTCGGTCCTCGAAGGTAAGAAGGTTGCCATCATCGGTTACGGTTCCCAGGGTCACGCTCATGCGCTGAACCTGCGCGATTCCGGTGTCGACGTCGTCGTCGGCCTGCGTCCGACCTCCAAGTCCGTCGAGCACGCCAAGGAGCAGGGTCTGGAAGTCAAGTCCGTTCCGGAAGCTGCTGCTGAGGCCGATATCATCATGATTCTGGCTCCGGATCAGTACCAGCGCACCATTTGGGCCAATGACATCGAGCCGAACATCAAGCCGGGCGCAGCTGTTGCTTTCGCTCACGGCTTCAACATCCACTACGGCTACATCAAGCCGTCCGAGGACCACCCGATCTTCATGGTCGCTCCGAAGGGCCCGGGCCACATCGTTCGTCGTGAGTACGCCAACGGCCGTGGCGTTCCGGTCGTCGTGGCCGTGGAGCAGGATCCGCGCGGCGATGCTTGGGACATCACCCTGGCTTATGCCAAGGCTTTGGGCGCTCTGCGCGCAGGCGCCATCAAGACCACCTTCACCGAGGAGACCGAAACCGATCTGTTCGGCGAGCAGGACGTGCTCATGGGTGGCATCAACCACCTGTGCGATATGGGCTTCGATGTGCTGACCGAGGCTGGCTACCAGCCTGAGATCGCTTACTTCGAGGTGTTCCACGAGCTGAAGATGCTGGTGGATCTGGCCAACGAGGGTG
>ERZ772872.2612-NODE-2612-length-14337-cov-4.818653_pt1 | contig 14337 bp, 6 predicted proteins | sample MGYA00512132_ERZ772872 | MGnify/ENA primary metagenome ERZ772872 (study PRJEB29015, sample SAMEA2737724) | human gut metagenome | biome: human gut; feature: human-associated habitat; material: faeces | place: China | collected 2012 ...
TACTCAGCTTTCAGGCTGTTCTTCTTCCAAACCAGAAGAGACCACGGCCCAGGAGACTACAGCAGTTGAAACAGAAGCTGAAACTGCTTCCATTCCTAATCCCATCGAAGAGGTAGAAAATGAACAGGCTTTTGAAGCCATGGGCGTTCATATGGTAGTTCCGGCAGACGGAGAAAATAAACATTTTTCTATTATAAGCGGAGAAGTAGCTGAGATCACGTTTGATGAAAATGGTGTTTCTTATTGCTACCGCGCTTCTAACACAGCAGAAGACTTTGCCGGTATTTTTGAACGTTTTACAGACGAAACACTGGCTGTAAACTGGGAATCCGGGGATACAGCAGGAGAAGCACAGGTAAAAACCACAGAAAGCGGCGGAAGACTGGCATCCTGGTCCTGGGGCAGCACATGTTATACTTTGTATACTGCATCTGATATTTCCGATGAGGATTGCACAAATATTGTGACCAATTTAATGGAATTAAGTTATCACGAGTAATGGGGCTAAATCACACCTGTAGGAGATTATTTTATGCTTCAGTTAAAAGATTTTATGCCTGTGAATTTCTTAAAAAAAGAAAGCTGATTCGCAGATAAAAAAGATAATTACTCAAATTTGATAGCCCGCGGGGCTGCCATGGAAATTCAAAAATTTCGTGGCAGCCTTTTTGTATTTCCGGTGGACGTTTTTGGAAAAAATATATGTGAAAATTTGTATATAAATTGATATAAGAGTGAAAAATATGTAAAATGCACAAAAAATGTGACAAATATCAGTAGTTGAGTAGCAAAAATAACTGCAATCATGGTTGACTATCTGATTTAAAAATAATATAATAAAAACAATTGGTGAAAACTTATAAAAGTTTTTTAAAAAGTTCGTGATTTTTTAAAAATGTGCTAAAAATACGAGGCTTCAGGAATGCTTTTATAAAAACACTAAAAACAAATCAGGAGGACGATTATGAGAAGAAAGGTGACAAAGGCAGCAGCGCTTTTATCAGCAGTACTGATGGCTAGCAGTTCTGTACCGTATGGTGTGTTAATACCTTACAATGTATTGGCAGAAGAAGTAAGTGCAGATGCCGGAGCAGCAGTACAGGAGGAAACAGCAGCAACTGTAGGCAGCGTAACCAACATTAAGACATGGGATGCAGCAGGCTTACTGGCAGCAGCAGCAACAGAGGATAATGGCTTATCCTTAAAGGGTGACGGCTGGACAACTGGAACAGATACAGCCGGAGCAGAAGCATTTGGAACAGGAGATTATGTAAAGGCAGGAGGTGTAAAGCCGACACCAAACAACGGTGCTATTCCGACAGCAGGCTGCTATTTACAGTATACAGCGACAGAAAGCGGTAAGCTGACAATTATGGAAAAGACACAGAAGACTAATAAGAGCTTCTATGTAGTAGATTCAGACGGAGTTGTAAAGGCTACAAAGACATCAGGCTCAGCAAGTACATATGATACGATTACAGTTGATGTGGAAGAAGGCAAGACCTATTATGCATATATGTCAGGTTCAACAGCCAATATCTTTTCGGTATCTTTAGCAGTTGGTGAAAAGAAGCAGACTGCATGGGCAGATGTTGCAGCACCGGTAATTAACAGTGTAACAACAGATGAAGCCGGAGATTTCGTTGTAGACTTCTCAGCAGTCATTGATGCATACAAGGGTGCTGATGATGTAAAGGTTACAATGTTACAGGATGGTCTGGAAGTATCTACACAGACATTTACAAAGCAGGCAGATACAGCAACATTTGCACCATACCGTTCAGGCACTTATACATTCGTAGTGGTTGCACAAAGATATGGCGAAGCTGATAAGGCAAGTGAAGTTTATACATACAAGGATTATGTACTGGCAGTGAAGAAGCCGGTTATCACATGGGCACAGAACAAGGGTAACGGCGATGTTTACTTAGACTGGATTAATATTGAAGATGCAGATTCTTATTCTGTAGCTTATAAGGAATCCGGAAGCACAGCAGATTACACGGTTGTAGAATCAGCATTATCTGCAGAAACGGGCAATTATACACTGACAGGACTGACAGCAGGCAAGTCTTATGATATCCAGATTAAGGCACTCAGAAAGTCAGACGGTTTTGAATCTGTTTATACAGAAAAAGATTTTGAAGTAACAACAGCAGAAGAACAGCCATGGTATGCGGCAATCGTAGGTTCTGCACAGGCAGGCGATGTTACATTTACAACGGCTGACGGTCAGACGGATAATGTAAAGCTTTCCGTATCTGACAATAGCGCAGCAAAGAGTAATAATCAGGAATCACCGGCAATTGCAGGAACAGCCGGAACACTGGAAGTTAAGGGACAGGCAAGCGGTAAGATTTCTGATGATGAAGACGGATTTACATATTATTATACAAAGATTGACCCGAACAAAGAAAACTTCAAGCTGAGTGCAACATTTGAGATTACGGATACTTCTCTCACACCGGATAATCAGACCGGTTTTGGTATTGTTGCAGCCGATGCACTTGGATTAAATGTATGGGGCAATCCGGATTATGTACATAAGTATTTCAACTATGCATCTTCTATGATGTTTAGCTCAAAGCAGAGTAATCCGTTTATGAGAACGGTTACAGGTTATACATCAGCTGATACATCAAGCAATGACGGTGTGGAAAGAAGTGTAACAAATGCTAGGTTTACAGACCAGACAGCTAAATTTGAAGTAGGCAACAAATATACATTTTCGTTAGAAAAGACAGACGAAGGTTATACAGCAGCCTGCAACGGTTCAGAGCAGAAGCTTTCTGATAATTCCTTTACATCTGTACAGGAAGATGGAACGGTTGTAGTCGGTATTGCAGTATCCAGAAAGGTATCTGTAAAGGTATCTGATGTTGAATTTTCAAAGTCTGAAAGCAAGGGTATTACATCAAATGACAACGGTGATACAAAGATTACACCGGACGGCAGAGTATACTCAACAGGCACATGTGGTTCTGCTGATTATGAATACATTTATGTACCAAACTGTGACGGTACACTGACCGTAACAGGAGAAAACGGGGATGCAGTTGTTAGTCAGGCAGTATCTGCAAATGAAGTTGTGAGAGTAAATGTTCCGTTAAATAAAGGAAAGAATACCGTAAAATCAACATTCATTCCGACAGCATCAGAAAACCTTACAAATGTAGCAGCAGTCATTAAAGAAACAGTTGTTGACCGTCAGTCTTACGGACAGGAAGGTCAGACTATTATTGTATCTGCAGATGCAGACGCAGAAGGCAAGGGTACAGAAGAAAGCCCAATGAGCTTGTCTAATGCATTAAAGTATGCACAGCCGGGTCAGACCATCTTCTTAAAGAACGGTACTTACAGCGGTGCAAAGGTTGAAAGAAGTGTCAGCGGTACAGCAGATAAGAATATCAACCTTGTAGCAGAATCACTTTCTACAGACGGAACAGACGGTGTAGTATTTACAGGTGAAGTAAGGCTCACAGGTTCATACTGGCATGTATATGGTCTGTATGTAAAAGATTCAGCAGGTGTAGGTATCCAGATTTGCGGTAACTACAATACAATTGAAATGTGTACAGTAAACCACGCAGCAAATTCAGGTATCCAGATCAGCCGTGAAGGCGGTGCAGACAACGATGCCGGAAGAAAGGGCAAGTTATGGCCTACAGGCAACCTCATTAAGAACTGTGAATCATTTGATAACTGTGATGCAGGACGTAATGATGCCGATGGTTTTGCAGCAAAGCTGACTTGTGGTGAAGACAATAAGTTCTATGGCTGTATCAGCCATAACAACATCGATGATGGATGGGATTTATATGCAAAATCCGTATCTGGTGAAATCGGTGCCGTAACAATTGAAAACTGTGTAACTTATAACAACGGCTGGCTGACAACAGATGATGTAACAGCTAAAGGCTATGAATACGGCGAAGGTAACGGCTTCAAGCTTGGCGGTGGTCAGATGAAGGGTGCTCATGTATTAAAGAACAGTATTTCATTTGACAACCATGCAAAGGGTATTACTTCAAACAGCTGCCCTGACTGTAAGATTATCAACTGTATTTCTTACAACAACTCACTGGATAACAGTGCATACAATGTAGGATTAAATACAAAGGATTCTAACATCAAGGCTTGGGAAGTAACAGGATTAATTTCATTAAACAACAGCAAGAATACAAAGCTGGAGGATTTAATCCCATTCGCACTTCACAGTGAAAACAACTATATCTATGACGGTGCAGCTTCTTATAACAATAAGGGCGAACAGGCTACAGAAGACTGGTTTGAAAATGTAGATACATCTGTAAAACCGACAAGAAATGAAGACGGTACAATCAATATGCACGGTCTGCTTCTTTTAAAGGATACAACTAAGAACACAGGTGCAGTATTAGATGTAACAAGTGATGCAGCAAAATCCGTAAAACCGGCAAAGACAACGGTTGTTGAAGAAGAAAAGGTTGTATATGAAATGCGTCAGGATGCAGACGGCAACTGGCATTACTATGCAAATGATAAAATTGCAACGGATTACTGCGGCATGGCATTAAACGAATACGGCTGGTGGTATATCAAGAATGGTGATGTAGACTTCACTTATACCGGTATGGCATGCAATGAATACGGCTGGTGGTATTTCAACAACGGACAGCTTGACCTGACCTTCTATGGACTTGCAAGCAATGAATACGGAACATGGTTCTACACAGACGGACAGTTAAACTTCGACTTTACAGGAATGATTATTCCAGAGAACGAGTGGCTTTATGTTCAGAACGGACAGGTACTGACAGATTACACCGGAATGGCATTAAATGACTATGGCTGGTGGTACTTTAACAATGGTGTTCTGGATTTAAGCTATACCGGAATGGCATTAAATGAATACGGCTGGTGGTATTTTAACAATGGTCTGCTTGATTTAACATTTACGGGTGTCGGCAGTAATGAATACGGCGACTGGTACTTTAAAGACGGAACAATCGCTTTTGATTATTCAGGTACAATTAGCTTTGGCGGACAGGATTATACCGTAACCAATGGATATGCTGTAAAAGCATAAATCTGACAAACTAAGATTGAATTTATAAAAAGACCGGCAGAGATGTAGCGCATTGCAGCATCTCTGCCGGTTTTTCTATTTAACAAAAACCTTAACAAAAAACCATGTAATATTTTATTGAAACAGGTTGGATACAATGGTATAATAAAAATAATTAGATATGAAAAAAGTGACATAGACGACACGAGAAAACAGCAGTAAGGAGGAACAACATATGATTCAGGCAATGGTCAAAAAATTGAATGGGAAAAGACTGCGGCAGCGTATTTCATCTGCAATTTTAATAGTTGCAATATTGGTAAGTTTTTCTGGTATTCTTGGAGGAGCTGCCATGTTAGTAATGGGTGTCCAGTACAATCACGCATTAACCAATTATGGTTTTTCACAGGGTGATATCGGTAAGATGATGATTACATTTGCAGACACCAGAAGTAACCTGCGGGCGGCAATCGGTTATCAGGATAAGACACTGGTACAGGAAACCTACGAAGCGTATGAAACAAAGAAGCAGGCATGTAAGGATTATGCAGCTATAGTAGAAGAAACAGTTGCTTCCGCTGAAGAACGTAAATTGTATGATCAGATCATGAGCGGTATGGAAGATTATTTTACATCAGCTGATAAGGTAGTACAGATGGGTAAAGATGTAACGAATATCGATCAGAGAAATCAGGCACAGCGACTGGCAAAAGATGAAGTGGCACCGAAGTACGAAGCAATTTATGAGAATATGGTACAGCTGCTGGACGTGAATACCAGCGAAGGTAACAAATTGGAAAATATTTTAAAGGTATTAACATTTGTCTTACTGGCAATAGTTATTTTTATTATTATTGCGGCGATTTTAATCGCAAGAAAGCTGGGCGATGCGCTTGCGTTAAATATTGTAAATCCGCTCGATGCATTGGCAGAACGTTTTAAGGCCTTTGCACAGGGTGATTTGACAAGTGAATTTCCGGTAATGGAATCAGAAGATGAAGTATCTGATATGGTTACTGTTGCAAAGGATATGGCAGAGAATCTGTCAGCAGTTATTGAGGATGTTAATTACCGTATGGAACTGATGGCAAAGAATGATTATACAGGCTCGTCTGCAATTCCTGAAAAGTATCTGGGTGATTTTGCAGCCATGAATGATGCAATCCATCAGATGAACGAAGATATGAACGATACAATGCGCCACATTGAAGAAGCTGCCGCTCAGGTATCTATCGGTGCAGGCAACCTTGCAGAGGGGTCACAGAGTCTTGCAGAAGGTTCTACAGACCAGGCCGGTGCAGTTGAAGAATTACTTGCCTCTTTTGCAAGTATTACAGAAGGTGTAGAACATACACATGACAGTGCAAGCGTTTCGTATGATTTATCTGTGAAATATGCAAAAGAAGCAGACAGAAGCCAGCAGGAGATGCAGGCGGTTACGGAAGCTATGCAGCGTATGAGTGAAATGTCTCAGAAGATTGAAAGTATTATCGGTGAAATCGAAGAAATTGCTGAACAGACCAATCTGCTTGCATTAAATGCTTCTATTGAAGCCGCAAGGGCCGGAGAAGCCGGACGCGGATTCGCTGTTGTTGCAACACAGATTGGCAAGCTTGCTGACGAAAGCGCTCAGTCTGCAGTGAATACAAGAGAACTCATTATGAATTCTATTCAGGAAATTGAAAATGGTAACCGTGCCGTAGAGAAGACTTCTAAGACGATTATTGCACTGGTTCAGGGTATTAATGAAGTCGCAGAAAAGTCTAAAGAGTTAGAGGAGCTTTCAGAAACACAGACAGAACAGATGAAGCAGGCTGAAGCCGGTGTTAATCAGATTTCAGAGGTTGTACAGAGCAATGCCGCTATTGCGGAAGAATCTTCTGCAACAAGTGAAGAGCTTTCAGCAGAATCTATTTCACTGAACGAACTTGTACAGCAGTTTAAGCTGAAAAAGTAATTTTTGACACTGATATCAGAATATGCTAGAATTTAAAAATGCGTAGACACGCAGTGAAAGCATACAGAACAGATAAGCGTGAAGTCATGAAAAATGGACTTCGCGCTTTTTTGCACAGATGTTTGCTTCTGAGCGAAAGCAAACATCTATAATGACAGATAAGAAATCGCCTATGCGAATTTCTCATCGCCACTTTGCAACAAGTTGCTCAGAAATGGAGATAAGTGTGAAAAATCACACTGATGTGCTGATTTTTCACACAGCATTTTGTGCCGCAGGCGTCACAAAATAGCTTTTATCGCAGAGCCAAATCTGACATTTGGCTCGCGGTTCCTCCGGCATTAAAATGCCTGCGGAAAAGAGGAAAGTATGTATATTATAGCGGGGCTGGGAAATCCCGGCACACAGTATATGGGAACAAGACACAATGCAGGATTTTCTGTGATAGATGCGCTGGCAGATCAATATAATATCAGCGTAGACACACAAAAACACAAAGGGATGATTGGCAAGGGTATGATTGAGGGAGAGAAGGTCATTCTTGTAAAGCCGATGACGTATATGAATCTGTCCGGGGAATGTATCCGTGAAGTCATGGATTATTATAAGGCGGATATCGATGATTTAATCGTTATTTTTGACGACATCAGCTTAGAACCGGGCAAACTGCGTCTGCGGGCAAAGGGAAGCGCAGGCGGACACAACGGTATTAAAAGTATTATCGCGCAGCTTGGCAGTGACCGGTTCAAGCGTGTTAAGTTCGGTGTCGGTGACAAACCGAAGGGCTGGGACCTTGCAGACTGGGTACTCGGAAAATTCCCGGCAGATTTATACGATACACTGCGGGATGCCAATCAGAGAGCCTGCGAAGCGGTTGCCTGTATCATGACAGAGGGTATTACCGGTGCGATGAATAAATTTAATGGATGAAATAAAAATTGTAGAATAGAGGAAGTATGAAAACATTTTTTGAGCCTGTGCAGGGGATGGCAGGGATAGAAGAAATTAAAAAGTCTTTTAGCCGGCTGGGGCATGCGGTAATGGTCAGCGGCTGCATTGACACGCAGAAAGCACATCTGCTGGAAGCACTCGGGGAGCAGTATCCAATCCGGGTCGTGATTACTAGCGATGAGGTCAAGGCAAGACAGCTTCGTGAGGATTGTCTCTTTTTTGATAAGAGCAGTATTTACTATCCTGCCAAGGATTTTATCTTTTACAGCGCCGATGTGCATGGCAACCAGCTTGCGGGAGAGCGGCTTGCATGCATTTACAAAATCATTCAGGCGCAGAAGCATATCAGTGAAGACAGTATTTCAAACGGTAAAACAGACGGCATACAGCCGGAAAACAAAAATGCGGCGGGACTTACGGTTGTGACAACGATTGACGGCTGTGCTGATTTGCTCGTTCCGCTTGAAAAATATAAAAATGCCACGATTTCATTTGAAAAAGGACAGGTTCTTGATTTAGAAGCGCTTTCAAAAGAACTGGTACAGATTGGCTATGAGCGATGTGCGATTGTGGACGGACAGGGCAAATTTGCGGTGCGCGGCGGTATTATCGACATTTTCCCGTATACGGAAGAAACACCGGTGCGCATTGAGTTGTGGGACGATGAGGTGGATTCAATCCGTTTGTTTGACGTGGAGAGCCAGCGTTCTATTGAAAAGATTGAGCGGTTTGAAGCTTTTCCGGCGACAGAATGCCTGTTAAGCGAAGAAGAAATTGCGCGCGGCAGGGAAAAGTTACAGGAAGAACTGGCGATTCAGCTGACTGCATTTGGCAATGATAAGAAGAAAAAGACGGCAGAGGATATTGAGAAATGCAACCGTATCCGCAGAAATGTGGCAGATATGGAGCGTACCGGCGATTACAGCAAGGCACTGCGGATGTTTGCAGAGGAACTGACCGGATTTTTAAGCTATTTTCCAAAGGAAGACACGCTGTTTGTATTAGATGAGCCAAACCGCTTAAATGAGCGCATGGAACTTATTTTATATGAATATACGGAAAGTATGAAAAACCGTCTGGAGGGCGGCTATATTCTGCCGGGACAGACCGATATGATTCACGGGATTGAAAGCATTTATGCGGGACTTGAAAAGAAACGTACTCTGCTGTTGTCGGCGCTGGATTACAAGCCGGAAAAATTTGCCGTGGCGGAATATGTGCGCATTGATACCCGCAGTATCAGTCCGTACCACAACAGCTTTGAGTATCTTGCGGACGATTTAAAAAAATATAAGCGTTCGGGGTATAAGAGTATCCTGGTGTGCAATTCGAGAACGCGTGCGGCGAGAATTGTGCAGGATCTGGCTGATCTGGGGCTGACGGCGTATTTCAGTGAAGATTTTGAAAATGAAATGCTTGAAGGCACGATTATGGTCACTTACGGCAGTCTGCACAAGGGCTTTGAGTATCCGCTTCTGCAGTTTGTCGTGATTGCGGAAAATGATATTTTTGCAAGCAGGCACAAAAAACGTGAAAAGAAGAAAAAGTATGACGGAAAGTCGATAGCCGGTTTTAACGAACTGAATATCGGCGATTTTGTCGTGCATGAAAGTCACGGACTGGGTGTGTATAAGGGTATTGAAAAAATTACGGTTGAGGGCGTGGAAAAGGATTATATCAAGATTGAATACGCCGGAAACAGTAACCTTTATGTGCTGGCGACACAGCTTGACCGTTTACAGAAATATGCGGCGGCGGATACCGAAAAGAAGCCGAAGCTGAATAAGCTGGGGACACAGGAGTGGAATAAAACAAAATCCAAGGTACACGGCGCGGTTGAAGAAGTGGCAAAGGATCTGGTTGCGCTGTATGCGGCGCGGCAGAAGGAAAAGGGCTATCAGTTTGGACCGGATACCGTATGGCAGAGGGAATTTGAAGAAATGTTTCCATATGAGGAAACGCAGGATCAGTTGACGGCGATAGAAGACACAAAGCGTGATATGGAAAGTACCCGCATTATGGACCGTTTAATCTGCGGTGATGTCGGTTACGGCAAGACCGAAGTCGCAATCCGTGCGGCATTTAAAGCGGTACAGGAGGGCAAGCAGGTGGCATATCTTGTGCCGACAACCATTCTTGCCCAGCAGATTTACAACACCTTTGAACAGCGGATGAAAAATTTTCCGGTGACGGTGGCACAGCTGTCAAGCTTCCGTACAAGCAAGGAAATCAAGGAAAGTATTTCCGAGTTAAAAAAAGGTTTTGTAGATATTGCAATCGGTACACACAGACTGTTATCCAAGGATGTGGAGTTTAAGGACCTGGGACTGTTGATTATTGATGAGGAACAGCGTTTTGGTGTAACCCATAAGGAAAAGATTAAGAAATTAAAAAATGATGTGGATGTCATGACGCTCAGTGCGACCCCGATTCCTAGAACACTGCATATGAGCCTTGTCGGTATCCGTGATATGAGTGTACTGGAAGAACCGCCGACAGACCGCGTGCCGATACAGACCTTTGTAACGGAACATAACGATGAAATGATCCGGGAGGCGATTCACAGAGAACTGGCAAGAAACGGGCAGGTGTATTATGTATACAATCGTGTCCGCAGCATTGATGAGGTGGCGGCACACATTGAGGAACTGGTGCCGGAGGCCAATGTCGCCTATGCACACGGTCAGATGGAAAAACGTATGCTTGAAAAAATCATGTACGAATTTATCAACGGAGAAATTGACGTCTTAATTTCAACAACGATTATCGAAACCGGTGTGGACATTTCAAATGTCAATACCATGATTATCGAAGATGCGGATAAATTCGGGCTTTCACAGCTTTACCAGTTACGCGGGCGTGTCGGACGAAGCAGCAGAACGTCCTATGCATTTTTATTGTACCGCAGGGACAGAATGCTCACGGAAGTGGCAGAGAAACGTTTAAGTGCGATTCGTGAATTTTCGGATTTTGGCTCCGGTTTTAAGATTGCGATGAAAGACCTTGAAATCCGTGGCGCAGGAAATGTGCTTGGACGTTCACAGCATGGGCATATGGCGGCGGTCGGATATGATTTGTACTGTAAAATGCTCAATCAGGCGGTGAATGATTTGAAGGGCATTAAAAATGAATACGGTTTTGAAACAAATGTGGATTTGAATGTAGATGCATTTATTCCGTCTTCTTATATTAAGAGCGAATATCAGAAGCTGGATGTCTACAAGCGGATTGCGGGTATTGAAAGCGAGGAGGAACTGTCGGATATGTGCGACGAACTCGGTGACCGTTACGGCAGTCTGCCGGCAAGTGCCGCCAATCTTTTAAATATTGCACTGGTTAAGTCTATGGCACACAAAATCGGCATTACCGAGATTCAGGGCGGAACGGACGAAACACAGGGGGCATCGCAGTGGCGGACGGTCATGAAGATTTATCCGAAAGCGGACATTCAGGGGGATAAAATCGAAAATTTCGTAGCCGGATACGGCGGTGCGGTGCGGTTTATCAGCAGTCCGGAACCGAAATTTGTCTGGAGGGTGACAAAGAAGAAATTCAGCAATGCGCAGGAATATCTGGCAGGATTAAAAGCCCTGGTAAAGGATATGCAGCAGCTGACGTAAATCGGTTATAAAGCAATTTGGAAAGGATTCTTCTGAAAGGGGTTTGCATTTTGAAAAAAGTGTGCTATAATACGTTAAAGTTTAACGCTTTAAAGTGAAAAATAAAACAAAAGCAGATATTGGAGGAAAAGGAAATGGAACAGAAGGGCGAATTAATTTCTTACAGACCGGATATTAAGGTCGTTGATTGTACAATCAGAGACGGAGGATTGGTCAACAATTTTTATTTTGACGATGAATTTGTAAGAAATTTATATACCGCCAACGTGGCAGCAGGTGTAGAATACATGGAGTTCGGTTATAAGGCTTCAAAGGAAATTTTTGACGTTAAGGAATTCGGCAAGTGGAAGTTCTGTGATGAGCAGGATATCCGTGATATTGTCGGTGATAACAACACCGATTTAAAGATTTCCGTTATGGCAGATGTCGGACGTACCGATTATAAAAAAGATATTATTCCAAAGACAGACAGCGTGATTGACATGATTCGTATTGCTACTTATATTAATACAATTCCGGCGGCAATCGAGATGATTCATTACTGTGCGGAGATGGGCTATGAAACCACGATTAATATTATGGCAGTTTCCACAGCGGCAGAATCTGAGCTGGATTTGGCACTGGATTTACTGGCACAGAGCGAGGTCGGCACGATTTATCTGGTTGACAGCTATGGTTCTTTATATCCGGAACAGATCCGCAGACTGGCGGATAAGTATTTGAAGGTTGCAGAAAAATACGGCAAGAAGGTCGGTATCCATGCACACAACAACCAGCAGCTTGCATTTGCAAATACGATTGAAGCCTGCACCGTAGGTGTCAGCTATCTGGATGCAACGATGAGCGGCATGGGACGCGGTGCAGGAAACTGCAACATGGAACTGCTGTTAGGCTTCCTTAGAAATCCGAAGTACAGTTTGAATCCGGTATTAAAATTTTTACAGAACCAGATGCTTCCGCTAAAGAAGACAGGGCTTGTATGGGGCTGTGATGTACAGTATATGCTGACAGGACAGCAGAATCAGCACCCAAGAACTGCCATTGCGTTTACGGCAGAACAACGTGAAGATTATGCGGCATTTTATCAGTCATTATTAGATCGGGAATAAAATGATGAAACTTCCTAAAAATGCAGAAACTGGGATATTGACTTTCACAAGGTATCGCAGTAAAATAACTGTTAAGAATTGCGTGGAATGAAGTAAAAGATATCATTTCGTAACAATCCGACTAGACGCGAAAGGGAGTAATGAAGATGGAAAAGAAAAATCTTGACTGGGCAAATCTTGGATTCGGTTATGTAAAGACAGATAAAAGATTTGTAGCAAATTATAAAGACGGAGCGTGGGATGACGGAGTCATTACAGATGATGATAAGGTCGTGTTAAATGAGTGTGCAGGTGTACTTCAGTATGCACAGACTTGTTTTGAAGGTTTAAAGGCTTATACAACAGAAGACGGTCATATTGTTATGTTCCGTCCGGACCTCAATGCACAGAGAATGCATGATTCCTGCGAAAGACTGGAAATGCCGCCATTCCCTGTAGACAAGTTTGTACAGGCTGTTACAGATACAGTAAAGGCAAATGCAGCATGGGTACCGCCATTTGGTTCAGGTGCTACATTATACATCCGTCCATATATGTTCGGCAGCAATCCGGTTATTGGTGTAAAGCCGGCTGATGAATATCAGTTCAGAATCCTTACAACACCGGTTGGTCCGTATTTCAAGGGCGGCGCAAAGCCTCTTACAATTAAGGTATCTGATTTCGATAGAGCAGCACCTCACGGAACAGGTCATATCAAGGCCGGTTTAAATTATGCCATGAGCTTACATGCAATCGTAACAGCACATAAAGAAGGCTACGCAGAAAATATGTACTTAGACCCGGCAACAAGAACAAAGGTAGAAGAAACAGGCGGTGCAAACTTCCTGTTCGTTACAAAAGACGGTACAGTTGTAACACCAAAGTCAAGCAGTATTCTTCCTTCCATTACACGTCGTTCACTCGTATATGTTGCGAAGGAAATCTTAGGACTGAAGGTTGAAGAACGTGAAGTTACACTGGAAGAAGTAAAGGATTTCGCAGAATGTGGTCTTTGCGGTACAGCAGCTGTTATCTCACCGGTTGGTAAGATTGTTGACCACGGCAAGGAAATCTGCATGCCAAGCGGTATGGAAAAGATGGGTCCTACAATCCAGAAGCTGTACGATACTTTAACAGGTATCCAGATGGGCAAGCTTGAAGCACCTAAGGGCTGGATTTATACAGTAGAATAATTTAAAATTAAATCATGAATTTTAGCGGTGGATTTCTTTTAGGATAAGCCGGTAAAAGCGGATAGAGAGCAGATACAGAAAGGATTTTTGTGTCTGCTCTTTTTGTATTAAAGGGACTTTGTCAGGACGGAGGAAAATGGTTTTAAATGCTATTTGTATAGTGTAAAAAATATATTGACAAGGTTTATTATATGAAGTATATTATATACATCAACAATATTTATAAATATTGTTGAATGATGAATAAAATGCGAAAGAAAGGGGCGATGCGATTGCCAAAAAGCACAACAAAATTAAAACAGTATTTTCCGATGATTCGTGAGCGGGAGGATATTAAAAGAGAAATCCGCGAGAATCCAAAATTTTTAGAAAAATATCGGGAATGGGACGAAGAACAGCAGGAAGAATTTTTAGACTACTGCACCGGGGTCAAAGGCGAAAAGAAAAAAGCCTTCAGTTATAAGGATATAAAATCCGTCTA
>ERZ772872.2616-NODE-2616-length-14319-cov-11.489624_pt1 | contig 14319 bp, 11 predicted proteins | sample MGYA00512132_ERZ772872 | MGnify/ENA primary metagenome ERZ772872 (study PRJEB29015, sample SAMEA2737724) | human gut metagenome | biome: human gut; feature: human-associated habitat; material: faeces | place: China | collected 2012 ...
GCTGCCGGAGCGGTGCTTAAGCCGCAAGGCGGGAATTGTGCGGTGTTGCCCTATCCTCACTTCCCTTTTGGTGAGCGGCTAGCCTGCAATTCGACGTATTATTGAGGTTACCATTTCTATCCACGCTCTCCTTGCGGAGAGCGATACGTTGGGGGCAACCAAGGCCGATGCGGCATTTCTATCCACACCCTCTCACAGGGAATGACTGGCATTTATTCATGGCTCTGGTAATGTTACACAAACTTTTACCGATGTTTGTGAACAGAAAAACAATCGTACTGGGCACTGGCATGGCATTTTTGCTGGCTCAAACACTCGTGCATTTATTTCATGTTCTGCTTCTGCTATTTTGTGCAGGCAATGCTTATTTCATCAGTTTCTGCAGCGTTTTCAGCAGCTCATCCACAACTTCGTCATTCCCGGCACGGATATCATCCGCCACACAGGTGCGGATATGGTTTGCCAGCAGCTCACGGTTGAACGCGTTCATCGCCGCCGTTACCGCCGCCGACTGCACCAGAATATCCGGACAATACACTTCGTTTTCCACCATCCCACGGATGCCCCGAATCTGCCCTTCGATCCGGTTCAGTCTGTGGACCAAGCTTTTATACTCTTCTTCACTGCGATGCTTTGTTTTGTGTGCACAGCAGCAACACGGTTCCTTCTTTTCGTTTTCCTGCATTATGTTACCCTCCCATCACATGCAAGGTACCCCGGCGGGGTATATTCACTATATACCCCGCCGGGGTACCTTGTCAAGTAGATAATATAATATTTTTATATTATTTTATGCGAGAGTTCTTTACTATAGCAATTTTTAAAATTAAAGCGGATATCCGCATGAACAAAACCACCCTGAACAGTCAGAAAGAGAAACATTCCACGCTCTCCTTGCGGAGAGCGACTTCTTTAGGTTTGTTATCGCTAAAGCCCCATACACATTTCTATCCACGCTCTCCTTGCGGAGAGCGACCCCTTCACAACGTCAATGTCAACCCGCTTGGTGGGATTTCTATCCACGCTCTCCTTGCGGAGAGCGACGTATGCCCCTCTGACCTCAGAACTGCATTGTTTATTTCTATCCACGCTCTCCTTGCGGAGAGCGACCCATCCTGGGCAACCCGTGCGCGGGATGCCCAGCCATTTCTATCCACGCTCTCCTTGCGGAGAGCGGCGATCGGTGGCTTCGGTTGCTTTTGCTTCGGTTCTGATTTCTATCCACACTCTCCTTGCGGAGAGCGACACGACCAGGTTGTGGTAGAGGCGTCCCGCTACCAATTTCTATCCACGCTCTCCTTGCGGAGAGCGACTGCATATCGGCCGGGGTTGTGTTATGATACATAGAATTTCTATCCACGCTCTCCTTGCGGAGAGCGACTTTTCGTACTCCACGTCGTAGTAAATGGGGTACGCATTTCTATCCACGCTCTCCTTGCGGAGAGCGACGCCTGCTGCAGAACGGCTTCCTCGATGTCGCCGCAATTTCTATCCACGCTCTCCTTGCGGAGAGCGACCCAAAGTAACAGCAAAATCAATTAAGGTATCACGATTTCTATCCACGCTCTCCTTGCGGAGAGCGACAACGCGACGACGGCGGCGGAAATTGCACTGAGCGTATTTCTATCCACGCTCTCCTTGCGGAGAGCGACATACTGGGCAACCCGTGCGCGGGCTGCCCAGCTATTTCTATCCACGCTCTCCTTGCGGAGAGCGACATCTAATCGCAGTGAGCCGTCCTCATGGCGGCGATTTCTATCCACGCTCTCCTTGCGGAGAGCGACGCCCGGCTGGCAGCGTTCGCGCAGCACGGCGCGGAGGATTTCTATCCACGCTCTCCTTGCGGAGAGCGACGGTACTCCCTGAGGCCTCCCCCTGCACGGGGCGAGATTTCTATCCACGCTCTCCTTGCGGAGAGCGACCACGCCCGCGTAGGCGTCGCCGCCGGGGCTGTTATTTCTATCCACGCTCTCCTTGCGGAGAGCGACGTTCTTCGTCAAGGTCTTGGGTCGTGGTCTTCTTATTTCTATCCACGCTCTCCTTGCGGAGAGCGACAACAATTCGGACGCCTCTGTTTTCAACGTCAACCTATTTCTATCCACGCTCTCCTTGCGGAGAGCGACTACCTTAGTAACAACTCACGTCATTTTTTGCGACCATTTCTATCCACGCTCTCCTTGCGGAGAGCGACCCAGACCAATACCGGCAGTAACGAGAGTGGCGAATTTCTATCCACGCTCTCCTTGCGGAGAGCGACTAACAGCTTGGTTAGGTGTTCTTGTACCATTGATATTTCTATCCACGCTCTCCTTGCGGAGAGCGACAACTTCCTCACGGCAAGATTTACTCACCGTGAGATTTCTATCCACGCTCTCCTTGCGGAGAGCGACAAAACCACAATATCCGTATAATAGTAAGCAAGGCATTTCTATCCACGCTCTCCTTGCGGAGAGCGACTTTAGCAGCAATAACCAGTATATTTGCAAGGCGGGTATTTCTATCCACGCTCTCCTTGCGGAGAGCGACTGTTTTGGGGTTTAATCTGGCTATATTCTTGCCTATTTCTATCCACGCTCTCCTTGCGGAGAGCGACGCTTTTAACGGACCATTAATATTGAGACTAAAAATTTCTATCCACGCTCTCCTTGCGGAGAGCGACGTCAATGGCGGCGTTCGGTTAAATTGTTTCGGCAATTTCTATCCACGCTCTCCTTGCGGAGAGCGACGCGTTTTCAATCTTTTTGCCAATCCGGGAAGCACTATTTCTATCCACGCTCTCCTTGCGGAGAGCGACCAACTTCCAAAAATCGGTAAATGTGCATGTGCCATTTCTATCCACGCTCTCCTTGCGGAGAGCGACGACAGGCAACGCAAGCGGCATCCACACCCACTGGATTTCTATCCACGCTCTCCTTGCGGAGAGCGACACGTACCCCTCACAGTGCCGGACCTTGGCAAGGGATTTCTATCCACGCTCTCCTTGCGGAGAGCGACGACGTCCACTGACCACCACCCCACATCAATCTTGATTTCTATCCACGCTCTCCTTGCGGAGAGCGACGCGGAAATGGTTTCCCGCTCGTCGATATCCTGCCAATTTCTATCCACGCTCTCCTTGCGGAGAGCGACGGCGTTCGGGCAGTCTGAAAGCCCCCACGCATGATTTCTATCCACGCTCTCCTTGCGGAGAGCGACGTGTTGGATGAAAAACACGATAAAGTAACATGGATTTCTATCCACGCTCTCCTTGCGGAGAGCGACCTTGATAGTAGTGTTGCTTTGCCACCACATAAGCAATTTCTATCCACGCTCTCCTTGCGGAGAGCGACGGCATCCAGAGCGGCGCACAGCAGGCAACCGCTATTTCTATCCACGCTCTCCTTGCGGAGAGCGACTACATGGCAAGCTATCCACAATGTATCACGGATATTTCTATCCACGCTCTCCTTGCGGAGAGCGACGGTATGTCGTTTAGCGATATGTACCCTTATGATAATTTCTATCCACGCTCTCCTTGCGGAGAGCGACTGGTCGTTAATAAACAACGGCCCCGGAGTTATATATTTCTATCCACGCTCTCCTTGCGGAGAGCGACTTTTGGCAAAAACAAAAACGCGGCAGAAAGTCAAAAATTTCTATCCACGCTCTCCTTGCGGAGAGCGACTGTTTTACTCCTTTGTCATGGATTCCAGCAGCATAATTTCTATCCACGCTCTCCTTGCGGAGAGCGACCGTCCTCGACTTTGTACGCGCCCAGTTCAGCATTATTTCTATCCACGCTCTCCTTGCGGAGAGCGACCTGCAAGGGCTGCGGACACGTCCGCGTCTTGCAATTTCTATCCACGCTCTCCTTGCGGAGAGCGACTCGCCAGCTGCTTATAACGGCGGCCTGGTACTTTGTATTTCTATCCACGCTCTCCTTGCGGAGAACGACCGCACCCAATCGGCGTCCTTATCACTGTAATAGAAATTTCTATCCACGCTCTCCTTGCGGAGAGCGACTGGAAAAAGTCCCCGCCGATGTGTTCTATGCGGCATTTCTATCCACGCTCTCCTTGCGGAGAGCGACCCGGGATTGCTGAATAAATTGAAAACCCCTTGCGTCATTTCTATCCACGCTCTCCTTGCGGAGAGCGACGTGTCCATTACGATAACTACAATCTGCATTGCGTGATTTCTATCCACGCTCTCCTTGCGGAGAGCGACAATCTCCGCGTTGTGGACGGTAGCAAGTCTTCTATTATTTCTATCCACGCTCTCCTTGCGGAGAGCGACTTGGCCGGGCCTTCTGGCCCGGCCTTTCTTTATAATTTCTATCCACGCTCTCCTTGCGGAGAGCGACAGCAAAAGTGCACAAAACAGTGGGGCACTTTTGCGCATATGAAACAAATTTTATGGGGATTGCATCTTCATGCTGACAGGCAAGGCTGTATTTTACCCTTTCTGCCCCTGTTTTTTCCATATTTTCTGGTGCGAAGGAACCGGGAATTTTATGATTGCCTTCCCCTCGCACTAAGCAAACAAGATTCCATCCTGATCAAAATCCGGGTGCAGACCCACATGCTCGACTTTGCTTTTGTAATGGTTTCCCAGTTGATAAAAGCGCAGGCTGTCCGATTCCGAATCGATCAGTTCGGTCAATTTTGCTTTGAACATCGTGTATTGCGCGGCATCCAGCAGGCACTCAAATACGGAGTTTTGCACCCGCTGGCCGTAGTCTACACAGACTTTTGCTACTTTGCGTAGCCTGCGACGACCGGCGGCTGTTTCGGTGTTGACATCATAGGTTACAAGCACCAACATAACGGCACCTCACTTCCAGAAAAACGGTGGGTACACTTCCAGGTCGCCGCGCAGAGCACGGGCCAGCAAAAGCGCCTGAACATAGGGCACCAGCCCCCAGGGCAGTTTTTCTTTCAAAAACGGATGGGTGATCTCTTCCTTCTTTTTGTTCTGCCATGCGGTCAGGAAAGCTTTGCGGCCATCATCCGTCAGCAGTACGGCACCATTTTCCTGTTTTTGCAGGTGTTTTGCCGTGATAATCTTTTGATTGATGCAGTTGATGACCAGCCGGTCTGCATAAACCGCCCGCAGTTCTTCCATCAGGTCAAGTGCCAGACTTTTGCGGCCGGGGCGCGGGCGGTGCATAAAGCCAACATAAGGGTCCAGGCCCACAGCGGTCAAGGCGGATGCACACTCCCGCGCCAGCATGCTGTAGGCAAACGAAAGCAGCGCATTCACATTGTCCAGCGGTGGACGGCGGCTGCGGCCCTCAAACACAAAATCCTGCTTTTGCTGCAGAATCAGGTCATTCAGGCAGTCAAAGTAGCGCTGGGCTGCCTCGCCTTCCAGGCCGCGCAGCTGTTCCGGATCATCGCTGGTCTGTATCAGCGGCAGCGCGGCGGCCAGCTGGGTGGAGGTGCGTTTCAGTTTTTCGACTGGGACACGCTGGGGATGATCGCGGGTTGCGCGTTCCAGCACCCAACGTGCGTTATACACTTTACCAAGGATAAAGCTCCGGGCATAGCGACAGCTCTGGGCCGGGTCATCCGACACGCGGTACTGCGTCTGACGCAGCAGCACATTGCCGCGTTCTTCCCCCACGGTGCGGGCCTGAAATCTGCCATACGGGTCAAAAAAGCAAAGGTCAATGCCCCGCCGGGCACAAGCTCCCATCAAAGCGGGGCTGGCACCTGCGTAAGTAAAGCAGACGATGCCTTCCAGCGTATGCAGGGCATAGCGGTGGGTTTCCTGCTTATTGCGGGTAACAACAAGGTTTTCGCCATCCAATGTCAGGTAAGCGTCCTCATTGATGACAAACAGGGTGTTGAGCAGCTTTCTCATGGCGCGCCCTCCTCAATATGCTCCCGCAGATACGCCGCCGGGTCTGCCTGCTGATACAGCGCCGGCAGGCAAAGCTCTTTCAGTGAGCAGGCATTGCAATGCTTGCCGGGTTTGCTTTTTGGGGTATAGCCGCGCGCAAACAGGCGGTTCATCTCATCCGCCATGGTCTGCGCGGTGCTGCGCAGTTCCGGTGTCAGGGAAACATGTTCCCGCTGCCGGGTTTCTTCATAAAAGATTTCCCCTTCCGGCACCTCGCACACCAGCATTTCTTCCAGCGCCATGGCCTGTGCGCAGAGCTGCAAACGGTCGGCATCGTTTACCTTGCTGCGGCCATGCTTATATTCCACGGGCATGGGCTGCCACAGGCCGCGGCGGCCCTGCAATGACACGCCGTTTGGATTCTTGTGAAACTCTACCACATCACAGTCGCCGGTCAGTTTTAAGCGGTGGCTGACGACCCTCATACCGCGGGCGATCAGCAAATCGCCGCGTTTTTCCGTCAGGGTAACATCATGGCAGCGGGTATGCTGCAGGCGGCCTTCGGCGGTGCGTTGGTTTTCGGACCATTGTTGTTCCAGGTGTATGAGCGCCCACTGACGGCGGCAAAAGCTGAAATGCTGGATACCGGACATCAGCAGGTAATCATCTGGGGAAGCCATTACGACAACCTCTCACACGTTACCCCTGCCGGAAGATTTTCATCCACGGTCACCACATAGTCATGGTAACTGCGCGGGAAGGCTACCCCTTCGGCACGCGTGACATGCACTGCATCAAACAGTTTATAGGACGGCGCATTGCCCAGCTCCGAATCATGCTTGAACACGATCAGTTCCCGAACTGCCATTTTGCCGCGGGCTGCGCTGTGGTCATTTTCAAACATATTCAGAATTGCCTGCCACAGCAGCTGCAGGTCATCCTCTGAGAATCCTGTAGTTTTACGGGCAAGGTTGGCAGAAATGTAACCCTCTGCACGGTACAAGCCATACGGGATCACATACTTGCGGCCCATCTCGGTGCCTTTACGCTCCGCATCAGCTTCCGTTGTAATGGCAATACGGGTAATGGTCACTTCCTGCGGGAGGACAGGATCCACCGAGCGTGCAAAGCTCAACTGAACCGGGCCACGCACCTGCCCACAGTTCAGTGCGCCTTTTACAAAGGTTGTCATAACGGCGCCAAAGGTACGGATATCATAGAAATTTTGGCACATAAAATCCCGGATTTTACGGTCCAGTTCCGGGTCATTTTTCTTGGCAGCTTTCAGGGCATCCTTGGCATCAGCATCAATGCCCAAGTATTCGAGTGCTTTTTTATCACTGCGGTTCAGGGGAACCTGATCTTTAATGTAAATCTGGTATCCTGCTTCATCTTCTTTGGCCACTTCGACATAGTTGCGAATCTTACGCTTTAAGCAGACATCTGTAACAATGCCATATCCCGTTTCCGGGTCGACACGCGGCATGTTGCCTGCATCCGGATCGCCGTTCGGATTTCCGTTTTCAACGTCAAACAGAATTACAAAATCATACCGGTTTTTGATTGCCTGTGCCATTGTTATTCCTCCACTTTCTTTGTATAGCGTTCCTGTGTCTGATGGTAATAGCCAAGGATAAAAGCGCCTTGTTCCGGCAAGGTCAGCCGTGCGGGAAAGCTTCCTTCCAGTTTTCCGCCCGCCAGCGCAGCGATCTGCTTATCGTAATAAATCTTTTGTGGCTTGCTCATTTTTTGCATATGCTTTTGCGCCAGCATCAGAATTGTTGGGAACACAGTGGCCGGCGTGGAAGCCGCTGCATTAAAATACCTGTCCTTGATGGTTGTATTGATATCCGGGTTTACCGCCATCTGGATTGCTTCCAGCACAGCAAAAAGCTGACCCATAACATACGGTTGATAATTTGTTTCCTTGTTATTTTCCACAGTTAATACCTCCTTTGGGCAACGGGGATCTTCATTACGCAGGTAGTATGCTTTTATAATAGCGGCACGGCCGCGTGTTACTTTTTGCTCTGCGCGGATACGCATCATAACGCCATCCAGCAGGGTTGCCGGGTACCTTGTATTATTCAGGATTGCACGCAGAACATCGCCCGCCAGCTGCGGTGCTGCCGATGGGCTGCGGGAATTGGTGTTGACGGTTTCCTGCAGCAGCCAATACACCCCCAGCCGCGGGAATTTATCATAAGCGGGGCGCACAATCTCTAAGCGGTCATAATGCTTCTGCACATTATCAAGCAGCGTTTGAAATGTATCCTGCCAGAAAAAGCGAACCGAGAGGCGCGCCGCATTAGGGGCCAAGCCAAGCACATAAAAGTGCCTTTGTGGGTCAAGTGTCACGTTCTGCCACTCTACACTCTGTCCATGGACCAGCTTGTCCACTGCATTTCGCACATCGCTTTCGCTGACAGGCGCATCCATGGCAAACAATGCATCCATTGCTACCTGCTGGTAGGCGGTCTCACCACCTGCTGCCCAGCAAACAATGGTGGTATCGCCCACGCGCTGAACATGTTCCCTGTCTGCCAGCAGATAGTTTAATGCCTGTGCATAGGCAAAGGCCGCATAACTGCCAACCGGCGCATTGCCCCCCTGTTCATGTCCGTATGAGCAAAAAGCGTCCGCATTAAAAGAAACAATCGATGCGCCGGAAGACTGTGCCCCGGTCACGCCTTTAATCGCCGGGTGCAGGCGGGCAAGCGGTGCCTTTTGCCCTGTAACCAGGCATCGGATTTCCGGCGCATCCGTGTTCTTATCACACTGCCGCTGCCAGGCTTCCTGTATTTCCGGATCGTCCTGAACATAGTTTTCCCGAATCAGAAATACCAGATTGCCACCCTTGTAAAGTTCCTTGAGACTTTGTTCCAGCGCTGGATTCTGCTCCGCCGCCTTGGGGTCCCAGTTTATAAAAAAGTTCCGCACTGCCTGTGCCGCCTGACCGGGAACATTTTGTAAAATGGCAAGATGCAGCTCCTTTGCAGCGGCAAAGCACTGCATTGCACGCTCCGGTTTGCCTTTTCCGTCAATGCCGAGCATGTAAGCACTGTTATCACACAAAAAATTGGCTGCCACACCACTAGAGCGTTTAACCTGTTCCGGAACTTGCAGCTGACATGGAGCAAGCACTGTTTTTTTACCGCGCTTTTCCTCTTGCTGCAAGGGGTGCAATGCCATCAGTTGGCCGTTTTCATCCAGTTCCAAAGCCCAACTGACTTTTGCGCTTGTCCAACCGGGGCGCGTGATTTTGCCATTGGCCAGCAAATCTTCATAGTATTGTACCAAAGCCTGTAAAATCATCGGTACACCTCGCAGTCTGCCACATTCAACACACCATGTTCCAATTTTGCATGGAAATACATCGGGGTTATGTTCTGCGGGTCAGTGTAGTTAAAGTCATATATCATGAATCCCAAATCCCGTGTTTCCTCAATGGTCGGGATTGGCCCGCCGGGCCATGCGCGGAATGCGGCAGGAAATTCACGGCACCCAAGATAGGGAGTATGAAAACACTGACCCCTGGACATGCGCCGGGTAACAATATCCTGGAACTTTCCCGGATTGTCGCTCGGTGCCGCACGGTCAGTCATCTCAAATTCTGCCTCAATCACATAATGAACGTCCTGCAACACCATGGCTGCACGCTGAACGATCTGCTGGGGCGTGGCAAGGTAAAGCTCTTTCCCTGTTCCCTGCATCGCGCTGCGTACATCGGAACAAAGAATTTTGCTTTTTACTTCGTTCCGACGGATGTTGGTAAAGCGGATTGGGTTCATAACATAGATTTTCCGGATTTTCCACCGTAAGCCGGGGTGGTAATAGATTGCTTCTACTATGCCGCGTGCCGCGGAAGGGGTGAGGACTTCATATGAAACCCTTTCGACTTTTAGCTCAGGCCTCGAGAGCAAAGCATAATTCCCCCATACTTCCAGCTGGATCATCTGCATCAACTCCTTTGCATTTCTATTTTCAGTTGTTTTTAATTTATATTTTTGCTATAGTTTCAATATACGCTACTTGGCACCAAATGTCAATCCTTTTATCATGTATACTTTTTGTTTGCTTTTCATTCGGTTTTCTTTTATAATAAGTTGTGTCGGCAGCTTATGCCGTGGATAGAAATAGTTGATTTTACTTTATCGCACAAGAACGGCAGGGCAGGCTCCCTGCCGCTTTTGCTTTATGCAAACCAGGCTGCTCCCGTTTCAGCTTGCATAGCAAGGCCCGTGTTGTTATCGTAAAGGCTTCCGTCCGTTAATTCCCATATGCCTTCACTGATTTGGCAAACCGCCCCGGCATTCTCCAGCGTTTTCAGATGATCCGGGTAAACCGGAACACCATATTGCCCCAGTTGACGGAACAAAGTTTTGCTTACCTCTCCTGCACGCAATCGTGCAAGCAAATGTTCCCCTTTCCCTTGGGGAATGTATACGGTCACGGCAGGTGTTTCAATTAAGCGGAACCTCTCTGCCGCTGTTGCAAAGGGGAAAATGCGCCCTTCCATATCCTGCTCGAACCCTTGCAGAATTTGCTGTTCATCCAGTCTTTTATCTCCTTTTAAGGTACGGTAAAACAGAAAATATGTTTCGATTGCTTCCAGAGATGCCAGATCTGCATATTTTTTCAGGACGCTTTGCGTTGCGGATACATTCTGTTCCAGCATGCGCGGTACATGCTGCCCTTCCAATGTGAAAATCTGTACCAAGCTCTGCTCCGCCGGGCGTCTTCCCTCTCGATTGCAGCGCCCCGCCGCCTGCAAAATGGAATCCAAACCTGCTTCCTCGCGGTACACAGCCGGGAAATCCACATCAACACCCGCTTCGATCAAAGAAGTTGATATCACACGGCAGGGCAGCCCATCTTTTAAGCGTTCCCGGATTTCCTGCAATAACTGTTTGCGATGGGCTGGGTATAGCAATGTTGTCAGGCAGTAGCTGCCCTCTTTGGGCAGGTTATTGTATAATTCCTGTGCTGTTTTTCTCCGGTTTACAATACACAGCACTTGTTCCTGCGCTGCCAGTTCTGCGCCAAGCTGGCTTTGTTCCAACTCTCCGCGCATTTTTAGCGTTGTACGCCGGAATGCCTGATATTGCTCTTTGGGATGTGGGCAAAGTTCCGTCATCTGCAGCCCAGGCGCCAGTTCATCAAACAAGGGCTGCAAAGCTGGTTGTGTGGCCGTGCAAAGCACCGCTGCTGCGCGGTAATGCTGTACCAGCTGCGCGATTGCCGCAACGCAGGGGCGCAAATAAGGAACCGGCAGGTTTTGTGCTTCGTCAAAAATGACCACGCTATTTGCAATGTTATGTAATTTACGGCATTGTGACGCATGGTTGCCGTAAAGTGATTCAAAGAATTGCACGGATGTGGTAACCACCACCGGAGCATCCCAGTTTTCCGCCGCCAATGCTTTGCGGTAGGCTGCCGGCTCATCATCTTCCTTGGCAGAGTAGTCCACCCCTGAATGGTGTTCCAAAACATTTTCTGCTCCTAATATTTCCGAAAACACATCCGCGGTCTGGTCAATAATGGATGTATAAGGGATCACATAAATAACCCGGTCCATATGGTTCTTTACAGCTAGCGAAAGCGCAAATGCCAATGACGCTACCGTTTTTCCCCCGCCTGTAGGAACGGTCAGGGAATAAAGGCCGCGCCGCCCTGTTTGCCCTGCCGTTGTACAGGCACTCAAAATTGAACTGCGGCGCTGATTCAAGGTTCCCTGGGGATGGCTCCATTTTGCGGTATATTGGTTCAACCTTTTCAGCAGTTCATCCATTGTCTGGCCTTGTCCGCGCGGTTTAGGGCTGCTCATAAAGTTTTCCGTATCCAGATAGTCCGCATCGACCAGGCAGGAATACAACATCCGGGTATAAAATGCCTGTGTAAAACGATTTTCCTTCATCATTTCCGGCTGGGGCGGTATGGACGGCAGTTTAATCTCATTCGTCCATTGGGTATAGGGTTCAACGCTCTTTTTCAATCGCCCAAACATTGTCGCATCCTGCGCGGTATCGCTTCGGCCTCCTCCATCCGGCAGGCCGCTATGGTGTCCCGCAATAGCAAAAGCCAGTGGGATTTGACCATATCGGGCAGCCACCTGTGCACCAGCCGTTGAGTGATCCACTTTCTCTCCACCTTGCAGGCGCTTTTGAAACTTTGTACTATATTTACCAATATCATGCAGTAATCCAAGCCAAGTTCCCTGTTGCTGGGCATCAAAGGCTGCTGCAAATTGCCCACATAGGACTGCCGTTCCCTGCAAATGGTCCGCTACCGTTTGGACGCGGGTTCCGTCTTCACTGATATGAGCCAGCATCTTTTTCTCCTGGTGCATAATCAAACTCCCTTCTGTTTTGCTTTTCTTTATTATAGCAGATAACTCATCCCATAATTCGGACTTTCACTCCAGTTCTGCAATCTTTGTCATACTATCCAAATTTATCCATGTGGAATTGTTAGCTATTCCCATTAGCAGATATTTTTGATAAAATAAGATATTATAGGGTTTATGACTTCACTTTCTTATATTACTTCTTCATCTTACCGAAAAATCATTTACGCAAGGAGTGAAAAGCCATGAAAAGGAAGTTATTCTCATCTTCCGCCAGTGTTATCACCGCAATAATGCTTACCGCTTGTGCTGCAGCGCCAGAAAATAAACCTGCTTCCTCCGCTGCTCTTTCCCCGACCAGTGAAGCTGTTGCCACAGCTATACCATCCACTAGCAATGCCAACTGGAAGTTACCGCCGCAATATGATTTTGACGAGATGATTCCTCTCTTCTCCCGCGAAACCCACACTGCCGGTTACGCCGCTGCCCGAAATCTGTACGCTGTGCGCAGGGGCGAACGCTGGAGCCTGTTTAATGCTGCCAACTGTAATGCTTTTCTGGAAGATTTGTCAGAAAGCATCCCGTACCTGTATGGTGAGCAGGAGCTCTCCATTGGGGTAGATGATACATACGATTACCAGAAGCTGAATGCCCTGGAAGAACAGATTAACCAGGAGCTGGTTGCCCAGCAAATGCCTTTTACAACCATGCTGGGCGGGCACGGCGGGTATGGCATCCAGTGGATTTTAGGTGACAGCCAGATTTACCGTTCTGCTATTGGTGTCTATACATTTAGTGGCACGCCCATCGAACAGGTGTATGCTCCTGATTTGGTTGGCATCCAGCAAGGCATTTGGGATGATGAATATGCCGGTTATCTTGTTGACAATTCTGCACCTTTTGCCGTTGCGGATAAAAACGGTACAATTTTAACCGATTTCGACTACCAGGATGCCTGCATGGCCGGTGAATCTTTAATCGCGGTAAAGGATGCAGCCGGTAACTGGGGATATTGCGACCAAAGCGGTGCTTTAGTAATCCCCTGCATTTATCAGCCGCAGATGAGTTTGTCCATCATGAACGAAACTGTTGAATATCCTTATGCAGACTTATCTGGCATGGTAGTTGTGAAAAATCAATCCGGACAAAAGCTAGTTCTGGATGTTTACGGCAATGAGATAATTTCCGCTGGGCAATATGAAGATTTAGCCCCCGCGCGCGATGGCTGCGTATGGGCAAAACAGAATGGCCTTTGGGGCTTGCTGCAAGTACAGGATTATACCGAAAACAATGCCGACATTATTCTGCCGGATGGATGCATTGCACCAGATGTAACGCTTAGCCGAATTGATAGCCTTTGTACCTACACCACTGCTGATCATGGGCTGGTTATGCGTAAAGGTCCCGGTACAAATTATGAAAAAATGGATAATATCCCCTACGGTATCATCGTATGGGAATGCGGCTATAGCAGCAATGTGCCTGACTGGGTTGTTGTATATTACAGTGGGATTTATGGTTGGGTCAGTGATGAATACTTGGCTACCACTATTTATTCCACCAGTAAATAATAAATAAAAAAGCAGGTGTTCATGTAGAAACGATATCGTCCTCCACGTGAATACCTGCTTTTTATAGCTTCTTTTATTATATCTGTTCTGTGCCGCTATTTGTCTCTGTATGAAATAAATAGCCGCTATATGCATTTGAATGAAGTATTCTGTTTTTTTTGCTTTTTTACCTAAAAGAATCGCGTAGAAGGCTCTCTTAACTAAAGAGCCGACCTCTCTCACACCACCGTGCGTACCGACCGGTACACGGCGGTTCAACCACATAAGTGCAAGGACTCGTAGTAGCGCCTGAGGATACTAAAATATCCTGCTTCTGCGAGTCTTTCGTTTGCAATGGAACCTTTTAATACAGGACTACCGGCGACACGCCAATAACCCAGTCTGGAATTGCCCCACTGGTACTATTCCAAAATTCTTCGTTTGAGTTTCATTACTCATCGATATAATCTTTATCGAACCACTCGCCTAGCGAGTGGTTTTAGACATACAAAAGAGCACCTTAGCTTACGCTATGGTGCTCTTCCTGGTGACCCGTGCGGGAATCGAACCCACGTTAACGGCGTGAGAGGCCGCTGTCTT
>ERZ772872.2617-NODE-2617-length-14319-cov-4.583287_pt1 | contig 14319 bp, 11 predicted proteins | sample MGYA00512132_ERZ772872 | MGnify/ENA primary metagenome ERZ772872 (study PRJEB29015, sample SAMEA2737724) | human gut metagenome | biome: human gut; feature: human-associated habitat; material: faeces | place: China | collected 2012 ...
CGCGAGCGACGTGGCAAAGATCTTGCCGCCCGTGCCTCTGATGTGCGTGCGGGCCCAGCGGGAGAGTCTGCCGAAGGCTTTCGACAGCGACAGCGGATAAAACACATAGTCGCGCATCCACGCACCGAGTGTGATGTGCCAGCGGCGCCAGTAGTCGGTGAGCGAGGTGGAAAACAGCGGTCGGCGGAAGTTGAGCGTCATATCGATGCCGAACATGCGCGCAACACCGCGTGTGATGTCGATGCCGCCGGAAAAATCGCAGTACAGCTGAATGCAGTAAAACAGAATACCGAGCGCAATGACAGCACCGCCGTAGGGACAGTTCTCCATGATGACGTTGTTTACCAGAACAGCCGCGCGGTCGGCGATGACGATTTTTTTGAAGTAACCCCAGAGCGCCAGCTGAATGCCGATCTGCAGGTCGTCCCAGCACAGCTTGCGCTCTGCGGTAAGCTGCGGCGCCAGCTGATCGAAACGGCTGATCGGTCCCTGCACCATCTGCGGGAAGAACGATACGAACAGACCGTAGCGCAGCGGATTGCGCTCGGGCGCATATTTGCCGCGGTACACGTCAATGACATAGCTCATGGACTGGAAAATGAAAAACGATAGACCGAGCGGCACGACAAAATCCCATCGGGGAATGTGATTGCCGAGCGCGGACGGCAGCAGCTCGAGCGTGAAATTCCAGTATTTCATCGCGTAGAGCAAGCCAAAACAGCAGATCGCGCAAATTATCGCGATCTGCTTCTTTTTGTGCTGTATTTGGGCCTTTTGCGCCTTGTCGGCAGGCTTGATGGCGTTATAGCGTCCGAGAATAAGTCCGGTTACCCAGGTCATTCCGGCTACCAGAACCACCCACGCAAACGCCTTGACCGAGCCGGCCATGTAAAATGCTGCACTCGCCAGCAGCAGGATGCACCACTGCGCCTTTTTCGGCACGATGTAGTAGAGCAGCACGCTCGCGATGGTGAGTACGATAAACGAAGCGGAAGTAAAAGCCATTAGTCCTGCGCGTTCTCGATCAGTTCAACGATGGCGTCAACCGAGTTGAAGTTCTCCGGCGTCAGGTCGTTGACACCCAGCTGAACGTCAAACTCCTCCATCAGCTCGGAAATAACGGCTACGATGTCGAGGGAATCGATGATGCCGTCGTCGATGATGGCGGTTTCGTTCTCAAAGTCGTTGCCGGGGCAGATCTCATTCAGAATTTCGATAATTTTTTCTCTCATGGTCGATTTCTCCTTTAATTATATTGCAGCACGGCGGAAGTCCATCCGTCGGGCCGATAGCCGTGTTGTTCGTAAAAATGCTCGGCCGGAGCATTGCCGGTCCGCGCCCATACCTGACTTTTTACGCCGTCTGTCACACGCAGGTAGGCGGTGAGCAGTTCGCCTGCCAGTCCGCGTCCGCGGCAGTCCGCACGCACGGCAAGGTGCCGAATCTCGGTCGAGGCGCGGGAAACCGCAAAATGCAGCACACCGGAAACACCCTGTTCGTCCCGGGTGATAACGGTTTGACCGTTTGCGAGGTTTTCGCGTAAATCGCTCTCGGTCGGCAGACAGCCGGTGAGAGCGGAGAAGTGCTCGCTTAAAAAGCGGGAAATATCCTCGAAATCCTCCGGATTTGCAGGAACTGCGGTTGTTTCCACCGGAAATGCTTCCGGTTTGCGGGTGCGCCGTGTGCGGCGAAGCACCTCACGAAAACCGAGAGCGCAGAACTGCTCGGCGGCATTGGCCATCGCCTCCGCGTCCTTGGCGCGGCAGGACAGCTCGGTCACAACCGGCCTGTCCGTCTCCGGCAGGGAAAGCACCGCGTTCGGGTGCAGATAAAACGTCATCACAAGGTGGTCGCCGCGTTCGCGGAACAGCAGCAGTGCGCCGCCTGTCTCGTGGATGTACAGTCCGTTTGCGATTTCGCGCGTGTAGTCATCACCGCGCAGAAAGTTATTGGTGAGGACACCGCGCTTGAGCTGTGCGTTCAGCAGATCGGAAATCTGTGCGAAATTCTCAATCTTCCGCATGGATAAATTGCTCCTTCAGCTTGACACGGTCGATCTTGCCGTTGGCGTTCATCGGCAGTGCGTCCAGCTTTTCGTAGATGTTGGGCAGCATATACTTGGGCACCAGCCTGCGCATGGCACGCGCGAGTGCCGCGGCGTCCGGTTCGCCCTCGTAGATGCAGACAATGCGGTCGCGGCTGCGGTCGAACAGGCAGGCTGCGGCGGCGATGCCGTCCACGCTGTGCAGCGCGGTCTCGATTTCGCCAAGCTCGATGCGGTAGCCCATGTGCTTGATCTGGCCGTCCTGCCGCGACAGGAAATACAGCAGACCGTCGTCCTTCTTGACGGCGATATCGCCCGTGCGGTACAGAATATCGCGGAAATACGGGTTTGTCGGGTTCTGGATGAAGCATTCGTTCGTCTTTTCCCAGTTGCCGAAGTAGCCGCTGGCCAGCCCGCTGCCGCGCACGCAGATCTCACCGGCCTCGCCGTCCGGAACGGGATTGCCATCCTTGTCGAGCAGCATAATCTGCATGTTGCGGCAGGCTTTGCCGATCGGAATGGCTTCATCGTCGCGGTAGTCGCGGGTGAGATGGAATGCGGCACAGTCCACGGTGGTCTCGGTCGGTCCGTACATGTTGACAACCGCAAGACCCGGAATCGCGGCCTTCCACGCGTTCACATAGCGCGCCTGCAGCGCTTCACCGCCGAGAGCGGCTTTGCGCAGCGTGGGCGGCGCGCACTTGCTCAGTGCACCCGAGCTTGCTACAAAGTGGAACGCGCTGGTCGCCCAGTTGATGGCGGTCACGCCGACACGCTCCATCTCCTTGAGCAGCAGCATCGGGAAGGTAAACAGCTTTTTCGAGAAAATATGGCAGGTTGCACCGAGCGAAAGGGTCTGGTACAGATCCTTGCACGAAAGATCAAAGTAAAACGGCGCCTGATTGCCGAAAATATCATGCTCGGTGTAGCCGCAGAACTCGCTCATCCAGTCGGTGAAGTCGATGACCGCACGGTGCGGAATGACGATTCCCTTCGGCGCACCGGTCGAACCCGAGGTGAACAGCAGGTAAACCGGGTCAATATCCAGTACGCTCTCACGGATGGACTGCAGCAGGTTTGCGTCAGCCGGTGCTGCAAAGCCCTCGTCCATCGAGATGAGCGGCGCACAGTTGGCGAGCGGCTCGGCCTGCTTACGGTTGCCCTCAGCGTAGACGATGGCAACAGGATGGACCTGCTCGAAAATACGGCGGATACGCGCTTCCGGCATGTGGTCGTCAATCGGAACGTAGCAGCCGCCCGCATACAGCACACCCTGCATTGCGGCAACGCTTTCGGCCGTGCGGCCGATCAAAACCGCGACCGGCTTGTGCAGCGTATCGACGGTCTTGGCAAGGTGCGTGCCCAGACCCTGTGCGGCCTTCAGCAGCTCGCCGAAGGTGAACACGCGGTTCTCATCGCAGAACGCAGGCTTGTCCGCGTGCATTCGGGCAGAGGATTCCAAATATTCGAGTACATTTTTTCTCATAGACATACTTCCTCATTATGATAGTCTATTTTATCATAGAGGGCGGAAAAAGTAAACGGAAAACGGCAGTTACGTCGTAGAATCCATCCAGTGTGCGGTTTCATCCATAATATCGTGCAGAATAAAAATATCGTGCAAGGTATCGCCGGTTTCCATTGAGTGGTTGGCGTTTTCGGTCAGATAGAGCGGAATGCCGATCTTTCGGCAGCCGTTCGTGATCATCTCGGTGTCCGCCCACGGATCGGCGGTGCCGTGAAAGGCGATGCCGGTCGGGTCGAGATAGGGCAGGGCCTGTTCAATCGGCGTGTAGTACACCTGCCGCGGATGAATGTTGTGCTGAACAGCATACCGTGCGGCAATCGCAGTGCCGATGCTCTTCGAGAGGAAGAAAACACGGTCGTAAGCGGTCCAGTCGATGGCAGTAAGCTGTTCCTCTGCGGCAGAAAGCGCGGTCTGCACAGCCTGTTCGATTTTTTCGGCGTGACCTCTCAAACCGGTCGGCAGAGCGGGATACTGCACCGCGAGCAGGTCGTAGCCGCGTGCGCGTGCAAGTTTGGCGCTGTAATACAGCAGCGGTTTGTCGATATGGTAGCCGATGCCGGGAAACAGTACGGCAAGCTGGTTGCTCATAGGTAAGGCTCCTTTTGGGGAAATACAGGGTTACTCCGCCAGCTCCCGCACGGCGGCAATCGCGGTATCGACCTCGTTTTTCGTGTTGAAATATGAAAAGCTGAAGCGCACCGCGCCCTGCTGCACGGTGCCGAGCGCCTCGTGCATGCGCGGCGCACAGTGTGCACCGGCGCGTGTAGCGATGTCGTAATCGGCAAACAGCGCGTCCGCAACCTCGGCGGAGTCATAGTCGCGGATGTTAAGCGCCACGACAGCTGCGCGTTCCGACCGGGAGAAATCGCCGTAGACGGTCACGCCGTCAAGGTCCTTCACACCGTCGTAAAACCGCCGCATGAGTGCGCGTTCGTGTGCTCCAATAGCCGAAACATCGGCTTTTTCGATAAATTTCAGCGCGGCATGCAGTCCGGCGATGCCGTGCGTATTGAGCGTGCCCGCCTCGAGCCGTGCAGGATACGCCTGCGGCTGTTCGCGGTCGTAGGAGTGAATGCCGGTACCGCCGCGGAGCAGCGGTCGAAGCTCTACACCCGGCCGGATGCACAGGCCGCCGGTGCCCTGGGGCCCCAGCAGGCTCTTGTGGCCGGTGAAGCACAGAACGTCCGCCCCCAGGGCCGTCATGTCCAGGGGGACGGCCCCCGCCGTCTGGGAGGCGTCCAGGATCAGGAGGGCCCCGTGGGCATGGGCCAGGGCGGCGATGCGGGGGATATCCGGCATATCGCCGGTGACGTTGGAGGCGTGGGTGCACACCACAGCCCGGGTGTTGGGCCGGAACAGCCCCTCCAGGGCGTCATAGTCCAGGCGGCCGTTTCCGTCCGCCGGAAGGAAGCTCAGGCCCATGCCCTGCCGCTGCAGGGCATACAGAGGCCGCAGCACGGAGTTGTGCTCCAGGTCTGTGGAAATGGCGTGGCCCTCCGGGGACAGCAGGCCGCAGATGGCCATATTCAGGGCCATGGTGGAGTTGGCGGTGAAGGCCACATGGTCCGGCCGGGGACAGCCCAGCAGCCGGGCCGCCAGGCACCGGGTATCGTACACCGTCCGGGAGGCGGCCATGGAGGCCCCGTGGACTCCCCGGGCGGCGTTGCCCGCCGTGCAGATGGCCTCCGCCACCGCCCGGGCCACCTGGGGCGGCTTGTGCAGGGAGGTGGCGGCACTGTCCAGATAAATTTCCGTCATCAGAACATCTCCAATACGCAGCAGGGGCCGTGGCCGATGCCGTTTTCATCCAGCGCCGCCGTCAGGACGGTTTCGTCGCCGGGGTCCGCCTTCCAGGCCAGGCCGCACCCGGCGGAGATCCGGGAGGGCAGGGGAATGATGCGCCCCGGCAGGGACAGCCGGGTGAACAGAGCCTCCGCCGCCAGGGCCTGGGCCGTCTCCTGAAAGGAGATCACCAGAGCGGGGGTGCGCTGCCGGTTCTTCGGTCTGTTCGGCCGGGGCGAGGATTATTACATTCCCTGGGACTGCGTCCAGCGGTTCGGAGAGGACATCATCCTCATCGACAAGCCCTTCCAGCGCCGGGAGGGCGAAAAGAAAAAGCGGCGCTGGTAAACACATGGCCGCGCCTACAGGTGCGGCCATGTGTTTACCCTGCAAAAAAAATGCCGCCGGCGCGGCAAACCCTGCGTCGGCGGCATTCCTGCCGATTTTATTTTTCCTGCTGCTCCGTATCCTCTCCGCCGATCAGCAGCTGCCGCTGCTGGTTCAGCAAATAGGAGAGGTGCTCCCGGTCCGTGGTGTAATAAATACGGTTTCCCTCCACCAGGCAGGTAACAAGCCCCGCATTCACCAGCTTGCTCATATGGTGGTGAATGGTGTTGCGGGCCAGGCCGAAATGGTTGCACAGCTGCTGACCGTAGACCGCCGGATGATCCCTCAGATAACAGAGAATGTCAAACCGGGTCTTGTCCCCGATGATCCGGATGGCGTCATATACCTGGGAGGCGCTGCTGTTTTCCGCCAGGGTGCGCCGCAGCGACAGCCGCATAACTCCGCAGCAGATCAGCACGCTGCCGTCCTCCTGCTCCATGGAGAGGTTGGTATCCGGTCCCATCAGAAAGGGAATCAGGTGATAATGCACCTCCGGCGTGATGGCCAGGCTGGAGGTCTCCCGGAGATAGCTCTCCGTCCCCAGGCCCTCCACCTCCCGGCAGAAGGCCTCTATGATCTCCTGAATGCGGCCGGACTCCGTCTCCAGCGCCGCTATGGCCGGGCGCAGACAGGCTGCGATCTCCGGCAGCAGAGTCCGGTAATTCTGGTGGATCTCCAGCAGAGCCAGGCGGCTCTCCGTGGGGATCGTCAGCGCCAGCACCCGGGAAACCAGCTTTGCGGCAGCCCCGGCGGCAGGGCCGGACTGCTCCTCCAGGCTCAGCGAGATCATCATGTTTCGCGCCGTCTCGTCCGGCGTCAGGCGCTCCATCTGCTGCATCAGGGTCTCAAAGTCCTGCCGGCGGGACAGCATGGGATAGAAGAACAGAAAAGCCGGACTATAGGATCCGATGGTGCTGTAGGAAAAGCCCTTGATGTCGCCGAACAGACGCTGCAGGGTCTCTGCCGGGACGGAAACCTCCGTGTCCAGGTCCTGCAGCAGCTCCCGCAGGGCGGCGCTGGCCCGATGGAAGGGCTCCGCCTTCCGGACGCCCCGGGCCTGTAAGCGCTCCTCCAGCCGGTCCAGGGTATGGCCGTTGGCCCGGGAGCCTAAGTACGCCAGAGCCTCCAGCGCCGGGTTGATCTCGTGCAAAATTTCCATGACAGTGCTCTTCCTTTGCTTCTTTGACGGATGCGGACAGGCTTTCCCGGGGAGCATCCCGCGGTTTTCTCGCCCTGTCCCACTGGCCTTGATTATACATCCTTTTTTCCGGCAAAACAAGGGGACTCCGCGCCGCTGCGGCGGTTTTTTGCAGTCCTGCAATACAGAGCCGTTTTGCATGGGGCGGACCGTTGACTTTTCCGGGGGAATCGTGTATGATAAGAATGGCTCTGTGGGGACACGGGGCCGGAAAGTGAATCATGTCCGAGGATGCTGTGCGGCGGGTACCGCAAAGGCCGGAAAACGGTCAGGTGCCTGCCTAAAAGAAACGGGGTCGGAAACCCCACGCGAACGGCACTGTGGGCGCAAGAATGCACCGAAGCGGCCTTGGCCGCCGGGACGAAAGTCCGCCATTGGGGGCAGTCCCCTGAGAAGGTAGGATGCAAACGAGGAGCCATCGGCTCCACGGCGCGAGGCAGGAGAATTGCACGGCGGAGGACAAAAGCGCGGCGGGCGTTCTCTTCGTTGTGCGCGGGTGAAAGCATGCGCCGCTGGTGATCCCTTGGGGGAGACCGGCGGTTTTTGCGGCGGAAGTGCGCCCGTTTATGGGAATGCCCCGGTGCGCACTTCGTTGACTTGCCGGAAACGGCTGGGCATAAATTTTTCACAGGAGGAAAATGCATATGAAGAAACGCATCGCTTCTCTGCTGCTGGCATTGGTGATGGTACTGAGCCTGGTACCCACCACTGTCTGGGCAGCAGAGAACCACGACGGCCAGGTTCGGGTCATCGTGGAAAACACGACCTACGCAAAGGCCGACGGCGCTGCCTGGGATGGCACGCTGGTGGACAAGTGGGTGGACCTGGTTCCCGGGTCCACCATGATGGACTGCATCGTCTCCGCCCTGGGGAGCTATTCCCAGACCGGGGCCGACAGAGGCTACATCACCGAGATCAACGGCCTGACCGCCGGTGACGGCGGCGCAGCCTCCGGCTGGATGGGAACCCTGAACGATTGGTTCACCAACGTTGGGTTCAAGGACATCAAGGCCGGGGACAAGCTGTTCGCCGGGGATACCATCCGCGTGATGTACACCACCAACGGCTACGGCGCGGACATCGGCGGCGACTGGAACACCCAGAGCGACACCAGCCTGGCGGCCCTGTCCTTCAGCGAGGGCGTCCTGACTCCCGACTTCGCCTCCGACAAGACCGCCTACACCCTGACCCTGCCCCAGGGCGTCACCGGCATCCGGATGACGGCCACCGCCTCCAACAAGAACAACCAGGTCTATCTCTCTGCCGACGGCACCGACTATCGCCGGGTGGAGACCGTGCCCGTCCATAACGGCACCGTCCTGACCATCCGCTGCGGCGATGCCGCGGAGGCCACCGAGTGGTCCCCCGCCATCACCCCCACCACCTACACCGTCACCGTGTCCCAGGAGGGCGACGCGCCCCAGGGCGACATGGACGTCTCCTTCAAGGGCCTGCACAATGCACAGCTGTCGGACATCAAGGTCTACTCCTATACCGATGGCGTGAAGGGTGACAAAAACCTGCTGGAGGGCGTGGACATTGAGCCCAATGGCTACGGCCTGATGTACAACACCAAGCTGCCTGTGGGCGACTATCTGGTGGAGGGCTACAACACCGAGGGCCAGTGCAACGGCACCCTGGTGCTGACCGTGAAGGCCAATCAGGAGAACGTGTTTACCCTGGTCCGGGCCTACGCCATCTATGCCACCAACGACAGCAGCAGCTGGGTGGAGGGCAAGGATTACACCATCGACGTCACCGTTACCGGCCCCGACGGCACGGACCTGCAGGCCAAGACCGGCGTCTCCACCACCTATGGCAGCACCCACACCGCCTGCCTGTTTGTGGAGGGCGGCAGCCTGAAGATCACCCTGACCCCCATCGGCGACAAGGCGGCGGGCTATCTGCCCATCACCACCACCATGACCAACAAGCAGACCGTGGGCTGCGGCGCCAAGAGCTTCTCTCTGACCATTCCCAAGGCCCTGGACATCACCGTCACCGCCCCCGCCGGCTCTACCCTGCGGATGGGCACCTTCGGCAGCTACTATAGCTATACCTTCCTGGAGCCCGTTTCCCAGGAGACCAAGGGCGACACCATGACCGCTTCCTTCCGCCTGCCGGAGACCGGCAGTCAGCAGTTCCTGCGGGCCTAGCATCCCGACGGCGTCACCTACTGGACCTTCGGCAAATTCACCGGCGGCCAGGAGCTGGCAGTGACCCGGGACGACCTGCACCTGGATGACGATGTCACCGCTGCCTCCGTCAACCGCTTCGACAAGAACGTGTATGACCTGGGCAACATCTACCTGAACATCAACCGCCAGGGCTACCTGAACATGGATGCCGGCCAGACCTACGAGCTGAACGTGCTGCGTAACTGGCAGGCCATCGAGAGCTTCATGAACGGCCAGATCGCGCTGCCCGACGCGCACTATCAGGTGCTGAGCCTGGACGGCGGCGACAGCGACGTGGTGACCATCACCCCCGATGCCAACAACTCCTGCCTGGCCACCATGACCGCCAACCGCCCGGGCACCGCCATCGTCCAGGTGACCTATGACGCCATGACCTTCGCTCAGGGTATGGGCGGCAAGGACTTCAGCGCCATCTGGCCGGAGTTCACCGGCGTGTTCGTGGTGTCCGTGGGCGCTGATGGCTCCTCTATCCAGACCAACACCTTCATCGACCGTCCTACCGTGAACATCACCAAGGACGAGCAGAAGTATCTGGACGCCGAGCACGACATCCTGTTCTATGTGGGTACCCAGGGCGCCAGCTACAGCTTCACTCCCCAGGAGGGCTGCACCGTTACCGTGGCCCGCTCCACCGTCACCGATAAGATGACCTTCAACGGCTTCACCAGCCAGGGCGTTTCCGTGGATAAAAACGGCCAGGTCACCGTTACGGGCCTGACCACCGGCCGCCACATTCTCCGCATCGAGAAGGACGGCATGGCCGCCTACCAGGTCATCACCGCCCGGGGCGTCAGCTATGACCTCATCGACGCCGACGGCAATGTCCTGCCCCAGGATGCGGAGCTGGTCCCCGGCCAGGCCGTAAAGGTCCAGTTCCACGACCTGGTAAGCCCCAAGGAGAAGATCTCCGGCGTTTACAACTTCAATTTCTCCCTGGTGTACCTGGATGCCCAGGGCAGCAAGTATCAGACCAACCCCGGCACCCCCTTCGGCCAGTATGACTTCAGCAGCAATCCGGCCCGTCAGCTGCTGAGCGTCACCATCCCCGAGACCGCCGAAGGCTACAGCTATGACCTGACCGGCACCATCCGGGTGGGCGGCTTTGGCGGCATTCCCACCCACCGCGGCGTGTCCTACCGCTCCGGCATGGACCGCCAGTACGGCACCACCACAGCCGCAGTCCTGACCCGTCTGCCTGAGCTGGTGCTGCCTCTGACCGGCTGGTACGTCCACGATGTGGAGCAGAAGATCGCCGCCATCGGCGAAGTGACCCTGGACTCCGAGGAGGCCATCCAGGCCGCCCGGACCGCCTACGATGCCCTGCGCCAGGAGCGCAAGGAGCAGGTCAGCAATTATGATGTGCTGGTGGCCGCCGAGGCCCGGCTGGCGGAGCTTCAGGACGAGGCCGTGGCCAACGTGGAGACCCTCATCAACGCCATCGGCCAGCCTGTGACCCCCGCCTCCCGCGCCGCCGTGGAGGCCGCCCGGGCCGCTTATGACGCCCTGGCCCAGAAGCTCCAGGCCCGGGTGGGCAACTATGACGTGCTCCTGGCCGCCGAGGCCCAGCTGGCGGAGCTGAACGCCGAGAACATCTATAAGACCACCGGCGACTATATCGCCGCCAAGGGTACCCCCGTCACCGGCTCCATCGGCGGCGAGTGGGCGGTTCTGGGCCTGGCCCGTTCCGGCCGGGACATCCCCGGCGCCGACGACTACTACGCCTCCGTGGAGGAGTATGTGCGCAAGGCCATGGACGAGGACGGCCGTCTGAACCGCTCCCGCTCCACCGAGAATTCCCGTCTGATCCTGGCCCTGACGGCTATGGGTAAGGACGTGACCCATGTGGCCGGGCGGAACCTGCTGGACGGCCTGGATTCCATGAGCTTCATCACCAAGCAGAGCGTCAACGGTCCCGTGTGGGCCCTGCTGGCTTTGGACAGCCATGACTATCCCGTCTCCGGCGACGTGACCCGGGAGAAGCTGGTCCGGTCCATTCTGGATACCCAGCGGGAGGACGGCAGCTGGCCTGTCATCGCCTCCTCCCAGGTCCCCGATGTGGACATGACCGCCATGGCCATCCAGGCCCTGGCTCCCTACTATGAAAACGCCCAGGTGAAGGCGGCTGTGGATGCGGCCCTGACCTTCCTGGCCGGTGTGCAGAACGCCGACGGCACCTTCAGCGAGATCCCCGGCACCGATGCCTCCGCCGAGTCCACCGCCCAGGTCATCGTGGCCCTGACGGCCCTGGGCATTGATCCCACCGCCGACAGCCGGTTCGTAAAGAGCGGCGTCAGCGTCGTGGACGCACTGTGCGGCTTCTATGTCACCGGTGGCGGCTTCCGCCACCTGATGGCCGACAAGACCGTGGACGGCATGGCCACCGAGCAGGGCTACTATGCCCTGGCGGCCTATTATCGCCTGACTGCCAGCAAGACCAGCCTGTATGACATGAGCGACGTCACCATCACCGTGACGCCCGATCAGCCTGCGACCCCCGATCAGCCCGCAAAGCCCGACGCCCCCCGTACCGGCGATGAAAGCCCGGTGCTGGTGTGGATGGGCATGGCGGCTCTGGCCGGTGCGGCCGTGCTGCTGATGCAGAACAAGAAAAAGCGCGCGTAAACCGCCGCAAATACACCCGCGCAGGGGCGTCTTCGGACGTCCCTGCGCATGGTGCTATAAATGGAGGTGTTCCCCTATGCGGAAAAGATACGGAAAATTCCTGCTGGCCCTGGTGCTGGCCCTGACATTGCTGATGGCGGGGTGCGGCAGCCAGACCCCGGACACGCCGGTAACGCCGGTGAACCCCGGCACGGAGCAGACGGATTCCCAGGACAAGCCCGAGACGCCGGATACCCCGGATACCCCCAACGAGCCGGACACCCCGGACACGTCAGAGCCGTCCGGCCAGGACCAATACCACACGGACCCGGTGCCCCAGGGGAAGCCCCAGCCGGTGGAGCCGGAGGAGACCAAGCCCGACACCTCTCAGCAAGCCACCTGCACCATCTCCATCTCCTGCGCCACCATCCTGGATAATATGGACAAGTGCGAGGAGGCCAAGCGGGCGCTGATCCCCGCCGACGGCACCATTCTGGCGGCTTCCACGGTGACGTTCTCCCCGGGGGAGAGCGTGTTCGACGTGCTGCAGCGGGTGTGCCGGGAGCGGAAGATCCCCATGGAGTTCAGCTTCACGCCCATCTATAACTCCGCCTATATCGAGGGGATCTATAACCTGTATGAGTTCGACGTAGGCGACGGCTCCGGCTGGATGTACAAGGTCAACGACTGGTTCCCCAACTACGGCTGCTCCCGGTACCAGGTGCAGCCTGGCGATGTGATCTGCTGGGTGTATACCTGCGACCTGGGGTATGATGTAGGAGGCGGCTTCATGGGCGGCTGAGCCTGTCCCCAAAACGATTCTGTGAAAGGAGGCCGGAGCCGTGGGCGACGCCTTTTCCCGCTATCACCCCCTGGTGAACTTCCTGTTTTTCGCCCTGGTGCTGGCCTATTCCATGGTGCTGATGCACCCGGTTTGCCTGGCGGTGTCCCTGCTGGGGGCGCTGGGCGCTCCGGCGCAGGAGCGAAGTGCCGTTACCAGCGTGGTGGAGTATGTCCCGGCGGATATCGTCCGCAATATGGCCCCCGCGGTGACGCCTTTACCTCAGGAGCCGTTCCCGGCGGAACCCGGCGAGAACATCATCAGCACCGCCCCCAGCGTGACTCAGCCTGATGCTGCCCCGGTCTCACCCCTTAGCGGCCCGGTGGCGGTCCTGACCCTGACGTGGCTGACGGGCATGGCCCTGCTGCTCCTTTACAGCGTGGTCTCCCTGCTGCGGCTCCGCCGCCGTCTGGTGGGAGCCGTGCGGTTGGAGGACAACATCTATCTGCCGCTGGTGCTCTCCCGCGTGCCCTATGAGGAGATGCACCGCCGCCTGATGCCGCTGGCCAAACTGCTGGGCATTTCTTCCCTGCTGAAAAAGCACCCGTACGAGGTCTCCGGCGGGCAGAAGCAGCGGGCCGCCGTGGCCCGCGCCCTCATCACCCAGCCCAGCCTGATTCTGGCGGACGAGCCCACCGGCGCGCTGGACTCGCACTCCACCGATGAGCTGCTGAACCTGCTGGATCAGGTCAACGCCCAGGGGCAGACCATCCTCATGGTCACCCACAGCGTGAAGGCCGCCAGCCACGCCCGCCGGGTGCTGTTCATCAAGGACGGCAAGCTCTTCCACCAGCTGTACCGCGGCGAGGCCGACCGGGCCGCCTTCTATCAGCGCATTGCCGATACGCTCACCCTGATCGCAACCGGAGGTGAGCAGAATGTCTAACGCCTTCTATCTGCGGCTGGCAGCCCGGAACATCCGCAAAAACCAGCAGCTGTACCTGCCGTATCTCCTCACCTGCATTCTCACCGGCGCCATGTTTTACATCATGAACGCCCTCACCCGCAACGCCGGCAACGATTCGCTGCCGGGCAGCGACATTATCCGCATTTTTCTGGCGCTGGGCAGCGTCATCATCGGCATTTTTGCGGTGGTGTTTCTGTTTTACACCAACAGCTTTCTGCTGCGCCGCCGCAAGCGGGAGCTGGGGCTGTTCAACGTTCTCGGCCTAGAGAAGCGCCATCTGGCCCGGGTGATGGGCTGGGAAAGCCTGCTGCTCCTGGCCGCCGCCCTGCTGGGCAGCCTGGCGGGCGGCGTTGTGCTGAACCGCCTGGCCTACCTGCTGCTGCTCAAAATCGTCCGGTTCCCCGTCAGCTACTCCCCCGCCGTCTGCGTTCCGGCCCTGGGCAGCACGGCGCTGCTGATGTGCTTCGTGTTTCTGCTCATTCTGGCCTTCAACCTGTTCAGCGTGCTGCGCACAAAGCCCATTGAGCTGCTGAAAAGCGCGCAGGCCGGTGAGCAGGAACCCCGCACCCGCTGGTTCCTGACCCTTCTTGGTCTGGTATGCCTTGGCTCCGGCTACGCCATTGCCATTCTGTGCAAGGACCCCATCGCCGCCATTCTGCTGTTTTTTCTGGCCGCGCTGCTGGTGATTCTGGGCACCTACTGCCTGTTCACTGCTGGCAGCGTGGCCCTGCTGAAGGCCCTGCGCCGAAACAAGCGCTATTATTACCAGCCCCGGCACTTCACCGCCGTTTCCGGCCTGCTGTACCGCATGAAGCAGAACGCCGTGGGGCTGG
>ERZ772872.2634-NODE-2634-length-14250-cov-3.284185_pt1 | contig 14250 bp, 6 predicted proteins | sample MGYA00512132_ERZ772872 | MGnify/ENA primary metagenome ERZ772872 (study PRJEB29015, sample SAMEA2737724) | human gut metagenome | biome: human gut; feature: human-associated habitat; material: faeces | place: China | collected 2012 ...
AACTACGAAAACCTGCATAGCTTGCTGGGTGGTACCATGCACTACAAGGAAGAGGACTCGGAAAAGAAAACCCCGATTGGTTGGACGGCCCCGACGGCAGCCGTGTTGCTGACCGGTCCGTGGGAAATAGCCCTTGTTTCGGGGCAGAGCATCCTGATTCCCAATGGCACGCTACTTTCCAATCTCGGCGGCAAGCTGACCCTGACAGAAACGGCGAAAATCGAATGCACGCTGGAAGTGGCCATGCCGGAAGACGGCTCCCAGCCCCATGGCGTATTCAATACGGATTCTATCCCGGAAGAGTGGAAACAGTATAAACTGCCTTCTGCTGAATCTGCCGCTGCTGCTTCCACTAACCCGGCCGAGGAGTAGCGTATGGACGAAGCTGTCATCAAGCAGATCCAGCGTGAGGGTGCGGACGCGCTGCTGGATATCGGTGTGAGCGTCCCGCTGAAAGCGTTTCATATCCCTTTCAGGAAATCCCCGCTGGAGCTGCGCGTGACCATGAGGCGGCCTTATATGTCCGGTCAGATTCTTTTTGCCCGGACATATTTGTCGATGGGGATCACCAGTGAGGAGATGTGGGGGTTCAGCAAGGAGGAGGAAATGCAGTTTCTGGCCTCTCACGGCAAGGCGGTGAGCCGTATGGTGGCCTATACCCTTTGTCGTGGTCCTTTCAGCCGCCGCGTGCTTTTGCGCCCGGTGGCATGGCTCATAAGGAACTTCATGGAACAGCGTTATCTGGTGGGTGCGATCAAGCGTTTTGTCAGCCTGATGGGTACCGACCCTTTTATACCTATTATCAGATCAGCCGAGCGGACGAATCCGATGAGCTTGAGACTGAGCCAAAGAAAGAAGGGGAGTTAAAGAGCCGTTATGAAGGCTCCCATAGCCCTTTCGGTTTTGTGTGGCAGATTGCCAGTGCCACCGGCTGGAGCGTGGACTATATACTGAACAAGGTGAATTACCAGACCCTGATCATGATGCTTAGTGACGCTCCCCGGTATGTCCGTGACAAGTCCGGATCTTCCGGTCCTGCGGATGAGCGGAGCGCCGAGGATGAAGCGGATGGAATAGTAGGATTTTTTCAAAGCAAGCTAAAATAGATGAAACCGGTACAAATAGAATTCCTTATGGTGGACCATTTGAGCGCCCGTCTTGACAAGGCCGTGGGCAAGATCGAGCGGATGTCCCAGCAGGCATCGTCCGCCAACAGACAGATCCGGGAACTTGACAGGAGCGGTTCCCTGTTGAACAACACCGTCGGCAAGCTGGCAGCCGCCTTTACTATCAAGGAGCTGGTGTCGAACATCACCAAGGTACGCGGCGAGTTCCAGCAGCTGGAGGTGTCGTTTCAGACCATGCTCGGCAGTGCGGAGAAGGCCGACACCCTGATGCAGCAGTTGGTACATACGGCCGCGACCACTCCTTTCGGCCTGGAGGATGTCGCGCAGGGTGCCAAGCAGCTTCTTGCCTACGGGTTTGAAGCGGAGAAAGTGAACGAGACGCTGATCCGCTTGGGTGACATCGCTGCCGGACTTTCCATCCCTTTGAACGATCTGGTCTATCTTTACGGCACCACCATGTCCCAGGGACGGCTTTATACACAGGACCTGAACCAGTTCACCGGCCGGGGCATCCCTATGATCGCCGAACTGGCCAAGCAGTTCGGCGTGGCTGAAAGCAAGGTGAAGGAGCTTGTGGAGGAAGGCAAGGTCGGTTTTCCCGAAGTGCAGAAGGTCATAGAGAGCCTGACGGACGAGGGCGGAAAATTCGGTGGTCTGATGGAGGCACAATCCAAAACGATAACCGGACAGATCTCCAATATAGAGGATGCCGTTTCAATGATGTTCAATGAAATCGGGCAACAGTCGGAAGGTGTCATCAACACCACGCTTTCCGGTGTTTCCTACATGGTGGAGCATTACGAACGTTTCGGCCGTATCCTGCTCGGGCTTGTCGGTACGTATGGTGTGTACCGGACCGCCGTCATGACAGTCACGGCCGTGAAAGGCTGGGCGGTGGCTGCGGAGGCGTTGCATTACAACTGGCTCCTGCTGGTTGAGAAAGCGCAGAAGATGCTCAACCGGACCATGCTTTCCAATCCCTATGTGCTGGTTGCGACCCTGCTTGCCGGTGTTGCCGTGGCACTGATCTCCATGAAGACGGAAACCGAACGTTTGCAGGAATCCGAGGAAAGGTATCAGCAGCAGAAGCAGAAAACCATAGAGGCCGAGGAAGAGCACAGGCGCAAAATAGAGGAACTGTGTTCCATTGCCGGGGATGAAGCCGTGTCCACGGATGCCCGGCGTGAGGCGCTAAACAAGCTGGAACAGAAATATCCGGATATATTCTCCAAATACGACACCGAGTATGAGAAACTGAAGAATATCAAGAAAATCAAGGAAGAGATAGCCCGATTGGAAGCCGGTGAGTCCATATCCAATCCCGCCAATGAATTGAAACGTGTGGATGACAGGATAAAAGAACTTGAAGGCAAGACCCGGTTGGCAACCGAATATTACCAGGACAGCTACGGGCGGCAAAGAGCCCGATATGTCCGGAAATCCGCACGTTCAAGGGATGAGGAGGCAGAGCTTCAGAATCTGTACGGAAAACGCAAGAGCCTGAACGGACAAATCCGCAAGGACGAGGTAAATGCCTATTTCGAAAACCTGACCGGTGTGAGTAACGAGACCCTTGCACAGCAGATAAAGCAGCGTAGAACCCTGCTTGCCCGGATGTCTGTCCAGGAGAAGGAATACGGAAAGATTACGCAGGGTGACGAAAATCTTACCGGAACTTATTCCCGTGACGAACTGAAGTATCAGCTGAACAAACTGGTTTCGGAACAAAACCGGCGTAACCTGCCCACGGATTCAAGCACTGACTGGGTGGCTGCGGCAAAAGAGAAATACCAGGACGCGCTCAAGGCTTATAACGCCTTTCTTCAGGAAACGTCCAACAGCCTTTCCCGTGAGGAGTTTGAGAAGAAGGCGAAAGAACTGAAGGATGCCGTCGATACCGCCAAAAAGGAGTACGACAAGGTCAAGCCCGGTGAGGATAAGGATTCCGAGGCCGAACGGAAGAAGGCGGACAAGGCGGAGAAGGAAGCCCAACGCCGCAAACAGGTTTCTGAAAAGCTGGGCCAGGAACTCGTCGGGCTGCAAAGGAAGAATGACGAGGCGGAGATTGAGATGATGACCGAGGGGCTGGAGAAGAAGCTGCGCCAGATAGACAATGAATACCAGGCACGCAAGGATGAAATAGCCAAGCAGGAAGCCGGTTGGAAACGTGACAACGCGAAAGCGGGGCAGTCCGGTTCGCTGTCGGAAGATCAGCAGTCCGAAATAGACAAGGCCCGTGAGCTGAACGAGTCCGGCCGACAGAAGAAAATAGCGGAAGCTTATCGGGAAGAGTTCGGAGTGATGCAGGAATATTTGCAGGCCTACGGCACCTTCCAGCAGAAGAAACTCGCCATCGCGACCGAATATGCGGAAAAGATACAAAAGACGACATCCGGCAGCGAGAAGCTCTCTCTCGGTGTTGAACGTGACAGCAAACTTGCCGGCATCGAAGTGCAGGAACTGAAAGCCCGTATTGACTGGGGTACTGTCTTCGGTGAATTCGGCGGGATGTTTTCCGATATGATAAAGCCTGTATTGGCGGATGCCAGAAAATACATGCTCACTGACGAGTTCCGAAATGCCGACCATGCCAGCCAGGACGCGCTTGTCTCTGCCGTCCAGCAGATGGAGAGGGCTTTGGGCGGTTCCGGCAAGGTCAGTTTCAAGAAACTGGGTGCCGAGGTTACTGCCTACCAGAAAGCCCTTTCAGACCTGAAGGAGGCACAGGCGGTGTATGCGGACACCTATACGGCACTCATTGCCGCCCAGAAATCATACATTGAGGCGCAACAGTCCGGAACCGAACAGGAGAAGGAGTCCGCCCGGCAAGCCCTGGAAACGGCGCAGGCTAATGCCGATGCCGCGAGTGAGAATATAAACGCCTTGCAGGAAACGGCTGACAGTGCCCGGCAGTCCCTCTCGAATACTGCCTCCGGTCTGAAGACCAGTATGGAGAATGTGAGGGACGGATTGCAGCAGATTGCCTCCGGCAGTATCAGCGGGGCGTATAATGGCCTGATCACACTCGGCAAAGGTGCCAAGGAAGTGGACGGCAAACTGGGCGAGGCTTTCGGAAAGGTTTCCGAAACACTTGAGGATGTGCCTGTTGTCGGCTGGATTGTAAGTATTATAGACCTTTTCAAGGATGGTTTGAGTGTGGTCATCGGTGGCCTGCTCGACGCGGTGTTCAATGCCGTGAGCGGTATTCTTGACGATGTGCTTTCCGGTGATCTTTTTGTGACTATCGGAAAATCGCTGCTTTCCGGTGTGGGCAAGATATTCGACGCATTGACCTGGGGCGGATTTTCCTCCTGGACGACTTCAAGCAATGCCAAAGAGGTCCAGGAAACCATCGACCGGCTGACCGAGCGCAACGAGACCTTGCAGACGGCTATCGAGGACCTGACGGAGGAGATCAAGGCGAGCAAGGGTACAAAGTCCGTGGCCGCCTACCGGGATGCCTACAGGCTCCAGCAGGAGACGAACTCGAACTATCTGGACATGGCCATGTCGCAGGCCGGCTATCACGGTTCGCATCACAGCTGGAATTATTACTGGGGCGGTTTCTCACAGGAACAGATTGACCGTTTGAGCGGTCAGATCGGGCGTAGCTGGAACGGTGACATCTGGAACCTAAGTCCGGAGGAGATGAAGAAGTTGCGCAGTAACGTGGACATGTGGACGCAGATCCAGGATACCGGCAAGGGCGGATATGGAGGTCGTCTGACCGAGAAGCTGGATGACTATATCGACCAGGCGGGCAAGCTGGAGGAACTTACCGACCAGCTGTATGAAGGTCTCACCGGTATTTCCTTTGACAGCATGTACAGCAGTTTCGTGGATAACCTGATGGATATGAAGTATGATGCCGCAGCCGCGGCGGAGGACATATCCGAGTATTTCATGCGTGCGATGCTGTCAAACAAGATCGGTGAGCTGTATTCCGACAAGCTGAAAGGCTGGTGGGAGAAATTCGGCAAGGCGATGGAAGACAATGACCTTACAGAAGCCGAGCGTAAGGCTCTCCAGGACGAGTACATGAAGTATGTCGAGGAAGCCGTCGCTCTTCGTGACAATCTTGCCGCGGCCACCGGGTACGATAACTCGGGCGGTACGAGCCAGAGCGCCAAAACCGGCGGTTTTTCAGCCATGACACAGGACCAGGGTACAAAACTGGACGGCATGTTCACCAGCGGGTTGCAACACTGGTCGAGCATCGATGAGAAGATGGAGAGCGTCATCGACAAGATGAACACCGCCGAGGGGCATCTTGCCCGTATCGAGGAGAACACCGGCACGAGCGCGTCGCACCTTGGCAAAATAGAGGAAGAGATTCGTAAAATCAATCGTGACGGAGTAAAATGCAAATGATATGGAAAAGATATTAGGCGGTCTGGTACTTGTCAACGGTACCGACATCTGGAGCACATACGGGGTGTTCCTCGTTGAGGACAAGCGCGGCGGGATGGATAACCTGACCGCCATCCTGACCCCGAGCAAGACGAAAACGGATACGGCCGTGAATATCCGGGAGGAGGACGGGGAGAAATATTCCTCCGTGCTGACGCCCAGGAACGAGGCCCGTGACGTGACGCTTCATTTCGCCCTGTTTGGCAAAACGCAGGCCGGCTGGCTGAAGAAGTATTTCGAGTTCATCAATTTCCTGAAGAAAGGCCGTGACGGGTGGCTTGAGATTTCCTTTCCCCAACTTGCCCTGACTCTCCGTGTGAAATATACGGATTGCAGCAAGTTCCAGCCTCTGACCTATCTCTGGAAGGAAGGCGTGCACGCCGGCAAGTTCAAGGTGAAGTTCCGGGAACCTGTCCCGGTCATATAAATGTGATTCAAACCCTATTCAAACGACGTTTAAACAAGATACAGACATGCTGACCATCTATGACAGCAACGGCAACAGACGGACCGATATCGAGGCGGGCGACAGCTCCACCCAGGTGAAGGAGGTGCAGGGTGACAATGTCCTGACACTCTCTTTCACGCATTACGAATATATCGCCCTGGACGTGAATGACCGGGTGGACTTTGAGGGTGAGCGCTACTGGCTGACCGAACGGTACGCCCCGAAGCAGAAGAGCGGCCAGGAGTGGGTATATGATTTGAAGTTTTACGGCATCGAGAGCCTGGTGAGACGTTTTCTTGTGCTGGAGACCACCGACGGGAACACCGAGCCTGTGTTCACACTGACAGCGACTCCGCGTGAACACGTGGCCATGATCGTGAAGTGTATCAATGACGGAATGAACCACACCACCGACTGGAAAGTGGGGCGGGTGGACGGTACGGACCTTATCGTCATCGATTACGAGGGGAAGTACTGCAACGAAGCCCTGAAAGAGATAGCCGAAGCGGTCGGCGGGCAGGCTGAATGGTGGGTGGAAGGCCAGACCGTGAACGTGTGCCGGTGTGAGCATGGCGAGGAAATAACGCTGGGCTACGGGAAGGGACTGACCGGAATCGAACGCGACACGACGGGTACCGACAATTTTTATACCCGGTTGTTTCCGGTAGGCAGCACGCGGAACATAGATCCGTCAAAATACGGGCATAGCCGCCTGATGCTTCCGGGGGGCAGGCAATATGTCGAGATACATACGGAGGAGTACGGCATCTATGACCGTTACGAGCAAGACGCCTTCAGCGGCATTTATCCCCGCAGGATCGGGGCTGTCAGCAGTGTGCGCAGCGAAGATGTGAAAGATGACGACGGCAACCCTTTCACGGTCTATTATTTCAGGGACGACAGCCTGAACTTCGATCCGAACGATTACGAGCTGCCCGACGAGACCAAACGTGTATCGTTCCAGGACGGTGACCTTTCCGGACTGGGGCAGGGTGAGGACCACTATTTCGAGGTGAATTTCAACAGTGCCACCCGTGAGTTCGAGATTATTACGATATGGCCCTATGATGATGACACGCAACTCCCCGGCGGCAAACTTGTCCCGAAATCCGGTGACCGTTATATTCTCTGGAATATCCGTATGCCGGACGAATATTACCCGCTTGCCGAGGAGGAGTTTCTTACGGCGGTGGAACAGTTCAATACCGAATGCTGGCAGGATCTTGCCGTTTACAAGGCCCCGACCGACCATGTGTGGATTGAGGAGAACGGTGTTTCCCTGTCCGTAGGCCGCCGTGTGAGACTTGAAAGCGAGGAGTATTTCCCCGAAACCGGTTATCGCAGCAGCCGTATCACGAAAATTACCCGGAAGGTGAACCAACCCGGGGAGATGGACATCGAGATCAGCGATGCCCTGCATAGTGGTGCGTTTGAACGGGTGAATGACAGTATCGGGGAACTGAAAAACTATACGAAGTCAAAGGCGGAGGGTGCCGCGCTTCCTGACATTATCCGTAGCTGGGACAAGACACTGCCTACGGACAACAATCTTTTTTCCGCGCGGAGAAGTCAGGCGGAACACATCAGCAAAAAAAAGAATGACCGTGCAAAGGGGAAGATCACCTTCGAAGCGGGAGCCTCTTTCGGACAGGAGGATAATGCGGGTATTGATGACAAGGGCAATGCCGGGCTGCTGACCCTTGTCGTGCGTGAGCTTCTTCGCAGTCCGAAATTCGTGGACGGTCTTTTCGGTGAGGGCTGGCGGCTCTGGATGGAGGACGCTTTGTCCCATCTTACCATCGACAAGCTGACGGTACGCCAGGTCATGGTAGTATTGGAGATGCTTATCGAGAAGGTACGCAGCGTCGGCGGCCAGCTTTGTGTCAGTGCCGCCAACGGGAAAATAAAGACCGCTGTTCTTGAGGGCGGTTACTGGAGGATCACCTTCGAGCAGGAGAACACTTTCGTGGCCCATGACCTCATGCGCTGCCAGACCTTCAGCGGCGGGAATTTGAAAAGCTATTGGGTTGAGGTGGCCGGCGTGGAGGGGGGGTCCATCCTCGTGGGCGAGGACGAGTTCGGCGCTTCCCTTCCGGAGGCTGGTGACGAGTGCGTGCTGATGGGCAACACGGAGAATCCGTTGCGCCAGAACCTGATCCTGATCTCCGCCACCGAGGACGGGCAGCCTCGTGTGGACGTGATGGACGTGGTGAAGGCGAAGAACTTCACCGGCTGCCTTCGTGCGCGCCTGGGCAACCTGGACGGCATCAGCGATGACTGGTTCCCGGCTGACAACCAGCCGCACGGCAACGGCCTTTACAGCGACAACGCCTACCTGCGCGGGACTTTCCTTCTGGTGACCGGTGAGGACATCAAGACCAAGTTCGAGATCGTGGAGGGGCGCATCACCAGCGCGGTGACCGCCCTAAGGAACGACTTCGCCACGGAGAAGGGCTACCTGAACAACCCCGCCTTCGATGACGGGCTGGAGAAATGGAACACGGAGAACGAGACGGTGTTCTTCCTGGCAGGTAACAAATGGATCTGGGCGAACAACAACGTACTGACCAGAAAGGGCGACGGGGCGAGCGTGACGGTGGATGACGGGCGGACGGTGGTGCACATCCGTAACAAGTACATCCTCCAGAAACGTGAGAACCTGAAAAGTATTCCCTCCATGCCTGAAAATGACAGTGGGGAGAAGGAAGCCGTCCCGGTGTTCCTGACTTTCTTTTACCGCTGTGCCAAGGCCGGCACGCTGCGTGTGGAGTTTGTGGGTGTGGATAAGACAGGCTTTGCCAATTTCAACAGCATGGAGGTGGAGGAAGAACTGTCCGCGACCGACGGGTACGTACAGTACACCTGTAGCGGACTCTGGAACGGTACAGGTGATTTTAAATTGAGTTTTACCGGTGATATTTACCTGTATATGCTCATATTGAGCACCGACCGTGTGGAATCCCTGACACACCGTTATAAAACCCTTTTCGAGCAGTCGGAGCGTCTGGTAAAGATTTCGGCGGCGGTGTTCGACAAAGACGAGAACCTGCTGGAAGAGACCGGCCTGATGGTTACTTCCAAATATTCCGGGTTGTATGCCATTGACGGTGATGGAAATTTGAAATCCCTTGTAGGTGTTGGGGGTGACGGCGTAAAAATCAAGGGCGATAATATCACTTTGGAGGGGCTTGTTACGGCTAATGATAATTTCAAGATTCTGGAAGACGGTAGTATTGAGACGCGCAACGCCAAGATTTACGGTACAGTGTATGCCTATGAGGGTAAAATCGGCGGTTTTACGATTGATTCCGGACGGTTGTACTGGAAAGCCGGTGATTATTTCGGCAATGATTCCCGCAGTCTGAAACTTGGTGTCTCACAAACGGACATGGAGGGTATTGTGGATGTGTCCTTTAATGCCGCCACGCAGGGACGGTTCGGTGTCAAGGCCGTAGGCTCGAATCTGGGTGGTGCCGCTATCTATGCCTCCAGCAAGTCCTCTGGTCAGAGCTATCCTATCAGTGCCAATACTTATGCCGGCTATTTTGACGGTGGTGTGCATGTGAACGGGGCGGTGTATTGTGGTGATATCCTGTCGAACAATTACGGTACGGGATGGAGCCTGGCCAGCGATGGGACATACAGTTACCGAAAGGGTGTTTCAGGTACCTTCCAGTGGGCTGTAAAGAGTGATTTTATAACTTATAACTATACCCTTGAGGTTGTTAATGGAATTGTCGTTAAGATGACATATATCTAAAAATAAAGGATATGAAAGTAAATTTTAATGTGTATTTTAAGGATTTCGACGGTAGCGTGCTGTTGATTGATAAGAAACCCCAGTGTATGGGAGTCATAGTCTCCCAGTGCCTGTTCAACGGTACCGGTTTCCGTCCGAGCGGTAATATTCAGACGGATAATGAAAAGAAATTACATGCTTACAGTCTTTGCATGAGGATTATGGGTTCCGATGCGGATGTGGATCTGACATCGGAGGATGCGGTTTTGATAAAGGAAGCTGTTACCGGTCTTACTCCGGGCTGTTATTCCCAAATAGTGAAACAGATAGAAGGGTAATGGAGGATTAGCTATGACAAATGCGGAAAAACAGGAGATCCTGAACGCTATCAAGGCCGAGAGCCAGAGCGTTGATGAACTTGTGGAGGTCAGCTCCCTTGACAATATCAAAAGTCTCCCCGCCCTTCGCGGCAGTGAGCTGGTGAGTGCTCCGCTTACCCTTTTGCGTAAACCGGCCGATGATGCCGCTGCCACAGCGAATGCGTCTGCCACGAAAGCGGATAATGCTGCGGCTTTGGCGAATAAAGCTGCGGGTATGGCGTCTGATGCGGCCGGTACCGCCAATCAGGCTGCTGAAACTGCAAATTCCGCCGCGGCAGCGGCATCCGCGGCTGCGAAACAGGCGGAGGATGCCGCCGCCGGTGTGAACGACGGTTTGGTCGGTGGCATGACGGCCGTCCCTGATGAGGAGAACGACACGGTGAAACTCACCCTGCTGGGGAAGACCGGGACGGAGATTGCCTCCGTTGATATTCCCGGTGGTACGGGTGGTGGCGGTAACACGTATAATGTGACGGCGGAAGTCCCTTTGGAGAGCGGTTATTATGTCCTTTCCTCCGCGATCGGTGCCGTGGATGAGAAATACCGTTACAAGGGCCGTTGCATCACCTATGAAGTCTCGCAGGGCAAATGGGAGACCAAACAGTTCGTGGGGACAAGTCTGTCGAGCTGGGAGCAGGAGGCGAGCTGGGAGGACTTCGGCGGTGCCGGAACGATGAAGAGCCTGACGGTGAACGGCGAGAAGAAAGTTCCCGACAGCGAGGGCAACGTGGATCTGACCATCGACAAGCTGGAAGTGGACGAGAGTCTGGATGCTGACAGTACCAATCCCGTCCAGAACAAGACCGTCGCCGCCAAATTCCAGGAGGTGGAAGCCGGTACCGTGTTCGGCATGAGCGCGGAAGTGAGCGACGACGAGAGTAGTGTCCGCCTTGCGCTGACCAACAAGAGCGGGGCGGAGATCGCGAGCGTTGACATCCCGGCCGGCAGCGGTGGCGGCGGTGAGTCCTCCACCACCAAGATCGTGCTGCTTGCCGAGACCGACAAGAAAACCGTGAAGGAAGGCGGAGCGGTGAAACTTACCTATACCTATGACCACCAGGTTGCCGGCGGTGATGACAAGGGTAGCAGTACCGGACAGAAAGCGACCGTCACCATCCAGGTGAAGCGCGGGACGACCACCACTTATTCCTCCTCGCTGAAGGAAGTGAGCAAGGGTACCTATACCCTTGACCTGACCAAATACCTGCTGGTGGGCACGAGCGATATCTACGTCATTGCCGAGACTACCGATCCCACCACGGGCAAGGCGCAGAAGAAGCAGGCGTACGTGAGCGTGAAGAGCGTCACCCTGTCCCTTTCCTGCGGTTACAACCTGGCGGCCACCATCCAGAACGGCGGTTACGGTACCTATGATTCCGCGAGTATACCCTACGCCGTGAGCGGTACCGGCACGAAAACCGTCAGCCTGTACGTGGACGGTGTACAGCAGAACGCGCATACGGTCACCCGCAGCGGCACGACGAACGGCAGTTTCGAGGTTTCCATGACCGGCCTGTCCGTGGGGCGGCATACCGCCCAGCTGGTGGCCGAGATGGAAACTGACGACCTCACGCTGAAAAGCGAGAGCATCCATATCGACCTGCTGAAGGCCGGAACCGGCGCGCCCTTCATCGGTTTGAAGCTCATTCATGCCGACGGGCATGTCCTCGGACGGGACGAGCATCTGGAGCCGGTCCTTGAAGCCGGCCGCTACGAGAAGCTCACTTTCGACTGGGTGGCCTATGATCCCGACCGTGTGCCCGCTGAAGTGGAGTTCTGGAAAAACGGCGTCAAGAGCAGTACCGTGAGCGCTCCCCGCAGCATGATGACCTACAGTAACCGGTTTACCGAGGAAGGCACGCAGATGCTTGTCCTGAAAGCCGGTCCGACCGGGTACACTTTGCGCATCGACGTGGGTGAGAGCGGTATCGATATCAGCGAGGCTACCTACGGCCTGGCGGTCAAGCTTGACGCGGCGGGTCGCAGCAACGGGGAGAGTAACCCCGGAACATGGGAGTCGAACGGCGTGGAGACCACGTTCGAGGGTTTTGACTGGAGCAGCAACGGCTGGACGGGTGAGGCGCTGAAGCTGACCAACGGTGCGAAAGCCGTCATCGGCTACCGGCCCTTTGCCACCGATGTGAAAAGTACGGGGCTGACCATTGAACTGACCCTCCGGGTAAGCAATCCCACTGACAGCGATACCGCAGTTGTGGACTGTCTCGACAGTGGCAAGGGGCTTTATATCACCCCTTCGGAAGCGAGTTTCAAGACCGGTGAGAAAGTGTCCTATACCAACGAGGACGACGAGCTGGTGGAGCGTGAGATCAAGCTGGGCACGAATTATGTGGAAGACCGGTGGATCAAGGTGGCCCTCATGGTGGGTACCCGCAATGAGAGCCGTCTGATGGAGCTTTATGTGGACGGCAACCGTACCGGTGCCGACATCTACGACAACGCCTTCAGCTTCCGCCAGGACAATCCGAAATATATCACCATTGACAGCGCCGGGGCGGACGTGGAGGTAAAGAGCGTGCGTATCTATACCCGCCGGTTGAGTGACGACGAGGAACTGGAGAACCGGATGGTGGACAGTGCGGACGGTGAGGAGATGATCGCGCTGTATGAGGAGAACGATATCCTGGGTGATACCGACACTGTGGATATGGACAAGCTGCGTGCCAAGGGCAAGGGGGTGCTGCGTATCGTGCGCCAGAACAAGCTCGATGACGTGTATGCCGAGAACAACAAGAAGACGGACTTTTCGGCTGATATCTTCTATTACTCCCCTTTCGGATCCGAATACGACTTCATGCTTCGTGACTGTTATATCCGTATTCAGGGTACCAGTTCCACGAAATATCCGAGCAAGAACATCCGTATCTATATCAGCAAGGGCGGCACGAACCTTAGCTTCACCGTTGGCGGCAAGGAGCAGGCGGAAAAGAAATATCCTGTCCGTCCCGGTGGCATCGCCATGAACCTGATCTGTCTGAAGAGTGATTATTCCGACTCGTCCATGTCGCTGAACACAGGCGGTGCCAAACTGTTCAACGACGTGCTGAAGGAGATGGGGCTTCTCACCCCTCCGCAGCGTTACCAGTACGAGACGGGCGGCAGCGATTTGAACGCGGTCACCGTGCGTACCGCTATCGACGGTGTGCCTATCGACATGTTTGTGGCGGCTGCGGAGGACGGCGAGAACGACTATGTGGGGCAGTACAACTTCAACAACGAGAAAAGCAAGAGCGGCGACCTGTTCGGCCTTAGTGGCGTGGAGGGTTACGATCCTGCCTGTCCCCTCACTCTGGAAATGCTGAACAATACCGAGGCCATGTGCCTTTTCAAGACCACAAGTGACGCTCATCTGGAGGAGGTGTTTGATGCCGGTGCCGAGACCAACGTTCCGGATGATGTGAAATGGGCGGGCCTTGACGAGTCGCAGCGTACGGCCGTGAAACGGTTGTACGCATGGATACGCTCGTGTGTTCCGGACGGTGCGACGAGCGCCGACCTCTCCACTTTTAAGAGCGAGAAGTTCAGGGACGAGATAAGTGACTATTTCGACAAGGCTTTCCTGCTGACGTATTACCTCTGGACGGACTATTTCCTTGCCGTTGACCAGCGTGCGAAGAACATGATGCTGCGCACGTGGGACGGCCTGATATGGTACATCACCTACTACGACGGTGATACCCAGATGGGAAAACGCAACGACTGTTTCCTGGTGTATGACTACACCACCGACCGCGACACTTATGACGCCGAGGCCGGGAAATATGCCTTTGAAGGCCGTGACAGCTGGCTTTGGAACCTCGTTCTGGCCAACCTGGACGCTGACCTGAAGACACAGGCGCAGGCTCTTCGCGGTGTACTTACCACCAGCCGTGTCCTGGACATGCTGAACGTGGAGCAGGCGGGCAACTGGTGCGACCGTGCCTATAACAAGAGCGGCGAGCTGAAGTACATCCTGCCCGCCACGCAGGAGATGTACGGCAAGGTGTGGCCGTTCATCTACGCCCTTCAGGGCAGTAACCGTGCGCACCGTGAATATTTCGTGCGTAATCGTTTCGCCCTTCTGGATGCCAAGTACGGCACGAGCAATTTCACCAGTGACAACATCGACCTCTATCTGGCACGTACGGC
>ERZ772872.2636-NODE-2636-length-14241-cov-15.607782_pt1 | contig 14241 bp, 9 predicted proteins | sample MGYA00512132_ERZ772872 | MGnify/ENA primary metagenome ERZ772872 (study PRJEB29015, sample SAMEA2737724) | human gut metagenome | biome: human gut; feature: human-associated habitat; material: faeces | place: China | collected 2012 ...
GCTGCTTGAACAATTTTTACTTCAGAATATTGTCTAACTTTTTGGGGTCACTTCAGTATCTGCAATTCGGGACTTTTTGTTTTATTTTGGCCCATTTTGTACATTTTCCTGAAAATGTACACGGTTTGATGGGTCAGACAAAAAAGCGCACACCCTTCGGTGTGCGCTCGGATTTCACGTCTGCGTCGATTCCCGCAGGCTTACCTGGTAACCCAACTCCATGCGGGTTTCAACAGGCTGCCCCTGCAAGGCGCACAGCAGCTGCTGCGTTGCTTTTAAGCCAAGGATATCCGCATTAAACTGCACGGCGGAGATGGGCGGCACGGTATTGACCAGATTCTCATTATCATACAGCGACGCCAGCCGGATATCCTGCGGCACGCGCAGGTTCAGCTGCTTGAGCATATTCAGCGTCAGCTGTGCCAGCCGTTCGTCCATGCACAGGATGCAATCCGCCCCGCGCTTACAGCCTGCTGCACAGCCTCCATGCGCAAATCGTCGCTTTCCAGCTCCAAAAACAGCAGGTTTTCGTCAATTTTTTGCCCCATCTTGACATAAGCCTGCCGGAAACCCTCCAATCGGGATTGGTTGACGGTGTACAGCATACTGCCGCCCAGCAGCGCGATATGCTTCATGCCCTTCATCAGCAGCAGACTGGTCATCTCACGGCAGCCGCCCACCTGGTCATGGTCAACGGAAAGTACCTGATCGTCCTCCGGCTGACCGATGGCGACAAACGGCACCTTGCGCGCCTTCAGCAGCGGGATCAAGGGGTCACGCTCCAGTGTGCGGGTCAAGATCAGACCATCGATTTTGCGGTTATCCAGCAGTCGCTCCACAGGACGGGTTTCGTTTTCGTCCACCAGCGTCAGCAGGACATCGTAGTCGGAATCCCCGGCAACCTGATAGACAGAGCGCATCACCTTGCGCAAAAAGGGCAGCTCAAAGTCGGAAAATTGCGTGGAAATCACCAGCGAAATATTGTAGGAGCAGCGCTTCACCAGCCCGCGCGCCATCATACTGGGGGTATAGTTATGCGCTTTTACATAGTCCAGCACGCGTTGGCGGGTTGCTGCGCTGATGCGCCCGTTGCCGGATATGGCACGGGACACGGTTGTATTGGATACGCCAAGCGCCTGCGCGATTTGCGTGATATCGATTGGCTTGTCGTTCTTCGGCAAAGGTGGCATGGTCTCTCATCTCCGATATGTATTTACTTTTATCATAATCGTTTTTTGCCGAATCGTCAATTATTTCTTGCGTAAAGCTTCCCCTTGCACAGCCCTCACACCGTTCGTCTGCACAGTTTTTTGCGTAATTTACGGCACAGGGTCTGTATCTCCTGCGCGGTTTCGGCGGTGCATGGATCGGGCGCAAACTGTGCCGCCTGTACGGCATCCAGCAGGTGCTGCACGGTTTCGCGGTCCGTCTGCGGGCAATGCGTTTGCAGAAATTCCGCAAATGCCGCTTCGTCAGAGGACACCTCCGCCGCCAGCCCACAGCGCCGCATCTTGCGATGGAGCGCACAAAATTCTGCCTGTACGGTCTGCAAAGGTGTGCGCCTTGCACGGCGCAGAAGTGCCAAGGCCAAGACGAGCAGCAGCAAAACCGTAGGCAGCACCCACAAAAGCGGGACGCTTTGCGGCGTTTCGGCAGGGGAGTCGGCCTCCTGCCGTGCGAGCAGGGGTGTATCACTGTCTGCGGCATTTTGCCCTGCCTGTGCGGCATCGGCGGCAAGCTCGCCCTCGGTCAGTTCGGCTGTCATACCGGGGGTGACCTCCAGCGGCGTCCAGCCCTGCCCGGAAAGGTAAATCTCTGCCCAGGCGTGGGCGTTATCGTCCTGCAAAACAGCACGGCAGCTGCCGTCGCCCGCAGCGGTAAACAGACTTTGCGGTGCGGCGTAGCCTACCACATATCGGGCGGGCAGCCCCACCATGCGGCACAGCAGCACCGCTGCCGAGGCAAACTGTGTGCTGCTGCCCGCGTGGCTCTCGTTCAGAAAATACAGCAGCGGGTCGGTGTCGTCGGGTGTCTCGGCGTCCGCGCTGTAACGGCAGTGCTCGTTCAGCCAGCTGCGCACCAGTGCGCGTCGGCCATCGATGTCATCATCCCTGAGTTTGCGCTCCTTCACCAGCGCAGCCAGTTCTTTGTCTATGGCATCGTACCCGGCACCGTCGGGCACATCCAGGCAGCGCGCACGAACATACGCGGCGTAGGCGCTTTCCAGACGGTCCAGTACACCCGCGTCATCATCGTCACGGGCCGCCAGCAGCTTCTCTGCCTGTTTGCGCGGAAAATAGTAGAACATATCGTCCTGCACGGTCTGCCCCGCTATGGCTCCGTCGCCGTCCGGCGTGTAGTAGTCGTTAAAATATGCGTTGTACGGCGCAAACGTGTAAGCATCGTTTGCATGCAGACGCTGTACGGTCATTTGCTGCGGCTGTGCGCCGCTGTATGCCGCGCGCAAAAACGGCAGGTTCGCAATGGCAAGCCGCCCGTCGCCGTCGGTTTTCCAGTTTGCTGCGGCACTGTCGAAGGCAGCGGCATTCCCTGCCTGCCAGCTTGTGCCGTCATAGTCCACGCCGATAAACCCGCGCAGGTAGACGGTCTCCTCCGGCTTGGCGTCGGTCGTGACCATTATATCCTCCAGCCCCGTCAGCGCCAGGCCGTCGCCCCGTGTCAGGCTGCCGTCCTCCACGCCGCCCGCAGCAGCGCTGACATGGAAATTCAGTGCCCCGCCGCTGATTTTCGGCAGCCACTCGATCGCCGCGCTCAGCCCGGCTGCGCAGACTTTGTCGGTCACAGGCTGCAGCGCGTTCAAGGGCAGCATCAGCACGGGGCGCAGTGCCAGGGCAGGCAAAAACAGCACCGCGCAAATGGCAGCCATGCCGACACCGGCCAGCCTTTGGTTTGTGCGGTGGGTCTGCAGGTTGGCGGCATAGACAGCGGAATCCTTGCCGCGCCACAGCCGTTTGCGCACCAGCGACCGCGCCGCCGCACAGCTTCCCAACCAGCCCGGCAAAAGCAGCAGCCAGCCCAAAACGGCACGGCCCGTCCCCGCCAACAGCGTGAACACCACGATTGGCAGAAGCACCGCCCCCAGCAACAGCGCGTCGGTGTGGCGGGCTGTCAGCGTGGCCAAAAACATTGTAAACGGCACTGCCGTCAGCAGCGCAAACAGGCCCATCTGCGCCGAAACCGGCGAGGCGGACACTACAAAATTTGCGTTGAAGCGTGTATTCAAGCACAGCCTGACGGCATCCGCGCACTGTGCCGCACCGGCCAAAAACGGCTGCTGTACGGCAAACAGCAGCACCAGATACCCCACGGCCAGCGCCAGCGCCGCGCCGTAACGGCCCGCCTTGGAAAGCGGGACGCGGTGCAGTGCCGGCCACGCCGCACACAGTGCCGCCACGCCAAGCCACACCCAAATCGGCAATGCCAGTGCAAACGCACCGTTCAGTGCCGTCAGCAAGCCCAAGGTCAGCAGTTCCGAAATCAGCAGATCCGCCGCCGTTTCCGCCATGGGGTGGGCAGCGGCCTTGGTGCGGGGCAGCAGCACACGGTCCACAAATACCAGCCCCGTAGCGGGGTCGGTGTCCTTGCGGCGGGTCAATCTGCGCAGCCGCTTTACGGCGGCCTGCCCAAAGTGCAGCAACTGCTGCGGCGCGTCAGCCCCCTCTGCCAAAACGCCGCCCGCAGGGTCAGCGCGGTAGGCTGCGCCCAACGGTTCGCGCACGGTCAACTCGCCCACGCGGGCGGTCAGTTTCCAGTGGATCAGCTTCGGTGAATCGCCTGCACGGTAGGGGCGCAGATCATAAACGCCGTCGGTCAAATCGCAGCCCGCCGCAGTCACTTTTTCGGCGCAGTTCTGCGGTTTTGTGCCTGCGCCGTCGTCCTCGCCCTCGGCGGGGGGCAGCACACACAGTTCTCTGCTTTGGGGCGGCACGGCGCAGTGCGCGGTAAACAGCCCCAACAGGTCGCGCACGGTGGCTTCCCGCACACGGAACCGCCACAGACCGCTTTTTGCTGCGCGCAGGGTCACGCGCAAATCGGCACACTGATGCGGGGCCAGCATCGCGCCGCAGGGCAGTTCAATGGCCGTTCCGCTTTCGGCGTCCACAGCCTGCAAAACGACACGCAGCTCCGGCATGGGCCGCCGCCCGTTGTTGTGCAGTTTCACCAGTACGGCAAAATCCTCGTCGGGGTGCACGGGGCGGGCAGGCAGCTGCAGCGTTACCGTCACATCCCTGCGCAGTGTGCGGACATACCACGCCAAAAAGCCGACCAGCAGCACCGCCAGTGCCGCCAAAAAGACCGCAAACGACGTGCGGCTGACCGCTGCCGCGGCAAACAGCACGGCCAGCAGCAGCGCGCAGCCCACCTTACCTGCCATGGAACGGTTTCTCCGGGCGGGGGCGCGGCACGGTGTGCAGAACATCGTCAAGGATATTCTGCACTGTATCGCCGCCGGTGCGGGCCTGTTCGGTCAGGCGCAGACGGTGGCGGGCCGCATCGGCAAAAATCGCGGTAATATCCTGCGGGGCCACATAATTGCGCCCGCTCAGAAAAGCCGCCGCGCGCGCCATACCGGCCACTGCCAGCGACGCACGGGGCGAAAGCCCCAGCGTCAGGCGGTTGTCCTGCCGCGTTGCGCGGGAGAGTTCCACGATATACCGTCTGATTTCATCGCTCATATATACTTCGTCTACCTGCTGCTGCATAGCCAGCAGGTCGTTTTTGTCCATCACCGGCTGCACACGGTCCAGCAGGGCGCGGCGCGGCTGGCGGGACAAAATCTCCATTTCCGCCTCCGCATCGGGGTAGCCCATGACCACGCAGACCATAAAGCGGTCAAGCTGGGATTCCGGCAGCATCTGCGTACCCACCGAGCCGACGGGGTTTTCCGTTGCAAAAACGGTAAACGGCTGCGGCAGAACGCGCGTCACGCCGTCCACCGTGACGGCGCTTTCCTCCATGACTTCCAGCAAGGCGGACTGGGTGCGGGCGCTGGTACGGTTGATTTCATCGGCCAAAAACAGGTTGCACATCACCGCGCCGGGGTGGTACACAAATTTGCCGGTTTCCTTTTGGTACAGCGAGAACCCCACAATGTCGGACGGCAGAACGTCCGGCGTGAACTGCACGCGGTTTTGGGTCAGGTCCATAGCGCGGGCAAACGCCTGTGCCAGCGTAGTTTTGCCCACGCCGGGGATATCCTCAATCAGCACATGGCCGCGGGCCAGTATCGCCATCATGATTTTCAGCACGACTTCCGGCTTGCCCAGCACCGCCTTGCTTACCTCGGCTGTAACGGCCAGCGCCTTTTCGTTGATATTCTGCATGGGTCAATCCTTTCTATGCCTGCGCCAAATCAGCATACAGCCGATCACGGCGGCAATCAGCAGGCATCCCGCCCACAGGGCGTTGTTTTCCAGCCAAATCACCCAGTTGGAGTACGCGCCGCCCGCGTTTTCGCCGCCGCCCTCGTGGGGCAGGGGAGTGATACTTTCGGGGGTGACTTCCTCCAGCGCGGAGGTACCGCCGGCCTCCACCGTCACTTGGCGCGGTGCGGCGTCCCAGGTTTCGTCACACTCGGCCAGGTCTGCCGCATGGGTGGCGGCCTCTGCGTCGGGGTCGCGCTCGGCTATCACCAGGTAGCGCTGGGTGTTTTGGGTGTAGGGGTGGCAGGTCGTCAGGGTAAGCAGGTCGCGGCCGGGCTGTATCAGCACGGCGTTTATGTCGTCCGGCTGTATAATTTTCAGCTCGCACACGCGGTAAACCAGCGTGTCCCACGGCGTTGTCAGGGTAATTTTGTCGCCGATTTGTATCTGCTGCACGTTGCGCAGCATTTCCGCGCCGTAATAGCCGCGGTGGGCGGCAATGACGGTGTTGGTGTTTTCGCCGCCCAGCGGCATGGAGGTCTGCCCCAGCAGTGCGCCGCCGCGGGCCATGTTGGCCGCGTTGGCCCCCAGATAAACAGGCAGTTCCAAGTCCAGACGCGGTATCCACAGCGCGGCGATAACGTCGTCGGGCAAGCCGCAGCCCGTCAGGTCAAAGGCGGGGGTCTCGTAGGCAAAGGGGTCTTTCAGGCCGCTTTGGCCTTGGGCAAAAAGCTGTTGGTTGTAGGCCAGAAACGCGTCGTACAGTTCGGGGTAGGCGCGCGCGGGTTCGGCGGCGGAGGTTTCGGGGGCGGCAGCCTCGGCGGCCTGCACAAATTTTTGCACGGTTTTTGTGCTTTTCTGCTCCGTCAGATATCGGCTGACCGTGGGTTGCAGCATCAGCCCAACGCCCAGCAAAATTGCCAGCCATGCAAAAATTTGCAGAAACAGGCGTTTCATCAGTCTTCCTCCTCGCGCTTTTTGCAGCGGTGCAACAGCAGCAGCAACAGCAGCGCCTCGCCGCCGATAACCACACTGCCCGTCACGCTGATCCACGGCCAGGCGTCCACAATGCGCTTTACCACGTTGCCGGTATTCAGCTGTTGGTACTGCACGGTCTGCGGCGTGTCGGGCTGCTCGTCCTCTCCGGTATACGGCACACGGGCGCCGCGCACAAGCATACGGTGGGTGTTGATGGCATAGGGTGTGCAGGTGACCAGCGTGCAGTAGTCCCCGCCGGGGATAATTTCCAAATCCTCGGTGTTTTCCGGCTCCACGACCTTGACCTGGTCTACCTGATACGCCAGCACCTCGTCCATGATGTGGAGGTAAAAGCGGTCGCCCTCGCCCAGCTTGTCCAGGTCGGTAAACAGTACCGCCTCGGCCATACCGCGATGCCCCGTCAGCACACTGTGGGTGCCCGCGCCGCCCAGCGGATAACTGGAGCCTTCCAGATGTCCGACGCCCTTTACCAGCACATCGTCGCTTGTGCCCTCATAAATGGGCAGGTTTACGTCAATTTTGGGTATGGTAATGTAGCCAAGGCTCTCGCCCACGTCCAGCATGTCCACATAGCTTGTGCCGATGTCGTCCGCTTCGCCCGCCGCGTCGCGGTCAATGGCATTGTTCAGCTGTTGGTTGTAGCGGCGCGCAGCCTCCTTGGCGGCGTCGATTTTCTCGGCGTCCATCGACTGCACGTTGTCGTTGTAGCTTTCAATGACCGAACTTGCGTGGCGCTGTGCTACCGCGTTGCTGACAACGGGGTATATGGCCACGCCGATGCCGGAGACGATCATCAGCGCAGCAAAGCCAAGTTTTAATTTGACGGTGGTTTCCATTGCAAAGAGCCTTTCTGTAAAGGGTTGACGCACTGCCACAACCGCCCATAGGGGAAGAACCGTTTCCGGCCCTTCCCCTATGGATTACCCGTTTATTTTGCTGTGGGTGTTTGGATGGTGTGCATTACGCACGGTTGGATTTCTTTTTCAGGCTGAACAGAACGCCGATGCCCGCCAGAACCAGCAGCAAGCCGATACCGCTGAACAGCAGAGTACTGAAACCGCCGGTGACAGGCAGCGTAAAGCCCGCACGGTTGACGATTTCAACCGTTTCTTTGCTGGGGTCGGCCACAGGAGCGCTATCTCTCGTGTAGGTCGGCGTAGTTATTGTAGACTTGGTCTGGTTGCCATTTGCATCATACGTTGTCGTGGTTGTCCATGCAGCAGTATAGGTAAGGTTCAGTTTTGCATCCACAGGCTTAGACAGCAGGTTGTAGCCGTTCACGGTCTTGGTCTCGACCAGTTTGTAGGTGCCGGAGGGCAGACCCTTTGCGGAGACGTAGCCGTTTTCGCCCGTTGTAAGGGTCTTGACCTTGATCCAATTTTCAGCAGAGTTAGTGGTCAAGCCCAGTTTTACGGCATCGTCACCACTGATAGCGGCGTATTCTTGGCCGCAGAAGGGATACTTACTATTTCCATTCAGTGTTTCAGTATCCACCTTCTTGTACAGGTCAAAGGCAACGTCCTTAAGACCCGCTCCGTCCTTGGTGCCGCCCTTGGCAGTCTTGTGGATGTTCAGACCAAAGGTGTAAACAACGCCCTTGTCCGTGATTTCGTAGGGCTTGTTGCCGCCGGTTTCTTCCGTTAGGTTGGTTTTGCGAGAATAGACGATCTTGGCAGTGTTCACGTTACCGTTTCCGGCAACAACTGCGGTATCCTGAACGGTAGCGGTATAGGCAATGGTAATTTCACCGCCGGCAACGTCAGTCAATGCACTCGGCGTAAAGGCAACCGTCATAACGGAGTTGTTGGCATCTGGTGCAACAGTAATGGTGTAAGCACTCTTAGCAAGGGTTACATCGCCGCCAGCATTATTCTTGCCGCTGATTTTTACACTGTCCTTATTCTGAATCAACTGTGCTTTAACCGTGGTATCGGTAACCGTAAAGGTTTTCAGGCTGGTGATGTTTTCAGGGACTTTGATAGTCAGGGTATACGGCACGGCATCGCCAACACCGTAATCGGCTTCATGTGTATTTGCGGTGCCGTCGCGCTTGGTGACGGTCTTTACAATATCGGGCTTGTAGTTCGTAACGGTCAAAGTGGCGTGGGTGCTGTCGATGGTAAAACTTGCGTCATCCACCTTATCGGCAATGGTATCGTCAACTTTCACAGCCTTACCATTCTCGTCAATGTCAAAGTAGAATTTGCCGGTGGTGTTCAGGATATAGCCCTTGTCATTTCCGTCGGTATAACCTGTTTCTTGCAGGTAGTAGCGGCCTTTGGCAAGGTTATCTAAAGTGATTTTGCCATTCGTATCCGTGGCAACGTCAGTTTTTACCGCAGTATAGTCATCATCTGTGTCATTCTTCTTGTTCAGGGTAAATTTGACGCCTGCCAGCGGTGTTGTTGTACTTCCCTGTTTGCCTTGCTTGACAAGGTTTACCGTGCCTTTGGCAATGCTGTTTTTGGGGTAGACAGTCACATCATACAGCCATTCTTTTTGGTTTTGGTTATCAGCGCCCGTAGTCTTGTCGCCAATGCGGGTCATAGGAATCGAAACCAAGAAAGGCTCTACGGGCATGGTAACAGCCTGCGGGGTTTTGGTTTCAATTACAAGGTACATACCGACAGGCAGTTCGGTGAAGGTAGCCTTGCCGTTTTCATCTGTAAGCACTTCTGCCTTATAAGCAGTAGCATAAGCAGTTTTCAGCCCTGCTGCCGTCTTATTGGTAGTATAGTTAGTAAAGTAGTCCTTAACATCTACCTGATCGGCAGTAGTGTTATCATTATAGTAGGCAAGCAACGTATTTGTATCCATGACCTGATAGAGGGTAAAGCCTGTATCCTTCAATGCTGCCCCCTGCGGACTCACCATTGTTTCGCCATCACCGGCAGTACCTGCATTTCCGCTACTATCCAGTGCCCGCTTATAGATGGTGATAGAGCCTTTCTGGTTTTTGTCAATCGTGCTTGTGCTTGTCTTAGGCATCGCCCCCGCCGTCGTCGCCCCTTCCGCCATGGCGGGCATGGCGCAAAGGCTCAGGGTCAGGGCGACGCTGAGGATTGCGGTAAATAAACGTTTCAGTTTCATTTTGATGCATACCTCTTTTTTCTATGTTGGTTTGTGTAGAGGGGTGGGGGTCAGGAACGTCTGCCCCCTTTCTTATTGTATCGGAACACCAGCACCAGCAGCACAGCCACCAGTGCGGGCAAACCTATCAGCAGCCACAGGCTGGGTGCGTCCGCGCCCGTGTGCGGCAGGGTAAAGCCCTTGCGGTTGTAAATGGTCAGGGCAATGTTGTACACGCCGTCGGCTCCTGGGGTTATCTTGCCAAACGTCTCGTCGCCGCGTCGGCATTGCCCGTCCGCTGTCAGCGTAAATTCGATGGGCTCGGCCAGCAGGGTGTAGCCCTCGGCGGTCTTGGTCTCGGTCAGGCGGTAGCTGCCGGGGGTCAGGGACGTAAAGCTGCATTTGCCTTGGTTCGTGCTATCGCTGCCCGTCACGCCGTTATAGGTTGTTTCAGCCGCGCCGCTATCGTTCAGCTTTTCCAGCTTGAACTCCACGCCGCCCAGCAGGGTTTCGGCTGTACCGTCTATGCCCTTTTTGGTAAGGTTCAGGGCAAATTTCGGGTCGGTGCGCTTGTTGGTCAGGGTGATTTTGCCGGTTGTGCTGTCGGTTGTCTGCGATGCGGTGTAGGTGTATGCGCCAATCGTAACCGTACCTTCTGCCTTATAATCGCCGTTATCGCTTGCACACTCCGCCACGCGGTACACATATTCGGGGTTGCCGGTGACGTTGACATCCGTCTTGTCCAGACGTTCAAACTTGTGCGTCCACTTCCCGGTCATATAGTTGTATTGCAGCTTGACAGCGCTCGTTGCATCTACCCACTTGCCGCTTGTGTCATTCACATGGCGGCGCTCCAGCTTGACCCAAATATCCGGCAGGTTGTCGGTCAGCGGGTTGCCGTTTGCATCCTGCCACTGCTTTTCCACCTCAATATCCATCAATTGGTGTGCCGTGTTGGTAAAGGTGGCGGTGACGGTTGTCTTATCGCTGGTAACCGTGCCGCGCACGCCGTTGTCCACGTCGTACTTTGCGTCAGTGGCGTTGCAGGTTACGCTTTTCAGGCTGCTGTCAGCGGCGGGCGTTTCAACTACCCGGAAGCGTGTGCCAATGGGGATGCCGGTAATTTCCCAGCTTCCGCCAACTGGAATGGCATTGGTCATTTTTACGCCGGTTGCGCCGCCCAAGCCGATACCGCCAACGTTGCTGAAGGTGACGGTAAACGTGTAGCTGCCTGTCAGCGCCGTTGTTTCGTCGTTCGGCTGTTCCTTTTTAATTACCAGCGTACCGACCTTGACGGTGTTAATGAACTTGACCTTCAATTCGGGAAATTCTTCTTCCGGCGCGGCGTAACTGCGGAACACCAGCGTATTTGCGTTTGCGGGCTTGCTGCCGTCGTAGTTGCTGCCTGTTGATGGTGTGTCCGCCGTTTCGGCTCTGCCGTCCTCCGGCTTTGTGTTGTTGCCCTGCAGCGGGGTGGTGGTTGTGCCGCTTACAGACGGACTTGTCCCCGCTGCGTTGACCAACGTCCCGTTCTCGTACACTTCCCAGCGGGTGTCGTACAAGGCGGTGTTTTCCGCCTCTTGCAGCGAGATATAACTGCCACAGCGGAACTGGTCCGTAAAGGTCACGGTTTCGCCGTCTTGCAAATCAAACGTGCCATCGGTGTCCACCGCCTGCGTGCCGCTGCCCGCTACGCTGGACGTAAATATCGCGCCGCTGGCGGGCTTCAAGGTATTGCTTTCCGCCGAGTCATAGTCCGGGATATCCGCTTGCTCTACCGAGAAGCCCACCGTGGTGTTTGCCACGGGCTTGGCGGTAAAAACAAAATTGCGGAAGTAAACTGTACGCTCGTAGTCATCGCCAATGAGGATTTTTGAGAGTTTGGTCAGGTCAAAGTCCGTGTCCTTTGGCATTTTGTTCAGCTGCAGCTTGACCGTGACCCACTTGTCGTTTTGCATCACAACGCTGCCGCTGAGCATGGTGTTCAGATAGGACTTTTGACTGTTGGCATCGCAGCCCATCTTCTTGCCGTTGTTGTCCACCAAGGTCAGATACAGGTAGTTGGTGGACAGAACGCCGTCACCCGGGTTGCCCACGGCGTAAACGTCAAAGGACAAATAGTCGCGGTTTTTGATGTTGAGCGGGTTTGTCAGCGTCATAGTGCCGTAGCGTAGGTCGCGGTGTTTGCTGTTTTTATCATACCCTTGGGCGTACCATTTTACGGTTTTAGCTTTATCTTCTTCGCTGTCGCTGTTGGACGGAGTTACACCTTGTTCCATGATTGTATGGTCAGTAGCGCTGCTGCTGGCGGCAAATCCTTTTCTTTGTAATTGCAAATTTGCCCAATCTCTTATTTGATCAGCTATATCATCATTAACTTCAATCAAATAGACATTCTCTTTTTTATCGATTCTCAATTTTAGCATTAAACAGGTATTGCCTTTTATGAAATTATCATATAAATAGTTCATCTGATTTTGATTCAATCTAATTCTCATTTTTTGCTTCTTAAAGTTATTTATTGTGTGAGTTGATGCTTCTGGTAATTCTTTACTTATCTCTATAAAAAAAATACCTTGGATTTTAATTATCTTCACTTTCTTGCCAAATATCCATAGGAACTCCATATTCCTCCAGTGCAACTTCTTTACACAAGGAGCTGTCGTCCTGTAAGTAATCCGCAATGCATTTGCCTTTTTGAAAAACATATAAATATACCCCTATTTCTGGAAAATCATTTTTGATTATAAATTTCATGTGATTATAAATAGCTTTCATATTTTCAATTTTGTTAAATTGGTTGATTAGGGACATATATGGGATGTTTTCTTGATTTTTATTGATGGTGTGTGCCGGGATGTTCCTTTATCGATTGTAACCATTTCAGATACATCTTTTCGGGCATTTTGCGATAACCTAACTGATGGATATGTGAATAAATATTTTCTGCTTTCCGATAATAATTTTCATTTTTTGTTTTCGTAAACATCTCGAATAATGTTTCTGCTTTAAGTAATAAAGCGTTAATATAATTAGGAAATGCTTCCAAGGTACGATTGCAGCATTGCAGTATGAATTCCGGTTCGTAGGTAGAAGTGAACTTATGCTTATAACCTTCAGCCAGATCCGTCATACAAATAGCAACTGTAGCTTTCAAAGAAAGTGTATCCATATAAATACCGTTTCGAATAGCGTCGGTATGGATATATCCGGAAGCTTTTATCCATACGTCAGTAGGAAATTGTCCCGAAGTCAGTTCCACATTATACCAACCGTCGGCTTGGTTGTGTAGTTTGATGTAAGCGTGATTGGGCGCTAATGCCAACCACGATTTCTCACCCAATTCTTCGGTCAGCAGTTTGTAGAATAGGGGTAATGAGTGACAATTCCCTTTACGTGTAACCATTAAAGTAGAGACAAACATGTTGCTCCATTCTTTTTTGCCTGCATAATCATCAAAATTATATTGGAAAGGTAAATGGTATAATAAGGTAGTGTCGGAAACGTGTACCGGAATTGTATCTGTCATCATCCGAAAGATAGCAGCATGAGTGTTAACTGAATGAAAATCAGTATGATTATAACTGATTAACTTATTTGTAGAGAGTGACTTGATAAAAGATGTGAATTGCTGTAAACTATTCTCGAATCTATAGTGGCTTAGATTACCGTCAAAGTAGGCATTTTCAGTTGTAAATATAGCTTCTTTCAAATTCAACTCTTTTTTGCCTGTTAACATTGAGTCTATCTTATTATAGCTGGTATAATAGAAATTGTCAACTTGTGCAAATGCTTTATTAACAATAAATAAAAAGCATATTAAAAATCCTGTTTTTGTCATTAAAGTTTGTTTTTAATAAATTCTCATAAATATTGGCTATATTGTAACTCAATATCCCGTTCCTTTATACTTTTGAACCCTTTTTCCCATCTGTATTCATCTGCAAATATCTCAGTTACAATGAAACAATCGCGCGAATATTCTTTGAATTCCGATTGTAATGTTTGGTTGTAAATTATCCCTTTTCAAAACGAGGGATAATTTATGGAATATCTATAATCTTTTATCAGTTCTAAAAGAACGAATGGACTTACTATCAATCCAATATATGATTTTTGATATTCTTTTTCTAATTTTCCTACATATTTCTGTTTTTCATTAATTCGCCACACCCACCATTCTGTAGAGACTGTTATAGGCTTTTCGCCAGGTTTTACTCCATAATCGTTTGTGCTTCTGAATAATATATGATTGGTTTCTCCAAAATTCTTGTTATTACCAATTTTGTTCCAAAGGTTCATCTTTATACCTGCTTTTGTTGTACAATGTATATAAAAATCTATTTCACCGCTTACTATTTTTGATAAGTCAGGATTTGAATTTATTGGATATCGTTCCTTAAATACTCTAATAACATCACTATTTAGTTGTGTTAAATCATAAGCTATTAATTGAAAATATTTTTTAGTTTTCTCGTCTGTTTTTGCAGAGAAAACATCTCCTATTTTTGTATATATTCTTACCATAGTTTTGACCGTTTTTATAGAAATATACTAAATCTTTTATTTGGAAATAATTTTATTTGATCCCATATTGTCCCCAATATTTAGGCGCTATGGAATTGATTTTATTGAAAAGCAATCCTCCATTTTTTCCTAAACCATATTGATTTATTAAAGTTTGTTCCCAAATCCTTGCTTGAATTTGAGTTAAATTAGTAGCTCCTGAAACCACTTGATAATTCAATGTTGCTCTTGCAGTGTTTGAATTTAAATGCTCAGTGAATCT
>ERZ772872.2641-NODE-2641-length-14219-cov-3.117693_pt1 | contig 14219 bp, 8 predicted proteins | sample MGYA00512132_ERZ772872 | MGnify/ENA primary metagenome ERZ772872 (study PRJEB29015, sample SAMEA2737724) | human gut metagenome | biome: human gut; feature: human-associated habitat; material: faeces | place: China | collected 2012 ...
TAGTGGTAGGTTACGGCGTACAACGTAAACGGGACCTTTCCGGTTCGATAGCTTCCGTCAAAGGCGATATCATTACTGAATATGCAAATACTTCTGTTGCGTCAGCATTACAGGGACGCGTGTCAGGTGTACAGATTCAGCAAACTAATGGCCAGCCGGGAGCCGGAATACAAGTGAGGGTACGTGGTTCTAATTCTATTCGGGGTGACAATGAGCCGCTTTGGATTATCAACGGATTTCCGGGTGACATTAATATGATTAATACGGCTGATATCGAATCTGTTGAAGTGATGAAAGATGCTTCCGCAACTGCTATCTATGGTTCGCGTGGTGCCAATGGTGTCATCCTGATTACGACGAAGCAAGCTAAAGAAGGGAAGATTACCGTGGAATACAATGCCAGCTTCGGTGTGCAGAGTCTGGCTAAAGAACTTGAGCTGCTCGATGCTTGGGAATATATGAACTATCTGAATGAAAAAGCAGCGATTAATAATCAGCCGACGATATATACCGATGAAGAGATTAAATCTACCCGGCATAGTACCAACTGGCAGCGTGAACTGTTTCGTAATGCCCTCGTTACCGACCACTCTGTGAATGTCTCTGGTGGTACGGAAAAAGTTCAGGGAACGTTAGGCGCCAGCTATTTCGATCAGCAAGGTATCGTGAAGGAAAGTGGCTATAAACGTATGTCTATCCGTTCAAGCCTGAATTATCACATCTCAAAATATGTCACCGTGTCGAGCAACTTGATTTTCAGCCGCTCCAATCATAATCAGATGAATTCGCAGGGAGGTAGCCGGGGAACGTCTGTTATCGGTTCTACACTGATTCTGCCGCCAACAGCGACACCTCATTATGACGACGGAACCTGGAATGACTTCCAAACACAACCGATTGCACCGGTAAATCCGTTGGCTTATGTGAAAGAAGTGGATAATAAATGGTATGCCAACCGGATTATGGCAAATGCTTCATTGACAATAAAACCGATAGACGGACTTTCAATTCAGTTATCTGCCAACGTAAATAATAACCAGAACCGCAAAGATTATTACAAGTCATTACAATACCCTAATTCACAAGGGGCTGCCTCTATTACATTTGGAGAAACAGTCGGTATCACAAGTAATAATATCATAACCTATAATAAGAGTTTTCTAAAAAAACACCATTTGAGTGTGATGGGTGGTTTTACCTACGAACAGAGTACATCGAAAACTGCGGGAACGGGTACGGCCGAAGGCTTCTTGAGTGATGTGACTGAAACCTATGACATGGATGCAGCTACCGTTAAGGGGCTGCCGACATCTTCTTATTCAGATTGGCGTTTGTTCTCATTTCTGGGACGTGTCAACTATAATTATGCTGATCGCTATCTATTGACTGCCAGTCTTCGTGCTGATGGTTCCTCACGTTATAGTAAAGGAAACAAATGGGGATATTTCCCTTCAGCGGCAGCGGCCTGGCGTCTTTCGCAAGAGTCTTTTTTGCGTGATGTAGAGTGGCTTTCGGATCTAAAGTTCCGTTTGAGTTACGGAGTGACCGGTAGCACTGCCATCTCACCGTATTCTACGCAGAACACATTGAGGACGGAAAATGTAGTATTCGATAAGAATACAACAGTGGCGTATGTCCCGTCAGATACCTACACCGGCGATTTGAAATGGGAAACAACCTCACAGTTTAATGTGGGGGTTGATCTGTCCCTGTTTAATAATCGTCTCCGCATGACTGCGGATTACTATCGGAAGAAAACGACTGATTTGCTGAACAATGTAGAGATGCCTCGTTCAAGTGGATACACCACTGCCCTGCGTAACATCGGTTCCATCCGTAACTCGGGGTTTGAGTTGCAACTCGACGGGCGGATTATTGATCGTGCTGTGAAATGGGATTTGGGTGTCAACTTCTCGCTTAATCGCAGCAAAGTGTTAGTCCTTTCGGAAGATAAGGATATTTTCGGTGGCGAATTGGATAACACCATTCTGAAAGACCAGCTCAATCTGATGCGTGTGGGTGAGCCAATGTATGTTTTCTACGGATATGTTGAAGATGGATACGATGAGAACGGTCATATCGTATATAAGAATATGGATGACGATCCTGCCATCACAGCAGCAGACAAGACCATCATCGGTGATCCTAATCCTGATTTTTTGGTCAATCTAACTACAGCAGTCAGTTATAAAGGGTTTACGCTAAGCGCTTTCTTCCAGAGTTCAATAGGTAATGATATATATTCGCTTAGTATGGCTGCACAAGCTTATGATTATGGATATAACGGGAATACGTTGCGCGAGGTGTACTACAACCATTGGACACCCGAGAATCCTACCGCAAAATATCCCAATCTCGATCAGACTTCCTATAAAATGTCCGACCGGTTTGTTTATGACGGCAGCTTCGTCAGACTTAAAAACCTCGAATTGGCCTACGATGTACCTTGTGCCCGTAGCAAATTCATCAAGCGCGCCCGTGCCTATGTGAGTGCCCAAAACCTGTTTACTATTACGAGCTACCCTTTCTGGGATCCGGATATAAATGCCAATGGTGGCGGAAGCTCGATGATTCAGGGGGTAGATTCGTATTGTTATCCTAGTGCCCGTACTTATACGATTGGATGCCGACTCACTTTCTAACATATAAAAATTGATGTCTTATGAAAAAATTATTGATATATATTGCCGCTTTTGCTATGATACTGGCAATGAACACATCCTGTGAAGATATGGGCTCTTTGGAAGAACATCCGAAGAAAGTGGATGCAACGACTTTTATGGCGAATGCCAAAGAAGTGGAGAGTGTTATCAATTCCATCTATTTCCAACTCCGTCGTGATCCGGGATTCAGTCGTTATCTGATTGTTCTGGAAGAAGGACTGGCGGATTATTGTATTGGAAGAGGTAACTATGCCACAGCTTATGATACCGGGCTTACCAGTGGTGGGGTGGGCTTCTCCAAAGATAGCTGGGCGGTGTTGTATCGTGCCATTCGTTTTGCCAATAATATTCTTGACGGTATAGGTAATACTCCACTCTCGCAACAGGAGTATAACAACCTTACCGGGGAAACACGTTTTCTACGTGCATTCGCCTATTCATGGCTGGCACGAAATTGGGGCGCCGTTCCTTTTTTTGATGAACAGAACATGAATGACTTTAATAAACCCCGTACTCCGGAAGCTGATATCTGGAAGTTTGTGATTGATGAGGCCGATTATGCTGCATCCAATCTGCCGGAAGTGGCTAAATCTGCCGGACGTCCTTCGCGTTATGCCGCATTGGCATTGAAAACAGAAGCTTGTCTTTATGCCGGTCGCTATGAAGAGGCGGCTGAAGCAGCCGGTTTAATTATTTCATCCAAACGATATTCTCTGGTTGAGGTTGGCAAAGCGGATGATTTCCTCGACCTTTACGGTCATACGGCTAATGCCACTTCTGAAGAAATTTTCTATATAAAGTTCAACCGCGATAGTGGATCGACCATCGCCTATATGTATCTCTGCAAGCCCAATCCTTTCGTGAATATGGGAGCTGTAGGAATTTATACCGATTATCAGAAGAATAAATTTATTCAGAATTGGGACCAGAATGATTTACGCTATCAGTTCGGATTGTATAAACAAACGCAGAATGGAACACTTAATGCACTGACTAAAACGGGTATGATTTGCTCGAAATTCAGAGACTCGGAATGGACAGGGAGCAGTACAACCCCCAATGACAATCCGGTATATCGTTATGCTGATATTCTGCTTTATTATGCAGAAGCTGTTTGTCGCTGGAAAGGAGCTCCTACCGATGATGCCATGGAAAAATTGAATATGGTGCGGCGACGTGCTTACGGACAGAAACCGACACAAGCATCTTCTTCAGACTATAAACTGGCTGATTATGCAAGTAAAGATGCTTTTCTTGCACTGGTGTTGCAGGAGCGTGGCTACGAAACGATTTTTGAAGGTAAACGCTACAATGACCTGAAACGTTGTGGAAAGCTTGCAGAAGTAGCTTTGGCTGCTGGACGTATTTCGGCTTTATCCGAAGTGGGAGATGCAGCTTACTGGTGGCCTATCCCTACCGATGAATTTAATTATAATATGGCATTGGATCAGACAAAAGACCAGAATCCTGGGTATTAACAACTTAATTAATTTGATTTCTTATGAATAGATTGAATATACTGATTGTAACAATTCTCTTTTTATTGACAACAACCGGCTGCGCCCAACAGGCTGAAAGATGGTCGACCGAAAAAGCAAACGCATGGTACGCATCTCAAAAATGGCCGGTGGGTATCAACTACGTTACTGCTACGGCAATCAATCAGTTTGAGATGTGGCAAGAGGAGACTTTTGATCCGAAAACCATGGAGTTGGAGTTGGGACGTGCCGGGGAACTCGGATTCAATACGGTACGTATATTCCTGCATGATATGGTGTGGGAAGCGGATCCGGCAGGGTTTAAACAACGACTGGATACATTTCTGGGTATCTGTCAGAAACATGGTATGCGTGCCATCGTCACTTTCTTTACGAATGGCGGGCGTTTTGAGAGTCCGAAACTCGGTGTACAACCGGCTTCTGTACAGGGTGTTCATAACTCTCAATGGATACAGAGTCCCGGAGCGCCATCCGTCAATGATCCGTCAACGTATCCGCGTCTGGAACGTTACGTGAAAGATGTGATGACTACCTTTAAAGCAGATGATCGTATTTTATTGTGGTGTTTATATAACGAACCGGAAAACTTCAAGCAGAAAGCACACAGCATGCCATTGTTGCGCGAAGTGTTCCGTTGGGCGCGTGAGGTGAATCCCTCGCAACCGCTGTCGTCTCCGATATGGATTTATCCCGGAGGACATGGCACACGCAGTAATTTGCCGATTATCAGTTTTCTGGGTGAGAATTGTGACGTTATGACCTTTCACTGTTATTACGGACCTGAAGAAATGGAAAAATTCATCGCTTTCATGAAGCAGTTTGATCGTCCGGTTATCTGCCAGGAGTATATGGGACGCCCCCGTTCAACTTTTGAAGAAATAATGCCGATTCTTAAGCGTGAAAAGGTAGGTGCCATCAGTTGGGGATTGACAGCAGGAAAGTGTAATTTCCATTTACAGTGGTCGAGCAAGGCCGGAGATCCGGAACCTGAAATCTGGTTTCATGATATATTCCGTCTGGATGGTACACCTTATAGTCAACAAGAAATTGATTTTATAAAAAGTATGACTTCAAACTGATCGATAACGGATTGAACAAATAAAAGAATGAATATGATGAAAAAGTTAAAAACTCATAGATACCTTTTGGTAACAGTGATGGGGCTTCTCGTTGCTTGTACATCTTATACCTCAACGGATGAGTGGCCCAATCCGCGTCCTAATTCAAATCCTGACCCTGAACCGGTCACCGGAGAGATTACCTCTATTCAGTCGCTCAATAAAAGTGAAAATGTAGCAGTGAACTCTCATGCGGATGAATGGGGGAATAGTTCTCTCGAATTAGACTATTGCCGGTTGCTGACTTTGGAAAGTCCGGCACTGTCGGCTGTGAATGCTCTTTATCCCCGTATCAAGAAATTAGGTGATGGGACCTATTTGCTATTATACCAGCAGGGACCACAGGCTTGGAATGTCTATTATGCTTTAAGTACTAATCTGATTACATGGCAGAATGCATCCAGTCCTCTGTTTCAGAGCGAAAGTGCCCAGCAAACTTCCGGTGCCAGTGATACACGCTGTTTCTCATCATGTGATGCAGTCGTTCTGGCAAATAAGGATATTTTGGCATTCGCTTCCTTTCGCTTGAATCAGGGATACAGGGTCGATCCGCAGAGTAATGGCATTATGATGAGGCGTTCTTCCGATAATGGACGTACCTGGTCGACTGCCCAGATTATTTATCAGGGAACGACTTGGGAACCTTATGCATTACAACTTCGTTCGGGTGAAATACAGGTCTATTTTACGGATAGCGAGCCTCTCACAGCCGATTCGGGGACTGCCATGCTGCGTTCTATGGATAATGGGCGGACATGGACGGTCGTTGGAAAGGTGATCCGTCAAAAGACTGGACTGGCTATAGATGGCTCGGGCAAGCAAATTTATTCGGATCAGATGCCTTCTGCCCGCGAATTAAATAATTCGACGAAGATTGCAGTAGCTACAGAAACACGTTTCAGAGATGAAGGCGACGTTTATCATATTTCAATGGCGTGGAGCTCCGACAACTGGGCTTCGGCTCCATTGACCGGAGATGAAGTAGGGCCTTCGGACCGTAAACTCAATTTTGTGCAGAAGGCTGCAGCACCTTATCTGGCACAATTCCCCTCGGGAGAGACTGTCTTGTCGTACAATGCTTCTTCTCTCTTTACCATGCAGGTGGGTAACGCAGAGGCTTCCCAATGGGGAGAAACGTATCAGCCATTTAGTGGAAAAGGATATTGGGGAGCAACGGAAATTATTGACCCGCATGCTCTTGTAGCTGCCATGCCTGCTACCTTTGTCAATAGCGAGAATAAAGATGCTGCCCGTATTCAGATTGGACAGTTTGTTCTGAATCATCGGATTAATGCCTCCGGAATGACACCGGTGATAGACGCCGACAATTCGGATTGGAGTGCAGTCAGTGATGAGCTGTTTATCGGAAGTGTGTCCACTACACAAGCCGTGTTCCGCTTTGCTTATGATGCAGAAAATGTATATTGTCTGGTGGAACGTCTTGATAAAGACTTGACCACAGACGACAGTATGGAATTGATTTTTCAGGGTGGAGATGCTACCGGAACCCCTCTTAAAATCTCTCTTATTCCGGATGCAGTTCAATATACCATTAAATGCAGTCATTCTTCAGTAACTTGTAAGGGTGCGGTTCACGGAACTTTTGGTGATACGGCAGCCGATAAGGGATATGTAGTCGAAATGGCTATTCCACGGACTTTACTTCGGGTGGTGGCCGATCGTTTGATGTTTAATGCTACCTTATACGATCAGAATGGTAGTGATACCTTTACTGGACTGACTGCTACGAATTATGAGAAATGGTTGCCAATCGTTTTAAAAGCTGCTACGGACCCTGAACCTCTACCGGGGGAAGGAGATACCGGTACTGGACCTTCCTGGAATAATGGCGATACGGAAGGTACATGGAAATAATGATAACATTTTAAATTTGCGAGACCATGAAAAAAAATAAAATTCTGATTCTTCTGGTAATAGGTTTATCATTGGGTAGTTGTGTGCAAACTGATGACGAGGTGCTTTCTCCGGAACCGGCTGTAAAAGGAGGAGAAAAATCCATTACGGCCATTTGTGCTGTTACTGCCACAACACGCACGTCTCTTAATGCATCCATGAATGTGGTTTGGACCCAAAATGATAAGATACGGCTGTTTGGCACTTCAACACCGAATGGAGCTGTTTATACTACTGCTGCCAATAGTGTTCGTACCGCTGTTTTTGATCCGGTGGACGCTTCTGTAGATGATGCCATCCGATATGCTATTTATCCGGCGTCGGCTGCGTCAGGCAGCCAACTTGAAGGTACGACACTTGCTGTTGACTTTTCGGCACTTGCCGGACAGAAATGGATGGGTGCATTTAATGCCGATAGTGAAATATCATCTTTGCCGATGGCGGCAGCCTCTGATGGTGAAGCCTTTTCTTTTAAGAATCTGTGTGGTGGAGTACGGATACAACTGACTGATTATCAATTAATGGGAATTAGTGTTAAATCTGTAGCTGTACGCGGTAATGACGGAGAACTGGTGTCGGGTATAGCTGATGTCAATGCAGCGGATGGAATCGTATCACTTCGGAAGTCTTCCACTCCTTCTGCTGCGGCTACTGCATTGGTTACTTGTGATACAAGCGTACCTCTTTCTGCAGATAATAATCCATCGGCTCATACAGACTTTGTTTTATTTCTTCCTGCGGTAAATTATACCAAAGGGTTGACTTTCGTCATAACGGATGCTGCCGGACGGATTTACGAACAAGCGACTCCGGGTGCTTTCACTATTGAAGCCGGAGTTGTCAAACCGATGGAATTATTGCCGGTGACATTGTATTATGGTAAGGCAAACTGTTATCGTACGGCATCTGCAGGAACACTTGAAATAGATGTTACACCTTATTATTCATTGGCAGGAGATTATACTTATGAAAATCGTCCGAGGGTGAATATCAATGGGGAATTAGTAGATAAGGCTGTGTCTGCAACTGTTTTGTGGACACAAACGAATTCGTCTTCATCGGGAGATGTTCTTTCTGCTGTCCCTGCATTGGAGGGAACTACTTTAAAAGTTCCTGTAAGTGGCGTGAAAGGAAATGCCCTTGTGGCTATTCGAGATGCATCGGGCAAGAACGTATGGTCTTTTCATATTTGGGTGACTGAAGCATCGGATCTTACCTATATTAATGAGGAACGGGGAACATTCAAAATGATGGATCGTAATTTGGGTGCAACTTCTGTTACTCCTAAAGATCAGAATGCTTATGGTGCGTGGTATCAGTGGGGGCGTAAAGATCCGTTCCCGCGTCCGCTTGATATTGTCCGTTCGAGTGCGACAACTGTGGATAACAAGGAACTGACCGCAAATGCAACCACTTCTGCCGAAGTGGGAACAGTAAGTTATACCATATCCAATCCTGATACCAGAATTTTTTCTACGAATGACTGGCATAATGAATGGCGGAATAACGGACTATGGGGAAATTCTGATGGTCTCACCAAGAATGTAAAAACTGTGTATGATCCTTGTCCGGAAGGCTATTGTGTGCCCGATCAGAATTGCTATCAGGGATTCACTTTTACTTCAAAAGCGGAATGTGATAACAATTACGGGCATCTGTTTGTGATTGATGGTTCGCAAACTTCTTACTTCCCGACAGGAGGCTATCTAGATAAGGGAGCTAATAAGATTGCTTATCAGGAATATCGGGGATATCAATGGACTAGTAATCCAGGAACAACAGGAGCTTATTACTTCTATTATAATAATGCAAATCTTAATTTTACAGGTATGGATCGTGCTTCGGCAGCATCTGTCCGTTGCGTCAGGATGGAGTAAAATGAAAGATATTTTTTAATCATAATAATACATGCACTCATGAAATATTTCAATATTTTGTTTCTGATTTTGTTTCTTACTACAAGCGCAAAAGCGCAATCGGTCAAGGTGTCTGTAAGCAAAGTCAGTATTCCGACATACACAGAACCGGAACGTGAAGAATTGCCGATGTTTGCCGAAAACAGGGTACACCAGCGTTCGAGTGGCAATCCTTATCCTAATAAAATCGTTCTGAAAGTGAATCGGGAACAAAAAGTGGATAAAGAATATACGCTTATCAAATTAGAGAATGAATATTTGGAACTACAAATATTGCCGGAAATTGGAGGTAAGATATATGCTGCCAAAGATAAAACGAATGGATATGATTTTTTCTATAAGAACCATGTCATAAAACCAGCTCTTATCGGTGCTTTGGGCTCGTGGATTTCCGGTGGACTGGAGTTTAACTGGCCTTTTCATCATCGGGCTTCGTCTTTTATGCCCACTGATTATGAAATAGAAAAACTGCCGGGGGGTGGAGTGATCGTTTGGGTTTCGGAACATGATCCGACAGACCGGATGAAAGGTATGGTTGGCATTGTGCTTAACCCCGGTGAGTCTATCTTTGAAACGAGAGTCAAATTGTCGAATATCACCCCGTTAAGACATTCGTTTTTATGGTGGGAGAATGTGGCGGTACCTTCGAATAAGAATTATGAGATATTCTTTCCGCACGATGTAAGCCATGTGTTTTTCCATTACAAACGTTCGGTTACTACTTATCCGGTTGCAACAAATGCGGCAGGAATATTTAACGGTATTCGTTATGACGGTGCAGTTGATATAAGCAAACATAAGAATACGATTCAGCCTACCTCTTATTTTAGTGCGGCATCACAGTATGATTTCTTTGGCGGTTATGATACGGGCAGGAAATGCGGGGTTGTACACATCGGAGATCATCATGTGTCACCCGGTAAGAAAATGTTCACATGGGCTTACAATCAGTTGTCCCAGTCTTGGGAAAATGCTCTCACAGATACAGATGGAGCCTATTGTGAGTTAATGGCAGGCAGTTATTCTGACAATCAGCCGGACTTTACATGGCCTGAACCGATGGAGACTAAAACCTTCTCGCAATATTGGTTCCCGATCGGAGAAATCGGGGTTCCGGATTTTGCGAACACGACAGGAGCTATATACGTCAAGGATACGATTAAAGTGCAACTGAACAAGACTCGTAATGTGAAGATTACGGTCAAAGGTGATAATCAGATTTTGTATTCAGGAAAAGCTACGGTCAAAGCCAGAGAAGAATATATGCTACCTGCGGATGTAAGAATGAAGTTGGGATATTCAATAGATGTCACCGCTAATGACGGAACTGTTTTAATGTCTTATACAGTGAAGAAACACGATACTTTTAATATTCCTCATACAACACAGGATATGCCGAATATCAAAAAGGTTGAAAGTCCGCATTTGTTGTATCTTGAAGGTTTGCATGTGGACCAATACCGTGATCCTGCCACTAAAGGAGAGAGCTATTATAAAGAAGCTCTTGAACGTGATCCGAATTTTGCTCCTGCATTGATCGCTTTAGGAGAAGCAAAATTACGCAATGCTTTTTACAGTGAGGCTTTGGAATATCTTTTGAGGGCGGAAAAAGTGTTGACACGGTTCAATACGCGTCTTGAAAATGGGAAACTGTACTATTTGTTAGGGCATGTTTATTTAGCGCTCGATGAGCAGGAGAAATCCTATGATTATTTCCGGAAAGCGGCATGGAGCAGTGCTTATGTTTCTTCAGCCATGACTTATGCGGCTATGCTTGACATACGTAAGCTGGAGTATGACAAGGCTGTTCAACATCTTACTACTGCCATTACTTATCATAAAGATAATGCTGTAGCCAATGCGTTGATGATATATGCTTCTTATTTGCAGGGAGATAAAAAAGCATCGGAACGTCAATATTTGTCTGTAGAAGCGAATGATAAACTTAATCATTTGGCACGTTATTTCGGTGTGTTGACCGGTAAAGTTAGTGCCCGGGATTTTATGGAAAAGATACGGACGGATAAGAATCAGGTATGTCTCGATCTTATAGAAACTTTGCTTGTCGCTAATCTGCAGAAAGAGACTGTTTCCCTGATAGAGATGTTGCAAACACACGAGCCTCTGATTTTTAGTCTGTCTGCCATATATGCAGATATAAAAGGCGGTTCTCCGAATGATTCGGCAACGGAGGGGATTGCTTTCCCAAGTCGGCGAATTGAAATGAACAGTTTGTCTCATTGGGCAAAACGGGGAAGTCGGAAGGCGCAGTTGCTGTTGGGATGTGCCCTTTACGCCAAAGGACATTATGAGAAGGCAGTCGCTCTTTGGGAAGGCTTGTCCGGTACTGATTATCGTGCTGCACGAAATCTGGCTGTCGCTTACTATTCACACATGGATCGTAAAAATGAAGTGTTACCCTTATTGAAGCAGGCATTATCCTTGAAGCCGAATGACGAACAGTTGATTTTTGAAACGGTCTATGTAATGGGTAAGTTAGGAGTTGCTCCTATTGAACGTATTTCTTTCCTGAATAATCATAAGTCTGTAATTAGCCGCGATGATATTATGCTTGAATGGGCACGAGCTTATAACATGGCAGGACAGGAGGATAACGCAATAGAACTTCTTAGGGGACGTAACTTTGTCCCGGCTGAAGGTGGAGAACATGCCGTAGCAGAACAGTATATGTTTGCTTATTTCCTGAAAGGGCGTAGATTAATGAAAGAAAATAAAATGCAAGAAGCGGTTGATTGTTTTAAGGCTGCGCAAACTCTGCCTCAAAATCTGGGAGCAGGTTTGTGGAATATCGTTAGATTGGTTCCATTTAAATATTATGAAGCAATCTGTTTGAAATCTTTGGGGCAGGAAGACAAGGCCAATGAGAATTTTGATTTTATAACGGGTATTGAGGTAGATTATTTTAGTAATATGAACTTACCGGAATTGCCATTTTATCAGGCACTTTGTTATCGTGAAACGGGTATGCCTTTCAAGGGGGATATGCTCATCAATTATAAACTGCAAGATTGGAAAGAAGGCATGAAGACTGTTGATGCGGGTTATTTTGCCACTACTCCTTTCTTTATAAGTTTCTGCGATCGTGCCGTACAGCAAAGGAGTGCTTATTATAGTTATTTACTAGCGCTGGCTTATCGCTACACCGGTGATACGAAGCTGGCACAGAAATATATTGAGCAGGCAGCGGTGAGTGATCCTTATGCTCTGAATATTTTTGCAGAAAGACAATTCTGAACGATCTTGTAAAGCTCATTTGGACGCGGATTCATACAGATTTATATTTAGAAAGAATCTATATGATCCGCTTCATTATCAGCATCTTTGTTTAGTGCAATTAATGTAATTTCGGTTTTAGTATTAGAAAGTGTTTTGAAGGTATGGTTCTCTTTACGAAAATATATTCCGAAAGAAGATTATTTTTTGTAGATTTGTGAGACTGATAAACACAATTCCGGGAACGATGGATATTCAAGCCTTTCGAAATTATTACGATACATACTATGAACAACTTTGTTGTTTTCTCAACTTCTATACGCATGATGTAGCAGTCATAGAAGATATTATTCAGGAGGTGTTTATTCGTGTTTTCCGGCATTTGAAACAGTTTCGTGAAGAGAGTTCGCTCGCTACATGGATTTATAAGATAGCCACTAACGAAAGCCTTCGTTTTCTGAAAAGCCGTAAGGCAGAGGTGGTTTCTGCCGAAGAGATACAGGAGGAATTGCTTGATAAGTTGAAAACTTCCGATTATGTAGACTATGATAATGAATTAGCCGTAAAATTTCAAACGGCTGTTTTGAAATTACCTGAGAAACAACGGATTGTATTCAATCTCCGTTATTACGACGAACTGGATTATGAGGCTATCAGTCAGATAACGGGTGATCGGGTGGAAACGCTCAAAGTGAATTATCACTATGCAAAAGAGAAAATAAAGGAGTACATTGTAAATAATTAGAGTTATGAACAAAGAGTTTGATTTTGATGATATCGGAAAACGAATACCTTATAGAACGCCTGAAACTTTTTTTGAACACAATCGGCGTGAAATATTAAAGCATACGTGTGGGGAAGAACGTCATGAGAGAAACCGGTTTCGTGTCATTGTTCCGGCTATACTTGTTGTAGCTGCATTGTTGGTCGGGATTTTATTTATGCCGTTTTCTCATGAGAAAAGCGACATATCCGATGTGTCATCTGCTTTTATACTGATGGCAGGAACGGAATCGGGGAATTCCGAAGCGATGGATAATTTTATTGAAAGTTTGTCGGATGAAGAACTTCAGGAACTGGCCGAACTTTCGGAAACGGATATATTTTTATTTTAATGAATCATTTAAAAAAGGAGAACGAATGATGAAAACAAAGATTATTTTTATGCTTGTGGCTATCTTTGCAATGTATAGCCAATCCGCTTTTTCACAAGAAAGAAAGCGTCCGGACAGAGAAAAAATTCAAGCTATGCAATGCAACCAAGTGGTGAAAGCCCTACTGCTTGACGATGCTACTGCTGCCAAGTTTACACCTGTCTATATGCAATATCTTAAGGAGTTGAGTGAAAGTCGTATCAGCAATTCGAGAAAGCCGAAAGCAAAGGAGGCAGCAACACCGGAAAATATACAAAAAACGGAACCGAAGTCAATCCCTACGGATGCCGAAGTGGAAAAAGCTATAAAAGACCGGTTTGCACAGAGCCGTAAAATATTGGATATACGTGAAAAGTATTATAATGAATTCCGTAAAATACTTTCTCCCAAGCAAATCATGAAGATTTATCAATTGGAAAAGGGGAATGCCCGTAAGTTTCAGAATGAATGGAAAAAAAGGCAGGGTCAAAAGCCGGGCCAACGTCCTGAAGCTAAAAAAGGAAATATGCATCGTAACCATAATAGGTAGTGGAAATAAGTTTGTTTGATTAAAGTGACCCGGATGGATGCAGGCGGATAATTTACTCCGACCGATCCGGGTTCTTTCTTAAATAATAGTTACTTATTATCGTTTTTTTGTTACTTTTGTCACTTTAGTTATTAGTGTTTTTGCTTTCTCGGTTGTATTATATAATAAGAGGATGCACTTTTGCTTTCTTAA
>ERZ772872.2645-NODE-2645-length-14208-cov-2.804140_pt1 | contig 14208 bp, 9 predicted proteins | sample MGYA00512132_ERZ772872 | MGnify/ENA primary metagenome ERZ772872 (study PRJEB29015, sample SAMEA2737724) | human gut metagenome | biome: human gut; feature: human-associated habitat; material: faeces | place: China | collected 2012 ...
GTTAGGGTAGACTAAATGGTTCATTCGTTCAGCTGGGTTGCAGTCGCGACAGGTCGCGACCCTACGTCTGAGCGGGCGATGTCCTTGCATGATTAATAAATTGTAGTATTTAACCTAACATATGAAAAAGACTACAGATATGGCGCCGGTCACGGCCGCCGAGATAACAGATACCCTGCTGGGGATGCGCGATGAGGCGCAGCGTGCCATCCTGATGCGCTTCTTCAAGACGGGGAGGGGGGAATATGGCGAAGGCGACCAGTTCCTCGGCATCAAAGTGCCGCAGACGCGCATGGTGGTGCGTGCTGCCAAGCTGATGGTGCCGTTTGCCGAGATCAGCAAGCTTCTTGAATCGGAATGGCATGAAGTGAGGCTGTGCGGATTCCTGCTGCTTGTTGAAGAGATGAAGAGCGCGTTGCCCAAGGGCGGACGTGATTCAGCAGAGCGTGCAGCCCGGCGGCAGGAGATTGTGGATTTCTATCTGAAGCATGCGCACAGAGCCAACAACTGGGATCTGGTGGACCTTTCGTGTCCCTACATATTGGGGACATGGTTGCTTTACCCACTGCCCGACGGCACACTCCCCTCGGCTGAGGTTCTTCATCATCTTGCCGGCAGCCCGGACCTGTGGGAGCAGCGCATATCGGTGGTGTCGACTCTCGGACTGGTGCGTGGCGGCCGATATGAGGAATCCATGTTGATGGCAGAGAAACTGCTTGGGCATTCGCACGACCTGATACACAAGGCTGTGGGATGGGTTTTGCGCGAGGTGGGCAAACGCGATATCGAACTGTTGCGTGAGTTTCTTGAAAAGCATGCCGCCACTATGCCGCGCACGTCATTGCGGTATGCCATTGAGCGGATGGACCATATGGAACGGATGAAATTGATGGAACGCAAGCATCTTTTGCGTTAAACAAATGCAAGGCGGGGCATCGTGTCTCAAAAATACTTTAATTTTTGTGCTCCGCACGAATATTTGTTGTAAATTTGCGTATTAATATGATTGTGTGCCATGTAGTGCATGTCACAGACTGAAAACACATCAAAAGCTACATAAACAAAAAATCTTTATGAGTAACGAAAAAAAATTCCTTACCTGCGATGGTAACCAGGCAGCGGCGCATATCTCGTATATGTTCAGCGAAGTGGCAGCCATCTATCCTATCACGCCGTCGTCGACAATGGCTGAATATGTCGACGAGTGGTCGGCAGCCGGACGCAAAAACATCTTTGGCGAAACCGTGCTCGTTCAGGAAATGCAATCGGAAGGCGGCGCCGCAGGTGCCGTTCACGGCTCCCTTCAGGCCGGTGCGTTGACAACAACCTACACCGCCTCGCAGGGTCTGCTGCTGATGATTCCAAATATGTACAAAATTGCGGGAGAGCAGCTCCCCTGTGTGTTCCATGTTTCGGCCCGTACGCTCGCTTCGCACGCACTGAGCATTTTCGGCGACCACCAGGACGTTATGTCGGTGCGTCAGACCGGTTTCGCCATGCTTTGCGAAGGTTCCGTGCAGGAAGTAATGGACCTCTCGGGTGTTGCGCATCTTGCAGCCATCAAATCGTCGATCCCCTTCGTCAACTTCTTCGACGGTTTCCGCACATCGCATGAGATTCAGAAAATCGAGATGCTCGAGCAGGACCAGCTCGCTCCGCTTCTCGACCGCGAGGCTCTGGCCCGTTTCCGTCAGCGCGGACTCACTCCCCAGGCCCCCGTTTCGCGCGGTATGGCCGAAAACAGCGACGTTTTCTTCCAGCATCGCGAAGCCTGCAACCCCGCCTACGAGAATGTAGCCGATGTGGTTGAGGATTACATGAACAAGATTTCGGAAATCACTGGCCGCAAATACGGTCTGTTCAACTACTACGGAGCCGAGGATGCCGACCGTGTTATCATCGCCATGGGCTCGGTTACCCAGGCTGCCGAAGAGGCTATCGACGCCCTCATCGCAAAAGGCGAGAAGGTGGGTCTTGTGGCTGTTCACCTCTACCGTCCCTTCTCGGCAAAGCACTTCCTCGCTGCAGTGCCCAAGACTGCAAAACGCATCGCAGTGCTTGACCGCACAAAGGAACCCGGCGCCAACGGCGAACCTCTTTTCCTCGATGTCAAGGAATGCTTCTACGGCAAGGAGAACGCCCCCGTCATTGTGGGCGGACGCTATGGCCTTGCTTCGAAGGACACCACACCCGCGCAGATCATCGGCGTGTTCGAGAACCTCGCTCTCCCCATGCCCAAGGATCACTTTACAGTAGGTATCGTCGACGATGTGACATTCACATCGCTGCCCCTGCCCGAAGAGGTTGCCCTCGGCGACAAGTCGACCACCGAACTGAAGTTCTACGGTCTGGGTGCCGACGGTACGGTGGGTGCCAACAAGAACTCCATCAAGATCATCGGTGAGAACACTAACAAATATTGCCAGGCATATTTCGCCTACGACTCGAAGAAGTCGGGCGGTTTCACCTGCTCGCACCTTCGTTTCGGCGATGCCCCCATCCGTTCCACCTATCTGGTGAACACCCCCAACTTCGTGGCATGCCACGTGCAGGCTTATCTGCATATGTACGACGTGACACGCGGTCTGCGCGACAACGGCACATTCCTGCTCAACACCATCTGGGAGGGCGAGGAACTGGCCAAGAACCTGCCCAACAAGGTTAAGAAGTATTTCGCCGACCACAACATCACCGTATATTACATCAACGCAACCAAGATCGCTCAGGAAATCGGCCTGGGCAACCGCACCAACACCATCCTGCAGAGCGCGTTCTTCCGCATCACCGAGGTTATCCCCGTTGACCTGGCAGTTGAGCAGATGAAGAAATTCATCGTCAAGAGCTACGGCAAGAAGGGTCAGGATGTGGTTGACAAGAACTTCGCTGCCGTTGACCGCGGAGGTGAATACCACCGTCTCGACGTTGACCCCGCATGGTCGAACCTTGAGGTTGATGCAGTGGCTCCCAACGACGATCCCGAATTCATCAACAAGATTGTACGTCCCATCAACGCACAGGACGGCGACCTGCTGAAGGTTTCGGACTTCAAGGATATCGCCGACGGTACCTGGCACAACGGCACCGCCGCTTACGAAAAACGCGGTGTTGCAGCCTTCGTGCCCGAATGGAACGAAGAGAACTGTATCCAGTGTAACAAGTGTGCATATGTCTGCCCTCACGCAGCTATCCGTCCGTTCGTCCTCGACGAGAAGGAAATGGCCGCAGCTCCGTTTGCAGCAGAAGCCACAATCCCCGCCATCGGCAAGCAGTTCACCGGCATGCGCTTCATTCAGGCTGTCGACGTGCTCGACTGCCTCGGCTGCGGCAACTGTGTTGACGTATGTCCCGGCAAGAAGGGCGTGAAGGCTCTCGCAATGAAGCCTCTCGAAACCCAGCTCGACGAGCAGAAGGAATGGGATTACTGCGTGAAGGATGTGGCCTCGAAGCAGGATTTGGTGGATATCGCCGCCAACGTGAAGAACAGCCAGTTCGCAACCCCGCTGTTCGAATTCTCCGGCGCTTGCTCCGGCTGCGGCGAGACACCCTATGTGAAACTCATCAGCCAGCTCTTCGGCGACCATGAGATGGTGGCTAACGCAACTGGCTGCTCGAGCATCTACTCAGGCTCAGTGCCCTCAACCCCCTACACCACCAATTTCCGCGGTCACGGTCCGGCATGGGCTAACTCCCTGTTCGAGGACTTCGCAGAATTCGGTCTGGGTATGACCATCGCCAACGAGAAGATGCAGCTGCGTCTTGAGACTCTGATGAAGGAGGCTCTGACCTGCGACTGCTGCAGCGCTGAAATCAAGGCTCAGGCCCAGAAGTGGCTTGATAACCGCGACAGCGCAGTTGCCACACGCGAGGTGTTCGAAACCATCGTTCCCCTCTGCGAGGCTTGCAGCTGCGACGTATGCACCGGCATCGTTGCCCTGAAGAACTTCATCGTGAAACGCAGCCAGTGGATCATCGCCGGCGACGGCGCCGCCTACGACATAGGTTTCGGCGGTCTGGACCACGTGCTCGCTTCCGGCAAGAATATCAATGTCCTGGTGCTCGACACCGAGGTTTACTCAAACACCGGCGGTCAGGCTTCGAAAGCCACACCTATCGGTGCCATCGCCAAGTTTGCCGCTGCCGGCAAGCGCGTGCGTAAAAAGGACCTCGGCCTGATTGCCACCACCTACGGTTACGTTTACGCAGCTCAGGTGGCCATGGGTGCCGACAACGCTCAGACCCTCAAGGCCATCCGCGAGGCAGAGGCTTACGACGGCCCGTCGATCATCATCGCATACTCACCCTGTATCAACCACGGACTGAAGTCGGGTATGGGTCACTCGCAGCAGGAAGAGGCCAACGCCGTTGCATGCGGCTACTGGCACCTGTGGCGCTACAACCCCGCTCTCGAGGCCGAAGGCAAGAACCCCTTCACTCTCGACAGCAAGGAGCCCAACTGGGATGAGTTCGAGAACTTCCTCAAAGGCGAGGTGCGCTACGCTTCCGTAATGAAGCAGTATCCTGCCGAGGCAGCCGAACTGTTCGCAGCAGCCAAGAGCAACGCACGCTGGCGCTACAACAATTATGTACGCCTCTCCAAGGAGCCCTGGGGTTACGGCGACGGCACTCCCGAAGTGAAATAAATCCCTCCGTCGGCAGCGGCCGTAAATCCGTTGCCTGACATTTAATAGCAACGCAGCTGCGTCACCCGCAAGAGTGGCGCAGCTGTTGTTTTTTTTACACATGATTTTATGGGATGCGGTAATGGGGTGCCAACAAATTGCATACCGCGGGGTTGTATTGCGCCCCTACCATCGCCGGTTAAAAAAAACAGGCGCCGAATCGGGCTGATTCGGCGCCTGTGTGGCTTTGTTTGATGTCGGTCCGAGAATTGGCCTTACGCGGGCAATCCGGACGTGTCAGGGCTTATTTTACGAGCACTTTGCGGCCGCCTACGATGTAGAGACCGGCGGGGAGTGTGTTCACATCCTGTCCGGGGGCGAGAACTGTTACCTGACGTCCGCTGAAGTCATAGACTGTGCGTGCGCTCTGGGCATCGGCGTCGGCGGTGATGGTTGTCAGGGCAGACTGGCCGTCGGAAACGATAGTGTAGGAGTTCCAGCTTGTGTTGGCCACGAATGAATCGTAGGCAGCGGCGGGAACAGTGATTGTGAGGGCCTTGCCGAGGGTGGGCAGCGAGTTCATCTTGAACGCGGGTGCCTCGGTGCCTTCGAAGCTGGTCCAGTCGATTTCCTTCAGGGCTTCGCAGCGGTCGAAAGTATCGGTTCCGAACTGGAAGTTGCCGGGGAGAACAACTTTTCCGAGGGCCTCGCAGCTATAGAATGCTTCATTGGTGTTGTTCAGACCGGTGCAGCCCTTGAGGTCGATGGCAGTAAGTGCCGAGCAACCATTGAATGCACCTTCGAACGAGCGGAAGTTTGCGGCCTGGTCGGCAGCGGGCATGATAACCACGGTGAGGGCTGTGCATTTTCTGAAGACACCTCGCGGCACCGGGCCAAAGAGGCCACCGGGGAAATCGGTGTTCAGATTGGTTGCAACGGCAATTTCAGCCATGCTCATGTCGATGGATTCGAGCACAGTGTTGGTGGCTGATGCTGAGGTGTTGTTACCAAGAGCGGTCGAGAGAGCCTTGAATTTGGGAGTGTCCCAGAGACCCATGAGGGTGATTTTGCGTGCGTCTGAGAGGTCGGCGGGGATGTCGTTGGCATTGATGGTGTACACTCCCTCTTCCTGCGACGATACGGCCTGAAGGTTGACGTTTGCCCACGTGGCATCGGCCTTGAACGATTCGAATACGGCTTCGGGTACCATTACGGTGATCAGAGCCTGCTCCTCGGCTGTGAGGTGCTCGAATACGTTGGCGTTAGAGCCTATTACGGGTGCGGTTTCGCCGGCATAGAGGCTCCAGTCGACAAGACGGAGCGAGGTGCATGAATTGAAGAGGAATTTGTCTACTGTGAAATTGGCGGGGAGCACTACCGACTGCAGTTTAGAGCACATGCCGAAAGCGTCCTCACTGTTCTTTACTTCTGTCCATGCCGACATGTTGACAGAGGTGATGGAGGTACCGTAGAATGCGTCGTGGATATTGGTTACACCTGTCAGGCCTGAGACATCGCAGATTTCAAGCGCCGCGCAGTTCATGAAGCCTTCGCGGAGGTTGGTGAGGTTGGCAGCCGTTGCGTTGGCCGGAAATTTCACGATTTTAAGGGCTTTGCACATCTTGAAGACACCGGCGTTCTGCATGCCTGCGGGTACGAAGAACGATGTGTTCTCGGCGAATGTGGCTTCGGACATGTCCACGGATTCGAGCTTGTTGTTGCCAACCGGGGGGAATCCAAGGTTTGCGCCGATTGTGGTGCAGAGCTTCTGGAAGGCAGAGGTGTTCCATTCGCCTGTAAGTTTGATTGTGACAGCATCGGCAAGCGACGAGGGGATATTCTCTGCGTCGAAAGTGTATTCACCGGGCTTGGGTGGTGCGGGCACACCGAGCTGTATAGGCGAAGGTTCGAATGTCAGTCTGGTTTCGTCAACATAGTTGCCGAGCTGACCCCAGCGGTTGGCACCCCAACCATAGAGTACACCTTCATTGTCAATCAATGTAGTGAAAAGCTGACCGCAGGAGATGGATGCTGCTACGACTCCGTCGGGAAGTGTGATTTCGGTCGGTTTGTACTGGTATTGGCCTACACCTACCTCCAGAGCCGATCCTTTGCCGTCGCCAAGAGCTCCGTTGCTGTTGTCGCCCCATGTGTAGATTTTGCCTTCAACGAGGGCTACTCGGGCTTTCTGGCAACCGCTGACTTGTGATACTTTTCCGGTGATTGCTGTAATTTGTGTGGCTACGCGGACGTTGGCAAGTGTTCCGTCGGTTTCGTTCTCAATTTCGCTCATGTCGGAATCCAGTCCAAGAAGGTTTTGCTGGTTGTCGCCCCACGCCCAGAGAGAGCCGTCGGCTTTGATACCGTAGGAGGCATAATCTATGGCGAATACTTTCTCCCATGTGTCGGTGCCTATGCGGGTAGGAACTCTGATGATAGACTCGTCGTTGAGTAGCTGCCCGTAAGGAGCGTACCCCCAGCCCCATAGTGATCCGTCGTTCTTGAGGGCAAGCACGTGGCCGGCGCCTATGCTGACTTCTTTCCAGTCATTGTCGGTTCCTACCTGAATGGGTATGGCCGAGTTGTTTACGTTGCCCTGTCCGAGGCTGAAATCCTCGCCGGAACCCCATGCCCAGAGTGTTCCGTCTGTTTTAATGGCAAGGACAGTATAGCACCAAGTGACTGAAGTGGCTACACTTGCCCAGTCCTTATCGGTTCCAACCTGAATGAGTGTGGTGTGCTTGGTTATGCCGTCACCTACGCCCGACATCCCTTTTTCGTTGGAACCCACAGTCCAAAGAGAGCCGTCTTCCTTGAGGAAGAAGCCGCATCCGCGTGCGCCGTAAACTGCCTTCCAGTCGGAGTCGGTGCCCATCTGCAGGGGCACTGCCGACAGTTTGGCATCGGTAGATCCTTGTCCGAGTTCTCCCTGCTCATTCGAGCCCCATCCCCAAAGGGTTCCGTCGGCTTTGATGGCATAGGTGGTGTTGTCGCTCGCCGATACGGCTTTCCATACAGGCGCTTCTGTCTCCGCTGCGAATGCTGAAGTGGCCAGAGCCAAAGCTGCCGCAACAGGCATGAATTTAAAAATTGCTTTCATAGACATATTGGTTTGAAAGTTGTAGTGTGATTGGTTGTAATGATGTGACCGTTGTTATTTTGTGACGAATTTTACGGTCTGGCCCGCTGCGTTGCGTGCCACGTAGATGCCGGGAGTAAGGGCTGATGCCTGGATTTCGGCCGAGCCGCCGGCGATTTCGCCCGTGAGGCATACGGTGCCGTTCATGTTGTAGATTTCAAAATGGCCGTCTGTGCCGGTCAGGGTGACAACGCCGCCATCCACTGTGCAGCCCATTTTTGCCTCGTAGTCGGCTGACACCTGAGCAAGGGCGCTGGAGGGTGTCTCGCCGCCGCGAACAACGGGGCAGATCATGAAGCTGCCGTAATTGCCGCCGTAATAGCTAACCGGGCGGAGGAAATCGTTCTCGTTGTTCAGGCGAACGAATGAGTTGTGGGCCAGCAGGTTGTTTGCATCTTCGGGTTCCATTGTCTTGTTGGGCATCACGTCCATGAGCATGCAGAAATCCTCGGTAGTGGGGTCATTGCTCCAGCCGTCCACGCTGATGAACAGGAATTGCTTTCCATAAAGGTCGATGGGGGAGGAGCACTTGAGCTGGATTACGGCACCGCCCTGTACGGGTACCCATGCTCCGTCCTCTGATGTCTTGATATCCTCAAAGTTGGTGTACCATCCGTCGATAGGCATGTAGGTAAGCACCATCTCGTTTTCGCCGATGGAGGGCATCCAGATTTGGACTCTTATTTTTGCACCTTCTTTATATTTTGTCGGTTTTTTAGGCAGATAGATGTTCACGCCATCGAGAAATCCATCTTCAAGCGATGTCATGTAAAGGTTGCCTACACTGGCTATGTTAAGGTTGTTTGTGCCTCCGAGCGAGCCGTTCACCGCCCCGTTCTGATTGTCATAATATTGTATGCCGAGACCATATGTCACAGTCCATACGCGGCAGTCGGCGAGACACAGCTCTGCACGGCCTCCCACTTTGAGTTTGTGGTCGTATGTGGCTGTCTTTGCCCCGGATGCGAAGTTGGCTGTGAGCGTGGGGAATTCGTATGTTCCGGTCTGGGTGTATTTAATTATAGCGTCTTTGGCTGTCGCATCTTCGAGTGTGCCGCCCGGTGTGGTCCAGTTCCAGCTCTGTGCCTCGCCGGTGGAGGTATTGGTGTATTTCACTTTGCTGTCGACGGGGGCCCACAGGAACGCACCGTCGTTCATCGGGTTTCTCGACAGGTAGCTGCATGCGGGTTGCACGTCGGGGTTTTTGATTGTGCCGAGATAGCGCAGGCCGATGGGGTGGTCGAACGATGCTTCCTGCGCTGATGCAAATGATGTGGCCATAGCCGCCATTGCAAGGGAGAGTAAAAGTTTCTTCATATCTGATTGCTAAAGGTTGGTGATTGTTGTTTTCACAAAATTGCATCCAAAGGGGGGAGAAAAGCAAAAATATGCGGTCTACTGACGGTCTACACGGTGGCTATTTGGAGGGAAAGAAGGTTTTTTACTATCTTTGATGCATGAAATATCTGACTTTGCTTTCGTTTGTTTTCATGCTCGTGTCGTCATGTCACAGGACCGACAAACGTCTTGAACCGTTCCGCTGGCCGTCCGTCTCGGCCGATGTGGATTCGCTTACATTACGGCTTGAATACGGATTTTATGATTATCTGCCCACCGACAGCCTGCTTGCGATGGTGACGAAGTTTGAACGTCTGGCTGCCGTGGCAGCCCCGGCCGACGTGCGCACTCTCCGTAAGGATTATTGGCGCGGGCGTATGTTTCAGCGGCAGGACATGGCCGACTCGGCCGTGAAGGTGGTGGGGTGTGCTCTCTCGGTGGCAGATTCCGCAAAGTTCCCGTATGAATTTTTCAGGCTGCGGGCGCTTTACAGGCAGATAGGTCATACGCGTGGCGCGCAGTCGTACAGAGATGTCGACGAGGAAGCTCGCTTTTACGAGCGGCTCGGCGACGCGCCGATGCTGGCGGCGTCGTATATAAACATCGGTACGAGTCTGTATCTCATAGGCGAACTGGACAAGGGGCTGGAATACATAAAGAAAGCGGACGACATAAACGCCCGTCTCGGATTTGACAAGATGGTGGCGCGCAATGCCATCAATGTGGCCAACATACGTTACCGGCAGGGGCGGCATGATGAGGCCGACAGTCTGTTGCTGGCATTGCTGCACTCTCCGGATATTGCCGGCGACAGTGTGGTGTTCAATCTCGTGATGCGTAACCTGTATGCACACACCAACGATGTGAAATGGCTGAAAAGTGCTTATCTGTGTGTGCGTGGCAAGGAGAACCGAAGAGGTCTGCAAGGGTTGTACCAGGCGTTTCTCAGCAATCATTATGACAAGGAGGGGCAGATTGATTCGGCTGTGGCATACAGCAGGATGGCCATGAGCAATCTGGATTACATAAGCGATTACGGTTATAAGGGGATGGTGCTTCAGTCGTACGCCGCCACCATGGAGAAAGAAGGGAAGACAGACAGCGCGCTCATATATGAAAAACGTTATGTGGAGTATGCGGACTCCGATATGGCGCGCATGCAGCAGACCGAGGTACTGCGCATGGCCAACATCCGCGAGATGTCGCTGGCCAGTATCCGTGAAAATGAGCGTGTGCAGCGCATGCGCTTCAGTTTCATCGGAATGCTATTTCTGGTTCTGCTGGTGGCCGGTGCGGTCTACTTTATGTTGTACCGCCGTCAGAAGCAACATCAGATAGCGAGCCGTGACAGCCGTCTGGAGATGGAAAAAAACCGGCGTCACCTTCTTGCTGTGATGCTGGCGATGGAGGAGAAGAACAATCTGTTCAATTCGCTGAAGTCGGAGATAGAGGTGATGCGCAAGGAGGAGACAATAGGAGTGCCCGAGGCGGCGCGTCTGGAAAACGCCATCAAGCTGCATCTGGCCGGAGGCGAGGAGTGGGACACGTTTCAGGAGATGTTCGTGAAAGCCAACCCGGATTTTGTGTCGCGGCTGCATGAGGTGTATCCTGACCTGTCGGACACGTACGTGAAACTCGCTACATACATATACATGGGTCTTGACAACAACAAGATAGCGCGGTTGCTGGTGATCCGTCCCGAGTCGGTGAAACAGGCGCGCTGGCGTTTGCGCAAGATGATGGGGCTTGACAAGGATGTGTCGCTCGACGATGCCATCAGGGCATTGCGCAACTGAGGCATCCGCATCTCGCTCAGCGGTTTACAGACAGTCGCATCCGTCGGGGTGAACCCCGGGTGGTGCCGGAACGTTAAAACACGGAATATGCCGGTGTCTGCCGCAGGTGCGATTGGTTTGCACATGTCGGTGGGATGCCCTAACTTTGTATAGATGGAATCGATAAAATTGAGACAGAAGCATACGGCGGCCGTGGTTCCGCTGGCTGTGATGATGATGGTTACTATTGCCCTGCAGGCATTCGGGGCGACAAACAGAGCCACCTTCCGATGGTTTGAATATGTTCCCGCCACCGCGCGCGGCGTGGCCAAGAGCAATGTGTGCATGGTCGATTCGTTCGCATCGGCCGAGATTGGCCCGCAGTGGACGCATATCAACGACCCTGAGCCGGAGAACTATGTGCGCCCGACGGCCTTACGCTTACGCCGACTTATGTGAATCTCACATCGTTGCGTTATTCGCCCACGGCGGTGTTCCTCGACTCGATTGCACAGCCGTTCCTGGCGGCAACGTCGCTGCGCTATACGCCGGTGACGGAGCACGATTTTGCAGGGATGGCGCTTTATACCGATGCTGCCGATACGATAATTTTCGGCAAGACCATTGTCAACGGACATCCGGCGGTGGTGGTGCGCCGCCGTGCCAACGGCCGAACGGAGACGGCTTTCCAGCCCCTGCAGCAGTTCGAGTGGGGCAGACCGGTATGGCTGCGTGTAAAGGCTTACAGTGACGAGGTGTCGTTTTTCTACTCTACCAACAACGGGTCGACATGGACCCCGGTGGCCAATAACATTCCGCTTCCGCCCGACACGATTCTAGGGCTGTACACCACCACAAACACGCGATAAAACTGGAGTGGGCTTGTAGGCCGAAGTCCCGGGAATCAATATGGATAGTGTCCGACCGGCATGGTGAGAACCATGTGGGGCAGAGGATTGTTTGCATAACTGACGGGGATGTCTTTTTTTCAACACGTCAGAGACAATATGCAGACACAGTCGGATTCCACACATACAGTCGCACAGGGTGCGGCATCGCTTTCGCCCATGCAGATGGCACTGCAGCACCGGAAAGGGTATTACGCCTTTCTGGTGCTGATGCTTGTGCTGCTCAGTGCGTTGGGCTCGTTTGTCAACGACATGTATGCCCCCGCATTGCCGGCCATGTGCCGGTTCTTCAACTGCTCGGTGCCTGTGGTGCAGATGGGCATGATGATGGGGATGGCCGGGTTGGCGCTGGGTCAGATTCTGTTCGGGGCTGTCAGCGACCGCATTGGCCGCCGACCGGTGCTTCTGTTTTCCGTGTCGCTGTTCATCGTGGCGGCGGTGGTGAGTGTGTTCTCACCGACGATTAAATTCTTCATTGTGTGCCGCCTGTTTCAGGGGATGGGCGCTGCCGGGGGCTATTTCCTTGCCCGAACCATTCCGGCCGACGTCTATTCCGGCCGACAGCTGGCCAAGCTCATGGCGCTTGTGGGTGCCATCAACGGTGTGGCTCCGGCCTCGGCGCCTGTGATCGGTGGCGTCACGGCCGATGCCTTCGGGTGGAAAGGGGTGTTTGTGGTGCTCGCCGCGTTCGCGCTGATACTGTTGGCCCTTTCGGGGTGGATGAAGGAATCGCTCAACACTTCCTCGCGTACAACCGGAAGTTGGCGCAACTCGGTGAAAGGGTATGCGGCGCTGCTGCGCAACCGTCCGTTCATCATTCATGTTTGTTTCAAAGGTCTGGCCTTAGGGATGCTGTTCGCCTACATCTCCTCGTCGCCGTTCGTGCTTCAGACACATTACGGCCTGTCGCAGACCGTCTACGGGCTTGTGATAGGCTTCAATGCCATATTCGTAGCCGCCGGTTCGATGATTGCATTGAAATTCAAACCGCTCAAAAAGGCAGCCTATGTCGGGGCGCTTATAATGCTTTTCGGAGTGGCTGGTGAGGCCACGGCATTGTATCTTATCCACAGCATATGGGTCTATGAGGCCGGGATGGTTGTGATTCTGTTTGGTCTCGGACTGATTTTCACCACCTCCAACACCCTTGCCATGAACGAAGGCCGCGCCCGTGCCGGCGAAGCCTCGTCGATTCTCGGCGTGTCGGGTTACATCGTCGGTGCCATCGTGTCGCCCCTCGTCGGTCTCGGTAACGTTCTTCACTCCACTGCCCTGGTTTACATCGCCCTCGCCCTCCTTGTTTTCCTCTTTGCCACCTCCTCCCGCCGCCTCGCTCCCGACCTCAACCAGTGACCGTTGTTGCCTGTCCGGGATTCAGAGCTTGGAGAGGAGTTCGGAGCCGGTGAGGACATCCATTCTGGAGAAGGCGAAGAGCTTTTTGCCGAGGTCTTTGAGCGAGTGCCCGATGTGATATACCTCCTCGTCGATTATCAGAAAACGGTCGTGAGCCTTTACGCCGGGATATTGCCGATTGTGCCGCTCTACATCCTGACGGAGCTGGTCTGAAATACGGCCGTCGTAAATATCTACCGTCACGCCCGTCTTACGTTTTGACAGCTGCACCAGCACCGAATCGTCAACGTAGCTGTCAATAACCACGATTCTGTGCTGAGCCTTCCGGATCAGTTTGGCAACAAAGGCATATGCATCAAAAATCTGCCCGTCAAAAAATATGCCCTCTTTCGGCGGCAATGATGTTCTGACAAAGAAATCAACATCTCTGCGAATAGCGGCTATTTTCCCATCTTGCTCCAAAAGTCGTCTATCCAACCTGTCGCCAATTTCAATCAATCTTTGGTTGACCGAATATCCCCGAAGCAGATACTCTTTTAAGACTTGATTTGCCCACCGCCGGAACATTGTTGCATTGATGCTATTGACTCGATAACCTACTGAAAGAATGACATCCAAGTTGTAATACTTTGTAGAATACGTTCTTGAGCCATCGGCAGCCATATGTTCCAAAATGGAACATGTGCTTTCTTCTTCCAATTCTCCAGACTTGAAGATGTTGGAAAGATGCTTGGTAATCGCAGGGCGTTTGGTGCCGAATAAATCGGCTATTTGCTGTTGTGTGAGCCAGACGGTTTCATTCTCGAGGAGAACCTCAAGTTTCATAGTTTCATTTGGCTGATAAAGGACTATTTCGTTGGTTTCCATAAGCAAAAATAATGAAAGGTTTATCGCTGATGCGAGGTGGAATTTAGGCAATTGTCAAGGAATACTTGACAACTGAATTGGCACCTTCTGAAAGCAGAACACTACTGAGCATGACCACTCCATTTTCAGTAAACGCATATGGAAGATATCTCGTGGAAGATATCTCGCGCCACCTATGCCTCTGTTTGAGGTCACAATTTGTGACCAGT
>ERZ772872.2649-NODE-2649-length-14184-cov-3.724043_pt1 | contig 14184 bp, 10 predicted proteins | sample MGYA00512132_ERZ772872 | MGnify/ENA primary metagenome ERZ772872 (study PRJEB29015, sample SAMEA2737724) | human gut metagenome | biome: human gut; feature: human-associated habitat; material: faeces | place: China | collected 2012 ...
GTCCGTTCAATCAAGGCATGCAGTTCACGAACTTTTTCTACCGAATGTTCGATAAACTTCTGCCCGCCAAATCCTGGATTCACGCTCATAATAAGCACCATATACACGTCCTGAATAATATCTTGCAGAAGAGCTACAGGAGTAGCCGGATTGATCGTTACAGCAGGCTGCATCCCGGCTTCTCTGATTTGTTGAATCACCCGATGCAGATGCGGGCAAGCTTCATAATGTACATTCATCGTATGAGCGCCCAACGCTTTTACCTCCGGAATAAACTTTTCCGGATTCACAATCATCAAATGCACATCCAACGGCTTCTTACTTAACTTCGCTACATATTTCAGTACCGGAAAGCCAAATGAAATATTCGGAACAAATACTCCGTCCATAATATCAATATGTACCCACTCCGCTTCACTGCGGTTTACCATTTCAATATCCTTTGCCAAATATCCAAAATCGGCAGAAAGAATGGAAGGAGCGATAATCGGTTTCATAATTCTTTTATTTTAGGTTCTAATTGTCTCGTGTTCGGGACGGTTTTTATTCTATCTTATTGTCAGATCACTTCATCTTACACCCATCTTCCAGGTGATAACCACGAAGTAACTCATCGATTTTCAGTCGTTTCTTACCGGGTAGTTGTAAAGAAAGAATAGACACAAATCCACCCGGTACAGATACCTTTATATACTTCTTCCCATCAGTTTCGATGGATCCTACCTTACAAAAACGTCCACGTGAGTTACGACAACGTTTATCATTCTTCTTTACAATCTTTTCCACTTCGAAGATTTTTACTACTACAGATTCTTTTTCGGAAGCAATCAGTTCACTCCAGGCAGCGGGGTAAGGTGATAGTCCACGGATAAAATCGTAGATCTTCTTCACCGGCTGGTTCCAGTCAATCCGGCAAGTTTCTTTAAATATCTTCGGAGCAGGACGGAGTTCACCGACAACTGCCATTTCTTCTTGAGGAATTGGTTTGACCGTTCCATTCAGTATAGCATCTACTGTTTCAAGAACCAGTTTTCCTCCCAACATCATCAATTTATCATGTACCACTTCTACATTATCCGTATCTGCAATAGGCACACGTACCTGTTGAATGACCTCTCCGGTATCTATCTCATGCTTCAAAAAGAAAGTCGTAATCCCGGTTTCCGTATCACCGTTGATAACCGCCCAGTTGATAGGAGCAGCTCCACGGTATTGAGGAAGTAAAGAAGCATGAAGATTAAATGTACCCAGTCGCGGCATATTCCATACCACTTCCGGCAACATACGAAAAGCAACTACAATCTGCAAGTCCGCCTTCCATTCACGCAATGCTTCTACAAAAACCTCATCTTTTAACCTTTCCGGTTGAAGTAACGGTAAATTTTGTTCAAGCGCATATTGCTTTACAGGAGAATACTGAATCTTATGTCCGCGTCCGGCAGGCTTATCGGGCATTGTAATCACACCCACTACATTATAACCGCCTTCTACCAATTGACGCAGGGCCTCTACCGCAAAATCGGGAGTACCCATATATACTATTCTTAAATCTTCTTTTTTCATAATCGTCTTATAATCTGCATAGCAACCTGTTATCTGCATAACCCCGGCTCCGGCATCTTGCCGATTGTCGGTTAGTCTTCAGAGAAATGTACCAAAACTTGCCGGTATGAATTAAATATCTTCGATTTAGAAACAAACCCCTGATATCGCCCTTCTTCATCCACTACCGGAAGATTCCAGGCTTTCGTATCATCAAACGTCTGCATCACCTGCTCCATTCCATCCGTATCGAATATCTTGGCAGGGGCAGATGTCATTAATTTATTAACAGTGAAACGGTGATAAAGTTCTTGCCGGAACATAATGTTACGAATGTCGTCAAGAAGTACAATACCTAACAATTCACCTGTTTTTTTATCTGTCACCGGGAAGACATTTCGATGGGAAGCAGCAATTGCTTTCACTAATTCGCCCAAATCCATTTCCGGATGTACGACAACGAAATCTTTCTCCACCACATTCTCCATCTTCATCAACGTCAACACAGCTTTATCCTTATGGTGTGTAAGCAACTGTCCCTTCTTAGCTAAACGCATCGAATAGATACTATGAGGTTCGAAAGCTATAATGGTCAGATATGAACTTACAGATACAATCATCAACGGAAGAAATAAATCATATCCCCCTGTCAATTCAGCGATCAGGAACACTCCTGTCAACGGAGCATGCATAACGCCACTCATCACTCCCGCCATCCCCATCAATGCAAAATTCTTTTCCGGCAAATAAGCGGAGAAAGCAAAGTCATTGCTAAAATGAGAGAAAACAAAACCGGCAATACATCCCAAATAAAGCGAAGGAGCAAAGATACCACCACAACCACCACCACCATTCGTTGCACTGGAAGCAAATACTTTCAATAAGATAATCAGCATCAGATAAACCAGCAACAAATTGCCATAGCCATAAAACATAGAGTTGTTCATGACCGTATCCCACTCTTCGGCAGACGTTCCATTCAACAAAAGATTAATCGTGTCATATCCTTCACCATAAAGAGGTGGGAAAAGGAAAATCAATACACTCAACATCACACCACCAAAAGCCAGTTTCTTGTAAGGGTTATTGAGTTTGCCAAATACACCTTCTACCGAATTCATGGCACGTGTGAAGTACAACGAAATCAGCCCACAAAAAATTCCCAGCAAGATAACGAAAGGAATACGCTCCAGTTCGAATGCCTGATCGAGGTGGAACTTAAACATAGCCTCCGTACCAGTGACTATGTACGAAACAGTTGCTGCTGTCACGGCAGAAATCAGCAGGGGAAGCAAAGAAGACATGGTTAAGTCAATCATCAGCACTTCCAAGGTAAATACCAGTCCCGCAATCGGAGCTTTAAAAATACCGGCAATGGCACCTGCCGCACCACAACCTACGAGCAGCATCAACGTGCGATGCTCCATCTTAAACACGCTCCCGAGATTGGAACCGATTGCCGAACCTGTCAGTACAATCGGCGCCTCTGCTCCAACCGATCCACCAAACCCGATGGTGATCGCACTGGCAATGGTAGAGGACCAGATATTATGTCGCTTGATACGTCCCTGTCTACGGGAAATAGCATATAGAATTTTGGTGACTCCATGACTGATGTCATCCTTAACAATGTTACGAACAAACCAACCTGCAAGAAAAATCCCGACTACCGGATATACCAAATACAGGTAGTTAGCTTCCGTTGCATTAAAATTATCAGTTAGGAAATTCTGTATCTGATGGATAAAGAATTTCAATATTAATGCGGCAAACGCTGTGAAAATTCCGACCAGGAAACTTAATATCAGAATAAATTGCTTCTCCTTTATATTCGCTTCCCGCCATTTGATGCAACGCTGTAATAAACTAAGTTTTTCTCCCTTCATTTATTCGCGAATTATCTTTATCACTCCACCTTTTTCCAACTTAATAATACTTGAGGGTCTCGGCCGGCTCATATCGTCCTGGCGAAAGCCAACGATATAATCTACCGCCGATTTGATTTCATCACTGATTTCACTAAAATTAGCCGCACCCGGCTGCCCGCTGACATTAGCCGAAGTAGAAACGATTGCTTTACGGAACTGCTGACAGAGTCGTCTGGAAAAATCTTCATTCGTCACACGAATCCCGACACTGCCATCTTCGGCCAGCAGATTAGGTGCTAAATTTCGTGCTCCGGAATAAATAATCGTCAACGGCTTGTCGGCAACTTCAATCAAGTCCCACGCTACAGTCGGCACATCCTGTACATAAAAATCCACCTTCACAGGACTGTCCACCAACACCAGCATAGCCTTGCTATCAGCACGTTTCTTAATCTCATACACACGGCGTACAGCCTCTTCATTAGTAGCGTCGCAGCCTATTCCCCATACGGTATCGGTAGGATAAAGAATCACTCCTCCTTCATTCATCACCTGACAGGCTTTTTTAATATCTTCTATCATTTCTTGATTAATTTCTGTTGAGAATAACACGCAAAAATAGTACTTTTGCGCCAAATTCAAAAAGATTAAGTGAAAACAATGGAAGAAATCGTATTTCACCACACTCTGCCTATCCAGTTGCGCTTCAATGACGTAGACAAATTCGGGCACGTCAACAATACTGTTTATTTCTCTTTTTATGATTTGGGAAAGACTGAATACTTCGCTTCAGTATGTCCGGGAGTCGATTGGGAAAAGATGGGAATTGTCGTCGTTCACATCGAAGCGGACTTCGTCAAACAAATCTTCGCCTCAGACCACATCGCTGTGCAAACGGCTGTTTCCCAAATAGGTACGAAAAGCTTTCATCTCACCCAACGGGTCATTGACACCACAACGAATGAAATAAAATGTATCTGTAAGTCCGTCATGGTGACTTTCGACCTCGAAAAGCATGAATCCATCCCCTTGACAAAAGAGTGGATAGAGGCGATATGCAAGTATGAGGGACGGGATTTGCGAAAATGAGCCCAAGCATTACAAAGGCAAACATCTGTTGATAATACTATCAAAATTACTGCCCCACTATTGCTTTTCACCAATTAATTTTGTATCTTTAGGACTCACGTCCGTTTGAAAATAGGTAGTCACCTTATAGAATGACATTTGTCACTTTATAAGGTGACTATTGTCATTCTACAAAGTGACCATTGTCCCCTTGTAAGGTGACGACTACCCGGCTACATAAAACCCCACTCTTTTTCGCACAGCAAGACCTTATTCTTCCCACTGCTTGAGGTTAAACAGCCGCCTCAAGATATTCGCCATATCCGTGTTATCTCTTCTGCCCGAATACAAATGAGCCTGTTTCCCTACAACATACAGAGGAACCGGAGCGCCTGTATGAGATTTGGTAGTCCACCCGATTGAGGCTTTTTTATCTAGCAAGGCGACCGCAGCCACCGCCAATGGCTCATCTTTAGCATAGAGGCTCACTATATCTTTTGATTTCTTCTTCAAGAAAGACTGCTCATAGCATATCAACAGTTCCAACTCTTCATGTGGGGTAATCGTAATCTGTTCCCAAAAGCCCAGTTTCTTCTTCAGAAAAGATTTCATCTCTTCCCAAGAAGGAACGGCTTCGGCAATTTTCATTTTCCGCATAGCATTAGTCAAAGCCCCTTGCGAACACTGCTGGTATTTCAGCAATTCGATATTCAAGTTTGTACCAGAATTCCCCAATCCTAAACCTCCGGTTTCATGGTCAGCAGTTACAAGAATCAAGGTTTCATCGGGATGTTTCTTGTAGAATTCATAAGCCAGACGGATACATTGGTCAAAGTCGATAGTTTCCGTAACAACCGTAGCCGCATCATGGGCATGAGCTGCCCAATCTATCTTGCCACCCTCTACCATCATAAAGAAACCTTTCTTCGCAGTTTCCGCAAAGTTATCCAAACAGGCTTTTGTCAAATCAGGCAAGCCCAAGTCTTTCTCAGACCGATCCAATGCATATTTCAAGCTTCCACTAACCGTATCTGTAGGAAATAGGAGCACTTTGTCTTTCACATGACTACGATTATAAGCGTCCATCCCCCGATGCATAGTGTATCCTTTCTGGCAAAACAAATCATAGAGACAAGGAGCTGACGCATTACGCTTATTTCGAGGTTGAAGCAGCCCTGCCCCTCCGAAAAAATCGAAACCGGAGTTTGCCGCATCCACTCCTATTTCGTAATACATCGAACGATCCGGTTGGGAAGCATAAAAGCCGCCGGGGGTAGCATGATCAATGGATGCAGAAGTGATGATCCCTATTTTATAGCCTTTACCTTTCAGTTGACGTGCAAGAGACTTCAAGCCATATTGTTTCTTTGCATCCATTCCTATTACATAATTAGTCGTCTTTTCTCCCGTCGCCAAAGCTGTGGCAGCCGCCGAAGAGCAAGTTATCAAGTGAGAGGCCGACCGTGTGCACACTTGTGTCATCACGGGAAAAGTAGGGAACAGTAGTGAACGCTCACCGGTATCTGTACCGACTTTCTCCGCATATATCTGCGAAGCTTCCACATGATTGAACCCCATCCCGTCACCGATAAATAAAAATATGTATTTCGGCGCCTGCGCTCCGTATGCCAATGTAGCGCAGACTAGCAGTAGCCCGAACAAAACAGGCCTCATAGGTCTTGTCATCCTGTCTTTCATTTTATATCTATATTAAAAAAGGTTAGTCATAAATATGTTAGTCGTGAATATAAAGGATATTAGGTACCGTACGTTCTCCACGATGGTCGAAACGCTTATTGTCGCAGGGGTAGTTAACGATTCCATTATCCGGTGCACCGGACAACCAAAGAGTAGTAGAACCTCCTCCATCAAGATTGATCGCATCTTTGCCTCCCAGGATTCGGATCAGATGCGCCAATTCCGGGATACTTACCCCTCCGGCATGTTTCGGGAAACGTCCGTCTACGGTTATGAATAGTATCTTTCCGTCTTTGGTAAGGGCTACCGCACTACGGGGATGTTTAGTCCGGATAAAGTCTTTCTCGCATAAACTCCAATCGCAATAGCGACCGTCTTTCAACATCAACGGCCCGGAGGCCAATACGATACCTTTTTTCCCTTTATATTGCTTTTCTATCTGTCTATTCCAAGAGATTATCTTCATTTTTCCCTTGCGGATACTAACGGCTCCGGTGACACGTCTCGCAAACTCACCCAAAGTAGTGGTATCTACCACCTGGCGGTCTACTTTAAGGAAACAGACCGAGTTTCCTCGCTTCATATCAAAGTAAGAACCGTTTATAGCTGCGATAGCGCCCTGTTCCGAAGCCATTTTACTTGTTTCTCTCATCTTATCCGAGACGGTTACACCGACTTTCAATCCTGCACCGGGATCAATTTCTATCAGGCTGATAGATTGGGGGACCTGATATAATTGAGGAATGGAAACATACTTATGGATAATCCCTTTTTGGGGACTTTCTATCTTCCATTGCGCAGATACGATTGCCAGCGAATCCGATACAGTTTGCCCTTTTACTATTCCCAAAGAGCATACAGCCAAGACAATGCCGAGTAACAAGTTTCTTTTCATCATAAACAGATTAATAAATGTGTTAAGTATAATAAATCAATTAAGTTATTTTATTCAGTGAGGTTATTGCCTTTCAATATCCAGTCCTTTTTTTGAGTAGCATACTGCGACCAAGCTTTGATATCCGAAGGAATTTGCCCGCTCAACTGGTTATCATTTACTCTAAATATCCCTTTAGAACCACTCTTCTCGATCACAATTCCATATCCATAAGGGATACTTCCATTGAATCCATTGTCATAGACCATAAATTCCATCAAGTTTTTCCAAGTAGTCGGTTTATTACTGCCATCTAACGGAATCACCGGAAGAGAGCCACTCAGATCATTACAATATGCTTTAATCGTGACAATGCCCGGAATCTTAATCAACGGATCCAGATTTCCGCTAAAAGAATTTTCAAATCCGGCGGGAGTTGCTGTCGGATGATTGGATATATTAAAGCTGGTCAATAATTGACATTCCCCCAAAGACTCCGGCAAACTGCCACCCGCCGCTGATTCAATAATCCACAAATTTGTCAATTGAGACAAATGTCCTATCTCTTCCGGAATACCTGTTATCTTTTGACGCTTGAACTTCAGCACTTTCAGTTCCGACAATTCACATAACGGAGTGATATCTCCCACAATGTTATTCGGTTCTTGAATATCAATCTGTACCACTCTCCCATTCTCAAATTTCACACCCGGCCAATGAGTCGCATTCGTTTCCAAAGGAGCGTCAAAGTTCCACTTCTTCACCCAATTATCTCCGTTCGCCCCCTCATAGAACATCCTCAAATAATCAATATCTTCCAACGATTTCTTGTCCTGAGTAATGGTCAGCATATCGGTTACCCCGTTCGAGCCCTTCAAATACAGATAAGCGGTGCGGCCGTCTTCCACATCATCTTTATAAGGATCGATTTTAAGTTTCAGTTCCGATTCGTTCACAACACCGGGAGTGATCGGCTCACCATCGGTTATGTGTATCCAATCGCAGCCTTCCGACAATTCATACGTATAAGCAACCATCGTAGCAAAAGGAATCACTTCTTCTTCGCTCCCCTTAGCTCCCACTTTCAACGTACGCTTCTTCAAGGCAATGCCAATACCTTCCTGCACCACCTTCAACTTTGTTTCAGCACCTTCCACGATCCAAGCGGATATTTCGGCTTCACGAGAGGCCACATCCGTATTCTTGGTCACCGACATTTTGAAGCTTCCGGATTTCAGTCCATTAGAGGTCAGCAAGTTAATCCATGCCGCAGAAGTCTTCACCCTCCAAGGGAGATTCGATTCGATATCCACTGTATATTCCTTTTCATCCAAAGGCAAATTCAATGCCTCATCCACAAATTTCAAGTCCGGTTCCGGCAGAGTCATACCCGTATCATCCGTAAAATCCTGACAACCCGACAAACCTATCAGCAAAGACAAAAGCCCGATTCTTCCGATACAGCTTTGTCCGCACAAAGATAGTATTCTATTTAGTATCATATATTCAGCTATTTAAAATTCAAACAATCAATTATCAGTCACAACCAGCAGTCCGTTTGCCACTTCCCTTTCTACTCCACCATTATCATAAGGCCAGTTGCGTATGGCAAAACGCCCGTCCTCAAATCCGGCAATCTTACGGATGATAAAAGTAGAAGAACCTCCTCCGTCGAGATTGATAGCGTTCTTTGCTCCTAACGCCTTCATCACCGCACCCATTTCAGCATATCTCATTCCGTTGGAGTACCAGAAGTTACGCCCGTCGGCAACGAGGATATAGACCACATTATCATCCGTCACTCCGATAGCGGTTCTCGGTTCCAATGCGGTTACCGTCTGAGGAAGCACATTCCCGTTTGTCATCAGACGCACACGCCCTCCCACAGCTTCCTGAATATTCTCTTTGTACGAATCATATTCATCATACGAGCCGATGATCGCTCTCTTGTTTTTCGTAATGGCGAAGAAAGTACAAACGTTATCAGTCATCGTACCTTTCAGACAAGTACCATTCCGGTAGTAGATTCCTTGCGGTGTTCCATCCTTTGCAAAGAAATCACCGTTCACGGCAGCCAATACCCTGCTGCCGGACTTATCATATGCCAAAGCCTGCAATGTCATTTGCTGCTTGGTCTTCAATTTACCCTCCTCATTGGGAGAAGACGCCTTCATCGTCAGATGTGCCTCTTTCAAGTCTACCTCCAATACAAACATTTTCACAGCCAGTCCTGTCGAAGAAAGGATTTTCATCTCAAGAGCCTGTACACCGGGAGCTAGCGTGTAAGTGGAATCCGAGAAGTATTGTCCGACGTATCCATCACTTCCGGCAATTATTTTCTGTCCCAGTTCCGTCTTCGCACCCTCCGTCGAGAATACGGTCAAATCTTCATCATTGTTGCAAGCCGTCCACAAGAGACAACCCAAAAGCAGAAGAACGGAATCATATATCAGTTTTTTCATCATTTTATCTCTTTAAAGTAAGTATAAACAATAGGTATCAATATCCGGGATTCGGTTCCAGATTCGGGTTGGAAATCATTTCTTTTCCCGGAATAGGTAACACGTGCTGATAATCTTTCAGTCCGAGTGTCGTTTTCGCCATATTCGTACGTATGAGGTCATAGTACCTGAAACCCTCCGCCAACAATTCCTTCCGACGTTCGTCCAGCACACATTGCAGAAATTCGTCCTTGTCTTTCGGATCCACACCTTCCAGCCCGCGTTCTTTCCGCAAGTCATTCAAGCGTCCCAGTCCTTTTGGGAATCCTTGCGCTTCCGCACTGATGAGGTACATTTCCGCCAAACGGCTCATTACTACCGGATCGGTCCCGGTCTGCCCGCTCGGATACTTGTTGATACAAGGTTCGGCGCCCACATTGATAATGGAAACGTCCTTACGTTTGTCCTTATCATCATACATATTCATCACCTCATTGGTAGGCCGATAGACATAACTGCCGTGATTGGGATGCGCATAGGTATAAAATAAGGTAGAGATAGTAATATTCGATTCTTCCGCCAAACACTGGAAAGAGAAGATGACCTCCGTATTGGACTTTCCACGAAATATCTTATCAAAACTGTCCAGCTTGTATTTGCCGTCTGTTATCAACCCCTCCGCCAGAGTAGCCGCCTCCGTCAAGTTTCCACGTTCCAACATCACACGGGCTTTCAATGCCAAAGCCGCGTCACGGGACACATAATAATAGCTGGACGATGTGCCGAGAAAGGCAAGTGCCGTCTGCAGTTCTTCTTCGATAAAGCTCCATACCGCCTCTTCCGAATCGCGGAAAGGCTTTTCCATCGTATTCACTTTCTGAATAGGGACACCACCCCAACGAGTCACCAGTGCATGATAAATGTATGCCCTGAAATAATGCGCTTCGCCGATAATCAGATTCCGCAGTTCCGATTCAGGGAGAGATTCGACGATAGAAAGTACATTATTCACCTGATAAAGAGCATTATAATATCCATTCCAACTATTGGATACGATTGAATTCAACGAAGAGAGCACTGAGTTGATCAAGTCCTTCGCATTCCCAGTGCTTTGCGTCAAGTCACCGCCCAATATATCAAAAGTAATGTAAGATTCCCTCGTTGGAGAGTTCTGTACCTTATTGTACATTCCCATACGCAAAGCGGAGAGATCTTGGGGAGTCACGCTTCCCGGCGATACTGCGGAATGAGACTCAATATCCAGCATACCGCTACACGAAGTCAGCAACAGGCAACCGATAAATATATATATAATCTTTTTCATCATTGTGAGCATTTATGATTAGAAACTAAGGTTTATTCCGAAATTGACCGAACGGGAAGGCGGCACTCCGTAAAGATCGACTCCGAAGTACTGCGGATCCATATTCTTACTCACCTCAGGATCCCAACCGGAGTACTTGGAAAACAACAGTAAGTTATCCCCCTGAACGTGCAGACGAAGTCCTTTCATCCGGATCTTCTGCAACATCACTTGCGGGAAAGTGTAACTGAATGTCAACGAACGCAGTCGGATAAAAGAGCCGTCCTCCAAAAAACGGGTGGAGTTTTTGCTATTATGTCCACAAAGCGTATTAACCGCACGAGGATATTTGTTCGAGCTTCCCGGAGCAGTCCAGCGATTTTTTGCCGCATCCTCCGTGATGGCCATACGATATCCCGGGCGGGTAGCCGTCACCGCCCATTCGGCATATACATCGTTGCCATACATGTAGGTAAAGAACACATCCAATTGGAAACCTTTATATTTGAAAGTATTGTTCCATCCGCCAAAGAAATCGGGATTGGAAGAACCAGTAAGCACCCGGTCGCTATCATTAATGATACCGTTATTATCCACATCATGATATTTCACATCACCGGCACGTACCCCCAAGTCATACAACGGCTGCGGCACTTCGCCGTCATATTGGTAAATACCGTCCATTTGGAACAGATAGAACGCTCCGAGTTCCTCACCCACCTTCAAGGCACGGTTCGAGCCTATCGGGAGCAGGTCATCTCCCAACAACTTAGTCAGTTTGTTCTTATTGTGGGAAATATTGAAAGAAGAAGTCCAATTCACTTTTCCCAGATTCATGTGTCCGTTGATAGAAAACTCCACGCCATAATTGCGCATCGAACCGATATTGTTAGTGATACTAGTGAAACCACTTGTTCCGTGCAGAGGCATCGAATACAGCAGATTGTTCGTATTCTTCAGATAAACGTCCGCAATCATATTCAACTTTCCGTTCCAGAAACCAAGGTCGAAACCAAAGTCGTATTGGTCGGCGGTCTCCCATGTCAGTGTGTTATTTCCCATACTGGTGACAGCCATACCGCTATTATTTCCGTAGTTGATACCTCCAGACATCAGCGGCTGCCATGCATAATTGCCGATACCATCCTGATTACCCGTCTTACCGTAACTCAAACGGAACTTCAAATCTGTCCGGTCAAATTTCCAGAAAGGTTCTTTTGAGACATTCCATCCTAAAGAAACAGAAGGGAAGTATCCATAACGGTCCGAAGGAGCAAAACGGGAAGAGCCATCCGTACGCATCGTCATATTCAGGATGTAACGGTCCAAATAAGAGAGACTGATACGTCCGAAGTAGGATTCCATAGCAAATTCCGACAGACCGCCCGAAGCGTCATAAATCTCGGAAGCAGTGCCCACCGTATCAAACACCGGAGAAGGAAAGCCGCGACCATCGATGGAGGAAGTACGCGTAGACATCTTCTGGAACGAGTGTCCCAACATCAAGCCGACTTCAAAGTCACCGAACTTATCATTATAATTGAAGATATTCTCTATCAATATGTTCTTTACCAGACGATTGTACTCAACGATACGTCCGCCACCGGCTCCATACGGATGGTTCTCATTATAATAAACATAGTCATACGTATATCCGATATCGGTACTGACGGAGTTTTTCAAGCTGAATTTCTTATATTTCAGGTCAGCGTTGAATGTACCCAGATAACGGTACGTGTCAATATAGGACACTTCCTCGTTCAATATCTGAAGCGGATTGTGACGCGTCAGCTCGTCGGTTCCTCCCAAATAATAGTCACCGTTCGGCTTGTACGGACGGTCGAAAGGACGCTGTTCCACAGCACGGGCCACGATAGTAGAACCGATATTGGCACCCGGCACCCGGTTATTTTTCAAATAATTGCCACTAACATTGGCGCCGACTTCCAACCATGAAGTCATTTCATGACTGATTTTCGCCTTCAAGTTGATTTTGGTTATATCGTTCGTTTTGATAATTCCCTCCTGATAATTGTAATTCGCTCCAACGTAAAACTTCGTTTTCTTGCTGCCACCGGAGAAAGACAGGTCTACATTATAAGAATGCCCTACCTGAGTAATCAGATCCAACCAGTCCGTATCCGGCATTCCCTGAAAAGGATTTGAGATAGGAACGACATAACCGGAAGTCCCTACGGTATATCCGTTCTGACGATTGTAGCGTTCCACTCCGTCATTATAGGTCTCTACGTACAAGTCGGAATCCGCATATTTGATACGTCCTTTATTGGCAAATTTAGAGATACCCGTACTGACATTCAAACGAATGTCCGAACGGCCTTCCTTACCGGATTTGGTCGTTATCACAACTACACCGTTGGTAGCCCGGGATCCGTAGATAGCGGCAGAAGCCGCATCTTTCAGAACCTCGATGGATTCGATATCTGTCAGATTCAACACTGCCATCGAACTTAGATTCTCTCCCATGTTAAATAGAGAAGCGTTGCTGTTGAGAATAGGTATCCCGTCCACTACATAAAGCGGTTCATTGCTGGCGCTCAATGAGGCGGCTCCACGAATACTCATCCGTTCGGAACTTCCCAAGTTGCCGGAACCTGTCGATACCGTAACCCCCGCTACTCGTCCCTGTAACAGTTCGCTCGGGCTAAGCACCGGACGCATATTCGATTCTGTCGGTTTGAAGGAGCTGATAGCATTAGTTACCAATGCCTTGCGCTGTGTTCCGTAGCCTACCACAACTACTTCATTCAATGCTTTTGAATCTTCACTCAACGTGACATTGATGTTCTGTTGCGCTTTCACCGGATATTCCATACTCTTATATCCCAAAAAAGAAAAGACCAATGTTGCATGCTCGGGCACTTCAAGGCTATATTTACCGTTTATATCGGTAATGGTACCGATCGTAGTACCCTTCACGGTCACATTACATCCCACAACAACTTCACCGGAAGTTTCCTTCACGAGTCCGGTTATTCTTTTCTTGTGTTGTGTGGGAGTCCGTCCCTCCACTTGCTTCTTCGTAAGAATGATGTGCTTTCCTTCCATCGTGTAGGAGAACTCCGTACCTTTCAACGCATCCATCAACAGACTTGCCACCGTCCCGTTCGGAGTGGAAATAGCCACTTTGCGTTTCAGGCTAACCTCACGTTCGTTGTAAATAAACAAATAGTCCGTTTGCTTTTCAATCTGTCTGATAATCTCAGCCAGTGTTGCGATTCCTTTATTCATTCTAACCTTCTGATTTTGCGAATAACTATTCACGGAATACGCCTCAAAAATGATGAATAACAGGAAAAAGACAGTCAACCTCATAATTCTTAAAATTTGAGTACAGTGTGTTTTTCTATGGGCAATACACCCACACCA
>ERZ772872.2659-NODE-2659-length-14134-cov-11.844378_pt1 | contig 14134 bp, 14 predicted proteins | sample MGYA00512132_ERZ772872 | MGnify/ENA primary metagenome ERZ772872 (study PRJEB29015, sample SAMEA2737724) | human gut metagenome | biome: human gut; feature: human-associated habitat; material: faeces | place: China | collected 2012 ...
TGAAGCATGCCTATGTTGCAGATGCAGAGCTGATGGACCCCATCATGGAGGCGGCAAAGGATTTGAATATTCCCGTTTTCATGCACTGCGGACACCCTCCTTATTCTCTGCCCTGGAGCATTGCGCTTCTGGCAGAACGTCATCCCGATGTGAAGCTTGTCATGATTCACATGGGGCATGGACATGGGGTATATATTGATGCTACCCTGAAAATGGCAAAGCGTTATCCCAATTTGTATCTGGAAATGAGCGGCATGCCGATGCCCTCCAAAATCAGAGAGGCGTATGAGGAGGTTGGTGCTGACCGCATTATGTTCGGCACGGATGCACCCTATCATCCTGCGGCAGTCGAAGCCATGAAGGTTATGACAAGCGGCTTGACAGAGGAACAGATAAAGGATGTTTTCTATAACAACTGCGCAAAGCTGATGGGCTTTGATAAAAAATAATTTTCCAAGAACCAAGAAAAAGGCGGCAAGCCGAGGTTTCCTCGGTCAGCCGCTTTTTTCGTTAATCGTCTGTTTTCGGTGCAGTTTTGGCGAAATGCCGCAGGGCAGTCATGGTGCGGATTTCACTGCCGTTTTCGGTGAGTATCTGCTGTGTATCCTGCGGCAGGCTTTTGTAAAAATGCTTTGCACGCTCGTTGTTTAACAGCAAATCTGCCAGATCTCTGTATTCTCGTCCGAACATGATATCCTCTCCTTTCGATAGACTTAGGATGGACAGAAAAACAAAATTCCATACAAAAGCGGACTTGAGTGCGGACAGGGAAATATGTTAAAATAAAAGAAAAAATAACAGAAAAAAAGGTGACTTTATGCTGAAAAAATATAAAACCATACTGACGCAGGCGGAGGCGGAGATTGTGGAGAAGAAATCACGCTTTATCGCAACGGTGCGCCCTGTGAAAACCGAGGAGGAAGCGAAGGCGTTCATTGAGGAAATGAAAAAGAAATACTGGAATGCGACGCATAATGTGTTTGCATATCAGATTGGGGAGAGAAACGAATTACAGCGTTTCAGCGACGACGGCGAACCGCAGGGGACAGCGGGGATGCCTGTATTAAGCGTGCTGAAGGGTGAGGATATCAAGGATACGGCGATTGTGGTGACACGTTATTTTGGCGGCACACTTCTGGGAACAGGCGGTCTGGTGCGTGCGTATGGTCATTCTGCGAAGGAGGGACTGCTTGCGGCAGGGATTGCGGAGCTGGTTTTGTATTGGAAATATTCCGTTCTGGCAGCATATCCCGATTCGGGAAAGGTGCAGTATGAAATTCTGCAGGATGGGCATGAGCTGTTTGATACGATTTATACGGAGCAGGTGGAATTTATCGTTCTGGTGGAAACAGATGCGGCAGATAGCTTTGAAAAGAAAATGACGGAAGTGGTGCCGGAAATTCCCTCGATCCGCACAGAACCGAATGTTCCATAATATGCGGAACTCCTGTGCTGTCGGACGGAGGCGTACGGAAACCGATCGTAAATACCTTATTCTCATCATCATTCTCCATCAGGAGTACTCTCGCACCACTCTTTTTATGCTTCAGAAGCGTTCCTTTGGACTTCAGATCAGATAAATCTTCCTGCTGAAGTACTTCATATGCTGTCAGATCATATATGCTCATTTTTTCTCTCCTCGTTCTTTTTTCTGTTACGTGAAACTTCTGTTATGTGAAACTGCTGTTATGTGAAACACATATAATGGTAGAAAATCCTATCACTGTTCAATAGTCCTAGTATATCCGATTTTAACGGCAAATACAAGAAAAGCCATAATCCAAATAAGTTTTATTGTAAGCAAAAAAATCATCTGCATTCATCCCTCTTGACAAAATCCGAAATCGGATATATAATCAGCCATACTTATCCGATTTCGGATATGCACTGAACCATTTTTTCAGATTTACATTTTTTGACTGGAGGTATCTCATGACTATACAAAAGACTCTGCAAAAGGACTCCGTTCTCATCGGACAACTGGAACTCTATAACCGGCTTTGGAAAGAACAGGATGATATCTGGCAGAAAGCTGCCCGCAAATCCGGTCTTCCACGCACTTCTTACTGGATTTTATATACGATTGTCGTAACTGCACCGGCACCGCTGAGTCAGGCAGATCTTTGTGAAAACTGGTATTTTCCACGTCAGACCGTAAATTCAGCCGTGAAAAAACTGGTTTCCGATGGACTGGTCTCACTTTTCACGCAAAAAGGATCTGGAAATATCAAATACCTCCGGCTCACACCAAAGGGAGAAGAACTTGCCGCAGCTTATGTTGCCCCACTGGTACAGGCAGACATCCACTCTTTTTCTGCTTTTTCAGCGGAGGAACGCAGCCTTCTCCTGAAGCTCATGCAGCAACAACTCACCTCATTAAAGGAGTATTCTGAACAATTATGGAACTGAAACTTTCTGAACATTTTACTTATAAAAAACTGATCCTCTATGTCCTCCCCTGCGTTGCCATGATGATCCTGACTTCTGTTTACAGTATTGTTGACGGATTCTTCGTATCAAATTATGCCGGCAAGAATGCATTTGCAGCAGTAAATCTGATCATGCCTGTCCTGATGGGCGTTTCTTCTCTGGGATTTATGATCGGAACAGGTGGCAGTGCATTGGTAGCCTTTTATCTTGGTCTGAAAAATCCTAAAAAAGCAAATGAAGTCTTTTCCATGCTCATAGAACTTATTCTTCTCGGGGCATCCATCATCGCTTTTTTGGGCTTTATCTTTATGCCGCAGATCGTTTCTCTGCTTGGTGCAAGCGATCTGATCCGGGAAGATGCAATCCTGTATGGGCGGATTCTTCTTCTTTCTGAACCATTTTTTATGCTTCAGAACAGTTTCCAGAGTTTCCTCGCCACTGCCGGGAAACAAAAACTCGGACTTCGGATCTCGATCCTTGCAGGACTCACCAATGTTATACTCGACTTTACACTGGTCGGGATCTTAAAGTTTGGAATTACCGGTGCTGCAGTTGCAACCTGTGCCAGCGAATTTGTCGGAGGCTTTATCCCACTGATCTATTTTCTGCATAAAAATAACAGCGGACTGCTTCTGCGTCCCGCTGCCTTTGACTGGAAAAGTATCCGCAAAGCCTGTGGAAATGGATCTTCGGAAATGTTATCCAACCTGTCCACCTCCCTGGTATCGGTGATCTATAACTTCCAACTGATGCGTGCTGCTGCCGAAAATGGAATCGCTGCCTACGGAGTGGTCATGTATGCCTCTTTTATCGCAACTTCCATCTACCTTGGATATGCTATCGGGATCAATCCCATCGTCGGATATCATTACGGGGCAGATAATAAGTCTGAACTCCATAATCTGCTGACAAAGAGTCTGCGGATCACAGGAGTTACTGCACTTTCCATTACACTGCTTTCCGAACTGCTGGCTCTTCCGATCGCCCGTCTGTTCGTAGGATATGATCTTGTTCTGTGCAAAATGACACGGACCGGCTTTATGCTTTATGCAATTTCCTATCTGTTCAGCGGATTTAATATTTTCGGATCAGCATTTTTCACCGGACTGAATAATGGGAAAATTTCTGCGATCATTTCCACCCTACGTACTTTGGTGATCCAGACACTCGCACTGCTGATCCTCCCGATATTTTTCGGTCTCAACGGTATCTGGTGTGCAATTACGGCAGCAGAATTTCTCACGCTGATCGTAACTGGCTCTTTCCTGCTTCAGGAAAAGAAAAAGTATCATTATTAAGCTTTCTTATTACCAACCTTTCCAGAAAAAGAGTCCTGCACCGATTCCTTTTCCCAGTGCCAGCATCAGAATAAAGACTACTGCATACCGGACGATCCTGGCACGTCTCATAAAGATTGGAAATACATTCAGGATTTCTGCAAGTGCCATCGACCAGCAGCCGACAAAAATCCCGGCAAATAGTCCGAAAAATGCCAACAGCACGGACTGTCCGGGAATTCCAATCCGAAAGATCTGAAAGACATTTCCAAGGATTGCCCCGGCTGAAACCGCATCCTCATAAAGCAGGATGTGGTTTGCAGTATGGGTGCGGTCTGCAAAATCCGAAATCACCCCGAGTTCTACAATAAAAGAAAATAAGCCTCCTGCCACGACAACGCCTGCACTCATCCCCAGAATACCGAGAAAAATCTGCCCTGCCCACATCATTTTCCTCCTCCATTTTCCAGGTCAATTTCATTCTTTCTTCTCGCAGCATCTTCCACCAGCGTCGTCTGAATATCATTCTCATACAGACGCATCTGTACTTCCATGGGCGTAGGATCTACCGTAAACCGTTTTTTCCCGAAATGATTAAAGAAAATAAGGATTCCAACTACCAGTCCGACGGAATACATGATCTCCAGGATCGTAAAGCCATTCGATTCTTTTCCTATAACCAGTTCATAGATCTGTCCGAACAGTTTCGATACATCCACATCATTGTTAAATGCCATGATTGAAAATGCTGATCCGCAAAAAATAATGACTGTTACCACTGCGGTTTTCAGAAGATGCCAGATCATTGGTGGTGTCTTCTGATTTTCATATGTTACGATCACGTCACTCTCTCCAAGATTCTGTATTTCTACTTTCGGATACCGCTCATGGATGAGGTCTATGATTTTTAAAAGAGAGATTACAAAACGCTGTTCCTTTTCTTCTCGGATCCTGAGAATTTTCAAAACCCGGATTTTGGACTGCAGCAGCTTATCTGCACATTCAATTTCCAGAATATCTCCCAGTGTCACATCCCGCTTTGTCACTTCTACATTCCGGTCACCTTTCAGATAAACGGTCACAGATTCAGATGCCATATCCGGTCACCCCATTCCACGTTTGTACTGATTGCAATTCTTCTGATCGTAACTCTCCTAAGTGCAGTTTTCCTGTTCCCGGCTCTCCTGACTCCATCTGCTCTGCCCGAATTAAAAATCCTTCTTCATCCGGTTCCTTTGCTGCAGTCGTATAATATAAAAGTCCGATCACCACTGCGGCCAGAACCAGTATCAGCAGACAGATCCATACTTTTCCATGTCCATTTTCCATTTTGCTCACCATACCTTTCCGTCTTTTTCTATGGTAGTATTCCATTGCCGGTGGAAAGATATACCTGGCAACTCGTATTTCTGATTTTCTTATTCCTGATTTTCGTATTTGCTATTTTCTTATTTGTGATCTACTTATCTGCGATTTTCTTTCTCCTTGATTTTTTCGGTCTCTTCTCTTTTTATTTTTCCTCTCTTTCTCTTTTTGATTTATAACCGGCTCACATCTGCTTTCTCATCCGCTCCAGTATTTTCTTTTCCATTCTCGACACCTGAACCTGTGAAATCCCCAGAATCTCCCCCACTGCTGCCTGTGTCTTTTCCTGAAAATACCTCAGATAGATCAACTGACGTTCCTCCTTGTCCAGTCCGTCTAAAATCTGAGACAGCATCATCCGGTTCAGAAGATGTTCTTCCGGTCTGCTTTTTTCTTCCAGCCTGTCCAGAATGCTCAGTTGCGAATCTCCCTCCTGATGGATCGGCCTGTAGATCGACTCTACCTCCGTTGCCGCCTCCATTGCCTGGACAAGTTCTTCTTTTTCCGTCCCAAGCGATGTCGCCAGTTCCTCCATCGTTGGTTCTCTTCCCATCCGCTCAGTCAGTTCTTCCTTTTTCTTTCCGCATTTATACGAAAGTTTCTTTAAAGAACGACTCACTTTTATCATTCCGTCATCCCTTAAAAACCGGCGGATCTCTCCTGATATCATAGGTACTGCATACGTCGAAAACTGAACATCATAAGAAAGATCAAATTTATCGATCGCCTTTAACAGTCCGATGCTCCCGATCTGAAATAAATCTTCCGGCTCTGCACCTCTCCCATAAAATCTCTTTACCACACACCACACCAGGCCTACATTTTCTTTTACCAGTTGTTCTCTCGCTTCTTTATCCCCATGGTGAGATTTTCTGATCAGAGAGATTGTGTGGTCCATAGTTCCCGTCCTTTTCCGATGATCTTTTTCATCCTGACGCACGTTCCTTTTTCCGGTTCCGATTCTACTTTCACCTCATCCATAAATGCTTCCATAAACGCAAATCCCATCCCGGAACGATCTTCTTCCGGTTTTGTCGTATACATAGGCTGCATCGCCTCTTCAACATTCAGGATTCCTTTTCCTTTGTCTGATACTTCCATAAAAAATTGATTTTCCGAGATCCGGCAGAAAATACGGATCTTTCCCTGCCGCTTTTCATATCCGTGAATGATGGCATTGGTCACTGCCTCCGAAACTGCCGTCTTTACATCCGCAACTTCCTCCACCGTCGGATTCATCTGCGTCAGAAATGATGCGACTGCCACTCTCGCAAATCCTTCATTGCAGGATTTACTGTCAAACTGAATCTCCATTTCATTTGTGTCCCTCATACCCGTTCCTCCTCGTAGATTTGCATAATTTTTGTAACCCCCGATAATGTGAGGATCTTCCTGATCCTTTCATTTGTATGTACTGCCCATACTTCTCCTCCGATCAGACTGATGGTCTTATATCTTCCCATGATGACTCCGATCCCTGAACTGTCCATAAAATCGGTTCTGTCAAAATCAAAAATCACATATTTGATATGATTTCTGTCGATCACCGCATCTGCCTCTGCTTTGATCTCCTCTGCATTATGATGATCTACTTCTCTCGGAAGATAGATCGTCAGACAATTTTCCTGCACCTGATATTTCATACTTTTCCCGCTCCTTATTCTAATGATGCCAGGGTCAAAAGCCCCCGACTTTGATGCCTACGGATTGTTCCGTGCTACACACTCCCACAATCCTACCCAATATTCGCATATCGTGGGATTATCATCCCACTTTTATGCTCATATCGGGGCGGGTCCTAAGGTCTTTCACCCACCTATGAGCAAGCTCATGTGGGCTTAGACCTTTTGACCCTGGCATCTTCTAATTTATAACAAAGAAAAAAGGATATGCTTCTCCGCATATCCTCTTAAGTATCTTTATTTTATTCACCTGTAGTGCCATTCTCTCCGGTATTTCCGTCTGCTGCCGTTCCACCTCCCAGTGCATTCAGTTGCTCCTGAGCATCATCGGCATAACGGTACTCTGAATAGCTGTCCAGATACATCTGGTAGTATTTCTTTGCATTCTCCGTATCCTGCTTACCTTGATATGCCTGTGCGATCAGGTAGATCGCCTTGCCGTCATTGTAACTGGAATCCATTGTGAGAACTTTGGTCAGCTCTGCGATTGCATCATCATACGCTCCTGAATCCAGCGAATTTTCAGCATTGGCAGTCTTTCTCTTGCATGCAGCCGGGAAAATATCCCCGGAAATACTGTCGTAAAGATTCTTTCCATTATCACTCATGGAATCTTTATTGATTTCCAGCAGGGCATCTGCCAGTTCCGAACTGTTCACCGACTCTGCCCGGTACTGATCGTACACACTTAAAAGCTTTTCATAACTTGCAGTTGTGGCATTCGCCTTATCCACTGCAGTCTGTGCCTCTTCACCTGCGGCACGATACTGCTCCAGTGTCTTCGACTGAGCACTGATTTGTGCATCCAATGTACCGATCTGCTCACTGTACGCCCGCATCTGATCATTGAGCTTCTCTGATCTGGACTGGTTCACTGCCGGTGCAACCAGAAACCAGATGATTGCTGCTCCGATCACTGCTCCGATAAAGATATTCAGAACTGCCAGTCTTCCCGCCAGCTCCCTTACCGGAGAACGCTTCGGCTGAATGATCGTCTCGTTGCCAAGGCTGTATTCCACTGCTTCATCCTTCTTTTTCTTTTTGCGATCCACATCTTTTCCATGTCTTCCACGCTGTCTCGTGATCTCCCGCAGATAATTCAACGTCGTTGTATTTGAAACATCCAGCTTTCTCGCTGTCAGAAGAAGCTGCCTTGCCTTTGTATTCTGATTCGTCTGAATATAGATCAATGCCAGCAGTTGATAAGCCTTCAGGAAAGTCGGATGTGCCGCGATCACCTGCTTTAACTGAATCGTCGCCAGATCTTCTCCGTTCTGCTTACAATACCCGAGACATTGATTATACTTTTTGATCGCCTGATTAATACTCTCCAGTTCATTCGCAGAGTCCTGAACATTCCGTATGTAGGAATCAGCTATATTGTCACGCGGCTTCAGGTTCTTACTGATGATCCACTCTACCAGTGCCTCTGCCACTTCCCCTATTCCATAATATACCAGTCCCAGAAGATTTCTCGCTGCAATATTCTCCCTGTTGTACTGCAGGCTCTGACGCAGGGCGATGATCGCTCCGCTCATATCTCTCTCCTGAGCCTTCTTCAGACCATCATTATACCAGTAGTTGGACTGGTACATGATCTTCTTAGCATAATCCATTTATACCCACCATTTTCTATTTCTTCTTTTTCTTCTTTTCCATGACTTCTTTCAGAAGATCCTGCATATCTGTCAGATCTTCCTCATAAACCGCATCCTCGATATCTTCTACTTCGAGACTCGGTTTAAACTTTCTGATCTCCTCTTCATAGTTCAGCATCTGCCTGTAACCTCCCACATGTCTGCTGCTCTTTCTGTCTGTTGCTGCTTCCAGCTTCTGCTTTTCCTGCTGCCCTTCAGTTTTTTCTCCTCCGGCTTTCGTCTGCTTTTTCTTTTCGCATCCGCTCTACCGTCTCCTTGACCATCCCGGTCAGATAAAGTGATCCCAGACAATACACTGTCCTTTTTTCCTGATGCTCCAGGACATATTCTAAAGCCTTCTGCACCGATTCAATGACGATGACCGGACGGTCTGTATACTTTTCAAATAACTTTCCAAGTAGCTCTGCATCTGTTGCACGCTCCCCGTCAATCAGCGTAACCACGTAAAATTCTGCCGGAACACTGTCACACAACTGTGCGATCATCTCTTCATACTCTTTATCCTTCACAGCAGAAAACAAGAAAATATTTTCTTCTGCTGTCTCCGGCACACTCTTCACAAATGCATCAATGGCACTCACATTATGGGCTCCATCTACATAAACCGACGGGAGGATCTCCTCCATCCGCCCCTGCCACTTCACCTGTGCCAGTGCCTCTCTCCAACGGTCCACATGCCCTTTTTCCCGGAACAGGTACTGCATCACTTCCATGGCAAGCAGGGCATTTCCCGGCTGATAACTTCCTATATTATTCAGTTTCCACGTGGTAGTTCCATAATAAGCATTCGTGCAGGAAAAAGCAATATGTTTGTCTTCGATTCCAAGAATTTCGTACGCATCTTTCCCGATTTTTTTACAGGAACTTTCCTGCTGTGCTGCCGTCTTTTCAATGACTCTGTCACTTTCTTCTGTACTCTGTGCATAAAAGACCGGAACACCGGGACGGATGATCCCGGCTTTCTCACCGGCGATCTGCTCCACGGTATCCCCCAGATATTCCATGTGATCCAGTCCAATGGAAGTAATCACACACACTTCTGGATCTTCTGTGGCACTGGTTGCATCCAGCCTTCCGCCAAGTCCTGTCTCCAGGATCACATACTCTGCTTCTGCCTGGGAAAATGCCAGCATTCCCATTCCGAACAGAAATTCAAAAAAGGTCGGATGCTCCAGTCCCTCCGCCTCCATCTGCTTTACCGCCCCAAGTGTTTGTGTAAAAACTTCACTGAAAACTTCGTCACTCACCGGAACACCATCGATCATGATCCGCTCATTCATCTTTACCAGATGAGGGGAAATGAACAGTCCTGTCCTTTTCCCCTCGGAACGCAGCATTGCATCCAGGTACGCACATACAGAGCCTTTTCCATTCGTTCCCGCCACATGGAGAATCTTCATTTTTCCCTGCGGGATCTGAAGAATTTCAAGAAACCGCTTCGTATGGGAAAGGCTGTGCTTTTTTGTAAACTTCGGAATCTCCGATATATATCTTTCTATTTCCTGATATGTCATTTCTTACTTTCTTCCTGATCTGACGACCTTGATCCTGCCAGCCCTTTTCTTCTCTGATCTGCTGACCTTGATCCTGTCAGTCCTTTTTCTCTTCCTGATCTGTAAACGCCTGTCGTCCATTTTCTACTGAATCATCAGTCTCCACTATTTCTGACAGTTTTCCATCCTTGTATTCATACGTTTTTGAGGTTCTGAAGATGGTATTACTTGATCCCACCTGTGCCACCATGATCGTATCTCCGTCTTTCAATTCCGAATCTTTCAGGTCCAGCCGTGTATTATTCATGAACTTGGTATCCTGCTTTTCATCATTGATATACACTTTACTCTGCTTCGTAAAGTTTGCCCCGTAGATACTGTAATCGCCGTTGAGCTGCGTTACCACATCCTTGATCTCGGCATCCTTGACTCCCATGACCATATGACCTTCTGTGATCGGTGCACCATTTTTTTCATAAGCATACCGCTTTCCATACATGATATCATACTGAAGCAGTTCCAGATCTGACAGATAATGCTTTGTCTTATTTCTCTGCTGATGGTAATTGAAGATCGTACCGGAATGAATATCCAACCGGTCAAAAACTTCTGCCATGATCTGATATGCCGCTATATTTCCATCTTTTTTCTGCAATCCGATATTATCCCAGATGACATAGTTCGTATTATAAAGATACTTGCCCTTTAAATCCTTTGCCTCCAGTCCAAGCGTCGGCAGATGATCTCCGTAAAATACGACAACTGACGGTTCATTCCTTGCCTCCACAGCCTCGATCAACTGGGCGACAAATTTATCCATCTCATGGACTTCATTCACATAATATTCCCATGCATTTCTCTTGCCTTCATCCTCAACTCCGGTCACTTTGATCTCCGGATTCTCCAGTGTCGGCTCAGTCGGATAATCTCCATGTCCCTGCACGCTGACCGTAAATACGAAATCCTGTCCCGCTGTCGTATCCATAGACTCCATAATATTCGGAACTAAAATATCATCGGTCGCCCATCCTTTCGGAGTAGTCTTCAGAATATTCATAAATTCCTTACTCGTATAATGGTCAAAGCCCATATCATTGAATACCTTTGCACGGCTGTAGAAATTGCCACCGTTATTGTGCAGTGCCTCTGCACCATATCCAAGAGATGTCAGTGCTGTCGCCGCACTTTCGAGTACATGGGTTTTCACATAGGTTTTATACGGATATTCTCCAGGTCCGAAGAATCTCATACTCATTCCTGTCAGGACTTCAAATTCTGTATTTGCCGTACCTGCTCCTACTGACGGTACTTTAAAATATCCACTGGAATACTCTTTATACAGCTTTCTTAAATTGGGGATCGGGTCTTCCGAAAAGCGAAGCCATTCTACTTCTGTCGGATCAAAATAAGATTCTAACTGGACAAAAATAATATTCGGACGCTCTTCTGACGGAAGTGAAGTCTCACTTGTTGTCAATGCTCCGTCATTACTGATCTCCTTCATGGTCTCCTCACTGTAACTTGACGGCTGATTGATCCCTGTATTGAACAGACTTGCCGCAAAACAGTAAGGGAATCCATAATCTTCATAAGCAAATGCAATATTACCAAAATAATTGGAGATCACCCGATTCTCGATCGCTACATTGGTAAGTCCCATATAGCCCATAATTCCGGCTGCAATCCCTGCAACCGCAAGCAGGCGGTGCATCTTTCCGGTATACTGTCCGCCACGTCTCCACATGGAAATGATCCAGAGGATCACCGCTACAATTCCTACCGAAAGCATTACGATCTCGAATGCATTAAAATAGTTGCTGGTCAGTTCCAGGGCATCTGACAATACTTTCAGATCCTGTGCATTAAACGGCGTTACCCTTTTTAAAAGCAGATAGCCGTTGCACGTACCGAGGAACAACCAGAATACGCTAAGTAAAATCCTGACAAATACACGCCTTTTAAATAAGTATACGATCATAAATGTCGCAAAGATCAAAAATGCATTAAACAGGAACACCAGCGGAGTCCCTGTCATATAATTCCATGCCTGAAAAAGTGAGTGTCTGGAAATCACCTCAATAAAGAAATTGATCACGCACGCCAGCAGATACTGCAGCGGCAATGAAAGCCGGTTCATCCATTTATATACAGGCTGCATTTTCTTTGCAAATTTGCTGTTCCGGCGTTCTTCCAGGATTTTCTGACGCCGCTCTTTTCTCGCCTTATAGTATTCCTTAATATCTTTAAACTTCAGATTTCTGACTTTAACAGAAAGCCCCTTTATATCGGGCTTTCTGATATGAATTTTTTTCATACATGACCTCACATCGGATCTTATTTTCCAAGACCTTCCATTCTTTCTTTCACCTGAGCAAGCATTTCTGTATATTTTTCCAGCTTATCCCGCTCAGCCTGAACCTTGTCTGCTGGTGCCTTACTTACAAATCTTTCGTTCGCAAGCATCCCCTCTGCTCTCTTAATCTCCTTATTCAGTCTGTCTTCCTCTTTTTTCAGTCTCTCAAGCTCCTGCTCAAAATCAACCAGATCTTCCAGTGGGAGATATACAACTGCATCTGGTACGACAACCGATACTGCATTGTCCGCAACTCCCTCTTTCGTCTGTTCGATGATGATCTCATTTGCATTCATCAGTGGCTTGACTGACTCTGTCATTCCCTCAATTCCATTGCAGAGTGCCTCATCCTGGCAGACTACATAAACTTTTGTCTTTCTGCTGTTCGGAACATCCATCTCTGCACGCACGTTACGGATGCCCTTTGTGATCGCTTTGATATGCTCCATCACATTCTCGTCTGCCGGGAAGTTCCACTCCTCTTTATATACCGGCCAACTGGACATCATCAGAGACTCTTCTTCCGGTACAAGTGCCAGGTAAATCTCTTCTGTAATAAACGGCATAAACGGATGTAACAGCTTCAATGCCTGTCCGAGAACCGTCTTCAGTACCCACAGAACACAGTTTGCTGCAGCCTGATCCTCTTCTGCGTGCCAGATCCGGTATTTTGCAAGCTCTACATACCAGTCACAGAACTCATCCCAGATAAAGTCATAGACCTTCTGGACCGCGATTCCAAGCTCAAACTTATCCATATTTTCTGTTACATCTTTTGCAAGTGTATTGACTGCGGATAAAATCCATCTGTCAGCCGGTGTCAGCAGTGCATCTTCCGGTTTCTCAACCACATTTTCCTTCATGTTCATCAGGATAAAACGGGATGCATTCCATACTTTATTTGCAAAATTTCTGCTTGCTTCTACACGCTCGTTGTAGAAACGCATATCATTTCCCGGTGCATTTCCGGTAATCAGTGTCAGTCTCAGTGCATCTGCTCCATACTGATCGATGATTTCCAGCGGATCGATTCCATTTCCAAGAGATTTACTCATCTTACGTCCCTGTGAATCTCTTACAAGACCGTGGATCAATACTGTATTGAACGGTGCTTTTCCTGTATGTGCATAGCCTGAAAATACCATACGGATCACCCAGAAGAAAATGATATCATAACCAGTTACAAGTACATCTGTCGGATAGAAATAATCCAGGTCTTCTGTCTTGTCCGGCCAGCCAAGTGTGGAGAACGGCCACAGTGCGGAAGAGAACCATGTATCCAGTGTATCCTCGTCCTGCGTGAAATGTGTGCATCCACAATGCGGGCATTTTTCCGGCATCTCTCTTGCCACAACAAATTCACCGCACTCATCACAGTAGTAAGCCGGAATCCGATGTCCCCACCAGATCTGACGGGAAATACACCAGTCCTTGATATTCTCGAGCCAGTGCAGATAAATCTTGTCAAAACGCTCCGGTACAAACCGCAGCTCTCCTGTCTTCAGTGCATTGATCGCCGGTTTTGCAAGCTCATCCATCTTGACAAACCACTGCTGTTTGATCAATGGCTCTACTGTTGTACCACATCGGTCATGAGTTCCTACAGCATGCATATGTGGAACAACTTTTACAAGGTATCCCTGCTCATCCAGATCTGCCACGATTGCTTTTCTTGCCTCATAGCGATCCATTCCTGCATATTTTCCACCCTTTTCATTGATCGTTGCATCATCGTTCATGATGTTGATCTCAGGAAGGTTATGACGCTTTCCAACCTCGAAATCGTTCGGATCATGTGCCGGAGTGATCTTAACAGCACCTGTTCCAAACTCTTTGTCTACATAATAATCAGCAACGATCGGAATCTCACGGTTTA
>ERZ772872.2674-NODE-2674-length-14098-cov-40.024781_pt1 | contig 14098 bp, 18 predicted proteins | sample MGYA00512132_ERZ772872 | MGnify/ENA primary metagenome ERZ772872 (study PRJEB29015, sample SAMEA2737724) | human gut metagenome | biome: human gut; feature: human-associated habitat; material: faeces | place: China | collected 2012 ...
ATTATACCGGGATGTTGTTGGATGGCCTGCGGGAACGGAATACTGTGGCGACTTTTTTTCTGCTTGGGGCGGAATGTGAGAAGTACCCGGAGATTGTGAAAAAAATAGCAGAGGATGGTCACCTGATCGGTGTGCATGCGTATGAGCATGTGAACCTGGCGAATCTGACGGATGAGGCGGCGGTAAGGCAGGTAGATGAGACAAACCGGATTATACATGAGCTGACCGGAATATATGCAGAGTATATCAGGCCTCCGTACGGGTGTTGGAAATGTAATCTTGATTATAAGACGACGATGATTGAGGTGCTCTGGGATGTGGATCCCCTCGACTGGAAGACGGACAATGCGGATGTGATTGCAGAGCGGGTGGTTTCCGATGTGGAGGAAAATGATATCATCCTGCTCCACGATGCATCGGAGTCCTCGGTACTGGCGGCGTTTCAGATTGTGGACAGACTGCGGGAGGAAGGCTATACGTTCGTGACAGTGGAAGAGCTGCTGTTAGAGTAGAACGCTCGACAGGCAGTGGGAGAAATGCTATAATGTGACTGCTGCCTGGACCTCTTTTTATGCAATAAGCAGGAACGGCAGTGGAAAAGAACAGAAAAATCATGCACAATGTAGAATTTGAACATTTGTACTTGTAAAAACGGGATAAATCATGTAAGGTAATGAAGACAGTGAAATTTTATAAAATGAATCTGTCATATTGAAAGCCAAAAGAAGAATAAATGACAGAAAAAGTTCCTGTAAATGCAAGTACGAAATAAAAATAATTCAAAATAAGCAAATGTCCGCACACCACGGACACATCCAACTCCGTCTGTCCGTCTCAGACAAACACAAACCACTCAGTCTGTCCGCGGAGAACGCACACGAAACACAAACATATGTTCGACACGGCTCGCTTCGCTCGCCACTGGTGTTAGTCATAACTAACTCACTTGCGAAAAAAGAGGGCAACCGAAGTCACCCTCTACAATCTACTTTACTAATTCAAAATATTTTTCTTTCCATTCTATAACATTATGAAAATCAAATGAACTATATCCTACATGGTAATAATCTTCATTAACTTTTTTATATTTTAATTCAAAATATGGCTTGCCGTCTATAATTCTAAAAACCTGTTCTAATTCAGTTACAATTTCTTTTTCCATTAGTTTTACCTCTCTTTAATTTCTTCTCTTAGTTCTATATCATAACTAAGAAGTTCCGCACAAACACTCACAAACAGTCTGTCCAACTCTTCATTAGTTTTTACATATGTCATAGCGTCAAGAGTTCCCTTTAAGTTATCCCTGATTTCCAATAATTTTCTGTTCATCCCACTTTAACCTTTCCTGTGTTATAAATCTGTCCCAATTTCCAACAGATGCCAAAAGATACATGTACTCCAACGAAAGACCGATTTCATACGTTGATTCTCGTAGCACAACATTTGAACGAATTTCAATTCGATGTTCTGATGAATCATCTTTATAGTAAGTTCCATAATCACTGTCATTGTACACTGATTCCAACTTACCCGAATTACGGAATACGAAACCAACATTGAAGTTTTCGATTGTTCCCATTTCTCTCGCTCCTGCTTTCTTGGGTACTCCTGCGATTGTAATTTTAAATGTCCCGTCTTGTCTAGTGTATGCATACTTTTTCGCTCCTAATGTTTTAAATTGTTTATATGTTTCTTCATATTCATATACACCTAAGTAGTGTGTAATGCCTTTTTTGTCATCGGCATATCCTTTATTCGATATGCTGAGTTCTTTTAGACCCTGATTGTATTCCTCTATCCTTGCCACAATTCTTTTATAATCATCACGAACAAGGAACTTGACAGAATCAGTGTCACAATATACAAAATTATCTCCAACAATGTTTATCATTTCTTTCAATTTTAATCTAGCCCATGCAGTCACCCAACAGCCCCACGCATATAACAGGAATGCTTTCTTGTTGTATTTTTCCAACTTTTCACCGATATCAACTATATCTTCTAGTGTAAAAGCTTGGTCTGGTTCATCCATATAGATAACATCTGGTTTCACTGGATTCTGAGCGCACATACCATATAATGAGTTGATAAGTTCCTTACTTCTCATGTAGTTTAATTCCTGACCATCAACATTCTTGAGTGATGTTTTTTTATGAAACAAGTCAATGACTAAATCACGAAATGCTTGCGGTAAATATCCATATTTCGCAATATATATCTGACTAATTTCAACTTCTCCAACATACTCACTTTTGACTATCTTCCAGTCTATATCGTTGAATACATACACAGCCTTATCAGCACTCAATACTCTACCATTATCAACAACCTGACCTGATATCTCAACAGCTTTGTCGAGACTCAAGTAAGGTGCACCATAGTAAATATCTCTTTGTTGTAAGTTGGTTATTGTAAATACAGCTATAAAACAACAGTCTCTTATCTGACACTTCTTTTCCAGTTCATCAATATCTGTTATCATTCTAGGAGTGAAAGCACTCATTGGAAAACGATAGTTCAACATAACATCTGGATAACTGCTCGCCCTGTCATAACTAGCCACATTCTCAAGAATCTTATTGACATGATATCTGTTTGCGTGTGTGTCACCACCACGGAACTCAAGTCTCAACAGCTTATACACATCAACATCACACATCATAGCTTGTAGTTGGTTATGATTAAATTTTCGCATTGCTTCTTTGGCGAGTCTTCTAACATAACCCGTGGAAGTTAATGGTAAAGAATACAAAGTGTCATTTTCCATTCTCATTCGCACTTGCATAGATTCCAATAGACCAACAACGTCATTACAACAGTACTGCAATTCTTCTGTTGTCATTTCAGTCCACGGGTAACGCTTCTTTGAATAGTCAAATTCAACACCACTAAGCTTTTGGTGAACAACACCCATATCCCTAGTGAAAGCGTCCAGACTCTTGTCGGTCTGTATATAAGAACATCGAAACTGTACTCCGTCAATATCGGCTCTGACAACCTTTCTAGACTTTAGGGCAAATATTTTGTCTTTTTGGAAAGGTAACCAGTGACGCATGAATTGGAATTCATAACTGAGGTTATGTACCCAAACCAAAACCGTAATCCCCTCATGGTAAAAACTGTCAAGTAACTTAGTGAATTGTTCCCATGTTCTACCAAAACAGTACCATATATTCCCGTTTCTTAAATCCATGACAGCAAATTGCCATATATACATAATACTCTGTTCAACATCGTCAAGATAAGTTGTTTCAATATCGAAAGCACACATGCAGTTGCGGAATAATGTCTTATCTGATTTCTTTCTTTTACTGTAGTTTCTTGCAATTGGTATACTTTTGATAATGTCAGAAACGCACTCTCTTTGGACTTCTTTTACGGAATTCTGATTCATATTCGCGATATCTCTCCAATATTTTTTGTGATGGTTCATTAGTGTGTTCAAGGTATATATCGGCGGCTTTATCGCTGTCGTATATGATATCTTCGGAATGTGTTCTTACAAGATTCATAAAATCATAGAACTTTGATGCTTGTCTCCAATTCTTGAACTGATTAGTCCCAAACGTAATATTTAGTCTTTCAACTGCCGCCTTACGCTGTCGTTTTCTCTCAGCTATCACAAATGTCTTGTTCTTCAATGCCGCTTCTACTTCACGAATTGCCATTTCCAAGTTACGTTTAGACTTAATCTTTGAAACAACTGGAATTCTAGGTTCAATATAAGCCCTCGCCGCTTCTACGTCTTTCGCATAAGCACTTTTAGAAACTTTTGCTATTTGACCTGTAAGTTTCTTTCTCAACTCTCTGTATTTGACCTCTAGTTGTATTCTACTTGCAGATTTCTTTGCCATATTTTCCACACTCCTTTCCTATTAAAGAGAGTATCACATTCTCTCTCAATACTATCATTAATGCATTACTTCTTGAAGTACCCAGTTTAGAAGCAAGTTCATCAAGGTTTTTCAAGATATCCTCTTGAAAATTAACACTCACTGTTTTCATAGTTTTCTCCTTTCATTCTTTAAATGTTTCACGTGAAACATTAGTCATCGTGAAGTCCGTCTATGACGAACCCTACAATTAGACCAACACATAACCCTAACAAGAATAGGCTCATTCTCTCACCTCAATAGTTATCTTTTCAATGTTGTCTCCCATAATGGCAGTTACTACCGAACAACCCGCATATAAGAATACCCAGTACTGGCTGTCATCCACGCAAGGTTTTTTAACTTCAAATCTAACTTTTTCTGTCAGACCTAAGCTAAAGTTGTTAGTCAGCATAACGTTATTGATATAGACAAACATTTTACTTCCTTTTTCAATTTCATCGGCTAACCTTTCCAGTGTCTCAACTATTTCTTTCTTAGTCATTGTTAAAACTCCTTTCATATAAGTAGTTATCTATTGGAACACTTATACAATACCACATATATTGTTGAATGTCAATAATCAAAAATGAAAAAATTATTGAAAACATGAAAATATTATGTTACTATAATAATGTCCTTGAGAGAAACACTTTCACAGGGAAGAAGTCCAAAAAACAATTATAATATAAGAAAGGAGATTCCGGTACAATGGTAAGAACAATTGCAACTACAGTTATGACACTGAGCATTAAAGAAAAAGACAGTGATGACATTAAGCTTGTAACAAAGGAATTCATCGGAACGGGTTGGACGCAGGTAAAAATGTATAATAATATGAAAAAAGATGTTGAACTCGTCCCCGCAGGAGCAACTGTTGAAAACATCACTACAGAAACAAAGTTCAACACTTACAAGCTTTCTGACGAGGGCTTTGTAAGAGCCGCTATTGCAGAGATGGACAGCGCAGTGGATGAACCAGAGATTCCAGACGATATGAAACCAGTCGTAACAGAGTAACAGTAAAACCTTTTATATCTTGTATTGCCATACTTTTCGAATCACTTACAACTGAATATAGAACTATAGCGTGAAACATTCGTTTTCGTCATTCTGGAATGTTTCACGTGAAACATGAACATGAAAAAAGGAGAAATTAACATGAATATTATTAAAACAAATATCAAGGACAATGAGTGGGACATGAATCTTAGTTATGATATGTTTGAGTCCCCGGACAGATTACGTGGTGCTGACCTCAAAGGAAAACAGGTTCACATTGACAAATTCTGTTTATATGAAGAAGAAAACGCAGAGGGTGAACTGGTAAAAGTTCTTACCGTATCAACCAATGAGGGTCATGTGTTCGCAACAACCTCAGCGGCGTTTGTTCGCACATTCGACAGAATTATGGAACTTGCAAAACGTTGCAACGTTGTAGATGTATGTATCGAAATCGTTGCAGAACGTAGCAAGAACAACCGTGAGTACATCACCGCGAAATATGTCAAAGAATAAATCCAAGAGCCTGTACACAACGCAAGGTTATCTGGATGTTGAGGGGATAGTCCAAAAAGGCTATCCCTTCAACTTTATCTGGGGTGGGCGTGGTACGGGCAAGACATATGGTGGTCTGAAATATGTCGTGGAACACAACAAGACTTTCATGTATTCCAGAACAAAACAAACTCAGCTTGACAAGATTAAGAACGTAGAGTTGTCCCCATTCAAACCGTTAAATGCAGATAATGATTGGAATATACAGCCATTCCCGGTAGATGATATTGCAGGATTCTACCGCACAGAACTTAATGAGAAAGACCGACTTGTGCCAGTTGGTTCGCCTGTGGGTTATGCGTCAGCTATCACCACACTAGCGAATTTACGTGGTTTTTCCGCTGAGGATGTGTCTGTGTGGATATGGGATGAGTTCATTCCGCAGAAAGGCGACCGTGTTCCTAAAGGAATTGCAACGTCTTTTCTTCACGGCTATGAAACCATGAACCGAAATAGGGAGTTGAAAGGACTACCGCCGCTACAGGTGCTATGCTTCTCGAACTCAGACAATGTGGGTTGTGAACTGTTCGCCAGTCTAGGACTTATCCGCAAAGTTGCTGATATGTCACGGAAACATCAGGAAACGGCGTTCCTACGTGATAGAGGTATTGCGTTATATAATCTATGTAACAGTCCTATTTCTCATGCAAAACAGAATACGGCTCTCTATAAGATGGTAGGTAAGGACAGCGGATTTTCTCAAATGGCACTTGGAAATGAGTTCTATAACACCGACTATTCAGATGTGAGGACGCAAAACCTGTCGGAATATCTTCCATTAGTATTTTTCGAAGAAATAGCCATTTACGAACACAAGTCCTCAGATATGCTCTATGTATGTAAACATAAACAGGGTGAACCAATACGAACTTTTATCGGAATCAATGAAAAGAACATCAAAGCCTTTAAGCGGTACTATTCATGGATATGGAACATTAACTACTTGGAAGACAAGATATATTTTGAGGACATAGAATCTAAATTTCTTCTTGACAGCTACTTTCATATGTAGTATCATGTACTTGTAGGGAAAACATAAGTCCGTAGCACAAGGACAAACAGCGGAACTGTGGTGCATGAGGTTGTCCACCTCAAGAGTCGGACTTCCCTACATTACAGTATACCGCTATTAATGTTTCACGTGAAACATTGAAAGGAGTAACATATGGACGCAAATACAATCACACAGCTTTTCAGCAACTTAGGTGTTCCTGTAGCTTGTCTTGCAGTTACTTTTTACTTATGGTATCAGGAAACACAGTCCCATAAGGAAGAAATGAAGAACATGCAGGACGCACTGAACAACAACACTCTTGTCTTACAGAAGTTACTGGACAAACTGGGAAAGGATGAAGAAACATGAACCTTTCCGCAGAAATTATCTTTCAGGCAACAGACACCAAACAGGGATACAAACTTCATCCGCATACCGAATTATATGGCGAAATGAAGATTGACACAAATAATCTTGACTTGATGTTAAGAGATGCCCCAACGTTTGACAGCAACGTTATTACATCTATGCCAAAAGGCAGTACTTTCTTTGGGTTCGGTTTTACCGATAGTTCCCTCAAATGGGTACTTGGTCAGTACACAATGCCAGACGGTAAAATTGTTGCGGGTTTTGCTCACATTGACTATTTAATCAAAATCAAAAAGTGAAAGGAGAATATGCGAAATGACTATTGATGACATTATCGCACTCGCAGGTGCAGGCTTTACGAAAAACGATATTGCACAGCTTATGGGAACACAGCCACCAGCACCAGCACCAGCACCAGCACCAGCACCAGCACCAGCACCAGCACCAGCACCAGCACCAGTGCAGACTCCACAGCCAGTCGTAGGGCAGGGATTACCACCAGTGCCATATGGGGCAATGAATGCACCGATTGTGACACCTCCACAGATGTTACAGGGACAGTTACAGAATCCGGGTCAGGCGGCACAGGCTCAGACAGAACTTTTAAATCAGGCATTCAGTCAGGGGAATTATGCAGGGAATCCGTATGCACCAGAGATGAATATTTCCAGTCATCTGCCAAACGATTCCCGCTTGACTGACGCTATTAACACGTTAACCAGAGCTGTACAGGCGAACGGGATTGGTCAGGGCATGGAAGTGCCACGACAGTTATCCGTCGACGAGATGACAGCGAATATTATTAATCCACCTAGCGTGGTGAAAGGATAAAATATGGCTTCTGAATTATCTATTAATAACTCGAAACCAAGTGTGTCGAATTTTAGTTCGGCAGTTCTGTTAAACGATATTATTAAACAGGCAACCGGGGTTAATAATATCACAGCACTTCAGTCTTCATTTGTTACCGTAGCGAATATTGCGTTAGGAATATCACCCGATGCTCTTTTAAATGCTATTTCTCAGGTCATTTCTAGAACTATTTTTTCAATCCGTCCTTACAACCGTAAATTTGCAGGACTTTTTGTTGATAACATGAAATGGGGCAACCATGTTCGTAAAATCAATATCGGAGATAAAGACTGGGAAAATAATGTTTCCTATGATCTTGTAGATGGTCAGAGTATTGACGCTGATATTGTCAGCAAGCCGGATATTTTGCAGACAAACTTTTATGGTCAGTGTGTGTATAGTAAGCACTATACCATATTCCGTGACCAGTTAAATATTGCGTTGCAGAATGAAGAAGAATTCCAGAGATTTTATACCATGTTAACGCAGAACATGTCGGACATGATTGAACAGTGTCACGAGAATACCGCACGAGCCACTATCGCTAACTTAATCAATGGTAAGGTGAAAGGTGATACCTCAAATGTTATCCATTTGGTCACTGAATACAATGACGTTACAGGACTTGAACTTGATTCTGATACTGTAAAGAAACCAGAGAACTTTGTACCATTCTATAAATGGGCGTTCTCAAGAATCAAGACTATCTCAGGTCTTATGACAGAAAGAAGTTTGCAGTATCATATTAACATCAATGGTCACAATATCATGCGGCACACGCCTGTACAGAATCAGCGTCTTTACCTTTACACTCCTGAAATGAACAATGTGGAAAGTTCTGTATTTTCAAGTGTATTTAACGAACAGTATCTCAAAATGATGGAATATGAGGGTGTTAATTTCTGGCAGTCAATTAAAACTCCTATGGGAATTACCAATTTCCCGAGTTACATTTTACCAACTGGTTATGTGACGAGAGAAACTACTGAGTTAGCAACTTCTAACATCTTAGGTGTACTTATGGACGAAGAAGCGGCAGGAGTTACTACATATGGTGCGAGAACAGCAACCACACCATATAACGCCCGCGGCGAATATACAAACGTGTGGTTTCACTTTAATGACCAATATTGGAATGACTTCACTGAGAACGTTGTAGTGTTCTTACTTGACTAAGTTTCTTTCTCCTATGAGGGCGGGTGTAATGCCCGCTCTTTTAATTAATGTTTCACGTGAAACATATGAGGTGATATTATGAGTTTTAATGTTGAGTTTTTCCGAGTGGCAAAAAGAAAAAATTCTACTTTTGTGCCTGAGACTAAGGACGTTACAAGAACAGAGATGTGTACGATTAAAGAGGGAACAGGAGTGATAAATCCTGTTATCACTATCGCAAATTCTTCTTCATCTTTCAACCCGTCAAGATGGAACTATTGTCATATTAGCACATTTTCCAGATATTACTGGGTGAGTGACTGGAAAAATGAGGATAATCTGTGGACTGCTCAGTTAAAGGTTGATGTTCTTGCGTCTTATAGAGAAACCATTAAAGATTATAACTACTATGTGGTAAGGTCTTCTACTTCTTTTGATGGAGGTATCGCTGACGCTCTTTATCCGAAAAAGCCACAGGTCAACAGGCAAACTGTAACTGGTAATCCTCTATGGCAGATTGAACAGGGGTTTGACGTTGCAGGTTCTTATGTAGTAGGTATCGTAAACAAGCAGGGACTTTGTAACTATTATGCCATGAATCCCGCAAACTTTAAAAATCTCGCCAATGCAATATTCAGCAATATTAAGTGGATGACAGGTGACGGGATATCAGGAGTATCTGACAATCTGATACAGATAGCTGTTAATCCCGCTCAGTACATTACGTCAGTGACATGGTTTCCATTCACACTTGGCGGTACACAAATGTCTGGTATATCTATTGGTTGGTGGGATGTTACAGGATTAACATTATACAAGCTGGATGATGACTTGTGGAAAACAAAAGAAACTTCTGTCACTCCCACATCACATCCTCAGTTAGAACGTGGCAATTATCTTAATTGTCAACCATATAGATATATCAGGGTATATATTCCACCTTTCGGATGTCTTACTGTCGATAGCGGTAAAATAAGAGATGGTGAAAGTATCAAAATAAGTGCAGACGTGGACCCACGTACAGGTCATGCATTATGCCGTGTATCAGTTGATAATACTGGCGGTGGAAATGAGTTGCTTGGAATCATGTACTCCAATATTGGCGTTTCTATTTCAACCAGTGATATCAAAACAAATTACTCAAACGTAGCATCAGGTGTAAGTAACGCACTAGGTTCATTGTTTAAACTTGATATTGGCGGCTTTGCGAAAGGAGTTGCTGACAGTGCTATGGCTGTAGGTTCGGCAGAAGTCTCTACAAAAGGCGGTCAGGGGTCAACTATTGGATTGACTTCTTATGTATATTGCTATATTGACTGTATGCTATTAGTAGATGAAGACAGAGCGGATAATGGAAGACCTTATTGTAAAAACGGTAAATTCTCAACACTTGGGTATGGTTATTATGAGGTTGAAAATGGTAGTACTCCAATATCAGGAGCATATCAAAGTGAAATTGACGAGGTTAAAAACTTTTTGGAAAGCGGGGTGTATTATGCGTAGTTATTACAATGAGGGGAAAGGAACGGCTCTCATCTTCTATTTGTTAGGAAAACAGCAAGGCGGCGGTGGTGTCCCACCTATCACACCCGCGGGCGAATGGAAAACAATAGTTACTGACACAGCGTCAGGATATCTTACTACTGCTGATATGGAGAATAATGCTACTATAATATGGGACTATTTCTATCAGAAACTTGGATGGAATGTTAATAGTGTAGCGGCACTTCTCGGTAATATGCAGGGGGAAAGTACACTTAATCCGGGTCTGATTGAGGTCGGTGGTGGCACTACATCGGCAGGAGCAGGACATGGACTTGTACAGTGGACACCAGCCAGTGACTTATATGCCGTTCTCGATGTTCTGTATGGTGGTCATACTGACTGGTATGATGGAAATAAACAGCTTGGAGTAATCTATGCTGAGTATCAGGAAAGCGTTGGTGAAGAACATAGAGGTATTGAACCACAGTGGTATAAGACTACAAAATATCCATGTGATTTCAGACAGTGGGCGTTCAATCAGTTAAATTATGACCTTGAAAGTCTTACATATGCTTTCGCGGCTAACTATTTAAGACCCGCTGTTGTAGAACAGCCGCGTAGAGTAGAATATACAAAACAGTGGCTCGATTATTTTTTGAAAGGATGATAATATGGTTAATTTTCCGGGAGCAGGGAGTAATCCATGCGGTCAGATTCCTATGAATTATGACATGCTAAACTTATATAGTTCAGCATATTCGCCATCTACATTACATTGTCAGAACTCAGCATTAACACAGTACTTTATGAGGTACTTGTTGCAGAAAGCAATATCTGTGTTCAAGTGGACAGTGCCAGAAGAATGGGACATGAATTATTTCCTGTATACATTATACTGTTGGGGCTATATCTGTGTGTTTTACCATGACCGCTACGGTGTGATTCCTCAGGGATGTGGCTTATATGGTTACAACATCTTTTATCAGCCGACAGAAGCGTATATTGTAAATCCTGTTCTGAGAGGTCAGGTAACACGCAAAATCAATAAAGACTGTGTGATTTTTAGACTACAACCAGATTGGCGCGGTATACTGGATATTGTTATGTATTACGCAGATAATATGGCTCTTACAGCAGAAAGCTGTGAGATTAATATTGCTAATAGTAAACTGTCCTATATGTTTGGTGTCGATAACAAACAGCAGGCAGAATCCATGAAAAAAATTATGGATGAAATTATGAAAGGTCAGTCTTCTGTGTTCTATGGCAACAATTTGCGTAGACGCAATGCAAACGGTGATACTACAGAGCCGTGGACAGTATTCGCTCAGAACTTGAGAGACAACTTTATAGCACCAGATTTGCAGGACACTCTAAGAAGATGGGAAGAAATGTTTTGTAATGAAATCGGTATCAACAACGTAAGGTCTGATAAGAAAGAACGTCTTATCACAGCAGAAGCAGAAAGCAATGATTTCGAAGCCCGCAGTAAGTGTGAGTTATGGCTTGAGGAATTGCAAAAATGCTGTAACAAGGTGAATGAAATGTTTGCAGACAGACTTGCAACACCTATAAGTGTAGATTGGAGAGCGCGAAATGTGAAAACCAGTGGCAATATTTTTTCTGGTACTATTTATAATAGTATGGGCAGAACTGACTAAGTATTGAAAGGAGTGTAATATGAGTGCTTATATTACTATCATAGGTTTACTTGGATGGGATGAAGAGCTGATTGACGATGTATTTCTCGACACCTTTATCAGTTTATTCAAAACTCAAGATACCGCTATTACAATGTTGGAAAGATTTAATGATTTATTGGTATATGAGTGTGGTGAACTTGAGGTCACACTTCCTAACCCGACTTACTTCAAGAGGATTGTGAAAAGTTGGGTCGATAATCAGAAAGAAGTATGGAAAGCATATTATAACGCGCAACAATTAGTAGAACTTGAAGCAGGGAACATTTTTACAAGTGCGAAGCAGGAAACATTTACAGACACAGAGGGTAAAACGAACACAAGAAGTGTAAATTCTAGTAACAATACAGTATATAGCAGTAATGATAATATTACTACCGATAATGCTGTATATGGTTTCAATGAAGCGAATTCAAAACCAAAAGACCACTCTTTAACAACCGATGATGTTAATTCAAATACAAATGTTAAATATAACGACACAGAAAATGGAACGGATGATAGAAATAGGAATTATACAAGAGTTACTTCTGATTATGGTAATTTTCTTGATTCCGCTAAAAAGTTCAATGAACTGTCGGCTATAAACGTGTTAAACAAAATGGTATTTGATTTCAGAAATCGTTTTTGTTTAAGTGTATATTAAGGGGGTAAATACTATGGCATTATGGAACAGGTTTCCATTTAGTAACTTTCACGAACTCAATCTTGACTGGTTAATCCAGACAATGAAAGAATTGGTTGACAGCTTTAACACGATGAGCGAGGATGTTAAACAGCAGTTAAAAGACTTTAACACCACAATGACTAACACGCTCACTTCTCAGAATACGAATATTAACAACTTTATTAGTAACTATGAAGCGAAAGTTAATGATATTCCGAATCAGGTGTTGAAAGACGTTAGAACTGTTATGCATGATTATGAAACTGGTGGTGTTTTTCAGGAAATTATCGAAGATACATATGGAGCAGTCAGTTATCTGAATGACATGCAGAACAAAAATATTGTACTTCTCGGAGACAGTTTAACAGATGAAACTAGGTCGGTAAGTTGGGTTAAAAGCTTTAAGAACATGTTGACGGGTACAGGCTGTACCGTATTAAGTTATGCTAAGTCTGGAGAAAAAATGTCAGAACAGGCTACGAGATTTGACGCATGTACCGTAAAGCTTGATATTCTGTGGATATGGTGTGGTATTAATGATGTGAGAGACCAGACAAGTTTATCCGCATTAAATACCGCTTTAAATCAGATAAGAACAAAAGTACAGAAACTTAATCCAAAATGTCAGGTGTATCTAATGAGTACATACAAAAATAAGAGAGGTATACAGTCAGGATGGATTATCCCGCAAACGGCATATTGGCGTTATATGAGCCAATACGCTATAATAAACGGATGGACTTTTATTGATGGATTTTCAAGTGCGCCTGTTATTACACCAGAGACATCAATTATGCAGAGTACTTTTTATTCGGAAACAAACGGACAGTATTTACATTACACAGCCGCTTACGCCGATATTTTAGCAAGGTGGATTTTAAATTGCATGATTAATCAGTCACCCGTTCCACTGGGAGACTATAAAGAACTTGTTCCAGCGGCTAACTTTTCAGCAAAAATCAATGCAACCTCTAAGTTTGTACCTAACAGTGGTGGTACATTCTGTGAATTCGGAACACATATGGTTCATATAAGATTAGTGGGTGCTTTCACACCAGGCTCTAATAGTCCGCAGTACACTAAAATTTGTACGTTGCCAGAATTTTGTAGACCAAAACAGACTTTAGGACATGAACTTGCTTTTCGTGGTGGTGGTATTGGTTCTGATGGCGGTCAGTATGTAGTTCCTGTTTATCTTGATAGTGATGGTAGTGTATATTTTTATAATAGGTCATTGACGTTGGAAAGTTTCACTACAGCCACATTTTCATGTGATATTTATATTCAAGACCTTAAAACTGATTGGGAGAGAACAGCTTCATAAATAAGAGGGTGACTTCGGTTGCCCTCTTTTTTCGCGAATGAGTTAGTTGGAACTAACTTATAGAACATTGTGTTCGCTAACACCAGTGGCGAGCGAAGCGAGCCGTGTCGAACATATGTTTGT
>ERZ772872.2675-NODE-2675-length-14095-cov-52.063462_pt1 | contig 14095 bp, 8 predicted proteins | sample MGYA00512132_ERZ772872 | MGnify/ENA primary metagenome ERZ772872 (study PRJEB29015, sample SAMEA2737724) | human gut metagenome | biome: human gut; feature: human-associated habitat; material: faeces | place: China | collected 2012 ...
TGACCGACGGCAAGAAGGAGTGCCGCGCCTGGACCATCCGCAAGGGCACCAAGGCTCCGCAGGCAGCCGGTAAGATCCACAGCGATTTCGAGCGCGGCTTCATCCGTGCCAGCGTCATCGGTTACAGCGACCTGGAAGCCAACAACTTCGATTACGCCGCCGTCAAGTCCAAGGGTCTGCAGCGCACCGAGGGCAAGGAGTACGTTGTCAACGACGGTGATGTGATCGAGTTCCTGTTTAATGTTTAAAGCAATTCGCCCTCTCAGGCGCTCCCGCGCCAGCTCCCCCAAAGGGGGAGCCAAGCCGTAAAGTTCAGCACTAAAGTATTAGGCGCAATGAGAAAGTTTCCGGCAGTGCTCTTGGCTCTCCCTTTGGGAGAGCTGGCAAAGCCGTAGGCTTTGACTGAGAGGGCGCACGCCGGGAGTAACTCCAACTCCCCCCAAACCAAAAGGGCTGCCCCGGGTAACGGAGCAGCCCTTTCGGCTTATGATGAAAGAAGAAAATGAAGGAGAATGGCTTATTATTTGGCGGCTTTTTCGCCCTCCGGGAAGATGATCTTATTCACAAAGAAGAAGATGACCATGGAGATGCCGCCGTTGAGGACAGTGGTGCCGATGTTGTAGATGAAGTCCGGTACCAGCAGGCCTGCCACCGCCACCCAGATGCAGTTGATGGAGTTGACGATACAGGTGATGATGCAGAAGGCCAGCACATACCAGCCGATCTGTTTTGCCAGATTGCCCTTGCTGCGGAACACAAAATTGCGCTGGATGGGGAAGTTGATGCACTCGCCGATGACCATGGCGATCATGTAAGCGCAGAAGTAGGGCAGACCGCCGTGGGCGGCGTCGTAGCCGAGAATGTTCCACTTGAAGGTCTCGCCGAACAGGGTGATATCGATGCCCGGCCAGCCGAAATCCACCACCGGCAGGCTTGCGAATGCCTTGGGCAGGAACTGCAGCAGCAGGTACTTGAACACGGTAATGAGGTTGGACACGATGACGAACAGGCCGCCCTCGCGCACCCACTTGGCAGCGGCGGGGTGCTTTGCCGCAAAGTTATTCCAGAAATTCATAGCCTGCTTCCTTTCAGCTGTTTTTCAGGCGCTCTTCCATGCGGCTGTTCAGCACGAGGTTCTTCACGGCCTCCACGATCACCCGCACAAGACCGATGATCCAGAAGCCCTGCAGCTCCATCACGATGCCGTCCACCATGCCCATGCTGATAGCGCCGTTGGTCATTTTGGCCAGCGCACGCAGAGGCATATTATACTGGAACAGGATATTCAGGTCGGGCTTGCCCTTTTTGATGCTGCGGCGCAGCAGGGCACCCAGTACCGCTGCTGCCAGCCAGCCGATGGGGCTGCGTCCGTGTCCCATCTCGCCCAGTGTCATGTTGCGGTCGATGTGCACCTTGTTTTCCGGGATGGGACGGCCCAGCAGCGCCTCAAACTCCGCGTCCGGCACGTTCTGCACCTGTGCAGTGCGGTAATGCTCCAGCTTTTTGCCCGCGTAGGGGTCGGGTGCGCCGGTGCCCGCCACCGTGACAGCGGCAGTCAGGCGGATATCGGCGCTGGAAGCGCCCACCAGCAGCTGATAGCTGCCGCCCTCCACCTCCCAGCGGTCGGTCTTGACATTCCAGTAGCGGAACGCCTTATCGTCCAGCGGGATGGTGACGGTCTTGCTCTCTCCGGCTTCCAGCTGCACCTTGGTAAAGCCCTTCAGCTCCTTGACGGGGCGGAAAACCTTTGCATCCGGCTTTGCCACATACAGCTGTACCACCTCGGCACCTGCACAGCTGCCGGTGTTGGTGACAGTCAGGGTCACGCCGGTTTCGTCTGCTTTCAGGTCACTGTACGCAAAGCTGGTGTAGCTCAGGCCGTAGCCGAAGGGGAAGGCGGTGGGCACACCGGCGGTGTCGTAGTAGCGGTAGCCCACATACAGACCCTCGCGGTACTCCACAGTGGGGCCGTCGCCGCCGAAATGCGCTTTTGCGGGGGTGTCGGCGTAGCTGTGCGCCCAAGTCTCAGCCAGCTTACCGCAGGGATTCTGCACGCCGGTGAGCACCTCGACCAGTGCGCCTGCACCGGCCTGACCGCCCAGACAGCCGTAGACCAGCGCCTTGCAGTCCTTGACCCAATCGCTTTCCAGCGAGGAGCCCGCACTCAGCAGCACCACCACGTTGGAGTTTGCCGCCGCCACAGCCGCCAGCAGCTCCAGCTGGTTCTCTGCCAGCTTCATGTCGGCGCGGTCGATGCCCTCGCTCTCCTTGATCTCGTCCAGACCCATGCACAGCAGCACCACATTGGCGTTCTTTGCCAGCAGCACCGCCTCGGCCTGCAGCGCCTCGTCGGGCTTGCCCTGCCGGTCAAAGCCCTTGGCGTAGCCGACGCTGTTCAGGCCGCTTTCGGCAAGGCAGTCCAGAAAGGAATCCACCTTGATGGAGTTGACGGCGCTGGAGCCTGCACCCTGATAGCGGGGTGTCTGGGCAAAGTCGCCGATGACCGCCACCTTTTCCCCCTTTGCAAGGGGCAGCAGGCTGTTTTCGTTCTTCAGCAGCACGATGCTCTGGGCAGCAGCCCGGCGTGCCAGTGCGTGGTGGGCGTCGGCATCGAACTTGCCGGGTGCGGCGTCCACCGCCGCTTTGGTGGTGAACACCAGTTCCAGCAGCTCCTCCAGCCGGGCGTCCACGTCCGCTTCGGTGATCTTGCCGGTCTGCACCGCCTTCATCAGCTCCCGGACGGCGTCCCCGCCGGGGGCGGGCATTTCCAGCGTAGAACCGTTCTTTACGCCGAGGGCGTGGTCGTTGCTGCCGCCCCAGTCGGTGACCACTGCGCCGTCAAAGCCCCAGTCCCTGCGCAGGATATCCATGAGCAGGTGGGCGTTCTCGTTGGCGTAGGTGCCGTTGATGAGGTTGTAGGCGGACATGATGGTCTTGGGCTGCGCCTCCTTGACCACCATCTCGAAGCCGGTCAGGTAAATTTCCCGCAGGGTGCGCTCGTCCACGATGGAATCCGAGGCCATGCGGCGCAGCTCCTGACTGTTCACGGCAAAGTGCTTGGGGCAGGCGGCAATGCCGTTTTTCTGGATGCCGCGGACGTAGGCCGCTGCCATCTTGCCGGAAAGGTAGGGGTCCTCCGAGAAATACTCGAAGTTCCGGCCGCACAGGGGGCTGCGCTTGATGTTCAGGCCGGGGCCCAGCAGCACCGACACGCCCTGTGCCGCTGCTTCTTCGCCCATGGCTGCGCCCACAGCCTCGCCCAGTGCCGGGTCCCAGCTGTTGGCAACGGTGGCCGAGGTGGGAAAGCAGGTGGCGGGCACACTGGGGTTCAGGCCCAGATGGTCAGCCGCACCCGCCTGCTTGCGCACGCCGTTGGGGCCGTCCGACAGGGTAATGGCCGGGATGCCCTTGCCCGGCAGCGCCCGGGTGGTGAACACCGTGCCGCCGCTCAGCAGGGCGCATTTTTGTTCCAGGCTCAGTTTTGCAATAATATCCTGATGTTTCACGGGGAAATCTCCTTTCAGTAGAAACGGTATTGCCTTTGGAAACAGGACCACGCATAAGGAGAAGAAGCGTGATTCTGTTTCCAAAAGGGAACACGGCTGCGGGCCGTAACTGCCGTGCAGCCGTGTTCCGGGATTAGAAGGAAGACAGTTTTGATTACGGGTCAGTACTTATGCCTTACTCACATCCGCACCTGCATTGGTATTAGCCAGCGTTTTATTATACTTGCGGCGGCGAAGAATCACCACAACACCTGCCAGAACCAACACATAGACAATCACACTGCCTACCAGTGCAGGCGTGCGCCACATAGGCACAGGCGCATCTACATCTACACCGTAGCTATTCGCCAGCGTATACAGATACTGATGTGCAGCTTCGCGCATCTTCAGCTGACCGGTAGCAGTCTGGCTCAGGTTATCGAAGGTCTTAGTGCCCCAGCCAAACAGCAGATTGGTACCACCTGCCAAGACAGCTTTTTCAATATCCATAAAGCCATGCTCCTCGTTGTTATCCGTAATCACAGTGCCAATAAAGCCCCATTCATTACGCAGAACATTGGTCAGTAGTGCAGTACTTGCACCGGCCCAAGTAGTACCAATATTATTGTAGGAAGACATCACAGCCGTGCTGCCGCCTTCCTTCACAGCCTTTTCAAACGGCACGAAGTAAATTTCACGCATTGCCTGCTCATCGGCCCAGGTGCACAGACCATAATGACGCCAGGTTTCACGCTCATTCAGCGCAAAATGCTTAATGTAGCAGTACATACCATTTTTCTCTGCTGCACCAACCGTAGCAGCGGACATGGAACCAGAAAGGAAGCCATCCTCAGAATAGTACTCAAAGTTACGGCCAGCAAATGCATTGCGGTGGGTATTAGCACCAGGTGCATACCAGCCGGAAATATTCCACGCCTTTCCTTCCTGCGAGATTGCATCGCCAAATTCAGAAGCCAGGTCTACATTCCAAGTAGCCGCCAGCAGAACTTCTGCCGGATAAGTAACCGTCTTATATGTGCAGGTACCCATAAAGGCATCGAACACATAACTCAGAGCGGCAGGTCCGTCCATTTCATAAGTCTGTCCCTTACCGATATCATCAACTGCTGCACTTCCCCAGCCATCTGCGCCCAGCAGTTTGTACATATCATCAAGGGTCAGCTGATCCAGCAGCTTATCCCACTGTGCATCATCATAGGCAAGGCCTTCCATGTCTTTCAGAGTAAGGCCATTCTTTGCACCAAAGGTCGGCGCAGTGTCATCTGCATCCACATAGCTATCATCCACTACCAGCGCATTGTTGAAGGCTTCCAGCTGTTCAGCAGTTGCTTCCTTGCTGGTACCGGGAACGATCTGCCAAGTGTCACGGTTGAGGTAAGCCACATCACCAGCTGCATCATCAAACTGATTTGTTGCTACCACCTCGTCCGAAGAGCGCTTGCCGACATACTTGCAGTTTTCCACACCACTGCCAAACGCACTGTCCTGGAACACTTCATTCTCAGCAACCTTGCAGGTCATGGTCAGATTATCTTTCACCGTATGAGAATCCGTACGCAGAGAAATCTGATACTCGCCAGCTTCCAGCACGTAGGAACCGGTAGAAGTGTAGTACTTCTGTGCATCATAAGAAGCCATCTGCTCTACCGGCATAGAAATCGTAACCGTTTCCGTTTCACCCGGCTGCAATTCTTTCGTCTTTGCAAAGCCGCCCAGTACCTCGCCAGCCTTCTGCAAGCCGCTGCCGCCTTCAGCTGCACTGTAATAGGGCGCACTGTAATACAGTTCCACAACATCTTTGCCAGCCACATTGCCAGTATTGGTAACTTTGACATTCCACTCCAGCGTATCCTGTGCGGTAACGGTAGTCGGAATCGTGTTTTCCAGTTCCCAGTCAAAGCTTGTGTAGCTCAAGCCATAGCCAAAGGGGAACTGCACTACATCATTGTAGGAAAGTCCCGTCAGATTTTCTCCTTCACGGGTAGTGTAATCGTAGCTTTCACGGGTTTCGTAATAACGATATCCCACATAAATGCCTTCCTGATACTCTACAAGGTAGGCAGGATGACTTTCGAAGTTTTTGAAGCAGTCCTTAGAGTTGGTATACTCAAAGGTATCAAAGTTGTAGTAAGAAGGGGTCGTTTCTACTGCATAAGGGTAGATATCCGGCAGACGGCCAGAGGGGTTGACTGCGCCCGTCAGAATGTTGACAATTCCAATCGTGCCCACATCACCGGGATCACCGATCCAGAGGGCTGCATCAACGCCTTCATCATTCAGGAAGCCCAGTTCCATGGCATTGCCTGAATTGATCAGAACGATAACATTATCAAATGTCGCTTCTGCCTGTTCCAGCAAAGACTGTTCCGCGCTGTTCAGTTCCAGATAATGCTTGCTCTGATCCGGTGCATACGAGGTATTTTCAGCCATCGAAGTGGGCAGGTCATTGCCTTCACCGCCCTTGCGGGAGAACACGACCACAGCAGTATCCGAAAAATCCTTCATTGCTTCAAATGAGCAGTCTCCAGTATACTGGTACTCCACACCCATGTTCTTAGCCAATTCCTCGGTTGCAGGCAGTTCCGGGATGGAAAAATCAACAGAGAATGTATTTCCGCCTTCGTTGTTTTTGGGGCTATAGAGATTGACCAGATTTTGATTCACTTCAAAACCTGCATCCGTAAAGGCTTTTACAAAATCTGTCCGGTTTGCAGTGTAGCTGCTGCCACCGGAACCCGTACCGCCATAAACCGGATTTGCGGAAGCATAGCCCAGAAGATTGATTTTTCGGTTTGTTCCTGCCAACGGCAGAGCGCCGTCATTTTTCAGAAGGACTGCGCCTTCCTCCTCGATTTTCTGAGCCACTGACAAACCATTTGCATAAGATGTTTTTTGCAATTCTGGGTCTCCATTCTGGCCAGGGAATGCCTTGTCCAGAGAACTGGGAAACACACCAAACATTGCTACATCTGCCACTATTCCAACTGCCAGTAAGAGTGCTGTAACAGCTGTCAGCAACTTTGTGGGCTTTTTGTTGTTCGGATCGCGCTTCATTGTGCTGTCTCCTCCATATTCTTTTATATTTTTTGGGCCGTACCCAACTGTGACCCATTATAACGGATATTTGCGCATCGTTATCATCTTTTGCACAATCTGTCGTTTTGGATACACAGTTTGCAAAAGTTACAATAAATTTTCAATTTTTATTGTGCTAATACACAAATATTGCAACATTGTATTTGTGCACCCTGCCAGACAACAAAAAAAACGGCAGGGGATACCTGCCGTAAAAATTATTTGTTTTTGGGCAGCGGAAATAAGATCCGCAGGGTGCACCAGTTGTTTTCCCAGTGCATCGTCATGCTGCCGCCGTGCTGCCCGACGGTGGTGCGGACGCTTTTCAGGTCCGACCCCTGCTGCGGCAGACCGTCCGCATCCAGTGCCGGGGCGGCCTCTGTATAATGCTCGAACCGCAGCATGGCAAAACCGCCCTGACTGTACACCGCCACCTTGATGAGCCGCTTTTCGGGGTCCGGCTCGGCGCGGACGGCGGCAATGGCGTTGTCCAGCGCCACGCCCACGATGGTGCACAGCTCCCGAATCGTGAGAAAGCCCAGCATCCTGCCGTCCGCTACACTGGTGATGGTAATGTTCTCCTGCTGGCATTCCATGGTCTTGGCGGTGAGCAGGGTATCCAGCACCGGGTTGCCGGTCTTGTTCTCGGCCTCGTACTGGCGGATGTTCTGCTCCATGGCAGCAATGGCGGCGTTCTGCTTGGTCTGGTCCTGCTCCTCCCGGATGCGGGCAAGCTGGACTTTCAGTTCATGGTACCGCCGGTTGATGAGGTTGATGCCCTCCTTGCTGCGCTTGTACTGCTCGTACTGGCGGTGCAACACCTCGTCCATGGCGGCAAGCTCGCTGTGCAAAGCGTTCTCCTGCAGCTGCTCGTGCTGCACAGATAAGATCAGCACGCCGGAAAAATCCACCAGTGTGCGGATGGAAAAAATGCTCATGTTGATCTCGCTGCCGGGCAGAAAGCCCAGATTGCTCACCGCAAAGGCAGTCAGCGCCAACATGACCGCCGTCAGGGCGGCGCTGCCGCCGATCTGTAAGTGCCCGGCGGGCTGGGGACGGCGGTGCTGCAGATAGCACATAATGCCGAACAGCGTCCCATACACCAGCGCCAGCAGCAGCAAAGACAGCGGCTCCCACGGGCCGCGGGCGGGCCAGAGGGCGCAGTGCAGCTGCCACTCCACGCTGGCGGCAAGCTCTGCCAGAATAAACGCCCGGGCGCAGTGATACCCGGCTTCCAGCAGGGTGATGCTCCACACACCCCATAAATATAAGTAGGAAAGCCCGATGGCCGTTACCATGCAGGGGATCCAGAGCCCGCCGGGCACGTTGCCCGTCAGCCCCAGAAAGGCCGACAGCACCGCCGCCCACAGCAGGGTGATGCCCCCGGTGACCGCCCTGGAAAAGCGGGGCGCAAGCGCCGGGGTGAACAGCAGCACCGCCAGACACTCGGCAAGGGCGGTGTACAGCCGGGGGATATCCGGCAGCGCGGTCATGAGCCCTCACCTCCGATGTAGTCGGTCAGGGCGGCAAGAAAAGCCTTACGCTTGGGGCGGCTGACCTGCAGCTCGCAGGGGCCCACCTGTACGGTGCTCTGCCGCAGCTCCCGCACCTGTGCCAGATTGACAAGGTAGCCGCTGTTGCACCGGGCAAAGGGGCAGTCTGCCAGCTTTTCCTCAAAGGCCTTGAGGGCGCCGGGGGCGGAAAAATCGCCCTCGTCGGTGTAAAAGTGCACCCGGTGACCCTCGCTTTCCAGATAATAGATGCTTGCGGTGTCCAGCCGGCGCAGCCCGCCCTCCACCGGCACGGTCAGGTAGTGCTTTGCCCGCTTTTCCAGCCGGGCAACCGCCTTGAGCAGCTGCTGCGAAAAGGCAAAGTAGGGCACCGGCTTCAGCACATAGTCCAGCGCTCCCACCGAGTAGCCCCGGATGGCGTACTGCGCCATATTGGTAATGAAGATCAGGATGACGTCTGCATCCATCTGCCGGATGCGCTCTGCCGTGGTCATGCCATCCAGATGCTTCATCTCCACATCCAGAAAAATAATATCGTAGACCGCGCGGTAATCCTCCAGAATGTCCACCCCGTCCGCAAAGACCGTCACTTCAAACTCTGTCCCGTACTGCCGGGTATACCGCCGGACATACTCCTGCAATACCCCCTGTACCTCCGCGTCGTCCTCTACGATCGCCACCCGGATCATGACCACACCTCCCTTACCACACCTTTGTGGAACTGTTACGGCTCTATTATAGCGCAATCCCGCCGGGTTTGCCAAGGGGGTACTCCGCAACAAAGGGCAGGGCGGCCCACAGGCCGCCCTGCCCTTTGTATTGAGTTCTCTTACGCTCACGCCCAGTTCATCCGGCCGTAGCGGGTGGTCAGCTGGCAGATCTCTTTTTGGAGCTTCTTGGTCAGCTGGGTCTTTTTCAGCCGCCAGCGCCAGTTCTGGCCTACGGTAGAGGGCTTATTGATGCGGGCGGCGTTATCCAGCCCCAGCCAGTCCTGCATGGGGATGGTCAGCATGTGATGCAGACCGAAGGGCAGCAGCAGACGCTCCAGCGTACCATAGATGAACGGAGCCAGAATGGGAGAAGTCTCGGAAGAGTTGGCGATCCAGATGCCGAAGTTATTGATGCCGGTCTGCACCACAGGCCAGAACAGCGACAGCACGATGGAAATGACCACCGAGTAGACAGCGTAAAAAACGCTGCATCCTCCGGGGGTATTTTTATGCCCCAAAAGGCACAAAAGAATGCCCGCCCACTGTGGTTTTTCCACAGGTGGGCGGGCATTTTGCGTTTTATTGTTCGTTCCGCTGTAAAAGCGTTCAGAGGGCGGCGGTCTGGGGTACCAGCCGGAAGAGCATTACGGGCAGCGCGCTGTTTGCAAAATCCAGCGTATAGATGAGCTTTCCGCGCTCTGTTTCAAAAGGCATCTCCGTCTGTGTGCCGTCCGGGGCAATGCGCACAAGCGTTTTGCCTTCCAGCAATCCGGCGGGCAGCGCGAGCCTTACCAGACCGGTGGGCTGCGTCAGGCTGCCTGCGGTTTCAAAGGCCACACTCAGGTATTCCCCATTCGTCCGTGCGGTCACATCCTCCGCAGAAAGACTGCCGCTGATAGCCCACGCCGTTGCGGCTTCGATCTTTTCCAGCTGCGCGGCGTTTTCTGCCTGCCCGCACACGGGGCAGAAGGTCAGGGTTTCGCCTTCCGCAGTGCGGAAGGTAAACTTCCGGCAATCGGTGCTGCCGATGTGCGCGCAGCCCTGCCGCAGACAACCGGCGCTCTGCGAGCCGGTTCCATTCGGGGACCATGCACCGAACTGGTGTCCCAGCTTATCGGTCGGGTCTGCGGTGTAGCTGTCTTTGCAGCGGGAGCAGGTAAAAACAGTATAGCCGTCTGTTTCACAGGTAGGCTCTACGGTAACAGCCTGATAGTCATGGTTCAGCGCGGACAGCTCCGCATAGGTGGTATAATCGCAGCGGGAACAGGTTTCGTAAGCGTTCCAGCCCTTTTCCGTACAAGTGGGAGCTTTTGCTTCGTGGTGCACTAAATCATGGTTCAGCGCAGGGATTTCTTGATAAGTGGTATAGTTGCAGCGGGAGCAGGTGTCGTAAGCATCCCAGCCCTTTTCCGTGCAGGTAGGGGCTTTTGCTGCGTGCTGCTTCAAATCATGCTGTGCGGGCAGTTCTTTGCGGGTGGTATAGTTGCAGTTTTTGCAGGTGTCGAAAGCGTTCCAGCCGGGGTCCGTGCAGGTGGGGGCTTTTGCTTCGTGGTGCACCAGATCATGCTGTGCAGGCAGCTCCACATAGGTGGTATAGTCACAGCGGGAGCAGGTTTCGTAAGCGTTCCAGCCCTTTTCCGTGCAGGTGGGGGCTTTTGCTGCGTGCTGCTCCAAATCATGGTTCAGCGCGGGCAGCACCAGACTGGTGAAATAGTCGCAGCGGGAGCAGGCAACGTGCGCCCAGCCCTCTCCCGTACAGGTGGGGGCTGTTATCACGCGCTGCCTCAGATCATGTTTCAGCGCGGGCAGCACCGGAGTGTCGTAATAGTCGCAGCGGGAGCACTTAACGTAAGCCCAGCCCGTTTCCGTACAGGTGGGGGCTGTTATCACGGACTGCCTCAGATCATGGTTCAGTGCGGGCAGCTCTTTGCGGGTGGTATAGTTGCAGTTTTTGCAGGTTTCGTAAGCGTTCCAGCCGATTTCCGTACAGGTAGGGGCTTTTGCTTCGTGCTGCACCAGATCATGATTCAGCGCAGGCAGCTCCGCGTAGGTGGTATAGTTGCAGCGGGAGCAGGTGTTATAAGCGTTCCAGCCCTTTTCCGTGCAGGTGGGGGCTTTTGCATCGTGATTCACCAGAGCATGGTTCAGTGCGGGCAGCTCCGCATAGGTGGTATAGTCGCAGCGGGAGCAGGTGTCGTAAGCGTTCCAGCCCTTTTCCGTGCAGGTTGCGGCTTTTGCTGCGTGCTGCTCCAAATTGTGGTTCAGTGCGGACAGCTCTTTGCGGGTGGTATAGTCGCAGCGGGAGCAGGTTTCGTAAGCATCCCAGCCGGGTTCCGTACAGGTAGGGGCTTTTGCTTCGTGATGCACCAGAGCATGGTTCAGTGCGGACAGCTCCACATAGGTGGTATAGTCGCAGCGGGAGCAGGTTTCGTAGGCGTTCCAGCCGATTTCCGTACAGGTGGGGGATTTTGCTTCGTGATGCACCAAGTCATGCTGTGCGGGCAGCTCCACATAGGTGTTATAGTCGCAGTTTTTGCAGGTGTCGTAAGCGTTCCAGCCCTTTTCCGTACAGGTAGGAGCTTGCGCATCGTGATGCACAAAATCATGGTTCAGCGCGGGTATCTCTTTGCGGGTGGTATAATCGCAGCGGGAGCAGGTGTCGTAAGCATCCCAGCCCTTTTCCGTGCAGGTGGGGGCTTTTGCTTCGTGGTGCTCTAAATCATGTTTTAGCGCGGGGATTGCTCGAAAAGTGGTATAGTAGCAGCGGGGACAGGTGTCGAAAGCGTCCCAGCCGGGTTTCGTACAGGTGGGGGCTTGCGCATCATAATGCACCAGAGCATGATTATTTAGGTTTCTTTTGCCGTATTTCCCACCACACGCCTCACAGACCGCTTTGGTGGTGCAGGTTGCTGTGCCACCGGTACAGCTTGCGGTACCATTTAAGCCGCAGCGCACGCAAATGATGCGGTGCGTGCCGTTGCCAAGGGAGGCGTTCGCCGGAGTTTTCCATTTGTGACCGAGAATGCCGTATTCCGCGCCGCATTTTTCACAGGTTTTGCCTGTGGTGCAGGTGGGCGTTTCGGTGCCGCCGGTATGGTCCGAAAGATTTCCATAAATAATGCTGTTCTCCCTGCCGCAGACTGAGCATTTTATATGGATCCTATGCTTGGTTGAATCAAATTTTATATATTCGAGGATCTCATAGTTTCTTTGTTGCATACAGACGAAGCAGTACGTATAGATAGAATCTGCCGCTTTAACGTTTAACACGATCCCCGGTATCAGGCACACCATTGCCAGCACCGTCAAACACCGGATCAGCCATTTTTTCATGTTACTCCCTCCTTGTCATCAAACCTTGTTATCCTTTCAGATCAAACTGCACGGACAGCGATGCAAGCACGGCATCTACCACCTTCCGCGCCTGGGCAAGCATATCGATCTCCGCCACAAAAGCGATGACCTGCTCGCGCTCCTGCGCGGGGACCTGCAGCGCACTCAGGCTCATGCTCAGGAACCGCCGTATTTTGCGCTCCAGCGTAAAGTAGGGGTCGCACCGCCGTGCCATGTAGCCGCGCATCATGCCAGCCGTGCCCAGCTCCATCTCGTAGAAATCGCACTCGGCGCACCCGGGCAGATACGCGCTGAACGCCGCCTGCAGCTCGGCCGTGGTGCTGCGGTGGATGATCTCCGCCGTGGCGGGGAAGGTGTACGCTTCCACATAGATATCCCGCAGATTCTCGCTCAGCTCGGTCAGCGCCAGCTGCAAAGCCGTTTCCACCGCGTAGAGGTACACCGGCGAGGGGGCGTTTGCCGCCAGCGGCCTTACCGCGCCGAACTGCCTGCTGAACATCATGCCGATCAGCTCGGTCAGCACACCGTCCTTGGTGCGGAAAATATTCTGGAACGACCCGGCGGAAACATCTGCTTCCTTTAAAATTTCTGCAACCTTGGTGTTCGTGTAGCCTTTTTCCAGAAAAAGCCGGACACAGGCGGTCAGGATCCGCCGTTTTGCTTCCTTGCTGTCGTATCTGCGCGCCATTGGGAACCATCCTTTTCTATGATTGGTTTCTGACCCAATTATATATTGATTTGAGAATTGCGTCAAGTAAACTTTTAAGGGCATATTTTGGGCAGTTTGACGAGGGAGAGCTTTCTGCGGGTGCGCATCCGGGCAAAACAAAGCGCAATGGACATTGCTGTTATCCGCTGCCGCAGGCAGACAGTTCGCGGCAGCAAAAAAGAGGCCACCGATCGGGGTGACCTCTTTTCAGCGTATTTTCAGCGTAAATCCCGCAGCAGCCGAACCCACCATCTCCATGACGGCTCTTTTGGAATTGCTCAAGGATGCCGACCCGAAAATGAAGGCAAAGCTCCGCCTAGCACTGCTCACCTGATGCAAAAAAGGGCACTGATTGCAATGCAATACAGCGCCCTACATAATCGGACATGGAAAACACCGACCGTGCAAAAACCGTGCAGAAACCGTGCACTCGTGGCTCGCAAAACAAAAAAGCCATGAAATCTTTCGATTTCACGGCATTTTCTGGTGCAGTAAAGCAATCCAAATCCGAACCATTTTCTTTTGATGCGGCTTGAGCCGCTTCCTCAAACGTGATGGTCTGTGTACCTTCTTTATAGTTAAAGGTTATCAAAACCTTATCATCGTACAGATAAATCGAATTGATGAACGTATCCACCAACGCCTGCCGCTGGTCTTTCAGGCTCATGTCCAGCTTGCGAAACCGCAGCAGCCAGAACCGGATGAACTCCTCTGTGACCTTGGGCTTTGCCAGCTTTTCTTCCGCAATGCGGGCTTCAAGCTCACGCTTGGTTTCTTCGAGCTGTTCCAACCGTTCCTTGGTGGAACTGGTGAGGATTCCGGCTTGAATTGCGTTGAGCATATTCTGGATACCCGATTCTGCATCCCGGAGCTGTTTCTCATAGAGAGGAAGGTTGGTGTTCTCTCGGTCTTGCAGCTCCATGACCTTGGCGATAATGGATTCCATGGCGGCATCGTCCCGGACAAGCTGCATGGTCTGGTTCACCACCAGATCTTCCAGCCACTGTTTGCGGACAGTTTTCTTCTTGCAGCCCTTCTTCTTTTTGGCCGTGGCACATTTATAGTAGCGGTGGACTTCTCCCGTCCGGCTTGTGCCGCTTTCGCCAAACATCAGCGCACCGCAGCAACCACAGTGCAGCTTGGTTGTCAGCAGGTAATCGTCCTCTGCCTTTCTTCGGGCAGGGGCTTTCTTGTTTTTGGCAATCTTTTCCTGCACATCATCGAACAGTT
>ERZ772872.2678-NODE-2678-length-14087-cov-3.811075_pt1 | contig 14087 bp, 11 predicted proteins | sample MGYA00512132_ERZ772872 | MGnify/ENA primary metagenome ERZ772872 (study PRJEB29015, sample SAMEA2737724) | human gut metagenome | biome: human gut; feature: human-associated habitat; material: faeces | place: China | collected 2012 ...
AAGCGGAGAATCTCTTGGAAACGGAGTCGATGATGATAACTCTGTCTTCGATGTCAGCCAGCTGACCGAAGGATGTCATTTCTCTGCCGTCGTAAGCGAATTCTCTGTAAACTTCGTCAGCCAGGATCCACAGATCATGTTCTTTCGCGAAGTCAGCGATTACTCTCATGTCTTCTCTGGACAGGATGCAGCCTGTAGGGTTACCGGGGTTAACGATGGAAATCATTTTTGTTTTATCTGTAACAACTGCTTCCAGTCTTTCCTTGATTGCATATTTGTAGCCTTCTTCAGCGTATGTTGTAACGGGTTTTACAACACCGTCAGCAGCCTGAATGAATGTCAGGTAGTTTGTGTAGTAGGGTTCAGCTACGATAACTTCATCACCGGGGTTGATGATGGACAGGAATGTCAGTGTCAGCGCTTCGGAACCACCTGCTGTGATCAGAACATCGTTTCTTTCCAGATTCATGTCGAATCTCTTGAAGTAATCAACGATAGCGTCCTGCAGTTCGGGCAGACCCCAAGAACCAGCGTAAGCCAGTACCTTCTGGTCAAAGCCTTTAACTGCTTCCCAGAATACGGAAGGTGTTTCGATATCGGGCTGACCGATGTTCAGGTGATAGATGTTCCGGCCCTTGGCCTCGGCGGCCACCGCATAGGGATGGAATTTACGCATGGGCGACAGGCCGCATTTCTGCACTTTGCTGGAAAACTTCATGGGGACTCCTCCTTTTCTGATGCTGCGGGACAGGGGTTCCGCTCCCGGCCCGGTTACAGGAAAAGCAGAGCCGAAGCTCTGCTTTTCGGTGCAAAGTCAATGCTTCTCAGTTCATCTGTCTTCTGCGGGACAGATTCACCGTTCCGTCCTGCATATCGCCCAGAGAGTCCAGACTCTTGCCGGTACCCTCCGCCACGCAGGAGATGGCGTCCTCCGCCACCACCGTATGGATGCCGGTGCGGGCGGTGATGAGCTTGTCGAAGCCGTCCACCAGGCTGCCGCCGCCGGTCATGACGATGCCGTTATTGGAGATATCCGCCACCAGCTCCGGGGGCGTGCGCTCCAGCACGTTGTGAACCGCCTCCAGAATACGCTCCACCGGCTCCTCGAAGGCCTCCATCATCTCGGTGGAGTTGACGGTGATGGTCTTGGGCAGGCCCGTCATCAGGCAGCGGCCCTTGATCTCGATGGTGGTCTCCTCCTCCTTGGGGAAGACGCAGCCGATCTGCATCTTCATCTGCTCGGCGGTGCGCTCACCGATGAGGATGTTGTGCTTGCGGCGCATGTATTTGACGATGGCTTCGTTGAACTGGTCGCCGGCCACCTTGATGGAGGCGCTTTCCACCACGCCCTTCAGGGAGATCACGGCGATGTCGCTGGTGCCGCCGCCGATGTCCACCACCATGTGGCCCTCGGGCTTGGTGATGTCGATGCCGGCGCCGATGGCCGCGGCCACAGGCTCCTCGATCAGATACACATGGCTGGCGCCGGACTGCAGGCCCGCGTCCACCACGGCGCGCTCCTCCACCTCGGTGATGCCGGAGGGAACGCAGATGATGACACGGGGCTTGAAGATGTGGTGGAAGCTGCCGCTGACCTTGCGGATGAACTCCTTGAGCATCCGCTCGGTCATGTCGTAGTCGGAGATGACGCCCTCACGCAGGGGACGGATGGCCACGATGTTGCCGGGGGTACGGCCCAGCATGGCCTGGGCGTCTGCGCCCACGCTGAGCAGGCGGCCGTCGTCCTTGTTGATGGCCACCACGGAGGGCTCATTGAGCACAACGCCCTTACCCTTGACATATACCAACACCGATGCGGTACCCAGGTCGATACCGATATCCTTTGCTAAAGAACACATAATGCTGCACCTCATTTTTCTGATATGGACCACGGCCCCGGGGAGGGCCATTTAATTCCTGGTATCCTATTATAATGGCGCTTTTCCCATTTTGCAAGAGAATTTGTGGGTTTTTCCAAATCGTAATCTTTTGTTCATAATTTGTAACCTTTTGGCCGGTGCTTCATTATGGACAGGCGGCAGGGATTTTATTCCTCCCGGGTGACGGCCAGGGTCAGACCCAGCACGTCGGCGGCTCCCGCCTGGCGCAGGACCCGGGCGGCCTCCCCCAGGGTGGACCCGGTGGTGCAGATATCGTCCACCAGCAGGAAGCGCTTTCCGGCGATGCGCTCCGGATGGACGGCCTCATAGGCCCCCAGGACGTTGGCCCGGCGGGCGTCGGCGTCCTCCAGGCCGGACTGGGGCGGGTTGTCCAGAATTTTGCGCAGGGTCTCCTGGGGCTCCACGTGCCACTCCACGCACAGGCTCCCGGCCAGATACCGGGCCTGGTCAAAGCCCCGCTTGCGCAGGCGCTTCCGGCTCACCGGCACCCAGGTGATGGCGTCGAACTCGCCGCCGAACTCCTCCGCCGCGCAGCGGGCCGTCAGGCTGCCGAAGCAGGGCAGGCCGCCCATGCGGCCCTTGAACTTGAAGTCCAGAATGGCACGGCGGACGGCGTCCTCGTAATACAGAGGCGCGGCCACCCGGCCCCAGGAGGTCTGGCGGACGGCCCGGTCCCCGGTGTAGGGCAGCTTCTTTTCGCAGCCGGCGCAGATCAGCTCCTTATTGCCGATGTGCTGATTGCAGAAGGGGCAGCGCCGGGGGAACAGGAAGTTCAATGCCCCCTGCTCCAGCTGGTTCAGCCGTTCGTTGAGATCACTCATGCCCATGGCTTGGTCCTCCTTGCTTGAGTCTGCGGCGCAGGCCGCTGTATCGCCGGGTGCGGCGGTCGTTTTCCGCCATGCGGCCGGGGATGGCGTCGTCGCCTACCATCACCAGCAGCTCCCTGGCCCGGGTGATGGCGGTGTACAGCACGCCCCGGACCAGCAGATTGGGAGCCGCCGGGGCGGACACCAGCACCACCGCCCGGTATTCGCTGCCCTGGGCCTTGTGGACGGTCATGGCATAGGCCATGTCCAGCTGGCTCAACAGGTCGGCGGTGTATACGCTGGTGCGGTCGTCGAACCGGATGGTCACCAGCTCGCCGGAGGGGTCGATGTCCTCCACCGTGCCCACGTCGCCGTTGAAGATGCCGCTGCCGGCCTCGCCGTCGTCCTTTTCCCAGAGGACGTCATAGTTGTTCCGGGTCTGCATCACCCGGTCCCCCACCCGGAAGATCATGTCGCCCCAGGCCTTCTGGCGCTTGCCCGGGGCCGGGGGGTTCAGAGCCGCCTGCAGGGCCCGGTTCAGGCTGACGGTGCCGGTCTCCCCCTTGCGGGTGGGGGTCAGCACCTGGATCTGCCCGGCGGGAATGCCCATCTTGTCCGGCAGACGGGTGCGGCACAGGTCCACCACCGTCTGCACCAGCCGGTCCGGCGAGCGGCGGCACAGGAAGAAAAAGTCGTTTTGCTTGTTGCTCAGGTCCGGGGCTTGGCCCCGGTTCACGGCGTGGGCGCTGCGGATGATGGCGGACTGCTCCGCCTGGCGGAACACCTCCGTCAGGGTCACGGAGTCCACCGCGCCGCTGCGCAGGATATCCCCAAGCACGTTGCCGGGGCCAACGGAGGGCAGCTGGTCCGGGTCCCCCACCATCACCAGGCGGCACCCGGGCTTCAGGGCCGCCAGCAGGGCGTCCATCAGCGGCAGGTCCACCATGCTCATCTCGTCCACGATGACGGCGTCGGCCTCCAGCAGGTCCTTTTCGTTTTTCTTGAAGGTCACCTCGCCGGTGAGCTCGTTGAAGGTCATGCCCAGGCAGCGGTGGATGGTCTGGGCCTCCCGGGAGCACAGCTCGCTCATGCGCTTGGCCGCCCGGCCCGTGGGGGCCAGCAGCAGAACCGTCAGGCCCATGCGCTCCAGCAGGGTGACGATGCCCCGGGTGGAGGTGGTTTTGCCGGTGCCGGGACCGCCGGTCAGCAGCAGCACCCCGCTCCGGGCCGCCAGCTCCACCGCCCGGCGCTGCTGGGGCGCATAGGCGATGCCCTGGCGGGCCTCCATTTCGGCGATGATTTTGTCCACGTTTTTCCCGGTCTGCCGGGGCGCGTCCCGCAGGGACAGCAGCCGCCGGGCCACCTGGGTCTCCGCCTGATACAGGCGCTGGAGATAGCAGGCCTGCACCCCCGCCACCGGCTCCTGGACGATGACGCCCCGGGCCAGCAGCCCGTCCAGGGCGGTCTCCAGGGCGTCCGGGTCCCCGTCAATCAGTTGGGCGGCGGCGGACAGCAGTTTGTCCCGGGGCAGGAACACATGGCCGTTGTTCAGATTGTGGGACAGCTCGTATGTAAGGGCGGCTTCCACCCGGCAGGGGCTGTCGCCGTCGAAGCCCATGCTCAGGGCGATCTCGTCCATGGTGGAAAAGGCCACGCCGTAGGCCTGCCCCGTGAGAAGATAGGGGTCCTCCCTCAGCCGGGGCAGGGCCTGGGCTCCGTAGGCCCGGTACAGCTGCATGGCCAGAGGCACCGGCAGCTCATACCGGGCCAGAAATTCCATCACCCGCTTGAGTCCCGTCAGCTCCCGGAAGGCGGCGGACAGCTCCATGGCCTTTTTGGCGGTGATGCCCTTGACGGTTTGCAGCCGCTCCGGCTCCTCCTCGATAACGGCCAGGGTGTCCGCCCCGAAGCGGTCCACCAGCCGCTGGGCGGTGGCGGGGCCGATGCCCTTGAGAATGCCGGAGGCCAGATAGGCCGCGATGTCCTCCTCCGTCTCCGGCATGCGGCGCTCCACGGATTCCGCCGCGAACTGGGGGCCGTAGCTGGGGTGGTTGGTCCACACGCCGGTAACGGTCATCCTCTCGCCGGGGGCGGCGCAGGGGATGCACCCCACCACCGTCACCAGCTCGCCGTCGTCCGTCAGCAGGGAGAGCACGGTGTAGCCGTTGTCCTCATTCTGAAAAATCAGGCTTTGTACGGCGCCCTCCACCGTGCTTCGTTCGGCCATAGCGGCCCTCCTTATGGTAAATGGTCGGGGATCTCCGCCGCCGTCAGCAGCAGAAGATCGTCGTATCGCTCCGTCAGCTCCCGGGCCCGGCGCAGGTCCGCCCCCTCCAGGCCGCAGTCGCACAGCACGATGGGGACCGCTCCCCGCAGCTGCCGCCGCAGGTCCAGCATCTGGGCCGCCGGGGCGGCAAAGTCGCAGCCGGGCCGGGCGGGGATCAGCAGCATCACCCGGGCGGGCTCCCGCCGCCGCAGCCAGCCCGTCAGCAGCCAGAACAGGGCCGCCAGCCCCGTGGCCGCCAGAAAGGCCAGCACGCCGTCTTGCAGCACCTCCATACACTCACCTCGGTACCAGTGTATGCGGCGGGCGGCAGGCGGGTGAGAGACTTAATACTGATAGCCCCGCTTTTCGTCCCGGAACTCCTCCACCCGGGCCCGGTAGGCCTTCATGGCGGTGTCTTCAAAGGCCAGCTTCACGTCCTTTGCGCCCATCTGCTCCAGGAGGTACCGGGTGAAGGGCGGGTTCAGAGGCAGCAGCGGCCCGATGAGGTAGGTGGCCATGAGGCCGCCCCGGAGAAAGCCCTCGGCAAAGGCCCCGGGATGGCGGCCCACGCCCCGCTCCACCCGGAACAGGGGGTTCGCCAGCTCATCATCGGGATAGGTGTGGCCGAACAGGCTCTTGAAGCCAACAATTTCCATATCCTGGAAGCTCCCCAGCAGGAAGCTGTTGTGGCGCTTCATCATGTGATACTCGGCGTGGGTGGGGAGAATGCCCAGGCCGTCGAAGGCGCGCTTGCCGTCGATGACCACATATTCGCCCAGGGCGTCCAGGGCGTTGCCGGTGGCCAGCATCAGGCCGCCGCCGTCCACATAGCGCTCCAGCTCCGCCTTATAGGGGGTCAGGGCCTGGACCATCAGCTGCAGGCCCCGCTCGGTGGCAGAGCCCACGTACACCAGGTCTACGCCGCCGTCCAGAAAGGCGGGGCGGTCCTTCAGACCGGTTTCCACCACCTCCATCTCCGGGCAGGACTGGCGCAGATAGGTGACGTTCATCAGGTCGCCGCAGAGGTTGGCCACCTCGGGGAACAAAATCTCGGTTTTCATGCCTGCACCTCCTGCTCCGCCGCCCGGGAACGGGCGATATCCTTCATCTGGTCATACACCTGATAGGCAAGCTCCAGGGTGTCCGTGCCGTAGAGCACATACAGCTCGTCGCCGGGCTCATAGGCCATCATGGCCGCCGCATCGTGCTCGTCCTTGGCGCAGGCCAGGCGGTCCTCCGGCACACCGGCCATCAGGCAGCGGAGCTTGTAGTCCTCGCACCGCAGGCCGGTGCACACCACCCGGACGATGCTCTCGTCCGCCAGATACTCAAAGTCCGTGTCGTAGAACCAGCAGACGTTTTCCGACCAGTGGGGCACGTCCGTCAGGGAGTTCATCAGCAGCATGACTTCTTTCTTGCCGGGGCGGGAGGCGATATACTGGAACACTCGGGAGCAGGCCAGGGCGTTCTTGTCCTTGGCCATTTCCCGGACCAGGGTGACGTTTCCGGCCTGTTCCACGTTGTGGCGGCTTTCGGTGATGGCGGACTGGGACAGCACCCGGGCGATCTCGTCATGGGCGTAGCCCAGCTGACGCAGCACGGCGATCACCGTGACCATGTTGTAGACATTGAATACGCTGTCGCAGATCAGGGTATAGGGGTATTCTTTTCCGTCCTCCCGGATGGTCATGGTACCGCCGGGGATATCCACGTTGGTGGCCAGATAGTCGCTGTCCGGGGAGTGGAAGCCGCAGTCCTGACACACGGCCCGGCCGATGTGGTGATAGCGGCGGTATTCATAGCGCAGCTTCCCGGCGCACTTGGGGCAGATGCGCACGTCGTTGATGTGGTTGACGCACTCCACGGTGTCCGAGGGCAGGCGGTCGATGCCGAAATAGACCCGGGAATTCTCCGGGGCCAGGCCGCAGGAGATCAGGTCGTCGGCGTTGAGCACCAGCTTAGAGGCGGCGGGGACGCTGCGGCTGATGATGCCGGCGATGAAGTCGGCGTGGGCGTTGCGCATGATGCTGTCCCGGAACAGGTTGGTGACGGCGATATAGTCCGGGGTGATGTAGGGGTACACCCGGACGCTGGAGCGCTCGTCCACCTCCAGCACGGCCATGTCATAGTCCTTCACCCGGCCCGCCAGGTTGCAGCCCTTCAGCAGGGCGGTGGCGATGCCGCTGGCCACGTTGGAACCGGCCCGGTTGATGAGGACCCGGTGACCCGCCTTTTCCAGGGTGTCCGCCAGGAGATTGCTGACAGTGGTTTTGCCGTTGGTGCCGGTGACGGCGATGATGGTTTTGGGCCGGCCCACATACTTCAGGAAATCCGGGCACAGCTTCAGGGCCAGGGTGCCGGGGAAGTCCGTTCCGTTGTGGCGGGTGATCTTCAGCGCCGGGACGGATAGCTTCGCCATCCACAGTGCAAACAGGAATCGCAGTTTACCCATTGTGTTCAAGCCTCCTTGGTAACGATCGCCGCCGCCCGGCAGCTGCAGCCGTCGGCATTTTCAAATTTCAGGGGCATGGTCAGGAACGTGAATTCCCGGCCGATGAGCTGCGCCAGCCCCTTGAGGTTTTCGGTATTCACCAGCCCCGCGCCAAACAGAGTCAGGTGATTGGGGAAATCCACCGTGTCGCAGGGGTCCAGGGAGATGGAATCCTCTCCCACCCCCTTCAGGGGCAGGCCCGCCACGAACCGGGCGGCCTCCTCGGTCAGACACGGAAACCCCTCATAATAGGCATCGGCGCCCCAGTATTGGTCCCACCCGGTGCAGAACAGCAGAAAGTCCGCGTCCCGCAGGGCGGCCTCGTGCCGCAGCGGCAGGTCCAGGGGAATTCGGGACTGGCCCCGGCAGTCCAGCACATAGCCACGGCCCACAAAGCGGTCCGGACCGAAGCTGTCCAGGGTGGGGGCCCCGTCCATCATGTGGGCGGGGGCGTCCATGTGGGTGCCGGTGTGGGAATACATATGCAGCAGGGTCTCCCGGTAGCCGCACTGGGAAACGGTGCAGGCGGTGGTGAGCCGGGGCGGCTCCGTGCCGGGATAGACGGGCATATCCTCCCGGATGGTGTGGGTCAGGTCGATAACGGTCATGTTGAGGTCCCTCCTTCGGGCGGTGTTTCGCGGGTGTGCAGGTATACCATCAGGGCCGCTATGTCGGCGGGGGATACGCCGGAGATGCGGCCCGCCTGGCCCAGGTTCTCCGGCCGCAGGGCGGCCAGCTTCTCCCGGGCCTCCAGCCGCAGGCCCTGGATATGGATGTAATCCATGTCCGGCGGCAGACGGCGGCGCTCCAGCTTCTCAAATTCCTCCACCTGCTTTTCCTGGCGGCGGATGTAGCCCTCATATTTCACGGTGATCTCCACCTGTTCCCGGACGGCCGGGGGCAGGCCCGGCGGGGCTGGGTCAAAGGGGATCAGGTCGTCGTAGCCCACCTGGGGCCGCCGCAGCAGGTCGATGAGGCGGCAGCCGTCGGCCACCGGGGCGGTGCCCCGGGCCGTCAGCAGATCGTTCAGGGCTGCCGAGCCGGGGACGCCGGTTTTCTCCAGGCGGCGGATCTCCCGCTCCACGGCGGCGTATTTCTCCTCCACCCGCCGCAGCCGCTCAGCCGATACCAGGCCGATGCGGAAGCCGATGGGGCACAGGCGGCGGTCTGCGTTGTCCTGGCGCAGCAGCAGGCGGTATTCCGAGCGGCTGGTCATCATGCGGTAGGGCTCCTGGGTGCCCTTGGTCACCAGGTCGTCGATGAGGGTGCCGATGTAGCTTTCGCTGCGGCGGAGGATCAGCGGCTCCCGGCCCAGCAGGGCCAGCGCCGCGTTGACGCCCGCCACAAAGCCCTGGACCGCCGCCTCCTCGTATCCGGAGGAGCCGTTGAACTGTCCCGCCCCGTACAGGCCCCGGACCGTCCGGGTCTCTAAGGTGGGGCGCAGGGCCGTGGGGTCGATGCAGTCGTATTCGATGGCGTAGGCCGGGCGCATCATCTCCGCCCGCTCCAGGCCGGGGACGGAGTGCAGCATGGACAGCTGCACGTCCTCCGGCAGGGAGGAGGAGAAGCCCTGGATGTACATTTCCTCCGTGTCCAGGCCCATGGGCTCGATGAACAGCTGGTGGCGCTCCTTGTCCGGGAAGCGGACGATCTTGGTTTCGATGGAGGGGCAGTATCGGGGCCCCACCCCCTGGATGACCCCGGAATACAGGGGGCTTTTGTCCAGGTTCTCCCGGATGATCCGGTGGGTCTCCGGGGTGGTGTAGGTCAGCCAGCACACCGCCCGGTTTTCCGGCGGGGCCGGGGTCTCGAAGCTGAAGGGCAAGGGGGACGGATCCCCCTCCTGGAGCTGCATTTGGGAAAAGTCGATGCTCCGGCGGTTCACCCGGGGAGGGGTGCCGGTTTTGAACCGCCGCAGAGGCAGGCCCAGGGCCAGCAGGCTCTCCGTCAGAGGGCCGGCGGCGTGAAGGCCGTCGGGGCCGGATTCCTCCACGCAGTCCCCCACGATGGTACGGCCCCGGAGATAGGTGCCGGTGCACAGCACCACCGCCCGGACCCGGTATACCGCCCCGGTGCGCAGCACCACGCCGGTGACGCGGCCGTTTTCCGTCCGCAGGGCCACCGCCTCCGCCTGGCGCAGGGTCAGGTGCTCCTGCCGCTCCAGGGTGTGCTTCATCACCTGCTGATAGGCCCGGCGGTCCGCCTGGGCCCGCAGGGACCACACGGCGGGACCCTTCCGGCGGTTGAGCATCCGATACTGGATGCAGGCCCGGTCCGCCGCCCGGGCCATTTCGCCGCCCAGGGCGTCCAGTTCCCGGACCAGGTGGCCCTTGGCGGTGCCGCCGATGGCGGGGTTGCAGGGCATATTGCCCACGGCGTCCAGGTTGATGGTCAGGCACACCGTTTCCAGCCCCAGCCGGGCGGCGGCCAGAGCCGCCTCGATGCCGGCGTGTCCCGCGCCGATGACGGCGATATCAAATTGTCCCGCGTCAAATTCTCTCATACAGGCTCCTTATGCGCGCCGCAGGGTCAGCACCGCCACCTCCGGGCGGTTGAACAGGCGCACCATGCCGCCCAGGCCCCGGGAGACAAATACCTCCGCGCCCCGGCAGGTGTAAAATCCGTTGGTATAGGAGGGCAGCAGCGTGCCGCCGCTTCCCAGCAGCCCGTCGGTAAAGGGCAGACGCCACAGACCGCCGTGGCCGTGGCCCGACAGGGTCAGATCCGCCCCCAGGGCGGCGTATTCCGATTCAAACAGGTTGTTCCGGTGGGCCAGCAGCAGCCAGAAGCCTTCCGGGGCGGCGTCCCGGACCTCCCGGGCCACCTGCTGGGGCGTTTTCTGGTCGGCGTAGCCGTTGGGGTCGTCGATGCCCGCCAGGAGCAGGCTGTCGCCGCCCCGCTGAAGCGTCACGAAGCCGTTATGGAGCCAGGTGACGCCGCAGTCCGCCAGCAGGGCCGCCGTCTCCTGCATCTTTCCGGCGGCCCACTCGTGGTTGCCGGAGACGAAATAGCAGGGGGCCAGGGCCGTGAGCCTTTCCAGCAGAGGGCGCAGGTACGCCGGGTCCGTCCACTCGTCCACGAAATCCCCCACCAGAGCGATGACGTCCGGGTGGGCGGCCTCCACCGCCGCCGCCAGGCGGCGGTTGTCCCGGCCGAACTGACGGCCATGGAGGTCCGACAGCACCACCAGCCGTCCGCCGTCCCAGCCCGGGGGCAGACGGGAGGAGGAAAATGCGTATTCCTCGACGGAGAGGGTGTAGTTCCCCCACCAGAGCCCGGCTCCGGCCAGGGTCAGGGCCGCCAGCAGCAGCGGCAGGGTCTTCTTTCTGCGTTTTTCCTTGTGGGCCACGGCGGCACCTCCTTTCCCGCTGTCACTTATTATATAATAGGTTCCCCGGGGTTTGCAAGTCCTTTGTTGTGCATAATAGCAAAAAATGATGAGCGGTTTTTATGAAAAATGTAGATTCTCACCCTTGCAAAACCGGGCCGGACGGGGTATACTATAACCGTGAAAAGAGAAGAAAGGAGCGTGATACAATGACCAACATCTTCATGAAGGGTGACCTGGATGACATGATCTTCGAGGGTTCCGACTGGCAGCCCAGCGAGCGGTAAGTGATCCGGCTATACCAAGGAAGAAGCCACGCTTGTGCGTGGTGATTTTTTTTACAGAAAAAGCGTTTTACGAAGGGATGCGCCGCAAGGCGCTTTTTTTGTGCCCATTTATGAGGCCCGTCTGCGGCGGCACAGGTCCGCGATGATGAGCGCGGCGCAGCACAGCAGCACCGCCGCCAGAATGAGAATGGCGCAATTGCGGAAGAACGCCTCCGGCAGGATCAGGATCACCGGGTCCGTGGCCGGGTCAAAGAGCCAGTTGTCCTTGCCGGGGAAGAAGATGCTGTGGAACACCGTGAAGGCCCGGTCGAAGTCCAGGGCCGCCAGGACGCCGGCTATGGCCAGCGCCCCGCCCAGGCCGCAGCCGGCCCAGAAGCCGGGACTATGGCCCGCCAGGGGACTCAGGGTCAGGCCCTTTTTCCGCCGCAGAGCGTACAGCACCAGCAGCACCGTCACGCACACCGCCAGTACCCGAAGGTCCAGCAGAAACAGCCGCCGCACATCGGCGAAGTGGCTGGCCCCCTCCGGGGAGAAGGACAGCACACCGGCGGCAAAGTCCGGGCGCTTGCCCAGGCAGTAGTCCATCACGTCGTCAAAGGCCGCCCCGATCTGCTCCACCGTCAGGCCGCTGCGGGCGGGGATGCCCAGAGGCTCGATCTGGGCCCGGTAGAAGGGCCGGATCACCAGCGGCAGGGCGATGGACCCGGTCAGGATGGTCAGGGCCATGGCAAAGGCTGCGAAAACGGACAGCAGCTTCCTCATGAAATATCCTCCTTTTTCCGGCCGGACAGCACCAGCAGCACCTGACCCGGCAGGTAAAACAGCCACATACCCACCTGGGCAAAGGCCGCCAGCCAGCCGGGAAACAGCTCCGGCTGGTTATGAACGCCCACGCACACGTCGCACAGCAGGAACAGCCACAGTCCCCAGGCAAACAGCGGCATGGAAAGGGAAAGTGCCTGACAGGCATTCACCAGGAAATTGGCGAAATACACCGCCGCCAGCAGGTTCAGCGGCGACAGCAGGCCCAGGGCCCACAGCCCTGCCCAGGCCGCACCCACCAGGAACAGCCGCAGCCCCCACAGGGACCGGCCGCACCGGCGGAGGATACGGATCAGATACAGCCCCTGGACCCCGCAGAACAGGGCCAACCCCGCGCCGTACCAGTCGTTCAGCAGCAGAAGGAAGGTGTCGGCCCCCAGGGTCAGGGCCATGGCGGCGGCCATCGCCATACAGGTGAATCGTTTCAAGTGTTTCATACAAATAGACTCCTTTTCAGAATAGGGTGTTGATATGGTTGAGATATCGAATCTGCCTCACAGAGGACTCATGCGATGATAGAGGCGTAGGATGCCACAGAAACCACCAGCAGGGCTCCGCACAGCGCGGCGGCCATCGCCTTCCGGCGGGACCGGACCGACAGGCTCAGGTTTTTGATCTGGTCCTGAGGCAGCAGTCCCTCGCTGGTGAAGGCCCGCTCCACGCGGCCCAGGAGGAAATCCAGAGTCAGTGCCATCAGCGCGGCGGCCACGGCTCCCATGATCGTCATGGGGGAATTCAGGGAGTTCATGCCCAGCTGGATGAAGGAGCCCAGGCCGTTGGCACCGGCGAAGGCGGCGATGGTCATGGTGCCCACAGAGCTCACCGCGGCGATGCGGATGCCGGACATGATGTACGGCATGGCCATGGGCAGCTCCACCCGGCGCAGCTGCTGCATCCGGGTCAGGCCGATGCCCCGGGCCACTTCCATGGAAACGGGGGAAATGCCGGAGATGCCGGTATATGTATTTTTCAAAATGGGAAGGAACGCATAGACGAATACCATGAAAATGGCCAGCGTCTCACCCACGCCCAGAAAGGGAATGCCCATGGCGAGCAGCGCCATACAGGGGATGGACTGCATCACATTGGCGATCCCGATCACCACATTGGATACCGCTTTGTTCCGGGTGATGAAGATGCCGAGGGGAACGGCGATGATCAGGGCCAGCACCACGGAGAAGCTGGTCATGGCCAGGTGCCGGAGAAACTCCTCCAGCAGACTGTCCCACTCCTCCACATAAATGGAGAAATAATCCATCAAAGTGTAGCGGGACATATCACTCCGCTCCTTTCTCCGGCGGTATGTTCCGGAACGAACTGCTTGCTCATGGTGGCCAGAATGATGCTCTTCGTCAAATAGCCGAGCAGCTTCCGGTCATGCTGGATCACGGGAATAATGCCGGACACATCGTAATCAATGGTGGCGATGATCTCTTTCAGGGAAGTTTCCCCCTCCACGGCGATGTAATCATCGGATATGTAGTATTCTATGGGGTCGGCCTCCCGCTTTCCGATCAGCTCCTCCAGCCAGACGACACCCAGGAGCGTCTGCCCCTTATCCAGCACCAGCAGGCTGTCCACGCTGTTGTGCCTCATGATCTGCAGGGCCTGGATGACGGTGCGCCCCTTTGAAATAGTGAAGGGACGGCGGCGCATGATGTCCGCTGCGCGGATATATTCCGGGTTGGCCCACAGCCGGTTGGCGCCGATGAACTCTGTGACGTACTGGTTCGCAGGGTGCTTCAGAATGTTTTCCGGGGTGTCACACTGGGCGACTTTTCCATCCTGAATGATGCAGATGCGGTCGGCCAGCTTGATGGCTTCGTCCATGTCGTGCGTGACGAAGACCACCGTTTTTTGCGCCTTGGTCTGCAGATCATGGATTTCGTTCTGCAGCTCCGCCCGGGTCATGGGATCCAGGGCGGAGAAAGGTTCATCCATCAGGACGATGGGCGGATTGGCGGCAAAAGCCCGGGCGATGCCCACCCGCTGCTGCTGACCGCCGGAGAGCTGGGATGGGTAGCGGTTTTCGAGTCCGTCGAGGTGGTATCTCTTAACAAAGTCTGCTACTTTGGCATCCTGAATTCCTTTTTCTCCGCGGAAACCGCATTTGATGTTGTCCTTTACTGTCATGGTCGGGAAAAGGGCATAGTTCTGAAAAAGGTAGCCGATCCTTCTCTCCTGTG
>ERZ772872.2695-NODE-2695-length-14000-cov-23.007745_pt1 | contig 14000 bp, 17 predicted proteins | sample MGYA00512132_ERZ772872 | MGnify/ENA primary metagenome ERZ772872 (study PRJEB29015, sample SAMEA2737724) | human gut metagenome | biome: human gut; feature: human-associated habitat; material: faeces | place: China | collected 2012 ...
TCCTTTATATGACAGGTTCAGGTTGGGTTTGCTTTATAAAAACGCTCTGGAAAATGGATATTCCTGTATTCGGCTGGTACCTTAGACGAAAAACAGGAACTGCTTCATGCATACGTTTGAGGGTATCCGGAAACAAAAAAGCCGGTGTCTGCTGCAATCGCAAACACCGGCTCCACGTTTTCGTTACGTTTCCTCAGGCCCTTTGACCTTCGATCGGAGAGGTTTGTTTTTTGCAGCAGAAACAGTCCGCGCCGTAATAATAGCCCGGAAAATAATAAAAAGAGTAGGATGCAAAAAGATTCATCATCTGGTTCTTCATATCTGCTGTTCTCCTCTCTGAAGATTACCGCCGGATTCATTCTCTCCGGCTGCTGAAGCTATCATAGCGCTGTCGGGCGGATTTGTCAACAAGAAAATTCAATAAGTTGAAGTTTTACGCTTTTATGCAATAAAGAGAATTCCTGCTATTCCAAAGTGACTGAATTCGCAATGATCTCCACACACCGCTCGATTCCGAGTGTACCGCTGTTTAAGCAGAGGTCATAGTTCTTCGGTTTGCCCCACTCATTTCCGCTGTAATACTGGTAGTAATCCCGGCGCTTTGCGTCCACAGCACGGATGCGGCTTTCAAGCTTTTTAAGATCCTCCGGCTCCTTCTCAAGTCCCTGGATCCGCTCCACACGCTTTTTGAAGCTGGAGCAGATAAAGATGCGGAAAGCGTCCTCGACGATCACATCGGAGCATCTGCCAATGATCACGCAGGGACCGTTTGCGGCAAGCCGTTGGATGATCTTCGACTGGATCACGAAGAGCTGGTCGGAGACCGGGACTTCGTATACAGGTGAGAAAGGATCCACAGTGGCATAATCATCGTAGTTGATCCGTTTCTGACCGGCGATCACTTCATCGTTCGCATGAAAAAGATCTTCCGAGATATTGCTGTCCTCGGCCGCCATGGCGATGAGTTCTTTATCGTAAAAAGGAATGCCGAGTTTTTTTGCGAGACGAAGACCGACCTCGCGGCCTCCGCTGCCGAGCTCGCGGCTGACTGTAATGACTTTGCTCATAATATCTTCCTCCCCTGTACATGATTTTTCTTCTTTTTTCTGCACAGTTTCAGTGCTGTCTGCTAAGAGTATACCATAAAATCCGTCAAAACGTTACATAATTTTCATGGATTCACATATTTGTAAGAAAAAGAATACGGTCCGTGCCAGGCACAGACCGTAACTTCTGATTATTCACTCAAATAAGCCTTTTTAACCTTATCATCATTCATGAGCTGCTTCGCGTCGCCGCTCAAAACGATCTTACCGGTCTCCAGTACATACGCCTGATTTGCGATGGAGAGCGCTTTTTTCGCGTTCTGCTCGACTAAGAGAACCGTCACACCGTCGCGGTTGATGCTCTGGATGATGTCGAAGACTTCATTTACATAGATCGGGGACAGACCCATGGACGGCTCGTCGAGAACAATGAGCTTCGGATGGCTCATGAGGGCGCGTCCCATGGCGAGCATCTGCTGCTCACCGCCGGAGAGCGTACCGGCGATCTGCTTGCGGCGCTCTTTGAGGCGCGGGAAGCGCTCGTAGACGTCCGCAATGCCCGCTTCAATGGTGGAGTTCGGCTGGGTGTAGGCGCCCATTTCGAGGTTATCCTCGACCGTCATCTGCAAAAAGACGTGACGGCCTTCCGGGACCTGCGCAAGACCGTGCTCGACGATCTTGTGCGCGGGGACGCCCTTTAAGTCCTTGCCCTCGAAAACGACGCTGCCGTGCTTGGGGTGCAAAAGGCCGGAGACCGTGTTCAGAACGGTCGACTTACCCGCGCCGTTCGCGCCGATCAGCGTGACGACCTCACCCTCGTTGACCTCGAAGGAAACGCCCTTGACGGCGTGGATGCTGCCGTAGTAAACGTGAAGATCGTTCACCTGTAAGATCTGTCCCATCGTTAGGCCTCCTTCTGCTTGCCGAGGTAGGCTTCAATGACCTCGGGATTGTTCTGAATGTCTTCGGGTGTGCCCTTGGCGATGACATGGCCGAAGTTCAAAACGGCAATGCCCTCGCAGATGTTCATGACGAGGTTCATGTCGTGCTCGATGAGCAGCACCGCGATCTTGAACGTATCGCGGATGGAGCGGATGTTTTCCATCAGCTCAGCCGTCTCGCTCGGGTTCATGCCGGCGGCGGGCTCGTCAAGAAGCAGCAGACTCGGGTTCGTGGCCAGCGCACGGAGAATTTCCAGTCTGCGCTGCGCGCCGTAAGGCAGGGAGTTCGCCTTGGCGTTTGCAAGGTCTTCCATGTGGAAGATGGACAGAAGCTCCATCGCGCGCTCATGCATGACGCGCTCTTCCTTCCAGAAGCGGGGCAGGCGGAAAATGCCCTCGGGCATCGTGTAGTGCATCTGCGTGTCCATCGCGACGGTGATGTTTTCTTCCACGCTCAGCTCGCCGAAAAGGCGGATATTCTGGAACGTACGTGCGATGCCCGCGCGGTTGACCTGCGCGGTGTTGAGGTCATGGATGTCTTTGCCGTTTAAGAGAATCGTGCCGTGGGTGGGCTGATAGACCTTGGTGAGCAGGTTGAAGACCGTCGTCTTACCGGCGCCGTTCGGGCCGATGAGGCCGGTGATCTCGGTGCGGCCGATGGTCACATTGAAGTTGTCGACCGCTTTCAGACCGCCGAACGTGATGCCGAGGTCGATGCACTCGAGCACGGGGGACTTGTCCGCGTCGCGCTCGGTGAGCAGCGCCGGTTCACGGGAGACGGGAACGAGCTTGGCTTTTTCTTTCTGTGTCATGGTCAATCCTCCTTTTCAGCACTGGCGCGGTGATGGGGCAGAAGTTTCTGGAAGAACGCCTTGGCCTGCGGATTGTTGGTCGCGAGCATGACGAAGATCAGCACGATCGCGTAGATGAGCATACGGAAGTCGGCAAACTGACGCAGCGCCTCGGGCAGGATCGTCAGCGCCGCAGCGGCGACGAGCGAGCCCCAGATGTTGCCAAGGCCGCCGAGCACCACGAACACCAGCACGAGGATGGAGAGGTTGAAGTTGAACTTCGTCGCCTGAAGGGAAGAGTAGTTCAGGCCGTAGAGCGCGCCTGCCGCGCCCGCGAGGGCGGCGGAGGTGACGAACGCCATGAGCTTGTACTTCGTCAGGTTCAGGCCGATGGCCTGCGCGGCGATGCGGTTATCACGGATGGCCATGATCGCGCGGCCCGCACGCGAACGGGTCAGGTTCAGCACGACGATGAGCGTGATCATCACGAGGATGAAGCCCGCGGTGAACGTTGCGATCGTGGCGGTGCCGGTCGCACCCTGCGCGCCCTTGATGATAGCGGTGCCCGAGGCACTCAGACCGAGGTCGTCGACCGTCTTGTTGCCGGCGGGGTTGAAGATGAAGTGCAGGCCGTTTTCATCGTAGCCGATGATGAGGCAGTTGATGAGCTCTTTGATGATCTCGCCGAAGGCCAGCGTGACGATGGCGAGGTAGTCGCCCTGTAAGCGGAGCACCGGCGTGCCGATGAGAAGGCCGACGATGGCAGCGAAGATCGCGCCGACGACCATCGAGATGGCGAGACGCACGGGAGCGTTCGGGATCGCGCCCATCAGGCTCTGCGAGGCGACGATGCCGGAAAATGCGCCGACGCTCATAAAGCCCGCGTGGCCGAGGCTCAGCTCACCGAGGATACCGACCGTCAGGTTCAGCGACACGGCCATGGACATGTAGCAGCAGATGGGGACGAGCAGACCGATGGCGGAGCGCTTGAGCGAACCGTTGTTCTGCAGGATCGTCGTGATGATAAAGACGACGATCACGCCGAGATAGGTCGCAAAGTCGACCTTTGTGGTCTTCTTGAGAGAGTTGAATTTGTTCATTTTCTGTGTCATTCCGGCCACCTCACACTTTCTCCGTCACGGACTTGCCGAGAAGTCCGGCAGGCTTGACGAGCAGCACGACGATCAGCACGGCGAACACGATGGAGTTGGCAAGGTTCGTCGAGATGTACGCCTTGGCCATGGCCTCGATGATGCCGAGGAGCAGGCCGCCGAGGAATGCGCCGGGGATGGAGCCGATGCCGCCGAACACCGCCGCAGTGAAGGCCTTGATGCCGGGCATGGAGCCGGTCGTCGGCATGAGCGACGTATTGAACGAGCAGAGCAGCACGCCGGCGATGGCGGCGAGCGCCGAGCCGATGGCGAACGTTGCGGAAATGGTGGCGTTGACGTTGATGCCCATGAGCTGGGCCGCCGCCTTATCCTCCGAGCAGGCACGCATGGCCTTGCCCATCTTGCTCTTGTTGACGAACGTGGTGAGACCGATCATGATGACGACGCAGGCCGCGATCGTAAGAAGAGACACATAGGAGACGGTCAGCTTGCCGCCGAACAGCTGCATCGAACCCTCAACCACCGGGGGATAGACACGCGCGGCTGCCTTCCAGATGAGAAGCGCGGAGTTCTGGAGGAAATAGCTCACGCCGATGGCGGTGATCAGGACCGCGAGGCTGGGCGCCGAGCGCAGGGGCTTATAGGCAAGCCGCTCGATGACGACGCCAAGCACCGTGCAGACGATGACGGCCAGCAGCACCGCCACGATGTTGGGCAGTCCCAGATAGAACATCGCGCAGAACGATACGTAGCCGCCGATCATGATGATGTCGCCGTGGGCAAAGTTCAGCATCTTGGCAATGCCGTAAACCATCGTATAGCCGAGGGCGATGATGGCGTACACACTGCCGAGGCTGATGCCGCTGATGAGATAGGATAAAAATTCCATTAGGATGGCACCTCTCTTTTCTCTTTCGGAATTATGGTTCGTCTGTGGCAGAAACAAGGGCAGAGGCGGGAAAACACCTGCCTTCGTTTCCGCCATAGAAACAGGGCATAGGCCGCCGGGAGCTTTCGCTCCCGGCAGCCCGCCGCTGAGAAAGGCGAATGTCGGTCTTTCCTGTGCTGGGATTTAGCCCTTGACGTACTGGCCGTCCTTGACGACGTAAGCGGTCGGAGCCTTGGAGACCTGACCCTCGGCATTCCAGGTCATGTCGGTACCGGTGAGACCGGTGAACTTGAGGGAGGTCATGGCGCTGACGAGCGCGTCGCAGATCTCTTCGTTGCTCATATCGGCGGTGCAGCCGGCGGCCTCGAGAGCGGCCTTCACGATGTACACGCCGTCGTAAGCGTCAGCGGCGAACTGGTTGGGCTCGGTGCCATAAGCGGCAGTGTAAGCGTCAACAAATGCCTGGTTGGCTTCATCGGTGGCGGAGAACGGGGTCATGAGCATCAGACCCTCAGCAAGGGAAGCGTCGAAGCCGGGCATGGTCAGGATGCCATCCATGCCGTCCACGCCGAAGAAAGTGGGAGCATAGCCCATGGCCTTAGCCTGGGAGAAGATGATGGAAGCGGGCTGATAGTAGATGGGGAGGAAGACGAGGTCAGCACCGGCATTCTGCGCACCGGCCAGCTGGACGGAGAAGTCGGAAGCGGTATCGTTGGTGAAAGTGCCCTGATAGACGACCTCGAAAGCGCCCTTATCGGCGGCTTCCTTCACGAAGGTGTCGCGGATGCCCTGGGAGTAAGCGTCGTCGTTACGGTAGATGATGGCGACTTTGGCACCAGCGAAGTTTTCAGCCATGTAGTCGGCAGCGCCAACGCCCTGGTTGGGGTCGGTGAAGCAGACCTGGAAGACATTGTCCTTGTCCGCGGTGACGTCGGTGGAGGAAGCGGACGGGGTCAGCATAAAGGTGCGGTCATTGTAGCAGGCATCGGCAACCGCGATGGAAGCGCCGGTGGTGGTGGGGCCGACGAGGACCTGCATGCCGTTGTCCATCATGGTGTTGTAGGCGTTGACAGCCTTTTCGCCGTCGGCCTCATCGTCCTGCTTCTGGAACTCGAACTTGATCTTGCTGTCGCTGGCGTTGATTTCATTGACGGCCAGCTCGGCACCCTGAACGACGGCCATGCCGTAGATCGCGCTGTCGCCGGTCAGCGGGCCGGAGGAACCGAGTTTGAAGGTCTGGACCTCAGCGTTATCGGTGCCGTCGGTGTTGGCATCGGTGTTCGCATCGTCGCCCTTGGAGCCGCAGGCGGCCATCGAGAGCGTCATGGCCGCAGCCATGAGCATGCACATAAACTTCTTTTTCATCGTTTCAAATCTCCTTTGATTAAATAATGAACAGATTTATCATACAAAAAAGCGGGTCCGCCATTCCCGGCGGAACCGCTTTGCTGTATCGCGTTTTTTACTCGCTCAGCAATCGCGTTTCATCCCGGGAACGCCCATCAGGACGACCAGAAGTACCAGTACCAGCAGGGAAATGCCGATAATGCTAATCAGGCGGGAAATAATAATGGACGCCATAATAATGGCGCCCAGAGCGATGCAGTTGAAGCGGGAGGACTGAGAGGTGCAGGAGGAAGCGGCCTCTGCGCACATGGCAGAAGCGGCGGCGTTATTCTGATTTGCATAAGCAAAACGGAACATAGCATTAAATCCTTTCATGTATCCCTCATGTTTGATGGGCTTATTTTAGCCTCTAAAACGCCAGAAGTCAATATTGCATATTATCCAAAGAAAAAAGAGGGGAAATGGGGATAAGTATCCCATATTGACAATTTGGACAACTTTCGCGCCTCGGGCGCGGGAGGAAAGCAGCCCGCGAGGGCTGTTTCTTTTTGCGCCCGTAGGGCGCAGGGGGGGTGCAGCGCGGCAGCGCTGCTTCTGGCCCCACACCGTGTGGGGACGCGGCAAAGGGGGATATTCTCTTTCTCAGAAAGAGAATATCCCCCTTACACCCCCAAGAGAAAGGACGAGGGGAGGGCCCCTCGACCCCCGACATTGCGAGATTTAGGCTTGAATGGCTGCACGCGCTGCGCAGTGTGGGTGCGGTGTACATGGCTTCGCCATGAATCCCTGCGAGTCGTGATCTGACAGCAACCGCGCCTTACTGTTGTGAGGCGCGAGTGACGTTTTCTCGGCGGCAGACTGCGTGCGAAATAGCGGCATTGCTGCGCTCGCCGCATTGATGGGACTGGCGGTAAACGGAAATTACTGCGTACTCCGGTATTTCACGGTTTTCCCGTTCACGTCATAAAAAGCAATATTGCCGGCATTTGTAGGCAGAACAATTGCAAAGGGACTGCTGCTATCAACGTCGATTGTTTGAACTGAGTTCCCATCATCTATTTTTAATTGAGCCACTTGTTCTTGATTCATAGAAATAAACGCTCGTTCTTCATACCCCTCTACCGTGAACTCTGTAATTTCACTTGCAACTCCTGAAAGATTTCCACCACCTCGAAAGAAATATCCAAAGGAGAGTCCAGGGCGGTTAACATAGATGGAAAATGTATGGTTAGTCATATCTTGAGGATAAGAAATGTAGGCTGCCATTGTGTTGGATACGGTTCCATCAGTTATCCAATCATCTTGTATTTTTTGTGAACTGCGAATATCTGATTCTATTTTGGCTGCTGTTATGCCAATATCATTACGAGTATAAAGCAGGCCAACAAATAAAATACTTACAAGGATAAGCCCTAAGGCTGCTTTAGACGCGATTTTCATCTGATTACCCTCCTCCATTTATTGTGTCAGTTATTTAATTATATCATGTGGCCTTCCTATATTTCAACGAGTAACTTCATGCGAAGTGCTGGTTATGTGGATATGTCAGAGAATTTCATGCTTTTTCTATCTTAGTAAAATTATAGTGGAATTGCTCACAGATCTTATGATATTATTTGTTTGAGGAAAGAGCATGGGGACTCTGAATTCTAAGGAAGCGAGGATACAATATGAAAATCAAACGCAGCGTTCTAATTGGCAGTATTGTAGTCGCAATTAGTATATTAGTCGTTACAATTTACTTATCCCATATTCACAATCAGAAAGAGCAGATTGACATTTACTTGACACCGCTCATTAAAGAAGCAACTCTGCTCTCATCTTCTATCCGAGATGTTACAGATAAAAAGAGCATTGATGTTGAAATTGAACTGGATATGGAAAAGAAGCAGTTCGCTTCATTTAAAAATACGGCGTTAGAGACAAAGAGAATTGCAGAATCAGAAATTATGGGATTTGAGGACTTCGAGTCCATTTTAGTGCACTGCCAAGAGAGAATCCGCGTAATGGTTGAAGCAAATCAAAATGGTGAACCATTGACTCCTGACGAGGTTTCATTTTTGAATACGTTGAATGACAGCGTATGTGCTTTAGTTGATGCTTTGAAAAATGATAATGGAATACTGCGTGTTACCAGTGCAAGACAGTATTCCAATGTAATCACAGCTTTTGTGGACGCAATCAGAGAATCGGAAAATTAAAGAGCTTTATTGGTGGAAAATGTGAGGCTGAGCAAAAACTTTAAAAATTATATCCATGAACACCGTTCTGCTTTGCCTGTTCACTCGCCGCCCTGCGGCGTTCCTCGCTATACGGCGCAGTCAGCCGAAAGCTCAACCGCCCTTTCTCAATTTCAAAGGTCAGCCCGCCTTGCTCGTCATCGTCGGTCTGGCGGCAGCATTGCGGGTACTTTGCCGCAAATGCTGCCAGCCGCTTTTTGAGATCGGTGTTGTGGGTCTGCACCTCAATGATGCGGCTATACTCGTCAAAATAGATCACAGTTATCTTTTGCTTTTTGGTAAGCCCTGTTCTCATAAAACCTCCTGCATAAAAAAAGCAGCAACTACCATTTCGGAAGTTGTTACCGCTTTTGCCACACGATGTCATACCCCAGCGCGTTCGCCAACTCTACCGCCTCGCCGTAGCGGAGCGAACCGCGCTTGAGTTTACCGGAGAGGTTGGGGACGCTGCGGCTCCAGCCGTATTCATCGGAGAGGTAGTCCACCACCTCGGTCATGGTCATGCCGGTGCGGACAATGTAGGACTTGATCTCGTTGCGATAGGTTTCAGATTTTCTCATGTTCGAATGTTCCTCCTGTTTTTTCGATGCGCTCTATGGTAAAATGGGTTTGTCAAATCGTGACACCCGTTCGCCATAGGGCGCTGGTTTTTGATGCACGGCTTTCGGCTGGAAATACTGCCAATTATACGTTGGTCATGGGCAACACCCGTAGCTTTTGCCGTTTGATGTGTCTTTGTGTGAAATGGCGAAATGTCAAACCAGACAGCAAACATCGTTCGCTGCCGGATAGCGCTCTGTTCCGTGCAGATAACCGCACAGAGTAGAAAACTATTTCGCCGTTTTCACTTGCTTTGATTTTTACGTTTGATTTTGCCGCTCTTTCCGAACGTCGTTCCTGCCCGGAGGATCGCTTCCGGCGTTTCGTTCTCCTTGGTGCGCTGGATGCGGCACTTCGCCAGAGAACATATCCCGTTCGGACGGTCATGCAATTTTCAAGGTTCAGGTGCGATTGCAAGACCATTTTAGCGAAAAATATAGCCCTCTCCCGTATATCCAAGAGGTCGGAAAACGCGCCGAAAAACGCAGATTTCCACGCTTATGGACAAGGCCGGAGAAAGGGCAGAAATTTGAAGGGAGGACACCACTATGCAGCCAAAACTCACCATTCAGGAACGGCTCAAAGACCTGCGCGTAGAGCGCGGTCTGACGTTGGAACAGCTTTCTGCGGAAACAGGCATCTCAAAATCTGCGCTGGGAAAATACGAAGCCGACGATTTCAAAGACATCAGTCCGTTCAGCATGGTGGCGCTGGCAAAGTTCTACGGCGTGTCCACCGATTATCTGCTGGGGCTGACAGAACAAAAAATCACCCAAACACAGAACTGGACGCTCTGCATTTGGGTGATGATGCAATCGAAGTATTGAGAACGGGCAAATTCAACCACCGGCTGCTGTCGGAGTTGATCTGCCACAAGAATTTCCAGCGGTTTATGCTGGACGCCGAAATTTACGTTGACCGGATCGCAGATATGCGGGTTAACGACATGAACGCCGTTCTGAAAGCAGTCCGGCAGATGGCGTTGATGAAAAACGGCGGCAACGAAAATGATCTGCACCTGCGGACGCTGGAAGTCGCGCAGATCAGAGAGGATGAGTATTTCGGAAGCTTGATTGCAGATGATCTGAAAGGTATCCTCCGTGACATTCGAGAGCAGCATCGCCCCGACACTATGACTGCGGATGAAAGCTCCCTCGTAGCAACCGTACAGGGGCAGTTGCAGGATGCGATGAACTTTGAGGGCAGCTCTGAGGAAAAGCAAATCCGTTCGTTCCTCGCTACCTTTGGTATTGATTATGACAAGCTCACCAAAGAGCAGTTTGTCTCGCTGATTGAAATACTCAAGCTGTCCAAGTACTTGAAAAGCCCCATCAACCAGCGCGGGAAAACGACCATGACCCACGGCAAGGGAAAACGGAAACGAAAATAAGTAAAATCGGCACCTGCTTTTTCAGGCAGGTGCCGATTTCTGTTACCCTATAATGCGCTCGAATTTTTGGCGTAAGTGACGTAAGTTTGGCGTAAATCCGCTTTTCCGCATTCAAAAAATCAAGCAATTTCAAGGCTTTGCGGTGTCTCTTAGTACATGCCGCCCATGTCGCCCATGCCGGCGCCGGGAGCGGCCGGTGCGGGGGGCTCGGGCTTGTCGGCGACGAGCGCCTCGGTGGTCAGCACCATGGAACTGACGGACGCAGCGTTCTCCAGCGCGGAGCGCGTGACCTTTGCGGGGTCGACGATACCGGCGGAGATCATGTCGCAGTAGACTTCCTTGTAAGCGTCGAAACCGTAGCCGACCTTGCCGCTGGTCTTGATCTTCTCAAGAACGACGCTGCCGTCGATACCGGCGTTGGCCGCGATCTGACGGATGGGCTCCTGCAGGGCCTTGACGATGATCTGGACACCAGTCTTCTCATCGCCCTCGACCTCGCTGATGAGCTTTTCCACAGCGGGAACGGCATTGACATAGGCAGTGCCGCCGCCGGCGACGATGCCCTCTTCCACAGCCGCACGGGTCGCATTGAGCGCGTCCTCGATGCGCAGCTTCTTTTCCTTCATCTCGGTCTCGGTCGCAGCACCGACCTTGATGACGGCCACGCCGCCGGCGAGCTTGGCAAGGCGCTCCTGCAGCTTCTCCTTGTCGTATTCGCTGGTGGTCACGCCGATCTGGGCGCGGATCTGCGCCACGCGGTCAGCGATGGCCTGCTTGTCGCCGGCACCGTCGACGATGGTGGTGTTCTCCTTGGTGACCTTGATCTGGCGGGCACGGCCGAGCATATCGATCGTGGTGTTCTTGAGCTCGTAGCCAAGCTCTTCGGAGATGACCTGGCCGCCGGTCAGGATGGCGATATCCTGCAGCATTTCCTTGCGGCGATCGCCGAAGCCGGGCGCCTTGACGCACACAACGTTCAGCGTGCCGCGCAGGCGGTTGACGATCAGGGTGGAGAGAGCCTCACCCTCGACGTCCTCGGCGATGATGACGAGCTTCTTGCCGCTCTGAACGAGCTGCTCGAGGATCGGGAGAATGTCGGAGATGACGGAGATCTTCTTATCGGTGATCAGCAGGTAAGCGTCGTCGATGACGGCTTCCATCTTTTCGGTATCGGTGACCATGTACGGGGTGATGTAGCCGCGGTCGAACATCATGCCCTCGACGACCTCGCTGTAGGTCTCGGCGGTCTTGGACTCCTCGATGGTGATGACGCCGTCGGCGCTGACCTTCTCCATGGCCTCGGCGATCAGCTTGCCGATGAATTCGTCACCGCTGGAGACGGTACCGACGCGGGCAATGTCGTCCGTGCCGTTGACCTTCTGGGAGTTGGCCTTGATGGCGGAGACAGCAGTCTCAACGGCTTTGGCCATGCCCTTCTTCATCACGACGGGGTTTGCACCGGCGGCGAGGTTCTTCAAGCCCTCACGCACCATGGCCTGCGCCAGCAGCGTTGCGGTCGTGGTGCCGTCGCCCGCGACGTCGTTCGTCTTGGTGGAAACTTCGCGCACGAGCTGCGCGCCCATGTTCTCGAACGGATCGTCGAGCTCGATCTCCTTGGCGATGGTCACGCCGTCGTTGGTGATCAGCGGAGCGCCGAACTTCTTGTCGAGCACGACGTTGCGGCCCTTGGGGCCGAGGGTGACCTTGACGGTATCAGCAAGAACGTTAACACCGGCCTCAAGCGCCTTGCGCGCCTCTTCGCCGGACTTAATCAGCTTAGACATAAGAGTGTACCTCCATTAGAAATTTCGCGGAACGCGAAAATAATTTAAATCATTTTTGCCGCGACATGCGCGTGGCAAAAATACTTTGACCCAGCCGCCTTGGGCGGCGTCGCCAGTCCGCAGACTGGCGGTGGGGAATCCAAAGGGGGAGCCTGCTCCCTCTTTGCGAGTCTTACTCGACGATGGCCAGAATGTCGCTCTGACGGACGACGACGTACTCCTCGTCATCGAGCTTGACCTCGGTGCCGGCATACTTGCTGGTGATGACCTTGTCGCCGGGCTTGACGGTCATCACGACATCGTGACCGTCCACCATGCCGCCGGGGCCGACGGAAATGACTTCGGCAACGGAGGGCTTCTCCTTGGCGCTGGCGGTCAGGATGATGCCGCCCTTGGTGGTCTCTTCGACCTCGACCATCTTGAGGATGACGCGGTCAGCAAGCGGTGTGAGTTTCATGGCTTGGTGCCTCCTTGTATATTTTAAAAATTTTAACGGTTTCAGGCGGGTTAGCACTCAAACTTGATGAGTGCTAACCAACGGTGCTATCATAGCGCACTGTCAAGGCATTTGCAAGGGGTATTTGGGGATTTTTTCAAAAATTCACAGCTTATTCAAAATCTCCTCCGCCCGCTTGCGTCCGCTTTTCCACCGGAGAGGCGAAAGAGGTCGAATGCCGCAGCATTCGACCTCTTTTGTCATTTATTTCGTTATTGAGCTGCCGCGTTACCGCGCCGTCGCATCCGGATCGCAGCCCTTGGGCGCGAAAAAGTTGACCTTCTTGTCCGCGAGTTTGAGCGTCACGCACTGGGAGTGCATGCTCTCGCCGTCAAGGCAGGTCGTGAGGTCGCCCTCGAGCGCCTCGATGCGCACGACCTTCGCTGTCGAGACGCGGATGATGTCCTGCGGCAGCTTTTTGTAGTCGCCCGCGCTGTAGCCGCCGAAAAGCGTCGCAAAGCGTGCCTTGCTGACGTTCTTGACGAGCACCGTATGTAAGACGCCGTCGGTCATGCGCGCCTCGGGCACGGGGGTAGAGCCGCCGCCGTAGTAGCGGCCGTTGCACATCGAAACGAGCGCGAACGTGTCCTCGATCACCTCGTCGTCGAGCGTGACGCGCCATCTGCGGCCGATTTTGCGGAAAAGGAAGTTCACCGCGACGCTGGCTAAATAGCTCCCGCGGCCCGAGAGCATCGGCGACGCGCCGAACTCGTGTACGCTCTCGGCGATGCGCGCGTCGATGCCTGTGCAGGCGATCGTCAGGCAGTATTTGCCGTTGCAGTCGATGAGGTCGAGCGGTGTCACGTCACCGTTCCACAGGTTTTCCGCGTCAAGAAACAGCGGCTCGGCGTCCTTACCGAAGTTTTTAAGGAAATCGTTGCCCGTGCCGATGGGGATGCAGGTCATCGCGGCGTTGGGAAAGCCCGCGATGCCGTTGGCGATCTCGTTGACCGTGCCGTCGCCGCCGCAGGCGTAAAAGCGGACATAGTCGCCCGTCTCCGCAATGGCGCGCGTCAAAGCCGTCGCATGCCCGCGCGATTTGGTGAGCATGCACTCAACGTCCAAATTGTGTTTCTTTTTCAGCGCCTCGGCCATCGTGTAGACGCGCTGACGGCTGTCCTTCTTCCCCGCTGCGGGGTTGATGATAAAAATGTGCTTCAAGAAGCTCACTCCTATGCAGTTTGCTATTTTCAATATACCGCAGGTCATTTGAAAATGGAATGGGCAGAGTGTTAAGAGATTGTAAAGAAGTTGACTGTTTGCCGCACAGGTGCAGCGGGGGTATCCCTGCGCCGCGCAGGGGTGCGAATCAAAGGGGCCATTCTCTTTCGCAAAAGAGAATGGCCCCTTTGGAACCCCAAGAG
>ERZ772872.2697-NODE-2697-length-13984-cov-46.252567_pt1 | contig 13984 bp, 10 predicted proteins | sample MGYA00512132_ERZ772872 | MGnify/ENA primary metagenome ERZ772872 (study PRJEB29015, sample SAMEA2737724) | human gut metagenome | biome: human gut; feature: human-associated habitat; material: faeces | place: China | collected 2012 ...
CCACATGAGAAGCCTCGGCGGTCTGTGCCACCAGTTTGAAGTCTGCGTCCGGGTGGACGTTCAGGTAGTCGTAGAAGGAAACATCTGCGTTCAGGGTGGCATCAATGCGGCCTGCGGTCAGCAGCTGGATGGTCTCCTCCAGTGTGTCGATGCCCTGCACGGTAGCGCCGTAGCTTTCGGCCAGCTCCATGTAGGTGGAAGCCAGACTGTTGGCGGTGGTCTTGCCCTTCAAATCCTCAAAGCTGTGGATGTCTTCGTTATCCTTGCGCACCGCCAGCGCAGTGTGGATGTAACCGTAGGGGGTGGTGAAAGCGTAGGTCTTGGCGCGCTCCTCGGTCACTTCCACGCCGTTGCACACCATGTCGTAGCGGCCTGCGTCCAGACCGGCAAACAGGCTGTCCCAGTCACTCTCCACATACTCCGGCTCCACGCCCAGCTTTTCGGCAATGGCGCGGGATACCTCCACGTCGTAGCCCACCAGCGTGTCAGAGGAATCGTGGTAACTCCACGGCTGCCATGCGCCCTCCAGTGCCACCACCAGCTTGCCGCTCTTCTGGATGCTGTCCAGCTTATTCAGCGTTGCGGAACTGGCAGTGCTGGCAGTACTGGCAGTACTGGCGGCGGTGTCCTTGGAAGAGCAGCCGGTCAGGCTCAGCACCCCGGCTGCGGCCATAACGCCCATCAGAGAGATAAAGGTTCTGCGTTTCATAAGTAAAAATTCCTTTCTGTCGTGAAAAATGCAAAAAGAGAAGTGGTTTTATTCCGTGTGGGCAATCCTGCGCAGGAAGGCCCGGGTGCGCTCCTCCTTGGGGGATGCAAAGAACTGCTGAGAGGGAGCCTGCTCCACCACCACGCCGTTTTCCATAAACACGGTCTTGGAGGAAACATTGCGGGCAAAGCCCATCTCGTGGGTGACCACCAGCATGGTCATGCCCTCCTCGGCCAGCTGCCGCATCACGCTGAGAACCTCGCCGGTCAGCTCCGGGTCAAGGGCGCTGGTGGGCTCGTCAAAGTAAATGATCTCCGGGTCGGCGGCAAGGGCGCGGGCAATCGCCACCCGCTGCTGCTGTCCGCCGGAAAGCTGGCGGGGGTAGTAGTCGGCACGGTCGGCAAGGCCTACCTTGGCAAGCATCTTCATGCCGATCTCATCCGCCTGCTCCTTGGGCAGTTTACGCGCCACGATGAGCCCTTCGGTCACATTCTGCAGGGCGGTCTTGTTGCGGAACAGGTTGTAGTTCTGGAACACAAAGGCGGTCTTTTTGCGCAGCCGGGCAATGTCGGCGCGGCTGGCATGGGCAAGGTCGAAGCTTTCGCCGTCAAACACCAGCTGCCCGGCATCGGCAGTCTCCAGAAAATTCAGGCACCGCAGCAGGGTGGTCTTGCCGGAGCCGGACGGCCCAAGAATGGCCACTACATCGCCCTTTTCCACGGTCAGGTCTACCCCGCGCAGCACGGGCAGCTCACTGGTGACCTTCCGCGCACCGGGGCGGTGGAAAAGGCCGGGTTTTGCATAGGTGCGGAAGGCTTTTTGCACATTGCAGATCTCTAACATAGCCATAGGTGCGCACCTCCCTTTTTACTGGAAGCCGCGGGCGTTGAGCTGACGTTCCAGCAGCGCCTGCAGCTTGGTGATGACGGTACAGAACAGCAGATACACCACAGCCACCTCACAGTAGATGGGCAGGAAGATGTAGGTGCGGGCGGCTACCCGCTGCCCGGCCATGAACAGCTCTGCCACCGTGATGTTGGACGCCAGAGAGGTGTCCTTGATCATACCGATAAGGGAGTTGGACAGCGCAGGCACGGCGGTGCGCAGCGCCTGCGGCAGCACGATGCGGCGCATGATCTGCCACCAGCTCATGCCCACGCAGTACCCGGCCTCCAGCTGCCCCTGCGGCACGCTTTCCAGCGCACCGCGCATGGTCTCGGCGCAGTAGGCACCCTCGTTGAAGGCAAAGGCAATGACTGCCGCCGGAAAGGCGTTCAGCATGATGCCCACGCTGGGCAGACCGTAAAAGATGATGAACAGCTGCACCAGCAGCGGCGTGCCCCGGATGACCCAGATATAGAACCGGGCAATCTGCCGCAGCACCGGCACGTTGGCGTACTGCACCAGCGCCACCGCCACTGCGATGATCATGGCAAAAAAGAAGGAGAGAAGGGTCAGCGGAATGGTCATGGTCAGGCCTGCCGTCAGGATGCGGGGCAGCGCCTCCACCAGCACGCTGACCGTGCGGTTGGATAAAAGTGCTTCAAACATCGTTTTTTCCTCAAAGCTAAAAATGCACAAGCCGGCAAAGCTTTTGCCGACTAAAGCAGTATATACCTTAAAGTAGGGTCAAAGTCAAGAGACTCGGTCACAAATCCCTACAAAACCTACCAGAATACTATAATAGCATGAAATGCCCCGCAGCGCAAACGGTTTGCACAAAACGTGTGATGTGACCGAAAAATGGCATAAACTTGTTAAATATTTGTGCAATGCGGCAGATGCTTGACGCTGTGGGCGCTTTCGTGTACAATGGTCATAGTAGTGCGCAGGCGCGGGGCAACGGCTCGGCGCGGCGTAAATCCACCGGCAGGGGGCTTGCCCCTTGCCCGGTGCAGACACGGAGGATACGAACGTGAAAAAGTTTAGTATTGGTGTTCTGGGTGCAGGCACCTGGGGCATGGCTCTGGCACGGATGCTGACCGTCAGCGGCAACGATGTGCAGGTGTGGTCGGCTATTGAAGCCGAGGTGGACAACCTTTCCACCACCCGGGTGCACCCCAATCTGCCGGGAATGGTCATCCCGCAGGAGCTGCGTTTTACCAAAAGCATAGAGGAAGTGTGCACCGGCAAGGATGTGCTGCTGTTTGCAGTGCCGTCGGTGTTCGTGCGTGCCACGGCGGCCAAGGCGCGGCCCTATATCCGCTCCGGCCAGATCATCGTGGATGTGGCAAAGGGCATTGAGCCCGATACCTTATATACCATGACCGAGATCCTTGCCGATGAGCTGAGCCACGAGAACGGCCCCCGGGCGGTGCGTCTGGTGGCGCTCAGCGGCCCCACCCACGCCGAGGAGGTGGCGCTGGATCTGCCCACCACCATCGTTTCCGCCAGCCCGGATCTGGAAGCTGCCGAGGTGGTGCAGGAGGTGTTCAGCAACACCTGTATGCGCGTGTACACCAACACTGATATCAAGGGCGTGGAACTGAGCGGTGCTATGAAGAACGTTATCGCGCTGGGCGTTGGCATCTCCACCGGCCTTGGCTACGGCGATAACGCCCGCGCCGCTCTGATCACCCGCGGCATTGCCGAGATCGCCCGGCTGGGCGTGGCCATGGGCTGCAATGTCCAGACCTTTGCGGGTCTGGCCGGCATCGGCGACCTGATCGTCACCGCCACCAGTATGCACAGCCGCAACAACCGCGCCGGTATCCTGATCGGCAAGGGCGAAAGCCCGGAGCAGGCCGTGAAAGAGGTCGGCATGGTGGTGGAGGGCATCAACGCCCTGCCCGCCGCCATGGAGCTGGCTGAGAAGTACCATGTGGAAATGCCCATTGCCCAGACGGTGAACGCCATCGTCAAGGAGGGCATGAGCGCCAGCGACGCGCTGCGCAATCTGATGTCCCGCGACCGCAAGAGCGAGATGCCGCAGGGCTATGAGAGCGTGTGAACCTGAAATAATCGAAAAGAGGCTTCCGGAATGTCTACGGGCATTCCGGAAGCCTCTTTTATTTGGCGGGAGGTACAGCAAAATTATTAAAACTTTTTACAGAAAACAGACACAAAAGGGTAGAAGGTCGGCAAACTTTCTGCTATACTGGAAACGATAGAATTTTTGGTCAGTGCAGCCGGAACAGGGCGGCGGGCGCTGGCACTGCAAGAAGGAGGAATGAGAGATGCCCTCTACCTACGCACACCGCCGCTTTGGCGCAAATGTGCTGGACCATCTGCCCGCGCCGCTGCGGGAAAAGCTGGAGGCGCACCGGGAGCTGTACGATATCGGTCTGCACGGGCCGGACCTGCTGTTCTATTACCATGCGGAAAAGTCCACCACGGTCGCTGCGCTGGGCAACGCCATGCACGACGAGCCGGGCAGAACGTTCTTTGACCGGGCACGGCGGGTGGTGCACGAGGAAGCCGACCGCGAGGCTGCGCTGGCCTACGCGCTGGGCTTTGTGTGCCATTTTGCGCTGGACAGCACCTGCCACCCCTTTGTGGAGCAGTTTACCCGGGAAAGCGGTGTGACCCACTGCGAGATCGAGACCGAGTTCGACAATATGCTGCTGCGCCGGGACGGCTATGACCCGCTGACCTTCTTTACCGCCAGCCATATCCACCCCAGCGCGGCAAACGCCCGGGTCATTGCGCCGTTTTACAAGGATATTTCGGAGCAGACAGCGCTGGAATCCCTGAAGGGGATGATCACGGTGCATAAGGTGCTGCAGGCTTCGAACCCGGTCAAGCGCTGGGTGGTGCTGACCGGCATGAAGGTGCTGGGCAAGTACGATGGGATGCACGGCCTTGTGGCAAACCCGCAGCCGAACCCGCAGTGCACCGAGAGCAACCGCAAGCTGGATGCGCTGTACGCCAAGGCTCTGCCGCTGGCAAAGCGGCTGATCTTAGAGTATGTGGCAAAGCTGGACACGGACGAGCCGCTGGACGCTGCCTACGACCATACCTTTGGGGAATTTTAAAAACTGCACCGCCCGGCGGTGCAAGGGGAAAAGGGAAATACGATGAAAACTGAAAAATTCAAGGTGACACCGCTGGAGCGGGCATGGATCTTATACGATGTGGGCAACTCGGCCTTTGTGCTGATGATCGCCACGCTGGTGCCCATCTTCTTCAATGCACTGGCCGAGGCCGGTGGCGTGAGCAAGGTGGACTATCTGGCCTACTGGGGTTACGCAAGCTCCATCGTCACGGTGGTCACCGCCATTCTGGGTCCCATTCTGGGCACGCTGGCGGACACCAAGGGCTTTAAAAAACCCATCTTCATGCTCTGCCTTTTCGTGGGCGTCATCGGCTGCTGCGCCATGGGCTTGGCGGGCACATGGCTGGCCTTTCTGGTCATTTTTATCATTGCCAAGATCGGCTACTCCGGCAGTCTGGTGTTCTACGACTCCATGCTGGGCGATGTGACCACCCCGGAACGGATGGACATGGTGTCCTCCCGCGGGTACGCGTGGGGCTATATCGGCAGCTGCGTGCCCTTTGTGGTCTGTCTGGCGCTGGTGCTGGGCAGCAGTGCGGTGGGGCTTAGTCAGATGACCGCGCTGTCCATCGCGCTGGTCATTACCGCCGTATGGTGGCTGGTGGTCACCCTGCCGCTGCTGAAAAAATACCGCCAGATCAACTATGTGGAGGTGGAGCAGCACGCCATCCGCCAGAGCTTTGTGCGCATTGGGCAGACCTTGAAGCATCTGCCGCAGGACAAGCAGGTGTTCTGGTTCCTGCTGGCGTTCTTCTGCTACATTGACGGCGTGTATACCATCATTGATATGGCCACCGCCTACGGCACGGCACTGGGGCTGGACACCACCGGTCTGCTGCTGGCGCTGCTGGTCACCCAGATCGTGGCCTTCCCTTCGGCGCTGATCTTTGGCCGCCTGAGCCAGAAATATGAATCCAAGACCCTGATCCCGGTGTGCATCGCGGCCTATACCGGTATTGCCGTCTTTGCCTTCTTCCTGAAGAGCCAGTGGCAGTTCTGGGTGCTGGCCGTGGTGGTGGGTATGTTCCAGGGCGGTGTGCAGGCACTGAGCCGCAGCCACTTTGCCAAAATCATCCCGCAGGAAAAATCTGGCGAATACTTTGGCCTGTTCGACATCTGCGGCAAGGGTGCATCCTTCCTTGGCACCATGATTGTCAGTGTGGGCAGCCAGCTGACCGGCAGCGCCAACGTGGGTGTGGGCTCCATTGCCATCCTGTTTGTCATCGGCTTTGTGCTGTTCGGCATTTCCACCCGGACGGAAGAGACAAAGCAGGCCTGACCATTTTATGAGAAAACGAAGCCCGGAGCGTCCGCAGACGTTCCGGGCTTCGTTTTTTGTTCAGAGGGGTCGCTGTACAAAATGCTGTCGGGCGGTGGCAGTACGGGCAAAATTATCATGCAAAAAATACATCCTTGAAAAAAGTGGGATTAACCTATTGACAAACTAGGTAGAACGGGATATAATGCAAACATCCAATCCACCAGTCTTGTAGGGAAATGAAACAGAGGTTCTCCGGCGGGTGGTACATAGAGGGATGGAAAAGTTTTACCGGAAGGAGGGCACAAAGATGAAGCTGATCTGGAAAGAACTGCTGCACGCGAATTATCGCTGTGGGCGAATGCATACCAACCGGGCACCGGCATCGGATGTGTACTGTATGTTGCCCTCGGCTGCGCGAATGTGCACCCGAATGTGACAGCAGCAGCTCCGGTAGACCACACTGCCCGGTGCGCCTTTGAAAACGCATCGGGATTTTTTGTACACAACAATAATACTTTTAGTATATTAATAGAGGAAAATAACAATGTCTGAATATAAATTTGAGACCCTGCAGCTTCATGTCGGTCAGGAGCAGGCCGACCCCGCCACCGATGCCCGTGCGGTGCCCATCTACCAGACCACGTCCTATGTGTTCCGCAACAGCCAGCACGCCGCCGACCGTTTCGGTCTGGCCGATGCAGGCAACATCTACGGCCGTCTGACCAACTCCACGCAGGATGTGTTCGAAAAGCGCATCGCAGCGCTGGAGGGCGGCGTGGCAGCACTGGCTACCGCTTCCGGTGCAGCCGCCATCACCTACACCATTCAGGCACTGGCACAGGCCGGTGACCACATCGTGGCACAAAACACCATCTACGGCGGCAGCTACAACCTGCTGGCGCACACTCTGACCCAGTTTGGCGTCAACACCACCTTCGTGGATGCCCACGACCTTGCACAGGTGGAAGCTGCTATCCAGCCCAACACCAAGGCTGTGTATCTGGAGACGCTGGGCAACCCCAATAGTGATATCCCGGATATCGATGCCATTGCCGCCATCGCCCACAAGCACGGCCTGCCGCTGGTCATTGATAACACCTTCGGCACCCCGTACCTCATCCGTCCCATCGAGCACGGCGCAGACATCGTGGTGCACTCTGCTACCAAGTTCATCGGCGGCCACGGCACCACGCTGGGCGGCATCATCGTGGACAGCGGCAACTTCGACTGGAAGGCCAGCGGCCATTACCCCAACATTGCCGCCCCGAACCCCAGCTACCATGGCGTCTCCTTTGCGGATGCCGCAGGCCCTGCCGCTTTTGTCACCTACATCCGCGCTATCCTGCTGCGTGATACCGGCGCTACCATCTCCCCCTTCAACGCCTTCCTGCTGCTGCAGGGCACCGAGACCCTGAGCCTGCGCATTGAGCGTCATGTGGAGAACACCAAAAAGGTGGTGGAGTTCCTTGCCAACCACCCGCAGGTGGAAAAGGTGAACCATCCCTCGCTGCCGGATCACCCGGATCACGCTTTGTACCAGAAGTATTTCCCCAACGGCGGCGCATCTATCTTTACCTTTAACATCAAGGGCGGCCGCGAGGAGGCCTTTACCTTCATTGATAACCTGAAGATCTTCTCTCTGCTGGCCAACGTGGCGGACGTGAAGAGCCTTGTCATCCACCCGGCCTCCACCACCCACAGCCAGCTGACCGATGCCGAACTGGCCGAGCAGCAGATCTACCAGAACACCATCCGCCTGTCCATCGGCACCGAGCACATTGATGATATCCTTGCCGATCTGGAAGCCGGCTTCGCAGCCGTCCGCGGCAAGTAAGCAGCGATTCTCTTTCCCGCAAAGGGAATGTGATCTCCCTTTTATTCCTGTCCAAGCCTCCATAAGTGTGCGACAAGACCCCCGGCTGCCCGCTGGGGGTCTTGTCATCATTAAAAAAGTGGTTCAGAAACGCCTGTGGGCGTTTCTGAACCACAAATTATACTGCCGTTTTTCCGATTAGCGGCCGATCAGCAGGTCGCGGCGGCAGCGCAGACCCACAGAGAGGGTAGCATTGCTGCCCAGATGCCGCAGGGTGACGCGGGTGCCGGACTTCTGTCCCTCGCACAGCAGCGAGAGGTTCAGGGTGGTGGTGTTCTTCTCGGTCACCAGCACCAGCGTTTTCACACCGTTGGCCTGCAGGGTCTGCATATCCTCGATGGTGGTGCGGAAGGTAGCCACCTCGGCGGGCACATCCAGCGTCAGCACGCCGTCCTTCTGGCGGGCGGTGTACAGCAGCTGCTTGCCCAGCAGACCTTTGACGGTGTAGCGCGCCTCGGTCTTTGCGGTGCCGGCCAGCTCATCGCCGGAGATCAGCATAATGTCGCCCTGAATGGGGTTGCCCTCCGGGGCACCGTAGCCGCCGTAGCTGGGGTCTTTTTCGCCCACGGCAACGTCACCGCTGTGCAGTGCGATGTCGCCCTGCACCATCTGCTCCTGCGGGGGCAGATAGCCCTCCACACAGGTAGAATCCACCTCGGCGGCAAAGGCACCCACGCTCAGCATGGCAGCGGCGCACACCGCCACAGCGGCACAGCTCAGGGTACGGACAAACTTTTTGTTCAGCATCTTCATAGGAAATACCTCCTGAAAACGGCAGCCGCAGGGACTGCCTTGTTTTTTTTGCATCATAATTTTTTTAAACCATGGTTCAGCTGCGGCGCATTCACAATGGAAAACCGCCGTATCTGCTTTGTAAACGGATACGGCGGCCGGATTATTGCAAAAGATTCAAAAATTTTTATTTTCAGGGATTTTCTCGTTTATTTTCGGCATCATCGCGGTTGAGGATATCCATGAACTCCTCGCCGGTGATGGTCTCTTTCTGGTACAGGTACTGTGCCAGCTCGTCCAGCTTTGCGCGGTTCTCGGTCAGGATGCGGATGGCCTTTTCATGCTGGGTCTTGACCAGCTCTACCACCTTCCGGTCGATCTCGCACTGGGTCTGGGCACTGCAGGCCAGCGAGGTATCGCCGCCCAGATACTGGTTATTCACGGTTTCCAACGCCACCATGTCAAATTCATCGCTCATGCCGTAGCGGGTCAACATGGCGCGGGCAAGCTTGGTGGCCTGCTCGATATCATTGGATGCGCCGGTGGTTATGGAGTTAAAGGCCACCTCCTCGGCGGCGCGGCCGCCGGTCAGGGTGGCAATCTTATTTTCCAGCTCGGCCTTGTTCATCAGGTAGTGGTTGCCCTCGTCCACCTGCATGGTGTAGCCCAGTGCGCCGGAGGTGCGGGGAATGATGGTGATCTTCTGCACCGGGGCAGAGTTAGACTGCTTGGCTGCCACAAGGGCATGGCCGATCTCGTGGTAGGCTACGATGCACTTTTCGTGGTCGGTCAGGATGGAGTTCTTCTTCTGGTAGCCGGCAATGACCACCTCGATGCTCTCCTCAAGGTCGGCCTGCGTCACGCTCTTGCGACCCGCCCGCACGGCACGCAGGGCGGCTTCGTTCACAATGTTGGCCAGCTCTGCGCCGGAGGCACCGGAGGCCATGCGTGCCACGGTGTTGAAGTCCACACCCGGGGCGATCTTCACCTTTTTGGCGTGTACCTTCAAGATCTCTTCGCGGCCCTTCAAATCGGGCAGCTCTACGGGCACACGGCGGTCAAACCGGCCGGGACGGGTCAAGGCAGGGTCGAGGGAATCCGGGCGATTGGTGGCTGCCAGAATAATGACGCCGGTGTTGCCCTCAAAGCCGTCCATCTCGGTAAGCAGCTGGTTCAGGGTCTGCTCGCGCTCATCGTTGCCGCCAAACTGGCCGCTGTTGCGCTTCTGGCCAATGGCGTCGATTTCATCAATGAATACGATGCAGGGTGCTTTTTCTTTGGCCTGCTTGAACAGGTCACGCACCTTGGAGGCACCCATGCCCACGAACATCTCCACGAACTCCGAGCCGGAGATGGAGAAGAAGGGCACGTTGGATTCGCCTGCCACGGCCTTGGCCAGCATGGTCTTGCCGGTGCCCGGAGGGCCTACCAGCAGAATGCCCTTGGGCATGGAGGCGCCGATCTCCTCGTACTGCTTGGGGTCGTGCAGATAATTGACGATCTCCTGCAGGTTCTCCTTGGCTTCGTCCTCACCGGCCACATCCGCAAAGCGGATGCCGTGGGTGGACTGCACATACACCTTTGCGTTGGATTTGCCCGCGCCGCCAAACATCATGGAGCCCGGGCCGCCGCCTGCTTTTTCCATCAGCTTTTTGTTCATCTGGTTGCCGATGAAGCTGAACAGCAGGATGGGCAGCACGAACCATAGCAGAAAGCTGAGCACCGGCGAACCCTGCTCCACGATCTCGCTGGAGAACTGTGCACCTGCGTCGTACAGGCGCTCGGTCAGACTGGGGTCGTTCATCAGGCCGGTCTTGTAGATCTGCTTGTTGTCCTTATCCGTAAAAATGATCTGGTTGGACTGGATATCCACCTTGCCGATGTTTTCCTGCTCGGTCATGCTCATAAAGGTGCCGTAGTCTACCTCCTGCACCTGACGCTCGGCCAGCCACGGCATGACCACAAGGTTGATGACCAGCAGCACCAGCAACACGATGGCATAGTAGATAGCCAGCGGCTTTTTGGATGGCTTGACTTCTTTCATGGGATGTTCCTCCTTCTATATAAAGTGGGCTTCCACCCGTTTGCTGCGTCCAGTATACCACACCTTACCGCCTAGCAACAGCGCAGCGAGGGCAACTTTGCAAAAACTTAGCAGTTTCTTAACAAAGAGGGCTAAAGCCGCTCAGTTACCATATTATAGGTGCGCAAAGGGCTTGCCGGATGAGGGGGCAGGGGAGCAACGACCTCAATTTTGCATGATTTACCCCATGGTATTGTGAAATGCTTTCATCTTTATCCTGAACGAAACTTCTTGACACTTTCTGGCAGTCGTGCTAAAATTATCTCACTTTCAACAAAGTGCAAATGCGTTGACAGGGATAAAACGATCTTTCTTCTGCGTGCAGAGAGCCGCCGGGTGGTGCAAGGCGGGTGCAGAGAACTTCGGATACTGGCCCCCGAGCGGCAGAACTGAACGGACAAGTAGGTTCTGACGGATGCCCACCGTTACAAGGGCAGCGATTCGCTGTTTTGGCCGATCGTGCAAAGTGGCTGTACCTGACCGTGCAGCAAGGAGAGTGGTACCACGGGTGCCCTGTAAAAGCAATTTACAGGCTCTCGTCTCTCAAGGTTTTCGCCTTGAAAGACGGGAGCCTTTTTGTATGCGGATACCCCTTCAGGCATCGCTACGCGATGCCAGCTCCCCCAAGGGGGCGCCTTTGGGCAATGCCGCAAACTTTACCGCATTCCGGAAAGCCGTCCCCTTGGGGAAGGTGGATGCGAGTGAAACGAGCAGACGGAAGGGGTGCATTTTTATGCACCACAACATCAGGAGGACAACAGGATGATGGACGCTACCAAGTACGCACCGGGGTACTATCCGGTACCCGCCGGTTATGACAGCTGGGTAAAAAAAGACCATATTGAAAAGGCTCCCGCATGGTGCAGCGTGGATCTGCGGGACGGCAATCAGGCGCTGATCGTGCCCATGAGCCTTGCAGAAAAGCTGGAGTTCTTCCAGATGCTGGTGAAGATCGGCTTCAAGGAAATCGAGGTGGGCTTCCCCGCCGCCAGTGAGACCGAGTACGAGTTCCTGCGCACCCTGATCGAAAAGAATATGATTCCCGCCGATGTCACCGTGCAGGTGCTGACCCAGTGCCGCGACCACATCATCCGCCGCACCTTCGAGGCCGTCAAGGGCGCACCCCGGGCGGTGATCCATTTCTACAACTCCACCTCCGTGGCACAGCGGGAGCAGGTGTTCCACAAGTCCAAAGAGGAGATCAAGCAGATCGCCGTGGACGGTGCAAAGCTGGTCAAGCAGCTCAGCGAGGAGTACGAGGGCAACTTCCTGTTTGAGTACAGCCCCGAAAGCTTTACCGGCACCGAGGTGGATTACGCCGTAGAGGTGTGCAACGCCGTGCTGGATATCATGCAGCCCACCCCGGAGCGCCCCATGATTATCAACCTGCCGGTGACCGTGGAGATGAGCATGCCCCATGTGTACGCCAACCAGATCGAGTACTGCGACAAGCACCTGAAGTACCGCGACAGCGTGATCATCTCCACCCATCCCCACAACGACCGCGGCACTGGCGTAGCCTGCGCAGAGTTGGCAGTGCTGGCGGGCGCACAGCGCGTGGAGTGCTGCCTGTTTGGCAACGGCGAGCGCACCGGCAATGTGGACGCCGTAACGCTGGCCATGAATATGTACAGCCACGGCGTAGACCCCAAGCTGGACTTCTCGGATATGCCCGCCATCTGCGCCACCTACGAGCGGGTGACCCGGATGCACATCTACGAGCGCACCCCCTACGCCGGGCAGCTGGTGTTTGCCGCCTTCTCCGGTAGCCATCAGGACGCCATTGCCAAGGGCATGGCGTACCGCAAGCAGACCGGCGAACACCGCTGGACCTGTCCCTACATCCCGGTGGACCCCCACGACATCGGCCGCACCTACGATGCCGACGTTATCCGCATCAACAGCCAAAGCGGCAAGGGCGGCATCGGTTTTGTACTGGAACAGAACTACGGCTACAATCTGTCCCCCAAGATGCGGGAGGCGCTGGGCTACAAGGTCAAGAGCGTGTCCGACCACAGCCACAAGGAGCTGAGCGCTGCCGAGGTGCTGCACATCTTCGAGGATACCTACCTCAACCGTGCAAAGCCGCTGAATGTGGTGGAAGCCCACTTTGCGCAGGTAAACGGCATTACCGCCACAGTCACGCTGGAGCTGAACGGCCAGCGCAAGGTGGTCACCTCGGTGGGCAACGGCCGTCTGGATGCCGTAGCCAACGCCATCCAGAGCGCCACCGGCATGGACTTCCATCTGGAAAACTACTCTGAGCACAGTCTGGACGAGGGCTCCACCTCCCGCGCAGCCTCCTATGTGGGGCTTGTCTGGGGAGACAACACGGTCACATGGGGTGCCGGTACCGACACCGACATTATCGTGGCCGGTATCCGCGCCCTTGTCAGCGCAATCAACAATCGATAAAAAGGAGAAAACTACCATGGGAATGACCCTGACGCAGAAGATCCTTGCCGCACACGCCGGACTGCCGGAGGTCAAGGCAGGCCAGCTGATCAACGCAAAGTTGGACATTGTGCTGGGCAACGATATCACCACCCCGGTGGCCATCAACGAGTTTGAACGCGCCGGTTTTAACCGCGTGTTTGATAAAGAGCATATCGCTATCGTGCTGGATCACTTTGTACCCAATAAGGATATCAAGAGCGCTACCCAGTCCAAGCAGTGCCGAGAGTTCGCCAATAAGTACGATATCCTCAACTTCTACGATGTCGGTCAGATGGGCATTGAGCACGCGCTGCTGCCGGAAAAAGGCATCGTCACTGCCGGTGACTGCGTGATCGGCGCGGACAGCCACACCTGCACCTATGGTGCGCTGGGTGCCTTCTCCACCGGTGTAGGCTCTACCGATATGGCCGCTGGCATGGCTACCGGCATGGCATGGTTCAAGGTGCCCTCTGCCATCAAGTTCGTGCTTACCGGCAAGTTTAACCCCCGGGTGTCCGGCAAGGACCTGATTTTGCATATCATCGGCATGATCGGTGTGGACGGCGCACTGTATAAGTCTATGGAGTTCACCGGCCCGGGCGTGGCAGGCCTTACCATGGACGACCGCCTGTGCATCTGCAATATGGCGATTGAGGCCGGTGCCAAGAACGGCATCTTCCCGGTGGACGAGGTGACCAAGGCTTATCTTGCAGGCCGCAGCCAGCGCCCGCCGGTGTTCTACGAAGCTGACCCCGATGCCGTGTATGAAAAGACCATCGAGATCGACCTCAGCGCACTGGAGCCCACCGTCAGCTACCCCCACCTGCCCGAGAATACCCATGTTGCCAGCGAGGGCAAGGACATCAAGATCGATCAGGTGGTCATCGGCAGCTGCA
>ERZ772872.2705-NODE-2705-length-13953-cov-3.113829_pt1 | contig 13953 bp, 7 predicted proteins | sample MGYA00512132_ERZ772872 | MGnify/ENA primary metagenome ERZ772872 (study PRJEB29015, sample SAMEA2737724) | human gut metagenome | biome: human gut; feature: human-associated habitat; material: faeces | place: China | collected 2012 ...
CCGTTGCACATCTGGCTGCCCGATGCCATGGAAGGTCCTACGCCGGTCAGTGCACTGATTCATGCCGCCACGATGGTGGTTGCAGGTGTCTATCTGGTGGCACGCATGTTCCCGTTGTTCATAGAATATGCTCCCAGCGTGCTGCACATCGTGGCATACGTAGGAGCCTTCACGGCATTCTATGCCGCCAGTGTGGCATGTGTGCAGAGTGACATCAAGCGTGTACTGGCATTCTCCACCATCTCCCAAATCGGTTTCATGATGGTGGCGCTGGGTGTATGTACATCAGCCAACCCACACGAAGGGGGACTGGGCTACATGGCAGGCATGTTCCACTTGTTCACACACGCCATGTTCAAGGCATTGCTGTTCCTCGGAGCGGGTAGCATCATCCATGCCGTACACAGCAACGAGATGTCTGCCATGGGCGAACTGCGGAAGTATATGCCCATTACGCATATCACGTTCCTCATCGCCTGCCTTGCCATTGCAGGTATTCCTCCGTTCTCCGGATTCTTCTCCAAAGATGAAATCCTGACGGCATGCTTCCAGTTCAGCCCCATCATGGGATGGATTATGACAGTGATTGCAGGTATGACAGCATTCTATATGTTCCGTCTTTATTATGGTATCTTTTGGGCCGGCTCAGAGCCGGGACAAAAGTCGGCAAGCGATGGGGGCGACAGCCACATGCCTCACCCCCACGAGAGTCCTCTGGCGATGACCCTGCCCCTGATGCTCCTTGCTGTGGTTACGATAGTTGCCGGTTTCATTCCTTTCGGACACTTCATCAGTTCCAACGGTGAAGCATATAACATCCATCTGGACTGGAGTGTGGCAGGTACAAGTATCGCCGTAGCGGTGGTTTCCATAGCCATTGCCACCTACATCTATGCAGGTAGCCGACAGCCCGTTGCCGATACATTGGCACACCGTTTCAAAGGCTTGTGGACAGCAGCTTACCACCGCTTCTATCTGGACGAGGTCTACCAGTTCATCACCCACCGCATCATCTTCGGCTGCATCTGCCGCCCCATCGCCTGGTGGGACCGCCATGTAGTGGACGGCTTCTTCAACTTCCTTGCCTGGAGTGCCGAGGCTACCAGTGACGAGATACGCGGTCTGCAGAGCGGACGCATCCAGCAATATACATTTGTATTCCTGCTGGGCACGCTGGCACTGATACTGCTACTATTGCTATAACCCGAGATTTTTCAATCGTAAATCGTAAATCGTTAAATCGTAAATATAAAGATGAACTTTTTATCATTATTCGTACTCATCCCCTTGCTGATGTTGCTGGGTCTTTGGCTCAGCCGCAACATCGTACAAATACGCGCGGTGATGGTGACCGGTGCATCGGCTCTGCTGGTTCTTTCTGCAGCATTGACCGTGATGTACCTCAATGCACGCCACGCTGGTGCCACGGATGAAATGCTGTTCCGTGCTGACATGGTCTGGTATCCTGCACTCAACATCCACTATTCGGTAGGAGTAGATGGTATTTCGGTAGCCATGCTGCTGCTTTCGGCCATCATTGTCTTTACCGGAACATTCGCCTCCTGGAGGCTGCAACCGCTGACTAAAGAATATTTCCTTTGGTTCACCTTCCTCTCCATCGGTGTGTTCGGGTTCTTCATCTCGATAGACCTGTTCACCATGTTCATGTTCTACGAGGTTGCCCTCATTCCCATGTATCTGCTTATCGGTGTATGGGGGTCGGGACGCAAGGAGTACTCCGCCATGAAGCTGACACTGATGCTGATGGGCGGCTCCGCCTTCCTGCTTATCGGTATCCTGGGTATCTACTACGGTGCCGGAGCCACCTCTATGAACCTATTGGAAATAGCACAGATGCACAATATTCCCATCGAACAGCAACGTATCTGGTTCCCGCTCACCTTCCTCGGTTTCGGTGTGCTGGGCGCTCTGTTCCCGTTCCACACATGGAGCCCCGACGGTCACGCCTCCGCACCGACTGCCGTATCCATGCTCCATGCCGGTGTATTGATGAAACTGGGAGGTTACGGATGTTTCCGCATCGCCATGTACCTGATGCCCGAAGCTGCACAAGAACTGGGATGGATATTCCTGATTCTTACCGGAATCTCCGTGGTATACGGTGCATTCTCCGCTTGTGTACAAACCGACTTGAAGTATATCAATGCCTACTCTTCCGTCAGCCATTGCGGCCTGGTGTTGTTCGCCATCCTGATGATGAACCAGACAGCTTGCACGGGTGCTGTTCTGCAGATGCTCTCTCACGGACTGATGACAGCCTTGTTCTTCGCCCTTATCGGTATGATATACGGACGTACCCATACGCGTGACGTCCGCGAACTCTCCGGTCTGATGAAGATTATGCCTTTTCTGGCTGTCTGCTATGTAATCGCCGGTCTTGCCAATCTGGGACTGCCCGGACTCAGCGGTTTCATTGCCGAAATGACCATCTTCACCGGTTCGTTCCAGCATCCCGATACGTTCCACCGCGTGTGGACGGTCATTGCATGCAGCTCCATCGTGATTACGGCAGTCTATATCCTGCGACTGGTAGGAAAGATTCTCTATGGCACCTGCACTAACAAGCATCACCTCACCTTGAGCGATGCAACCTGGGACGAACGTACAGCGGTCATCATCCTCATCGCATGCGTTGCCGCCCTCGGTATGGCACCATGGTGGATTAGCGGCATGATTGGAGACAGCGTGCTGCCAATAACTGATTTATTTACGATTTGACGATTTACGATTGATAAATGACTTGTAAATCCCAAGAGTAACCTCAATCGTAAATCGTCAAATCGTAAATCCCAAGAGTAATTTCAATCGTAAATCGTAAATCGTAAAATCGTAAATAGATATGGATTATTCCCAATTCCTCCTGCTCAAAGAAGAGCTTTCGCTGATATTGGTCATCGTCATCCTTTTTGTCGCCGACCTCTTCATGAGTCCGGATGCACACAAGAATGACGGCAAACCGGTGCTGAACACAATGCTGCCAGTTGTTCTGCTGACCATACATACACTTATCACCATCGTCCCCGGTCCTGTGGCCGATGCCTTTGGCGGCATGTATCACAACCAGCCGATACAGAGCATCGTGAAATCCATTCTCAGTATAGGTACACTGATTGTATTCCTGATGGCCCACGAATGGATGCGCCGTCCGGACACTGCCATCAAACAAGGTGAGTTCTACATTCTGACACTTTCCACCCTGCTGGGTATGTACTTCATGATTTCCGCCGGACACTTCCTGATGTTCTTTATCGGCCTGGAGACGGCAAGCATCCCGATGGCAGCCCTGGTTGCCTTCGACAAATACCGCCACCACTCTGCCGAGGCAGGTGCCAAATATATTCTCACGGCACTGTTCTCCAGCGGATTGCTGCTATACGGATTATCTTTGATTTACGGTACGGTAGGCACTCTCTACTTTGCCGACATACCGGCACGCCTCACCGGCGACCCGTTGCAGATTATGGCATTCGTATTCTTCTTCTCCGGCATGGGATTCAAAATATCACTGGTGCCTTTCCATCTTTGGACAGCAGACGTTTACGAAGGTGCTCCAAGCACGGTGACAGCCTATCTGAGTGTCATCTCTAAAGGCTCTGCCGCTTTCGTGCTGATGGCTATTCTCATCAAGGTATTCGCTCCGATGGTGGAGCAATGGCAGGAAGTGCTGTACTGGGTTATCATCGCCTCCATCACAATTGCCAACCTCTTCGCCCTGCGCCAGCAGAACCTGAAGCGGTTGATGGCTTTCTCCAGTATCTCGCAAGCAGGTTACATCATGCTGGGTGTCATCAGCGGAAGCGCACAGGGTATGACGTCGCTGGTATACTACGTGCTGATATATATGTTTGCCAATCTTGCCGTATTTACCGTTATCACGATTGTGGCACTGCGGGCAAGCAAGTTCACACTTGAAGACTATAACGGGCTGTACACTACTAATCCGAAGTTGGCGTTCCTGATGACACTGGCACTGTTCTCTCTGGCAGGCATCCCGCCGTTTGCGGGCTTCTTCTCGAAGTTCTTCATCTTCGCGGCAGCTTTCGAAGGCGGCTTCCATCTGCTGGTATTCATTGCCCTTATCAATACAATCATCTCGCTTTATTACTATCTGAAGATTGTAAAGGCAATGTACATCAACAAGAGCGACGAGCCGATTGCAGCATTCCGCAGTGACAACTATACACGTGCCAGCCTGGCCATTTGCACGCTGGGTATTGTGGTACTGAGTATTGCAAGTGTGGTATATCAATCCATCGATAAGTTCTCATTCGGATTATAACCGGAGGGTATCATCACTTACCACAAATTACGCAGATTGGCACAAATTATCTTTAGAAGTTCTGATAATCAAGAGCTTTGACTTGTGTTAATCTGCATAATTTGTGGTGAGTGTGTATTTTAGCACATTTCCATACTATACAATCGGCAGCACAAACCAAAAGCATGAGCCTTTCCCCGGTTCACTGTCCACACCGATTGTGCCACCCAACTGCTCTATAATGCTCTTGCTGATAGAAAGCCCCAGGCCGGTGCCATGCACAAACGTATTCAGCTTTATAAAACGGTCGAATATCTGAGCCTGCATTTCCGGCTCAATGCCAAGGCCCGTATCGGCCACATAAAAACGCAAATGAGTTTCATCCACCTTATCATATCCTACACGTATACTTCCCGCAGTGGTGAACTTGATGGCATTGTTGACAAAGTTGGCTATGACCTGATTCAAACGGTTACGGTCACTGACAATCCGGCATTCCGGCAGATGATGGTCGAAGAGAACTTCCACACCCGGTTTAGCCTTCATCTTCATGAAGCGCACAATGTCCTCACATAGTACGTTCACGTCCAGCTCTTTTTCCACAAAGTCAAATGTCCCGGCCTCTATCTTGGACAAATCCAGTATGTCGGAAATCAGCTGCAACAGCAGGTCATTGTTTTCTTCGATAATCGCCATATACTGCCTTTTTTCCTCCATGTCCCCGGTCTCTCCCATCAGACTGGAGAAACCGACAATCGCATTCAGGGGCGTACGTATCTCATGACTCATATTGGCAAGGAAGGCACTCTTCAGACGGTCGGCGGTTTCTGCCTTCTCCTTGGCTTCAATCAGCATAGCCTCCGTCTCCTTCAATTCCGTAATGTCATAGTTGACGCCTATCAGCTCTATTTGTCCATTCTCCGGTTCGAACAGATTGACAACCACATTGGTACGTACCCAGTTCCATTTTCCCTTTTCGCCCGGACGCTCAATGCGCATCTCTCCCTGGAAATGTTTGGCTTCGCCCACACGGGCCTTACTGAAGAAATCAAGCATCCTCCTGCGGTCACTGGGGTACATCTTGCTGTATATTCCCACGACATCTGCCAATTGGGTATTCTCGTCCTCTCCCATATTCTTATACCATTGCTTGATGGCATAGCCTTTCCGGTCGAGCAGGTTCAGCTTGGCATAACCTACCTTCGCATAATCCGATATAAGCAGGAAGAAATTCTCGAAATCACAGATACGGCTCATGGCATCAATCCGTTCCGTATTGTCGATGTTAATCATGGCATAGCCGGTAAAGTTACCTTTACTGTCATACACCTTGCTCACTTTCGTATAAAGATGTATCACATCCTTCGGCTGTTTGGAAGTGGAGTAATACCCTTCAGTCCGGTCGAAAGCATAATTCAGGCGGAAGTCGACCATATCCTCGGTCTGTATACGTTCTGCCAATTGGGCGGACACATTCGGGTTCTCGAATAAGTTCACTCCAATGACATCCTGTTTGTCACGGACCCCGAATATCTCCATATCCTTATTGTTGATGTCTACCAGGAATCCGTCTTTGTCATAGATTTCCACCCCGGCCGGTATATTGGCAAAGATATTCTTGAACAGTTTTTCGCTATGGTCCAAAGCCAGATGAGTCTGTACCGAGTCTGTCGTATCGAGGAATAACGCCACCACTTCATTCTTTTCCGGAGAGTATATCACCACGTGGCAGTGCTTGTTGGTGAGCTCAAAACACATGTCCATTTCCTTATGTGTCCCGGTGTTCACTATATCAAGCAGATATTCCAGTCTGGGGGCCGCCTCCCTTGAAAAAGACGAGGCAGTCTTGCCGATAAACGTCGACGCGGGTTTTCCCAGAAAATCGGCAAAGATAGAATTCGCATCTGTCACATAATACCCGTAGGGATTGTCCTTTTCATCACAGACAATGGACATCCGCACATACCCCAAAGGCATATAGCGGAACAAATTGCTGAGGAAAGTACGTTCACGCACAGCCTCATCCTTCGTTTTGCGCAACTCTATGCAAATGCTGATGACATTTGCCAACGAACTAAACCATTGGTAATCCTCGTTAGTCCACATTCGGGTACGGTCCACCAAATCAATGCCCATATATCCCCACACCTGGTCATTGGCAACCAGCGGAGTTACCATCAAGGACTTTATATTCTGTCTCGCCAGAATTTCATATTCGGCGTAAGCGTGCTCCGGCAGTTGCCCCAGCGTTTCCAGCAGAACGGGCTTTTGTGCCATAATCTGTGACGTCCACCACGGCAGGCTGTCAGCCTGAACTCCTTGAAGCATTTCTTTCTCAGGAGCCACTCCCGGAGCCACCACCTCGTATGTGCAGCTCTGGTACCGGCACTTCTCATCATATTGGAATATATAGACACGTCCGCCGCGAAAGAAATCAAGAATATCTTTCAGTATGTCGTAAATGCCCGCACTTATATCCTCGTCTTTCAGGAAGCGGAATAGGGAATGGGATATTGAGGTCTGCCGATAAAGTAAATCGTTCACTCTTTGCAAAGCCTGCTTCGCAGCCTCCTCCTTCGGCATCTCTACGCGCTGCAACACTCCGAAAGCCTTCAATGTACCATCCGGCAAATGCTCCTTATACCCCACGCGCGAGTAGACCCAGACCACTCCTTCAGTAGAATAGATAGGAAACGTCTGTTCATAGACCTCCATATTCTGAATGGCAAGGAACTCCCGGCTGATACGCGTCCGATAGTCTTCGCGTATCATTTTACCGAAATCCTCAAAGCTCAGGTATTCCCCTTCCAAGCCTAACAACTTACAGACATATTCGGAGCAGAGATACTGCCTTGAAGAAAAATCAGCCTCCCACCAACCTATCCGGCCAAGAATGGAAAGGCGCCGGAAACGTTCACTATCGTCACGATGAACAGCCATATATTTATCAATATTGGTTTGAGATACAAAAATAGCCATAAAACTCTAATAAGCAACCATTAGAAACCTTTTTCGTCCCAAGCAGCCTATATATAAGGATAACAAACAATCCGGAAGAATGTGCGGTAACCGAATCGTAATAAATTTGAAAATGAAACGTATGTGCCATGTATCACCGGTGTAATGTCATTGCCTCATCTTTGCAGCGGATTAAAAAACGTACAAAGAAAAGAGATGAGCATGAAATTAGACTTGGGAAAGATTTTCTTCCTTATTTTATTCCTCACACTTTCCGTCATGGCTGCCACGGCGGGAACCATCAAAGGGACAATCACCGACCGACAAACCAAAGAACCGCTGACGGGAGCCACCGTGCAAGTGAGCGGAACGGCACAAGGCGCCGTCGCCGATTTGGATGGTAACTATACACTGGAGCTGAAAAACGGAACCTATACCCTCACCGTCCGTTACATCGGCTACAAAGACATGACGATGAACGCCGTAGAGATAAAGGGTGAAACCGTGCTGAACTTCGACATGGAGCCGGACACGCAAACCCTGGGCGAAGTGCAGGTCACCGCCAAGAAGAACCTTGAGGGCGAACGCGCCTTGCAGATGGAACGGCAAAAAGCGACCCTCGCCATCGAGAACCTCGGTTCCAAAGAGATGTCCCTCAAAGGCATCGGCAATGTGGAAGAAGGAGTAAAGAAAATAACGGGCATCTCCATCGCCAGCGCCGGACAACTTATCGTCCGCGGACTGGGCGACCGCTACAGCACCACCACGCTGAACGGACTGCCCATCGCCTCGCCCAACCCGGACAACAAGCTGGTGCCGCTCGACCTGTTCCCCTCGTCCACCGTACAGAACATCACCGTCAGCAAGGTGTATGACGCAGCCGCCTTTGCCGACTACAGCGGTGCGCACATCAACATCAGCACCAAAGAAAACATACCGCAAGATTTCTTCCAACTGAGCCTCAACACGGGCGGGAAGTTCAACACCTTAGGCAAAGACCGCTATCAGATGGACCGCAGCGGTTCGCTCTTGAAGACACCCAGCGTAGACGCGGCCGCCCTCGACATGCCCTTGATGGAGTTTGACAAATACGTGAAGACCCGCAATATCTTCGATACCTCCTTCAGCGCCGGCAAGAAGAGTTCGTTACCCGAACTGGGCGGGAACCTCGGCTTCGGCAAGAACTTCGGTATAGGCAACCAGACACTCAGCCTGCTCGCCTCCTTCAGCGCCAGCAACGGCTACCAAAACATGGAAGATGCCTTCTACAAGACACTCGAGGCCACCGGCACCGTGCAGGACGACTTCTCCTACGACAGCTTTGCGCAGGAACTGAAGCTCGCCGCCCTCGGCTACCTGGGCTACACCCTGCGCCGGAGCGACCGCATAGGCTACACTTTCTTCTACGCCCGCAACGCCATCGACACCTACCAGCGCCGCGAAGGTACTGATGCCGAAGGACACGAGCTGACCGGCAGCAACAACATCATGCACATATACACCCTGCAAAACCATCAACTGAACGGAATCCATAACTTCGGCGAGAGCGACAGGTGGCAACTGACCTGGGGAGGCTCGTACAGCAAGACCGGTAGCGAAGAACCCGACCGCCGCCAAGTGATGTACGTCAAGGACAACGACGGCAGCCTCAGGCTCTTCAAGCTGAACCGCCAAGAGACCATGCGCTACTTCGGCAGCCTGGACGAAGAAGAGTGGAACGCCAACCTCGCCATGCGCTGGAAGTGGAACGACACCAGCCACCTCAAGCTCGGCTTCAACTACAAGGACAAGAACCGCGACTACAGCGCTACCCGCTTCTACTACAACCTGAACAAGCTGGACCCCGTCATCACCGACATCTACAACACCGACGGCTTCCTCAACCAGCAGAACATTGCCGACGGACAAATCATGGTACAGCGTGTGATGCAGCCCAAAGACAGCTACCGCGCCGGAAACGAAATCTACTCCGCCTACCTGCTGACCGACTTCTATCCCACCGAAGCCCTCTTGGTGAACCTCGGCCTGCGCTACGAAATGAGCAAGCAATGGGTGCGCTACGCCAGCGACGGCGGCGACTGGTACTCCCGTCGGCGCAATTTAGACAAGAACGACCTCTTCCCCGCCCTGAACCTGAAATATGCGGTGAACCCCACCAACAGCATCCGCTTCTCTGCCTCGCGCACCGTCACCCGTCCCTCGTTCATCGAGATGGCCCCCTTCCTCTATCAAGAGTCCTACGGTTCGGCACAAATCCGCGGTAACGAAGAGTTGCAGAACGGTTACAACTACAACTTCGACCTACGTTACGAACGCTTCGGCAAGGACGGCGACATGCTCTCCGTGACCGGCTACTTCAAATACCTCGACAGCCCCATCGAACGCATCCAAGACCTGCAAGGCGGCGCCACGCTGCACAGCTTCAAGAATGCCGACAACGGCATGGCTGCCGGCGTGGAGCTGGAGATGCGCAAACGGCTCGTCAAAGACCTGCGCCTAGGCGCCAACATCAGTTACATGTACACCAACGTGAAGCTGCCCCAAGGCGGTGCCTACACCAACAAGGAACGTTCGCTGCAAGGCGCATCGCCCATCCTTGCCAATGCCGACCTCACCTACTCGCCACGCTTCGGCGAAGACAGGCAGCTCAACCTCGCCCTGCTCTACAACCTGCAAGGCAGCCGCATCCATGCGGTAGGCGTGTCGGGTCTGGGCGATGTCAGGCAACAGACGCTGCACACGTTGAACTTCAGCGCCGGATATAGCCTGAACAAGCACTTCAACCTGAAGCTGCAAGTGAACGACCTGCTGAACCGCGATGTCATCTTCAAGCAAGATGTGCCCACCACGGGGCAGGAGATGGAAGTGGAACGCTACCGCAAGGGAACGAACTTCGAGGTGGGAATAAGCTACAACCTATAAAGTCTCCCACCCTCCCCCTGAAGGGAACGGAGAACACTCTTTGACAAACAAGCAGATTTAAGAGAATCAATCTGAATGACAGACAGATAAATTGGATATAACAACTAAAACAATTGAATTATGAAAACAATGAAATGGAAATTCTACTCTCTGGCCTTTGTAGCCGGAATGTCTATCCTCACCGCTTGCAGCAGCGACGACAACAACGACAATGACGGCAACGGCGGCAACGGAAACGGCAATGAAATCGAAAACGGTACGATACTGAAAGGTACCATCACCTCCGACGTGACCCTGGCTGCCGGAAACACCTACAAGCTGAGCGGCGAATACATCGTAGAAGAAGGTGCCACGCTCCACATAGAAGAAGGCGTGAAGATTATCGCCGTTTACGATGACATCGCAGACTACATCCTCGTGAAGCAGGGCGGTAAAATCAACGCCGTAGGCACGCCGGACAAACCCATCGTAATGACCAGCGAAAAAGAAGAGCCGGGCGCATGGGGAGGCATCCACATCTGCGGACGCGCCCACACCAATGCCGAAGGCGGCAAGGGAAGTTCTGAAATAGGCGGTGCCGTTTACGGCGGCAACGATGATGCCGACAACTCGGGCACGCTGCAATACATTCGTCTGGAATACACCGGCTTTGCCTTCGATGAAGAGCACGAAGCCAACGGTATCTCTTTCTACAGCGTAGGCAACGGTACCATCGTGGACCACTGCCAAGCCTACAAAGGTTCCGACGACGGCTTTGAGTTCTTCGGCGGCTCGGTAAACGTGAGCAACCTCGTAGCCGTAAGCTGTAGCGACGACTCCTTCGACTGGACCGAAGGCTGGAACGGCAAAGGCACCAACCTCATGGCTTACCAAGAAGCCGAATCCACACTGGGCTACGACTGCGACTGCCTGATGGAGTGCGACAACAACGGCAGCAACAACGCCGCCACTCCCGTTGCCCACCCCGTATTGAAGAACCTCATCCTCGTCGGCAACGGCGGCAGCAAGCAAGGCATCCGTCTGCGTGCCGGCACGGAAGTGGAAATAGACAACGCCAAGGTCTGCGGCAAAGGCCAACCCCTGACCGTGGAAACCGCCCTTACCGAAAACGCCCTGAAGAACGGCACCTCCAAGCTGACCAACATCACCCTCACCTCCGAGCTGAGCAGCAAAGAAGGCATCTACACCCATGCCGACTTCATCGCCGTGACAAGCAACAAGGTGGACGCCAACCTGAGCTACAGCTCTTTCGAGGACATCAGGAAAGAATGCAGCTGGATGAACGGAAGCTGGGTGAAGTAAAAAAAAGAAGCACTCGCAAGGCTATAAAAAAACACACAACTTCTTCAACAGCGTGCCCCTCGAATGCCTTCCGGCTTCAAGGGGTACGCGCTGTTTCAAGAAAGAAACTAAAAGTACCGTTTACTTCTTCTTCAGCTCCTTCTTCAATTCCTGAACCTGAAAGCTGAACAAGTCCAGATGACGGCAAACGCGCTGCATGAAACTGCCTGCCGCCCTGAAGCAGATACGCGAAATGCGCACTTTATCTGCCGTACAGTCCTCTATCCGTTCCACCGGTTCGCTGGTGATGGAGGGAAAAAAGTTTCCAAGTCCCTTGATGTTCACCGTGCGTCCACTGGCCAGATAGTCCGCTATAATATCCGGCAGTTGCACCAGCACGGACTGGGCATCGCCCACCTGCAGGGAGCTGACAAAAGCCAGCCTCTTGGCCAGTTCGTCATTGCTCACCGGTTCCGGCTGAAGCACTTTTGACGCCGCGTAGTAGCGCACCACTTCCTTGTCTCCACTCTTGTCCACCTTCTTGCGGACCACATAATTCATTGACATACCAATCTTTCTTTATAATTAGGTTCGTAAAAAACGAAAGATATTCCCGCCCGACGCGAGGCACACCTACAACTTGCATACACAAAGCCTATACCTTACGGTAAAGACTCCGTGACCGAATACCTTTCACTATATGACTGAATACCTAAAACACCCGGATGTATTGCCCCAAAACATGGGGATGTTTTCACCCAAAACACCCGGATGTAATACCCCAAAACATGGGGATGTTTTGGGAGAAAAGATGGGGATGTTCTGACCTTTCAGTATAGGGTTCAAAGGTAATGACTCCCTATGAGAAATACAATAGATATAGGCCTTTTTGATGGTCGGAATCAAGCTCCTTTTTCTTCGGAAGCAGCAGGCAGTACCCGCTGGAAATCTCTGCCGGACGGAGACTGGAATACCTGCAAATCGAATTCGGGGATGATTGCCAGCACATGGTCGAACACATCCGCCTGCACCCCTTCATAGGGCACCCAATCCTTCAGCGCACAGAAGAAATAAAGTTCTATCGGGATACCGCGGTCGGTAGGCTGGAGTTGGCGCACCATGCAGGTCAGTTCCTGATTTACGTCGGGAAGACTTTTCAAATAAGCCGTCAGATACGCCCGGAACACCCCCAGATTGGTCTGGCGGCGTCCGTTGACGAGGATGGAGTTATCGATGCCGTTTTCCACATTGTACTTTTCAATCACTTCCTCCGTCTGCTCCACATAATCTTTCAGTAGCTGTATCTTGCGATATTTTGCCAGCATCTCCGGGGTACAGAAACGGACGCTGGTCATGTCGATATTGATGCTGCGCTTCACTCGCCGCCCACCGCTCTCGCGCATGCCGCGCCAGTTCTGGAAGGAGTCGCTGACAAGCAGATAAGGAGGGATGGTGGTAATGGCATTGTCCCAGTTGCGCACTTTCACGGTGTTCAGTGTCACTTCTATCACCGTGCCGTCGGCGCCATACTTGGGCATGGCAATCCAATCGCCCACCTTCAGCATGTCGTTGGCCGAAAGCTGCACACCGGAGACAAAGCCCATAATGGAATCCTTGAATACCAGCATCAGGATGGCTGCCGAAGCACCCAATCCGGCAAAAAGGGTTGCGGGAGATTTATCGATAAGAATAGATATGGCAATGATAGCAGCCACAAAGAACAGTAGTACTTGCAATACCTGGACAAAACCTTTCATCGGGTGATTCTTACTATTGTCTTTTTGATTATGAAAATCCAGAAAAACCAGTAACAGTCCGTTCAGCGCAAAGGCTAATGCAGCTACAATATACACGGCACACACCTTCTGAGCCAAGCCCAACAACTCTACTCCATGCACAAAAGTATGGGGCAACAGGAAATAAATCAGAATGCCCGGCAAGGTATGTATCAGGTGAGGAACGACCTTCCGCTTCATTAATAAGGTATTCCAACGGTGAGGTGAACGATTTGTATAATGCTTCATACCGCCCACTAATATTGCTTGGAATAGATAGTCTAATCCTACAGCTATAGCAATAATCAATATGGCGATGATAGTCTCATCAAATGTATTCGCAAATTTGGGATCTACTCCCCAACCTACAAGGGTTTTATTCATCCACCCTCCTAATGTCGTCATATATTCCTCCGATTTTAGTTGCTTATAAAAGTGATAACAGATAAAGGGGGCAGGTTGTTTAGTGAAACTTTTTCCGGTTTCATCTTTTAGTTTTCCGGCTTCAGTAAAAAAGTTCCGATGGAAGATGCTCCTTTCACCGTCAAACAGACATTGGTACTGACTTTTATACAGCCTACTCTTTTCAGGATTGGGAGTTTTCTCATTCCTGCTGTTGGCTAATTATGCAAATCTTACTCCGCAAGTTACAAATGTAATCCACACACCATGTGCATTCTTTTTTGTCGTTGCCACTTTCAATATATTGGGATATTATACTCTTCGTATCAGTTCATG
>ERZ772872.2706-NODE-2706-length-13952-cov-15.920918_pt1 | contig 13952 bp, 9 predicted proteins | sample MGYA00512132_ERZ772872 | MGnify/ENA primary metagenome ERZ772872 (study PRJEB29015, sample SAMEA2737724) | human gut metagenome | biome: human gut; feature: human-associated habitat; material: faeces | place: China | collected 2012 ...
TAGGTGAAACCGATGCAGGAACGGGCTGCGGCAGCTCGAAGATCACATAGTCTGCGCCGCGCAGCCGCCCTTTCTCATCCCGTTCTCTGGAACGTTGGATGTAGCCTGCCTGTTCCAGTTCCCGGATAGCCTGCCGTATCGCGTCGATGCTTTCCCGGTTGATACGGGCCAGCCCCTGCAGGGTGTAGTCCCAATCTTCCGGCAGGGAGAGCATTTGGGAGAGTAAGCCTTTGGCTTTCAGGGACAAGGCCCGGTTCCGCAGGTGGTGGTTTGACATGACCGTGTAGCCGCTGTTCTTTTCTACCCGAAAAACTGCCATTTCACGGATGCCTCCTTTCTGTTTTTGGGCAAAGAAAAAGCCGCAGGCTTTTTGTGAAAGTCTGCGGCTATGCCGATTGTTAGATATTCAATTCTTTGTGTTTCCGCACTCCATATCAATTACCACCGAAACAGTAATGTGATTTTCAATGCGTTTGTTGCGGAGTTTATCGCCCTCGCCATCGAACACAACGTGACGAGAAAATAACGCAAAACGGAGGATTTCTACTAGATTTCTCTTTGTAGCGAAACTATCGCTTCGACGTGCGGCGTCTGCGGGAACATGTCCACGGCCAGCGCCTGCGTGAGCGTGTAGCCGTGCTGTGTGAGCTGCTTCACATCGCGCGCGAGCGTGCCCGGGTCGCAGGAGACATAGACGATGCGCGGCGGCTGCATGGACACCATTGCGTCAATGGCGTCCGGGGACATGCCTTTGCGCGGGGGATCGACCACGATGCAGTCCGGCCGGACGCTGCGCCGGGCCAGCTCCGCCGCTGCGGCGCCGGCATCCGCGCAGAGAAACTCCACGTTATTTATGCCGTTTCGCTCCGCATTCCGGCGCGCATTCTCGATCGCCTCCGGCACGATCTCCGCGCCGATGACGTGCGCAGCCTTTCGTGCCAGACACAGGCTGATCGTCCCTGCGCCGCAGTACAGGTCCAGCACCTGATCCGTCGGCGCATGGACGGCGTATTCCACCGCGCGCTCATACAGCCGCTCGGCCTGCACGGGATTGACCTGATAGAAAGCCTGCGGTGAGAGCGTGAACGTCAGCCCACAGAGCCGGTCAGTCAATTCCGACGAACCCCAGAGTGTATAAAAATCTCCGGCGAGCACGACGTTGCCCTTTTGCTTGTTGACATCGAGCACGATGCCGGTCAGCTCCGGGCAGTGCTCGCGCAGGTAGGCGATCAGGTCGTCCGTCTGCGCGCCGAATCCGCGCGCAGAGACGATGCACAGCACGGCGTCGGGCGTGTGCATGGCGCAGCGCGTGAACAGATGCCGCACCGTTCCGCGTCCGGTGGCTTCGTCATACGGCGCAACGCCGCGCAGATTCATCCAGTCGCAGACCGTCTGCGCTGCTTTGTCCGCGAGCGGGAGCTGGAGCAGACACTGCTCCACGGGCGTGATGTCATGGCTGGATGCACGGTAAAAGCCCTTGACCACGCGGCCGTCTTTCGTGCCGACGGCGTAGATCGCCTTGTTCCGGTAACAGAGCGGATATTCCATGCCGATGATGTCCTGTACCGGCATCGAAACGCCGCCGATGCGCGTGAGCGCATCGTTGACGCGCTGGAGCTTCATGCGCAGCTGCTCGTCGTAGTCCATATGCTGCAGGCTGCAGCCGCCGCAGGTGCGGTAAACCGGGCAGGGCGGCTGCGTGCGCGCCGGGGCAGGGGACAGGCACTGCTCCGCCTTACCGTAGACGGCATTTGCCGTCACCTTCAGGATGCGGACCTGCCACGTCTCACCGGCGAGTGCGCCTTTCACGAACACGGCGCGGCCGGCAATGTGGCACACACCCGCGCCGTCGGACGTATAGCCCGTAATCTCCGCGGTATGCAGTTGGTTTTTCGCAAGCTGCTCCATGGTTTATTCCGCTTCCTGACCTGCGATGTGCATATACTCGTCGTACGTGCAGCGGCGGTCGATGATGCCGTCGGGCGTGATCTCAATGATGCGGTTGGCGACCGTCTGCGTGAGCTGGTGGTCGTGGCTCGTGAAGATGATATTGTAGGGGAAGGCGGCCATGCCGTTGTTGAGCGCCGCGATACTCTCCAGATCGAGATGGTTCGTCGGCTGGTCGAACACGAGGAAGTTGGCCCCCGAGAGCATCATCTTCGAGATCATGCAGCGCACTTTCTCGCCGCCGGACAAAACCTTGACCTGCTTATAGACATCATCGCCGGAAAACAGCATCCGGCCGAGGAACGTGCGCAGGTAGCTCTCGCGCTTATCGGTGGAGAACTGGCGCATCCAGTCGATGAGGTCATAGTCGCAGTTTTCAAAATAGCTGTTGTGGTCCTTGGGGAAGTAGGCCTGCGTGGTCGAGACGCCCCACTTGACTGTGCCCTCGTCCGGCTCTTCATCACCCATGAGGATCTTGAAGAGCATCGTCACGGCGAGCTCGTTCTTGCCGAGAATGGCGATCTTGTCCTCCTTGCCGACGATGAAGCTCACGTGGTTGAGCAGCTTTTCGCCGTCGACGGTCTTGCTGATATCCGTCACGAACAGGCGATCCTTGCCGGGCTCACGCTCGGCCTTGAAGCCGACCCACGGATAGCGGCGGCTGGAGGCGGGCATGTCCTCGACGGAGATCTTTTCGAGCAGCTTGCGGCGGGATGTGGCCTGCCGGGACTTGGACTTGTTGGCGGAGAAGCGGGCGATAAAGGTCTGCAGCTCCTGGATCTTCTGCTCGGCGCGCTTGTTCTGATCCTTGACGAGCTTCTGCATGAGCTGGCTGGATTCGTACCAGAAGTCGTAGTTGCCGACGTACATTTTGATCTTGCCGTAGTCGATATCGACGATGTGCGTACAGACGTTATTGAGGAAATAGCGGTCATGCGACACGACGAGCACCGTGCCGTCGTAATCCATCAGGAAATCTTCCAGCCAGACGACGCTCGCAAGGTCGAGGTTGTTCGTCGGCTCGTCGAGCAGGATAATGTCCGGGTGGCCGAAGAGCGCCTGCGCCAGCAGGACTTTCACCTTCAGGCGCGGATCCATGTCGGACATCATCGTCTCGTGATGCTCCGGCGCGACGCCGAGCCCCTGCAGGATGCGGGATGCATCCGACTCCGCCTCCCAGCCGCCGAGATCGGCAAACTCCTCCTCGAGCTCGGAGGCGCGGATGCCGTCCTCGTCCGTCATCTCGTCCTTGGCGTAGATGGCGTCCTTCTCCTTGCCACAGTCATACAGACGCTGGTTGCCCATGATGACCGTGTCCATGACGGTATAGGCATCGTACATCGTCTGATCCTGCTTGAGGACGGACATTCTGGCCTTGGGGTCAATATAGACGCTGCCGGTGCTCGGCTCGAGCTGGCCGGAGAGGATCTTCAGGAACGTGGATTTGCCGGCGCCGTTGGCGCCGATGATGCCATAGCAGTTGCCGGGGGTAAACTGCAGGTTCACCTTGGAAAACAGCGGGGCTCCGCTGTACTGCAGCGAGAGGTCATCAACAGTGATCATTTTGGAAACTCCTTCGTAACAATAGATAATAGATTAGTTTATCATATTTTCCCGCGCTTGAACAGCACAAATAAACAGAGTCGGCGATTTTCCGCCGACTCTGCGTTTCGTTTATTCTGTAAGCACCTTTTTCAGCCGTGCATAGCGGGGAAGGCCATTTTCCAGCGGGATCTCCGGCACACCCTGAATGAGCGGCAGGGCATAGTCGATAAAGTCCTGCGTGACGTTGTTGCCCTCCGGCACGATCCATTCCACTGGGACTTTCTTTTCATAGTTTGCGACATCGGAGAGCGGAATGAGCTTCATGCGGCAGGCATACTGACTGCCTGCCATGACGCGCTCAAACGCGACCATCTTGCCGGTCTCGCCGGAGAGCGCCGCCTCGACAGCCATCTTACCGGCGGCAAACGCTTCGTCGATATCCGTCTGAGAGGCAAGATGCGCGCCCGCGCGCTGCAGCAGCGACAGTTCAATGCCACGCACCTTGGCGTGTTCGTGTTCTTTGATCACCTGCGCCAGACGCGCCGCCAGACCGCCGAGCTGCGCATGGCCGAAGCCGTCGGTCGCGGAGGCCTTGGCCTCGGAAACGAATGAGCCGTCCGCGTAGTGGATGCCCTCGGAAACAGCGATGAGAACGTTATTTTTCTCCTCGTAGATGCGGTGCACATCCGCAAGGAACTGCTCCATGTCAAAATCGACTTCCGGCAGATAGATCAGATCCGGACCGGAGCCGCAGGCCGATGCCAGCGCGGCGCTGCCGGCCAGCCACCCGGCGTGGCGGCCCATGATCTCCATGACCGTGATCGTGCCGGTGTCATATACACGGCAGTCCTTGGACACTTCCATGCAGGAGGTCGCTATGTACTTGGCGGCGCTCGCAAAGCCGGGGCAGTGATCGGTGCCGAAGAGGTCGTTGTCGATAGTCTTGGGCACGCCCATCACGCGGCAGTCCCAATCGTGCGCCTGCATATAGCGGCTGATCTTGTTGCAGGTATCCATGGAGTCGTTGCCGCCGTTATAGAAGAAGTAGCGCACGTTGTATTTCCGGAAGATCTCCAGAATACGACGGTAATCCGTATCGTCCGTGTCCGGGTCTGCCATTTTGTAGCGGCAGGAGCCCAGCTCCGACGACGGCGTGTGCAGCAGCAGGCGGAGCTCGTCCGGATCCTCCTGAGCGATATCATACAGGCGGTCATCCAGAACGCCGCGGATGCCATGGGCCGCACCGTAAACGTTGGTAATGGCATCGGATTCCAACGCAGTCTTGAGCACTCCGTAGGCGCTGGCATTGATGACTGCAGTCGGCCCGCCGGACTGCCCAAAGATACACGCGCCTTTTAATTCACCGGACATAACGTACCTCCATAAATTCAAAGAATTGATAGATTTTACTGAAACATTGAATTCCACTATTGATATTATCTAAAAACATGTGTAAAATAAATTGAACCGATGATTTGTTTTGCATCATATTGACATTCTATATATTATATGAAAGTGAGTTGACTTGTCAATGTCGATTGTAACTTCTCAGGAAATGTTTGCAAAAGCGTATGCAGGCGGCTATGCCATTGGCGCCTTCAACGTGAACAATATGGAGATCATTCAGGGCATCACGGAGGCTGCCAAGGAGTGCAACGCGCCGGTGATCCTGCAGGTATCTTCCGGCGCGCGCAAGTATGCCAACCGTACGTACCTGGTCAAGCTGGTGGAAGCCGCCGTGATCGAAACCGGCCTGCCGATCTGTCTCCATCTGGACCACGGGGACTCGTTTGAGCTGTGCAAGGCCTGTGTCGATGACGGCTTTTCTTCTGTTATGATCGACGCTTCTTCCAAGCCGTTTGAGGAAAATGTCGCGCTGACGCGCCAGGTCGTGGAATATGCGCACGCACACGGCGCCGTCGTGGAGGCAGAGCTCGGCACGCTGGCCGGCATTGAGGACGATGTCAAGGTCAAGGCCGAGGATTCGTCCTATACGCGCCCGGAGGATGTGCAGGAATTCGTCGAACGCACCGGCTGCGATTCGCTTGCGATCGCCATCGGCACGAGCCACGGCGCTTACAAATTCAAGCCCGGCACGAAGCCGCAGCTCCGTTTCGATATTCTTGAGGAAGTCTCCGAGCGGCTGCCCGGTTTCCCGATCGTGCTGCACGGCTCGTCGTCCGTGCCGCAGGAATACGTACAGATGATCAACGAGTTCGGCGGCGCTATGCCCGGTGCGATCGGTGTGCCGGAGGATCAGCTGCGTCAGGCAGCGCGCCTGGCCGTGTGCAAGATCAATATTGACTCTGACCTGCGTCTGGCCATGACCGGCACGATCCGCAAGTATCTTGCCGAGCACCCGGCAGAGTTTGACCCGAGAAAGTACCTCGGCCCCGCGCGGGAAAACATCAAGCAGCTTGTCAAGCACAAGATCGTCGATGTGCTCGGCTGCGACGGAAAAGCCTGAGCTGCTGTCTGTATACGGCTCAGTCAGAACAGGGGGAACTCCCATGAATTTTCAGGAACTTCTGATGCGGCTGTCTGCAAGCTGTTTTGCTGCCGACCGGCCGGATTATGATTGGAAAACGCTGCGCCTGTTTCCGGAAACGGGACTGGATCTTGTGCTGATTGTGCGTCTTGCTGCGGCGCTGATCCTGTGCGTCATCGGCGCACTGGTGCACAACACGGTGGTGCAGTATATCCTTTTGGCTTTGTCCGCGCTCGCCGCCGGGTATGACTACCTTGCATCTGCGATCGCCTGCATTCTGGACCGGCAGGTGTTCCGGCCCGCGGTGATCGTGATCGTGTGCGTGATCGGTACGATGGCGGTCGGGCAGCCGGTGGATGCCGCCGTTTTCCTGCTCGTGTACCGGGTCATGTCGATACTGATCGCGGTCGTTACGGTGCATGCGCAGAAAACGCTGGAAGCCGCCGTCGGCGGGGAGATCCATTCTCCGGCTGAATTCGCCGCCCCGAAGTGGATCGGCTATCTTGCACCGGCCGGTCTGTGCATTGCGGTGCTGGTGGCCGTGCTGGAGATCGTGCTCAAGGTCGCAACGGTTTCCCGGGCAATTCATGCCGCCATGATCGTCCTCTTTCTTTCCACCCCGTGTGCGCTGCTGATTTCTGTGCCGCTGGTGTGGTACAGTGCCGTCAACGGTGCATACCGCTGCGACGTGCTGTTTCGCAGCTGCCGCAGCATGCGCGCGCTCAACGCCGTGCGTGCGGTTGCAGTCGATGAAGGGAAAGGGGACGGCCAGCTTCCGAAGGTGATCAGCGTGAAATCCAGTCAGCTGACGCCGGAGGCCCTGCTGCAACTGGCGGCCAATGCGGAGTCCTGCTCGAACAGCCGCACGGCGCGCGCGATCTGCGCTGCCTACAGCGGCCCCATTCTCACGCAGTATCTCTCCCGCGCGGTGGATATTCCCGAGAGCGGCGTGGAGGTTTACATTGAATCGACCCGCGTTTGCGTCGGCACGCGTGAGCTGATGATCCTCAAGGGTGTGGACATCCCGGATGCAGACCTGACAGACGGCTATGTGGTCTATGTATCCGTTGGTGAGCAGTATGCAGGCAAGATCCTGCTGCAGGAAGTTGTGCAGTCGGACACGAAGCCCGCACTCAAAGAGCTGCGTGCGCTGGGCGTGCACACGATCACGCTCTTCAGCAATGCCAGCAACGACTCCGTTGCAGAGAATGCAAAAGAGCTCAAGGCGGATCACCTCTATTGCAAGCGCAGCGGGGCGGAAAAGGAACAGATCCTGTCGCAGCAGGTGGAGAACCTGAGCGACGGGGAACTGCTGCTGTATTATGACCGCCGCTGCACGGCGCATCCGGAGCACTCATCGGCAGATCTGGACGCCTGCGTGATCCCGGAGGAGAGCGACGAGCGGTTTGACGCCGATATCCTGCTCACAAGCCAGGATCCGTACCTGTTGCCGGAGGCGATCGAGACGGCCGGCTGGGTCGAGGGCATCTGCCGCGAGCATCTGGCGATCGGCGTGGTCGTGAAGGTCCTGCTGCTGGTGATGGCAGAACTCGGCTATTGTACGCTGTGGTTCGCCGCCGTTTTGGACGGCGCTGCCGCGCTCGGCACGCTGCTGATGGCGATCCGTGCGTTCGGCTTCGATAAGCCGCATCATCGCGTCCGCGATTACCTGCCGAAGGTCAAATCCAAATAAGCAAGCAAAATCTCCGATCCCTGTTTTCAGGGATCGGAGATTTTTTTCGCCGTTTTATCGTCAGGAGAGAATTCTCCCAGCGGATTTGCCGCTGCAGCCGTGCGCAGCTGATCGTTGTCTACGTGGGTGTAGATCTGCGTGGTGTTCAGGTGCTCATGGCCGAGCACCTCCTGCAGCGTGCGCACATCCACGCCGTTTTGCAGCATCAGTGTAGCGGCGGTATGCCGCAGTTTATGCGTGGAATACTGGCTGGCGTCCAGTCCCGCGCGGGTCAGGTTTTTCTTAACCATGACCTGTACGGAATCGCAGCTGATGCGCGTGCGCCGGTTGGAGAGAAACATGGCCGTCGTGCGCGGCGGCGCGATTTCGCTGCGCACAGCCAGATAGCGGTCGAGCGCCTCGCGGCAGGCGTCGTTGAGGTAGACAACACGCTCTTTGCTGCCCTTGCCAAGGATGCGCAGGCTGTCGCCGTGGTCATCCTGCAGGTTCAAGCCGACCAGCTCCGAGATACGCAGACCACAGTTGAGAAAAATACACAGAATGCAATAATCGCGCTCCTTGTTTTTCCCATCCACAACGGACAGCAGCCGCTTGCTCTCTTCCAGTGTGAGATAGTGGGGGAGGGTTTTTGGTATCTTTGGGGAGTCGAGATCCTGCACCGGGTTTTCCTCCAGCAGCTTCGCTTTCACGGTCAGGTATTTGAAGAAGCTGCGGATCGCGGCGATCTTGCGCGCACGCGAGCTGGCGCTCAAGCCGTATTCCGGCTCGTGCGCATTCGGTTGCCTGACGCGGTCGCGCGACAGATAGGCCAGAAAACTGTAAACCTCCGTGAGCGTTACGGCACGCAGGAAGGAAAGATCCACATCCGCAATGGAGATCTCGTCCAATTCCGCCGTGCGCGGCGCGAGCCCGCGGTCGAGCTTCAAAAATCGCAGAAACATCCGCAGGTCGAGATAATACTGGTCGACCGTCGCCTTGGAATGCCCGCAGATCGTTTCGTGATAAATCAAAAAGTCGCGCAGCACCTGCGGCGCATCTGAATAATCCATAACCAACACCTCAAATTCTAATAAGAGCATACCAGAAGTATGGGGCAGTGTCTATTGACGAAATCCACAAATAATTCGGCAAAATAAAAATTTTGCCGAATTCAGAGGAGGAAAAAACAGCCGAAAAGCGCGATAAGCGTCTTTCGGCTGTTTTTTCACACTATTTTCTCATTTTTTCAAAGATCTACGCACCGAACACAGCCTTGAGCGCTTCCCGGATGTTTTTGACCGGGATCGTCTGCAGGCCGTTTTGCTTCTGCACATCATCGCGCACGTGCGCCGGGATGATGCAGCGCCGGAATCCCAGCCGTGCGATCTCCGACAGGCGCTGATTCAAATGGCTCACGGAGCGGATCTCGCCGGACAGGCCGACCTCACCGACGGCGGCCAGATCGCTGCCGACCGGCAGATCCTTATAGCTCGATGCGATTGCCAGAATGACCGCCAGATCCGTGGCCGGCTCGTCCAGCCGCAGACCGCCGACGACGTTGATGTACGCATCGCAGCTCGACAGCGAAAAACCGGCACGCTTTTCCAGCACGGCCAGCAGCAGCATGGCGCGGTTATAGTCGATGCCGTTGGCGTTCCGGCGCGCGCCGCTGTAGCCCGACGGCGTGACTAGAGCCTGCACCTCGGCCAGCACCGTGCGCGACCCCTCCATGACGCCGACGACGCAGGTGCCCGGCGTGTTGGTCGGACGTCCGGACAGTAACATTTCCGACGGGTTTGTTACCTCTCGAAGCCCGGAATCTTCCATTTCGAAGACGCCGATCTCGTTGGTTGACCCGAATCTGTTTTTTGCCGCGCGCAAAATGCGGTACGACATACTCTGATCGCCCTCGAAGTACAGCACGCAGTCGACCATGTGCTCGAGCACCTTCGGGCCGGCGATGCTGCCCTCCTTGTTGATGTGGCCGACAACGAATGCCGTATAGCCGCTGTCCTTGGCCGAGCGCATGATGCGCATCGTGCACTCGCGCACCTGACTGATGCTGCCGGGCGTCGAGGCCGTCTCGGCGTCGTACATAGTCTGAATGGAATCTACGATCAGGACGGTCGGCTGCAGGTCGTCGATCGTGGCGAGAACGGTGTTCAGGTCCGTTTCCGCCAGCACATAGATGCTGCCGTGATCAACGCCGAGGCGCTGCGCGCGCATTTTCAGCTGGCGCTGGCTCTCTTCGCCGGAGACGTAAAGAATCGTTTCCTGCTCGCTGATGCGGCCGCAGAGCTGCAGCAGCAGCGTGGATTTACCAATGCCGGGCGCGCCGCCGACCAGAACCAGCGAGCCGCGCACGGCGCCGCCGCCGAGCACGCGGTCAAATTCCCCGATCCCTGTGGAAAATCGCAGTTCTTCCTCGGCGTCCAGTTCCGAGATCAGTTTTGGCTGTGCGATACGTTTTGCGCGCGTGCCGAGAGACATTTTGGGTTCTTTCGGCGCCTCGACCAGCGTGTTCCATGCGCCGCATGCCGGGCACTGCCCCATCCATTTTGCCGTCTCGTTGCCGCATTCGGAGCAATAAAAAACGGTTTTTGTACTCGATTTTGCTTTCATGTAACCATTCCTGTTTGCGGCAGAGACTGCCGGTATTGTAAGTAGGACGCGATGATCACGGCCGCCAGTTTGGTCTGGTAGCCGCCGTCCTTGAGCTTTGTACACTCGGATTCATTGGATAAAAAGCCGCACTCGACCAGCACTGCGGGACATTTCACTTCCCGCATCAGGTAGATCTTCTCCGAGATCGGCGCCGCGACGCGCCGGTTTTGCGGGTCAAGATACGCAACGAGATTGTCATGGATCTGTGTGCCGAGCGCTTCGCTGCCGTCGCTCGCCGCATACAGTACCTGCGCGCCTGACGGTTTGCGATCCGGATAGCAGTTCTGGTGGATGCTGATGAGCACGGCGTTATCCGTTTTTCGGATCAGCTCTGCGCGCTGGTGCTGGTCGGCTTTCTTTCGCTCGGCGATCGTGGTGGCATTGTCCGGATATGCAATGTCCGGGCTGTCGCGTGTCATGACGACTTCAATGCCGGTCAGCTCCGAGATCGCGCGTGCGCGCAGCGCGATCTGCAGGTTAATATCCGCCTCGACCGTCCCATTTGGTGCCACTGCCCCGCCGTCCTCCCCGCCGTGACCGGCGTCAAGGATCAGGACCTGCTTTGGATCGGTCCAGTTTGCGGCCGCTTCCGCGCGCCGGAGCTGCCAGTCGGCGGCAAACCAGCCGCCGAACACCACAATCAACGCCAGCAGCACGACCAGGATCCGCTGATAGAGTAACTTTGTCACGGCGCTCCCCCCCTCTTGCTATGGTATGCGGCGGGAACGGATGCTTATGACATGCTCTCAGGATACCATTTTGTGCCCGGCGCGTCAACCAAAGCGCAGAAAAAGAAGCGCGCGGTCGAACCGCGCGCCTCTCAATATTGAGTTACTGAAGCTGTTTCAGGAAGCCTTCCAGACGATCCATGCCGGTCTCGATATTTTCCGTCGAGATCGCATAGCTCAGGCGCACAAAATTCGGTGCGCCGAAGCCGCTGCCCGGCACGACCGCGACCAGGCTCTTTTCCAGCAGCAGCTTTGCAAAATCATCACCGCTGCCGATGACCTGACCGTCGATCTGCTTGCCGAGGATCTGCTCGAGATTCATCATGACGTAGAACGCGCCGCTCGGCTTCAGGCAGCTGACACCGGGCATGGCGTTGATGCGGCGCACGATCAGGTCGCGGCGCTGCTCAAACACCCGGCGCATCTGCTCCGCCTCGTCCTGCGGGCCGGAGAGTGCCTCGATGGCCGCACACTGGCACATCGTGCCCGGTGCACCGGTCGAGTGGCTGAGGTAATTGGTCATAGCCTTGGCCACCAGCGCCGGAGACAGAGAATAGCCGATACGCCAGCCGGTCATGGCATAGGTCTTGGAGACGCCGTTGATGAGGATCGTGTGTGCCTTGATCTCGTCACTGAGCGCGGCGACGCTGGTGAACGGCACGCCGTCATAGACGAGCTTATCATAGATCTCATCCGAGATGATATACAGGTCGTGCTTGACGCAGACATCGGCGACAGCCTTGAGCGCCTCTTTCGGATAGACAGCGCCGGTCGGGTTGGAGGGGTTATTGAGAATGATGGCCTTCGTCTTGTCCGTGATGGCGTGCTCGAGCTGCTCCGGCGTGAGCTGGAAGCCCTGTTCCTCACTGACATTGACGACCACAGGCACACCGCCGAACAGGCGCACCATCTCATAATAGCTGACCCAGTACGGGGCCGGGACGATGACTTCGTCGCCCGGGTCGACCAGAGCGGCCAGCGCAATGTAGACCATATGCTTGGCACCGCTGGCGACAACTGCCTGCGTGGGCTCGTATTCCAGACCGTAATCCGCCTTGACGCGGTCACAGATCGCCTGACGCAGCTCGATCATGCCGGCCGCCGGGGTGTAGCGCGTCTTTCCGTCGCAGATCGCGCGCACACCGGCATAGCTGATGCGGTCGGGCGTGGCAAAATCGGGTTCTCCGGCGCCAAAGCCGATGACGTCTTTGCCTTCTGCTTTCATCTTCTTGGCCAGCGCGCTGACGGCCAGCGTCGCAGACGGGCTCACGCCGGCAGCAATTTTGGAAAGTGCCTTCATAAACATCCCTCGTTTTCTTTAGAATTCTTGCCCATAGTTTATCACAGCATTGTGAAGAAAACAACGCAAACCTTACACAAAACGCCAACCGGAATCCACGTCATTTTTGCCGGATTGAGAAAAAACGCCCCGGCGGCGCCGGAGCGTTTTCCTCACAGGATGATGCAGATCAGCGTACCGCTGCCCTCGTTGACGACGCGCTGCAGTGTCTCCTGCAGCTTGCTGACGGCTTTGGTCGGCAGGCAGCTGAGTTTCTCCTCCACGCCCTCGCGTGCGATCGTATAGATCGGTTTCCCGAAAATGTTGGACTGCCAGAGCTGCTCGACATCCCCGTCAAAGCCCTGCAGCAGGAAGCCGAGGATCTCGCTCGATGCGTTCTCTCCGCCGATCTCCGGCGAAACCTCTGTCTCGATCGTAGTCTGGAACATGTGAATGGCTTTTGCGCTGGCCTTGAGCCGGACGCCGTAGCGCCCGCCTTTGCGGACGATCTCCGGCTCTGCCAGCTGCAGATCACCGGCCGACGGCATGACGACCCCGTAGCCCTTGCTGCGCACGTCCTCCAGTGCGCCGCGGATGTGCTGATAGTCAGCCTGGATACGCCCCATTTCCGCCAGAAACGAGATGAGCTCCCCATCACTGCGCAGGGAAACGCCTGCCTGTTCGCTGATGATGCTGTAGTACAGCGCGCGCGGAAATGTGAGCACGTAACAAACGGCCCCGGTGTCCACGGAGACGTTTTCCACGTCCGCCGCTTCCAATAGTTCGCTGTCTGCGAGCACTTGCGCCGCGCGCCGTGCGTCACGCAGGCGGTGCAGTGACGGCATCTGTTCGCGCAGCAGTGCATAGAGCTGCTGCTTTGTCTCATTTTCGGGCGGCAGGACGTCCATCCACTCCGGCATACGGAAGCAAGCCTCTGTGACCGGAAATTCATACAATACCGAGCGCAGGATCTCCAGAATATCCTGCTCCGTCAGCTCCAGACAGTTGACCGGCAGGCAGGCGGCATCGTACTGCTCGCGCAGCTGAGCCGCCAATGTCTGTGCGGCCTCCCCCGCCGGATCGGCCGTGTTGAGCAGGATGAGAAACGGCTTGCCGATGTCCTGCAGCTCTGCAACGATGCGCGCTTCTGCCGCGGCATAGTCCTCACGCGCGAGCTCGGTCACGCTGCCGTCGGTCGTGACGACAATGCCGATCGTCGAGTGCTCGCGGATAACTTTGCGCGTTCCCTCTTCCGCCGCCACGCGCATGGGGATCTCGTGATCGTACCACGGCGTTGTGACCAGACGCTCTTCCCCGTTTTCGTACTGACCGTTTGCGCCGGGGATCATATATCCAACGCTGTCGATCAGCCGCACGGAGGCGCGCACGGAAGCATCCAGTTCGATCGAGACGGCATCCTCCGGGACAAACTTCGGCTCTGCTGTCATGATCGTCCGGCCGGATCCGCTTTGCGGCAGCTCGTCGCGCGCACGCTCCCGCACGTAATCATCGGAAATATTCGGAAGCACGAGCGTTTCCATGAAGCGTTTGATGAAGGTCGATTTCCCGGTGCGTACCGGGCCGACAACGCCGATGTAAATATTCCCGCCGGTACGGGCGGCAATGTCT
>ERZ772872.2724-NODE-2724-length-13881-cov-2.929047_pt1 | contig 13881 bp, 7 predicted proteins | sample MGYA00512132_ERZ772872 | MGnify/ENA primary metagenome ERZ772872 (study PRJEB29015, sample SAMEA2737724) | human gut metagenome | biome: human gut; feature: human-associated habitat; material: faeces | place: China | collected 2012 ...
AAATGGAATCGGCCCTAATTTTAAGTTGACCTCAAAAGTTTAGCGGACAGTAATATTTTTAAATGTTCCATTACAAAAAAATCCCGCGAAACTCTTCGCGGGATTTTTTTTGTAAAACTTAATGATGCCGGTTATTCTGCGGGGCGGCCTTTGAAGGATACTACGTAGGGGGTGCCGCGATAGCTGCAGATGAACTGGAGGTCAAATGAGGTGTCGGTCACCAGTTTGGCTTGCAGGCCAGAGATGGGGAACATGGAGAACGGGCGGCCACCTATTGTGGGGGTGAGCGATGCGCAATTGAGAATAACGGCAGATTCGCCCACGGTGTAGCTGATTCCGGGGAAAGTCATGGGCTGCAGCGAAGGCATCCCCTCCAGGAAATCTGCATCTGTTATAACCAGACTGGCAATCTTGTTGTCGGTATCAAATACTACGTTGTAGACCGATTTTGTCGAGGTGTATTTGGAGTCCGGATTATCTGAAGGCCAGGTTGTGGTAGTTCCTACGAATGAATTTTCAGCGTTGATCGGCATCAGGGGATTCTTCTCCTCATCATCGCTTCCGCAGGAAGTGAGCGCAGGTAATGCAATGAACGTAAGCAGCAGGGCCGCGAGATAGTGTTTAATGGCTTTCATTTATCTGTTTAATATTGATTTATACTGTAATGGATTTATGCAGTTTTAAAGGAGTTTCAGTTGAATTCGAAGGCATAACGGAGAGTGAGGCCGCACGAAAAGCGGTTGCCCCGCTGCAAAAACGCGTTGCCTATCGATACGAAGTAGAATGTGGCGAAGCGGGTGGAGGTGATGTTGTCGGCCCAGACATCCACTGACAGCGGACCTTTGTCAACGCGTACGGATGCGTTAAGAAGCATATAGAAGGGCTGTTCCACGGTGTTGGCCTCGTCCCAGTAGATTTTTCCTACTCCACGGGTGCTGATGTTGGCCGAAATGGCGTCGATGAACGAACGGCTGAACCGGTGCTCATATGCAGCGCTGATGAAAAGGGTATTCGATGGTGCGTAGGGCACGTGCTTGCCTGAAAAATCGGTTTTGCCGTTGAAGAATTCACGGAATGTGGCGTGGGTGAATCCGTAGGCCACGCGGGAGGTGAAACCGTTGCCGATGCGTGCTGTTGCCGATATTTCAGCTCCTGTCGACCGCGATTTTCCGGCGTTTGCCATCATGCGACCGGTCACACTCCCTTCGGGAAACACGGTGAGCTGCTGGTCGAAGCAGTCTATCCAGAATGCCGTCAGGTCGAGTTGCAGCCGCCGTTCCCACAGGTTGAGGTGTGCGCCCACTTCGTAATTCCATGTCTTTTCGGGTGAATAGCGCACAATGTCGTCGGTGGAGTAGCGTTCGGCCAGCCCGAGCTTGCCCATTATGCGCTGCTGGAGCACATCGCTGAACATCTGGGTGTTGTAACCGCCTGATTTATATCCTTTCGTGACGGATGCAAACACATTGCCCGCAGAGCTTGGCAGATTGTAGCTTACTGAAAATTTCGGGAGCAGCTGGTTGAACGACTGCGAAAGCTTGCCCCGGTCGTCAATGTCGACAGGGATATTCGTGGCATATGGCTTTTCGGTGCCGTCGGTAAGGTCGTATATCGAGTAGGTCGAAGCCGAGTAGCTGTGGTAGCGGATGGCATTATGTTCCCAGTCCCAGCGCAATCCGAGGGTCAGGGTGAAGTCGCCGGCATTGAGCTGGCTTTCGTGGTAGAGCGATGCGCCGTAGGAGGGGAGGAGAAAGCTGCTTTCAAGCCGCAGCGAGCGCTGGTCCCAGCGTATGGGGTAGTCGGGGCTCATGGCATTGGCGTTGTTCTCAATCAGCGTTGTGAGGCCGTGGTTGAAGAATGTGACTGGAGCGTCCATGTTTCCGCGCCTGAAAAACCCGAATGCGCCTGCAAGCCAGTTGTATCGGCTCTTAACATTGCTGCGAGCCACCACATCGGTGGTAAAGGCGTATTCATGTCGGGCCTGTGTGAGTGTGAAATAGTCGAGCGGCAGGAAATCCTGGTCCAGCGTCATGTTGTCGTTAATGTACTGGAAGCTGCTGATGGCCGAGAGGTCTACGTTGCCGAGGTGAATTTTGGCCACAAGGCCGTCGGTAACGGTCAGACGGCGGTAGAAGCATGTGTCGTTGTAGGCTATCCGGCCTGTAGCCGCCGATTCGTAGGGATATCCGTGCTGCTGCGAGTGGGCCACCGTAGCGGTGTTTTCCACAATGGTGTTGTGGCTTGTGCGCCAGATGGTTTTCCATCGTGCGCTCCATAGCCTTTCCTTTCCCACGCGAGAGTTGTTCACCTCGTTCCGGAAAAATCCGTCGGTGCCTGTGGCATAGACGTTGAGCGATGTGCCGTGGCGCCGGTTGAACAGCTTATATATGCCGAGGGATGCCTTGAACGAGTTCTGCGAGCCATACTCACCCGTGAAGCGCACACCCTCGAAATTGAAAGGGGAAAGTGTGTGGATGTTTACGAGGCCGCCCATGGTGTTGCGTCCGTAGAGGATGTTCTGCGGGCCGCGCAGAATCTCGATGCGCGATATGTCGGCCAGGTCGAAGTCGAAATTGTCTTTGTTTATGATGGGTACATTGTCGATGTTCAGTCCCACCACAGGTTGGTCGATTCGTGTGCCGAGACCGCGGACGTACACAGACGATGTCATGCGCGAACCGTACTGCGGCATGTAGAAATTTGGAGCCATCTCGCTCACCTGCTTTATGTTCACAAGATTGTCGCGTTCAATCTCGGCGTGGTTCACAACGGTTATGGCCTCGTCATGATTGGCGAGTACGCCACCTTTGATAGCCGTAACCGACACCTGAGGCAGCGAGATGAGCGAGTCGAGCTGCTGGTCCGGACGCATGTCAGCAGCGCCAAGGGCGGCGACGCCTGTGGCTGCGGCAGTGATAAGCATGGCTGTCCGTAGAAGATGTGGCACTTGACTGGCTTTTTTGTTCAGGAGTGCAAAGGTAGCTATTTTTTTGCTAAAACGCTCTGTAATGTTGGTGTATAATGGATTTTTACTGTGCCTGTTTTTCTGAAAGGGGAAAAAACACTATCTTTGTAAATGATTCCGACAGTCAGAACCGTTCTGAAAAAGTCAGGAACAATCTATAACAATGGGAAAGGAACTACCTCGTGAAGACATTCAGCTGATTGAGCGGCTGCGGCAACCGGAAAGTTGCCGTGCGGCGTTCAACGAGGTGGTGCGTGCCTATTCCGAGCCGCTTTACTGGCAGATACGTAGAATTGTGGAGACCCACGATGATGCCGCCGATGTGTTGCAGAACACGTTCCTGAAGGCCTGGCAGTCGGTGGAAAACTTCCGCGGGGATGCCAAACTGTCCACATGGCTCTACAAGATAGCCCTCAACGAGAGCATCACGCACATGGCGCGTGAACGCAAGCGCGGAGGAGTGTCCATCGATCAGGAGGAATCAAATCTTGTCAACATGATTGAGGCTGACCCCTGGGTGGATGGCGACAGTCTGGCTCTTGAATTACGAAAAGCCATAGCCACACTCCCGGAGAAACAGCGGATTGTGTTCAACATGAAATATTTCGATGAAATGAAATATGAGCAGATGAGCGAAATCCTGGGCACATCGGTGGGCGCGCTTAAGGCGTCCTACCACCTTGCGGTCAAGAAAATCGAGACATATTTCAATAATCTGGAGTGACAAAAAATTTCAACACTTTTTAAACCATCCGTACCGCAGGCAGTCATAAAAGCACAGACAACTTCAGCCCACAGGCGGTTCCCAAGGGCTTGCACCTGAAGAAAAAGCTTGCAGGCGAACGCATAAGAGATTATCACAGCTGATTCTTTTCATTTTGCGCTTCAAAAATGAATTATGAAAAAAGGCGAAGACATATTGAAAAAAATAAACCGGAATGACGGAATGACGGTTCCGGAAGGCTTCTTCGAGGATTTCGCCGCGAAGATGGAGGCCATGTTGCCCGAACGTCCTGAGGCCGAGCAGCCGCGCCGCATCGAGCATCGCACCACGTGGCAGCGTGTGCGTCCGTATGTGTATATGGCAGCCATGTTCGCAGGCATCTGGTGCATGCTCAAGATGTTCACCATGATGGGCCCCGGTAACATCGACCTGTCAATCGACAAGAACCACATCTTAACCGATGCCCTGAGTGATGACAATTTCGTGTATGAATACATCATCGACGATTTGAACGACAGCGAGTTGTTCGACGAGATGTATAACGACAGCATTTCCGTGGAGGATTTCACTCCGGTTGACAGCCTTGTCGACACCGAGACCTCACAGACGGAATAAAGAATACAACAACGCGATAAAAGAGACAACAACGCGATTCGAGATGAAAAAGCACGTCCTTAAATATCTGTTCGTACTGATGGCCGTAATGGGCGGCACACTTGTGTCGATGGCCCAGAACCGCACGGACCGTGAGCAGTGGCTTAATGAGATGAACCAGTACAAGCGCAATTATTTCACCAAGGAGCTTGACCTTTCAGTTCAGCAGCAGGCTAAATTTTTCCCGCTTTACGAGGAGATGAACGAGCAGACCCGTAAAATCGATTCGGATGCGCGCGTAATGGAGCAGCGTGTGGCTGAGGCTCAGGATGCCACCGACCTTGAGTACGAAAAGGCGACTGAAGCAGTTTACGATGCAAAAGTCCGCACCGCCGAGATCGAGAAGGAGTACATGCAGAAGTTCAGAGAGATTCTTTCAAGCAAGCAGGTGTTTCTGCTCAACAATGTGGAGCGGAAATTCTCGCGCGAGATGATGCGCCAACATCACCGCCTGCGCAGCACCAAAAAGGCCGAGATGAAATAACGGGCTTATGCAGTGGTTGTTCGCTCCATTGCTGAGGAGCGAATCTGATAGCGAACGAGGCTTCACCGTTTCTTTTATGCCGTAATTGCCCTGTGGAGGACACGGGAGAATGCTGGCGTACGGTAGAGCTTCGTTTAAGTTTTATTGTCACGCACGAAATTTTGAGTGCGGCGAACCGCAACCCTTGGCTTGCCGTTACTATTTTGACCATATAGAATGTCGACCACCTGATTAATTTGAATCCGGTATGAAAAAAATCCTGTTTCTTTGTCTGCTTGCCCTGGCAGGCTGTTTCATGCCTATGAACGGAAAGAACATAACTGGCAGCAGGCCAGATTTCGCATTCCCGCGAAAAGTGGAAACCACAGCGCAGTCTGATTTGGACCGTGCGCTTACCGACGGCAATTCGCCGCAGGCGCTCAACGCCCTTATCCGCTGGAGTCTGGCCAAGGTGGCCGTCTCAGCCGATTCGCTGCCGTCTGTGCTCGGCAAAATCGAGGCTGTGAAAGCGCGTACTTCGGATGAGGCAGCATTGTCGCTGATGAATCTGCTGGAAGCCAGAATTTATACAGGTGCATATCAGTCGGACCGCTGGACCTACGACCAGCGGCCTGCAAACACCGAGGTAGCAGGAGCGGACTATCGTCTGTGGAGCCGCACGCAGTTTGTCGGAAAAGTGAAGAGCCTTGTGGATGCAGCATTGCAGCCACGTGCGGCATTGCTTGCCATGCCTCTCACGGATTTTGATAACGTGATAGAATACGAAAGGGATGCATTGACGTTCTATCCAACGCTATATGATTTCGCAGCTTCGCAGGCAATTGATTGTCTGACCACCTTCGCCGACCGGAATGCCGTGCTTCCGGTGGCGCTGCTCGCCGATATGCTCGATCAGGCGCTTTATCCCGCGAATGCCTCCGGCGTTAATGCCGAGATTCTCGGAATCTACCGTTCGCTTATCCTGGGACGAGACGGGACGGCTCCGGCTGTGCGTGCACAGGTCAGCATGATTGACTATATCTGTCCGCGGCTATTCGGCACCGTGACTCCTGTGGCTACATATCTGAGGAGATATGCGCCCACATCCGATTCCCGTCGTAACGATGCTTTCATGGAGGCTTACCGCAGGAACATCACATCGCCGTATGCGGTGGAGTTCCTGCTGCAGATACGTCCCGACGGCCAGGAGCAGAAGAAAACGCTCTACGGATTGCTTTCGGCTTTTGCCGCCAAGAATCCCGATTATTTCAACATCAATGAGGTCAAAAACCGCCTGAGCGGCATGTCGGCCAAAACGGTGCGTACGGAATATGCGGCCCAAGGCGTAAAAGGTGGCACGCTTCCCGTAAAGGTGACTGCCGACAATGTGAACGCCGTTACTCTGAAACTTGTGGATGTGACGTCGGTGGCCCGTGCCGCCCGCAACCGTAGTCAGGTGAAACTCACACGCAGTCAGATCCGTCCGGTGAGCACAGTGGAAGTGTCGCTCGAAGGGGAAGTGCCGTTTTTCGCATCACGTATGGTGGAATTCAAGTTGCCCCGCTTCGGACTTTTTGCTGTAGTTGCGGATTTTGCCGGACGTCAGCAGGCCGATGTGGAATGGGTGGACGTGGTGTCGTGCAGCAATCTGACCGGCTCCGCCATGTCGAAGGACGGCAAATCGACCGCAATCGTTGCCGATGCGGAGAGCGGGGCACCGGTGGATGGTGCTTCAATCCGCTTCACTCCCTGGAACCGTAAGATCGGAACAGTATCGCTTCCCGGAAAGACAGACAGGGAGGGGATGCTTGCGCTCGATGTGAAGGAATACGGACAGATGGAACCGCAACTCGGGGAGGACGTTTTTGCTCCTGGCTGCTCGGTGTACCATTCATCGTACGCGTCGGATGGGACGACCCGTTACGGCGCGAACATCTTCACCTCGCTGAAACTTTACCGTCCTGGAGATGTGGTCGATTTCTCGGCAGCCGTCTATAGCCATACTTCGCGCGGCGGCAACACCATAGCGCAGAACGAGACATTCACGGCGGTGCTGCGCGATGCCAACTATCAGAGCATCGATACCCTGACCCTCACCACCGATAGCTGGGGGCGCATTCAGGGCGCATTCAGTCTGCCCAAAGCAGGCCTCACCGGCAACTATTCCATAGAATTAGGTAAGGGAGACAAAACCTTCGGGTATACATATTTCACTGTTAGCGATTATAAGCTCCCGACTTTCATGGTGGAAATAAAAAATGTGGAGCGCCCGGCCAACACGGCCGATAATGCCGTGATTGAAGGCATGGCAAGCACATTCGCTGGTTTCCCGGTGGCTGAGGCCACAGTGAAGGCCTCGGTGAAAGTGCGTTCGGGCTACTGGTTCTACGCTTCGGTTTCACCTGTGTTCTTTGAGACCGAAACCACCACCGGGGCCGACGGGGCATTCCGTATAGTCATCCCTGCCGAAGCCATCGCATCAAGCCCCAATGCAGCTGGCTATTTCATGGTGGATGTGGCTGTGGTGTCGCCTGACGGCGAGACGCAGCAGACCTCAACCGGCTTCAACATGGGTAAACCTTTGAATATCACTGTTAATATTCCTCAGATATATATTCCTGAAACAGCCAGCGCTTCTGTGACCGCGGTTGATGGGAGCGGCAAGGACGTCAGCGTGCAGCTTGCCTACACGGTGAAACGTTGTGTCGAAAAGTTGTACAACGATTTTGATGATGCCCCGAGTTTCGAGGATTATAAATCGGGCGAATGCGCATCCGGTTCTATCGACGGGTTGCTGTCGTCGCTTCCGTCCGGCAAATATGTGGCCGAATTCCGCCCAGTGGATTCTGCACTGGCCGATCAGGCGTTCTCAGGTGAGTTCGTTGTTTACCGCAAGGCCGACAAGGCATGTCCCGTTCAGGATCTGCTGTGGCTTCCCGAAAGTGAGGTCGTGGCGGATGCCGACGGTAAATTCCGCATTACTTTCGGTACAGCGGTGGAACATGCAAATGTTTTGCTGACACTCTGCACGCTCGACAGTACAGTGGTGGAACACCGCTGGCTGCGTGATGTGAACGGCATGCGCCATGTGGACCTGAAGCTCCCGTCGGTAGAATCGCGAGTACGGGTATATCTGCGCACCGTCAGCCGCCTGCACTCCATGTCGGCTTCCATAGATGTGTTTCCGGCCTCTACACGCAAAAAAATAGAGATTACCACCGAAACCTTCCGCGATAAGGTGATTCCCGGCAGCGAGGAGACCATAACATTCCGTATCAAAGGCATCGATGGAGCCGCGGCCGAATCTGCCGTGCTGCTCGATATGAGCAACAAGGCAATTGATATACTCGAATCCAATCCCCTCCGATGGGCGTTGGCTTCGCACCCGATGGGATTCCTGTCGGTTGACGGCTGGAGTTTCACACAGCGTGCCAGCACATTGCGCAGCGCTGTCAATTATCTCAAGAATAACGTTATTGTTGCGCCTGAATTCAATCTGTACGGGCGGTCGTTCATGCCTGAACGGGTGTTCAATCTCGCACGTCAGTTCCGCTCGACTAATTACACTATGAAGGCGATGGGGACAGAGGAGGCCGAGGATGCTATTGTCACAATGGACCAGGCCGCACCGTCTGCTCAGGCCAAGATGGCATTGGCCGGTTCGGCCGCTGGTGTGGTAACTGAGTCGGCTATGGATGAAGGCGCTTCCGAAGAAGACAGTTCAGCTGCAAAGACCGATGATGCCGCTCAATATCGCCCTTCGGAAATTCCGCTGGCATTCTTCCGCCCGATGCTTGTGACCGATGCCGACGGCACGCTGTCAATTACATACACCGTACCTGATGCAAACACCACCTGGGTGCTCCGTGCTTTGGCTTACAACAGAAATCTTCTGTCGGCCACTACTCAGGCAGATGTAGTGGCTTCTAAGCCGCTGATGGTATCGGCTAATGCACCACGTTTCCTCCGCACTTCCGACAAGGTGGTGATGCAGGCCTCGGTGATGAACGCCACCGACAGCATGCTGTGCGCTTCTACTACATTGCAGGTGTTTGACTTCGCATCCGGCAAAGTGCTGACGGAGGTAACGTCTACCGACAGCATCGCGGCCGGCGGCCGTGCCGTTGTCGGAATTCCTTATAGCGTGCTTGCGGATGTGCAGGGCGTGTTGCTGCGCGTGAAATCCACCGCAGGCACTTTTACCGACGGCGAACAGGCGCTTGTGGCCGTATTGCCCTCCGACCAGGATGTGGTTGAGTCGCAGATGTTCTACCTCGCTCCCGGCCAGCAGTCGTATACCACTACTGTTGAGCCCGTAGGCGATGGCCGGGCATTCCTGAAATTTACCGAAAATCCGGCGTGGGAAGTGGTATCGGCTCTCCCCGGACTTCGGGAGAACAAGATAAACTCCTCGATCGAGGCCGCTTCGGCACTGTTCTCGGCTTCAGTTGCCGAAGGGCTGATGCGTAGCTATCCTGAGGTGGCGCGGGCGTTGCGCGCCTGGAGCGAGAATCCCTCCGATTCGGCTCTGGTATCAGAGCTGTCGAAAAACAGCGAGCTGAAATCCATTCTGCTCAACTCAACACCTTGGGTATCGGATGCACTTTCGCAGACCCAGCGCATGCAGCGCCTTGTGCTGCTGCTCGACAAGCGCAACACTTCCGCAGCCATCGAAAATGCCATTGCAGAACTGGCGCGCACATATCAGAGTGACGGCGGCTGGAGCTGGACACCCAATTATCCTGAAATTTCCGACTGGAGCACTGAAATGGTGCTTCAGATGCTCGGGCAGCTCAACCGCCTCGGCTGGTTGCCCTCCGACCGCAAGCTCGGCTCGATGATAGAGGGTAGTCTCAAACGTCTCGACCGTGTCACGGCAGAACGTTATGCCAAACACCGCCAGGGGGATTTCACCGACTATGCATATGTGCGGTCGATGTTCCCGGCTGTCAAGCAGTCATCGGCCGGAGCCCGCGTCACGGCAGCTGTCGTGAGGCGTGTACTTGGCGACTGGACTAACGGTTCAGTGACGGAAAAGGCTGTGGATGCGCTCATACTGAACGCTAACGGCTATAATGCAACGGCCCGCAAGGTGGTGGCTTCTCTCAAGGAATATGCCACAGTTACACCGGAGAAGGGGATGTGGTGGCAGCAGCTCGACCGTACATTCTATGCCGGTCTGGACAAAGTGGGCTGCACCGCTCTGATTCTCGATGCCTTCACTACGGTAACTCCCGGTTCGCCGGATATTGACCGCATCCGCCAGTGGCTTGTGCTCCAGAAAACAAATAACGACTGGGGTTCGGGCGTATGCACTTCCAAAGTGGTGGCTTCCATACTGATGTCGGGAACCGACTGGAATGTAAACCCCGCAGGCACCGCCATTCACATAGGTTCCACATTGGTTGAACCTGCCAAGGAGGAGGCTTTCACAGGCTCGTTCACACAGAACATCACTCCGTTGGTGCGCGAGGGCGCGCAGCTCACCATCGACCGTCAGGCCAATTATCCCTCGTTCGGTGCGGTGCTGACTATGCGTTGCCTCCCCATGCACGATGTCAAGGCTGCCGGCTCGGCAGAATTGTCGGTGGAGAAATCCTTGAATGTCTATCGCGACGGGCAGTGGGTTCCCTCACGCACGTTCAGCACGGGCGACCGCGTTCAGGTTTCGCTTGTGCTCAAAGTGGAGTCCGATTTGAGCTATGTGGTTATTCAGGATAACCGGGCTGCCACCTTCGAGCCTGTGGAGCAGCTTCCAAGGCCTGTGGCCAGCGAGGGACTGTGGTTCTATCAGGAGAACCGCGACGCGTCGACCAACCTGTTTATCGACCGTCTGCCGCGTGGCACATATATGCTCACTTACGAACTGTTCGCCACGCAAGGAGGCACCTTCGCTTCGGGAGTGGCAAGTGTGCAGAGCCTCTATAATCCCGCCATGACGGCTCATTCGTCGGGCGATGAAATCTCTGTGAAATGAAGATTCAGAATTTATTGAAATTTATCATGACAGCAGCGCTTCTTGCGGGGAGCGCTGCTTCGCAGTGTTATGCGGCTGACGATGCGGCCGGTGAATCGCCCAAGCATGAGATGCGCGGCGCGTGGGTGGCTACGGTCTATGGCATTGACTGGCCGTCGCAGACCGGCACAACGGCAGCGGTGGCGCAGGCGCAGAAGCGTGAGCTGACTGAAATTCTTGATGTGCTCCGCTCGGCTGGAGTGAATGCCGTGATGTTTCAGGTGCGGTCCATGTCGGATGCCATGTACCGGTCGTCGTTCGAGCCGTGGAGCGCATATCTTACCGGCACGCGAGGTGTGGCTCCCGCTTCAGGTTGGGACCCTCTTAAGTTTGCCGTCGACGAGGCTCACCGCCGCGGTATGGAACTGCATGCGTGGGTGAATCCGTTCCGTATTGCCAACGGGCAGGTGCCTGAACCGGCAAAGGCTGCCGCCGGTAAAAATGTGTTTGATCCGCGGACCAAAGGGTGGACCATTTCATATGGAACACCTGAAAAAGTATCTGCCACGGCGCAGCGTTCCCGAAAAGGGAAAAAACGCAGAAGGCAGGCTCCGAAAGTCAAGAAAAAATGGGTGAGTGTGCTTAACCCCGCATTGCCTGAAGTGCGGCAGCATATTGTGGATGTTTGCCGCGAGATTGTGGAGAAGTATGATGTGGACGGTCTGGTGTTCGACGATTATTTTTATCCTGACCGTCTTCCGTTGGGTGAAGGGTACGATTTTGATTTATGGAGCCAGGCGTGTGCCGCAGATGAGAATCTGTCGGGAATGACGCAGGCCGACTGGCGCCGGCATAATGTGAATCAGACCATCCGGGATGTGCACTATATGATTCAGTCCACAAGGCCGTGGGTCCGTTTCGGGGTTTCGCCGGCCGGAGTGGGCGGCGGAAACGGTGTGGCATCTTCGCGCCACGGATTGCCGTCGGTTCCGGTGGGGAATGACTGGATGTACGACCGCATTTTCTGCGACCCTCTCCAGTGGCTTGCCGACGGCAGTGTGGACTATGTGTCTCCGCAGATTTACTGGGCATCAGATCATGCCACCAATCCATATGCTCCGCTTGCACGGTGGTGGACAGATGCAGCCCTGCATTTCGGGCGTCACAGTTTCCCGAGTCAGAAGGTGCTTGCACTCCCGGAGGGCGATGCCGCATGGCGTGAACAGCAGTTGCAGGTCGAGACTAACCGCGCAAACTCAACCGGTACAGATGCCGGCGAGATATTTTATTCCACAGCGCACATATCCGGCAAAAAAGCGTGCGGACTTGCCGCACATCTGCGGCAGACGGTGTTTGCCTCCCCTGCGCTGATGCCCCCCATGCCTTGGAAAGCGGCTTCCGATCCCGGCCCGGTGATGGGGCTTGTGCTTAAAGGAAACGAACTGTCATGGTATCCGGCGCCTGACATGCGCTATGTGGTCTACGCCGTACCGGTTGATGTGTCGCCGCTTGATGCTATTGCGCTGACCGGTGCCAATTTCATGTCCGCGTATATCCTCGGCATATGTTACGGGAACAATTTCCAGCTGCCTGCCGACAAATTGCGCGGCTACTGGTATGCCGTGGCTCCTTATGACCGCTACGGCAACGAATGGGAAGCCTCTGTGCTACAGAAATAAAAAGCGTAAAAATTGATGTTCAGATATGACGACTGACGATTCAAAATATATGCGCCGTGCATTGGCGCTTGCTGAGAATGGCCGGGGATTCGCATCTCCGAATCCTATGGTCGGCGCAGTTATAGTGGCTCTTGATGGTCGGATAATAGGCGAGGGGTGGCATAGGGTGTGCGGCAGCGCGCACGCCGAGGTCAATGCCATAGCCTCGGTGGCCGATGCCGACCGAGATTTATTGCGTGAAAGCACCATGTACGTCACCCTTGAGCCATGTTCGCATTACGGCAAAACGCCCCCATGTGCCAAGCTGCTTGTGGAAACGGGATTGCGGAAGGTGGTGATTGCTACTGTCGATCCTTTCCCTAAAGTGGCAGGCCGCGGCATCGCGATGCTGCGTGACGCCGGCATCGATGTTGAAGTGGGGTTGATGGGGGAGGAAGCCCGGCAGCTCAACCGCAGGTTCTTCACCGCCCATGCATGCCGGCGTCCGTTTGTGGTGCTGAAATGGGCCATGAGTGCCGACGGGTTCATGGACCGTCGCCGGGATTCTGTACATAAGGGTGCTTGCAGGTTCTCCACTCCGCTCACCACCATGTCCACCATGAAATTGCGGTCGGAGTGTGATGCCGTGCTGACCACTGCAGCCACAGTTATTGCCGACGATTGCCGGTTGACCGTTAGGGGATGGCACGGGCGTACTCCCAAGGCTGTGATTGTGGACCGGCATGGCACTGTGCCACGCGATGCCAGGATTTTCAATAGGGAAAATGCCGACGTCCAACGGCTTGAGCCGATAATTGTCGGCCGTGGTGCCGATGTCTCGCTGAAAGATGTTTTGTCCGGACTGTATGAGGCTCACGGCATTACATCTGTCCTTGTCGAGGCTGGTCCGAGGATGCTCACATCTTTTATTGATAGCGGCTTATGGGATATGGCGCGTGTGGAGCGCGCATCTTTTGCGCTTGGTTCTGACGGCTGCTGTCCGGCTCCCGCGCTGGATGCCTTTGGCGCCAAGGTGTTTAAGGTGTCGCAGGATGAGCAGGGCACGCGCCTGACATGGCTGCGCGTGACTGGCGGCGAACTGAAGGTAAAGGCCCAGCTCTCCGGCGAAGCAGATGGTGAGCCGTGGGAGGAAAAGGCAAACCAGCTGCGGCTGTACTCCGGCGTAAAGTATACGCTGGCGGAAGCCATCGGCCCGGGGCAGGTGTGCGCCGTCACCGGCCTGACCAAGGCGCGCCCGGGCGAGGGCCTTGGCGCGGAACGCGACAGCGATGTGCCGGTTCTGGAACCGGTGCTGAGCTATCAGGTGCTGCTGCCGGAGGGGGCTGATGTGCACGCGGCACTGGGCAAGCTGCACCGGCTGGAAGAAGAGGAGCCGCAGCTCCATGTGGTATGGAACGAGACTTTGGGCGAGATCCATGTGCAGCTCATGGGCGAGGTGCA
>ERZ772872.2730-NODE-2730-length-13861-cov-2.866507_pt1 | contig 13861 bp, 12 predicted proteins | sample MGYA00512132_ERZ772872 | MGnify/ENA primary metagenome ERZ772872 (study PRJEB29015, sample SAMEA2737724) | human gut metagenome | biome: human gut; feature: human-associated habitat; material: faeces | place: China | collected 2012 ...
CACATTAAGCGTTAAAACGCCCATATAGCCACTTTTTTTATCAACGCCCTATCCCCAGTCCTTCCACAATTAAACGTTGATAATTCCGCAAAAATAGTGTAGGATAGCATTATATAGAATTTTTTAGAGTTTTTTAAGCAGTTAAGATTAACTGCTATATTTTAGTGCTATCAGAAAACGGAGTTAGAAAATGGACAAGATTTTGGAAAAATGGGATGAAATTTTACAGACAGTAAAAACAGAGCATGATGTCAGCGACATTTCTTTTGATACCTGGATCAAACCTCTGGAAGTTTTTGGTGTTGAGGGAAATACCCTCTATATCCTTGTTCCATCTGAACAGATGACTTTAAGTTATATCTCAAAAAAATATTATCTTCCTTTAAAAGTAGCAATTGCTGAAATTATCGGAACCGAATATGAGATTCAGTTTATTTTACCGGAACAGACCAGAAATATCAGACCTTCCAATAATAAAGGAAAGAAAACACCGGAACCTGAAGCTTCCAAACGTTCCAACTTAAATCCAAATTACACATTTGATACTTTCGTTGTCGGCAGCAATAACCGTTTTGCACAGTCTGCCTCCCTGGCAGTAGCGGAATCTCCGGGAGAAGCTTACAACCCTCTTTATATTTATGGTGGACCTGGACTTGGAAAAACCCACTTGATGCATTCCATTGGACATTTCATCCTGGAAAAAAATCCGGAAGCAAAAGTTTTGTATGTTACTTCCGAGGAATTTACCAACGAAGTTATCGAATCTATCCGTAGTGGTAACGCCTCTGCGATGAATAAATTCCGTGAAAAATACAGAACCATCGACGTTCTCATGATCGACGACGTTCAGTTTATTATAGGAAAAGAAAGTACACAGGAAGAATTTTTCCACACGTTCAACGCTCTCCACTCCGCAGGCAAACAGATCATTTTAACATCGGATAAACCGCCAAAGGATATGGAAACGTTAGAAGAACGAATCCGTTCCCGTTTCGAATGGGGACTTATGGCAGACATCGGAGCTCCTGATTACGAGACGCGAATGGCAATCCTTCGCCGGAAAGTGGAATCTGATGATATGTCCTTAAGCGATGACATTTTAAATTACATCGCAAATAATATTAAATCCAACATCCGTGAATTAGAGGGAGCTTTGAACAAACTCCTCGCTTACTCGAATCTGGAAAAAACAGAGATCACCATGGAGATTGCCAAGAAAGAACTTCAGAATATTATCACACCGGACAAGCCAAGAGAAATCACTCCTCAGCTTATCATTGAAGTTGTTTCGGAACATTTCCAGATTTCACTGGATCAGATGATCTCAAAAAACAGAAGTAATGAGATTGCAAGACCAAGACAGATTGCCATGTACCTCTGTAAAACCATGACGGATATTCCACTGGATTCCATCGGTTCCTTACTGGGCGGAAGAGATCACTCGACCATTATCCACGGCATCAAAAAAATTGCGGATGAGTACGATTCCAACGAACAGACACGCAATTTAATTGAAACTATCAAGAAAAAAATCAATCCAAACTAAAGTTATCAACTTTTTTTCGAGTTATTAACAAATTTTTGTGGATAACCTGTTCAAATCGTGTTTAATTTATGTTTAAAGTTTTGGATAACCTACTTTTCAAGATGAATTTCAAATTTTTTCTGAGGAGGCTTAAAATTTTAATTCACATTTTATCCAAGGTTAATCCTCATGCTTTTCACATAGTTATACAGTCGGATTTTTCGGACAAGCCCTTATGTTTTCAAGGGTTGCAGGGTTATTCACTTATTCACACACACTAATACGACTACTTTTAATATCTTTTATTAATTATATTTATTTTGGCTTTCGCCAAGCAGGAAGGAGTTATTCACATTATGAAATTAATCTGTTCTAAATCAAATCTGCTTCATGGAGTTAACATTGTGTCCAAGGCTGTTCCAACCAGAACTACAATGGCAATCCTTGAATGCATTTTAATTGATGCTTCTGCTAATGAAATCAAATTAACAGCAAACGATATGGAACTTGGAATTGAAACTAAGATCGAAGGAGAAATTGCAGAGAGGGGAATCATTGCATTAGATGCTAAGATTTTTTCTGAGATTGTCCGTAAATTACCGGACAGTGATGTTGTGATCGAAACAGATTCCAATTTTAAAACTACCATTACCTGTGAGAAAGCAAAGTTTAACATTGTTGGAAAATCAGGTGATGATTTTTCCTATATTCCATTTATTGAAAGAAATGAATGTATTTCAATCTCCCAGTTTACTTTAAAAGAAGTGATTCGTCAGACAATCTTCTCAATTGCTGACAATGACAACAATAAACTGATGACGGGTGAACTTTTCGAGATTGAAGAGAATCAGTTAAAAGTAGTTTCTCTGGATGGACATAGAATTTCCATCCGTAATATTGAATTAAAGAATAATTACGATCATAAGAAAGTAGTTGTTCCTGGTAAAACCCTTCAGGAAGTAAGTAAGATTTTACCTGGAAGTGCAGAGGAAGAAGTCAATATTTTCCTTTCAGAGAATCATATTGTATTTGAATTTGATGATACTACAGTTGTATCCAGATTGATTGAAGGGGAGTATTTCAAGATTGAGCAGATGCTTTCCTCTGATTATGATACAAAAGTTAAGATTAATAAGCGTGAATTATTAGACTGTATCGACCGTGCAACACTTCTCGTAAAAGAGGGTGACAAGAAACCAATTATCATGAATATCACAGATGGAAATATGGAATTAAAGATCAATTCTTTTATTGGTTCCATGAATGAAGATATTGATATCACAAAAGAGGGAAAAGATATCCTCATTGGATTTAATCCGAAATTCTTTATCGATGCACTGAGAGTCATCGATGAGGAAGAGGTTTCTCTTTATATGGTAAACCCGAAGGCTCCATGTTTTATCAAGGATGATGAAGGAAAGTTCATTTATCTGATTCTTCCGGTAAACTTTAACGCAGCCACTAACTAAGAAAGGCAGAAAGATGATCACAGTAAATATCAGAGAGACGGATGAATTTATCAAACTGGGACAGGCTTTGAAAAAAGCAGGTCTTGTAGAATCCGGAGTAGATGCAAAGTTTTTTATTCAGGATGGACAGGTAAAATTAAACGGCGAGACAGAGCTTCAGCGCGGAAAAAAATTATACAATGGAGATGTTGTTTCCTTTAACGGCGAGACAATTCAGATTGTAAAATGATCATAAAGTCAATTGAATTGCAGAATTTTCGAAATTATGAAGATTTAAATATTTCATTTGATGAGGGAACCAATATTTTTTACGGGGACAATGCGCAGGGAAAAACGAATATCCTTGAAGCTGCATACTTAAGTGGAACAACTAAGTCCCACAAATGTAGTAAGGACAAGGAAATGATCCGTTTTGGGGAGCAGGAGTCCCATATCAGAACGGTTGTTGTAAAAAAAGATAAAGAATATCAGATTGATATGCATTTAAAACACAATCGTTCCAAGGGAATCGCAATCAATAAAGTTCCGATCAAAAAAGCCAGCGAGCTTTTTGGAATTCTCAATATGGTATTTTTTTCGCCGGAGGATCTGAATATTATCAAAAATGGTCCGGCGGAGCGCCGCAGATTTCTGGATTCTGAATTATGCCAGCTGGATAAAATATATTTGTCAGATCTTACAACTTACAATAAAATTTTGAATCAGCGTAACAAATTATTAAAAGATATGGTTTACAGACCGGATTTAAAGGATACACTTCCGGTATGGGATATGCAGCTGGTAGAAACTGGCAGGAAAATCATTCGGCGAAGAAAACAGTTTGTTGATGAGCTAAATGAGATTGTGCATGATATCCACTATCGGATTTCCGGTGAAAAAGAAGATTTAATTTTGCAATATGAACCAAGTATTGAAGATATCTTTTTTGAGGATGAACTGTCCAGAGTAAAAGAGCGGGATATGCGGCAGTGTATGACATCGGTGGGACCACACCGGGACGATCTTCTTTTTTCCATCGGTGAGGTGGACATCCGGAAGTTCGGTTCGCAGGGACAGCAGAGAACTTCTGCGCTGTCCTTAAAATTGTCAGAGATCGAACTGGTCAAACGATCCATTCATGATACACCGGTTTTGTTGCTCGATGATGTGTTGTCGGAACTTGACAGTAACCGGCAGAATTATCTGCTCAACAGTATTCATGACACACAGACGCTGATCACCTGCACAGGGCTGGATGAATTTGTAAAAAACAGATTTCATATCAACAAGATATTTAAAGTTGTGCAGGGGACTGTGGAAGAGAGAAAAGAAATATAATTGCATTGTACATATTTTTTTATGTGCAGAATGGAGGAATAAATGGGTACAGAAAACGAATATGGTGGAGACCAGATCCAGATTTTGGAAGGACTTGAGGCTGTTCGTAAAAGACCGGGTATGTACATCGGTAGTACATCAGCCAGGGGCTTACATCATCTGGTATATGAGATTGTAGACAACTCAGTAGATGAGGCACTTGCCGGATACTGCAAAAATATTGAAGTGACCATAAATGAAGATAACTCTATTACCGTAGAAGATGATGGACGTGGTATTCCGGTCGACATCAATCACAAAGCTGGAAAATCCGCATTGGAAGTCGTATACACTGTACTTCATGCCGGTGGAAAATTTGGCGGTGGAGGCTACAAAGTATCCGGTGGACTTCACGGCGTAGGTGCGTCAGTTGTAAATGCACTTTCCACAAAGTTAAAAGTTGAGGTTTACCGTGAAGGAAAGGTTTATTTCCAGAGTTACAAGATCGGTAAACCGGATGAACCGGTAAAAGTGATCGGAGAATGCGGCGAGGACAAGCACGGAACAAAGGTTACTTTCTGGCCGGACGGATCGATTTTTGAAGAGACCGTTTTTGATTATGATACGTTAAAACAGCGTTTGCGTGAGACAGCCTTTTTGACAAAAGGATTGAGGATCGTGCTTACAGACTTAAGGGAAAATCCTGTTAGAACCCATGATTTTCACTATGCCGGTGGTATCAAGGAATTTGTTACTTACTTAAACAAGAGCAAAGAAGCTTTATACCCGGAAGTCATTTACTGTGAGGGCAGTGGAAATGGTGTCTATGTGGAAGTTGCCATGCAGCATAATGATTCCTACAATGAGTTGACGTTAAGTTTTGTCAATAACATTATCACACCGGAAGGTGGTACACATCTTGCCGGATTCCGTAATGCATTGACGAAGACATTTAATGCTTATGCGAGAGCGAATAAATTATTAAAAGACAGTGAACCGGCATTGACGGGTGATGATATCCGTGAAGGACTGACCGCCATTATCAGTGTCAAGATTGAGGAACCTCAGTTTGAGGGACAGACCAAGCAGAAACTGGGTAACAGCGAAGCCCGCGGTGCGGTGGATTCCATTGTAAGCGAGCAGCTTACTTACTTTTTAGAGCAGAATCCGACGGTTGCCAAGACAATCTGTGAAAAGTCACTTCTTGCACAGCGCGCGAGAGAGGCAGCAAGAAAAGCGAGAGATTTAACCAGAAGAAAAACAGCACTGGAGGGAATGTCTCTTCCGGGAAAACTGGCAGACTGTTCTGACAAAGATCCAAAGAACTGTGAGATTTTTATCGTCGAGGGAGATTCCGCCGGCGGTTCCGCTAAGACTGCAAGAAGCCGTGCAACCCAGGCAATCCTCCCACTTCGTGGAAAGATTTTGAATGTCGAGAAGGCAAGACTGGATAAGATTTATGGAAATGCTGAGATTAAAGCGATGATCACTGCGTTTGGTACTGGTATCCATGAAGACTTTGATATCAGCAAACTTCGTTACAACAAGATTATCATTATGACGGATGCCGATGTCGATGGTGCCCATATCAGTACGTTAATGCTGACATTCCTTTATCGGTTCATGCCGGATCTGATCAAAGAAGGTCATGTATATCTGGCACAGCCGCCACTATACAAGATCGAGAAAAATAAAAATGTATGGTATGCCTACAGTGACGATGAGTTAAATGCAATCTTAACGGAGATCGGACGTGATGGAAATAATAAGATCCAGCGTTACAAAGGACTTGGTGAGATGGATGCGGAACAGCTCTGGGAAACTACCATGGATCCGGAGAAACGAATTTTAAAACGTGTCATGATCGATGATGAGAGTACTTCTGAGATTGATATTACATTTACAACTCTCATGGGAGATAAAGTAGAACCGAGACGTGAGTTTATTGAAGAAAATGCGAAGTATGTGCAGAATCTCGATATCTAAGATTGCATGTGTTAGAAATTATATATTACTGCAAATGTAGTTCAATAAAAAATAGAAAGTTTATTTATAATATAATTGCAAATGTAGTTTAATTAGAGAAATGCAGATTTTTAACCAAAAAGAATTTGCAGGAATGAGGTAAATAGAATGGATGACAAAATTTTTGATCAAATCCATGATGTCGATCTGAAAAAAACAATGGAGACATCCTACATCGATTATGCGATGAGCGTTATCGCCCAGCGTGCATTGCCGGATGTAAGAGATGGTTTGAAACCGGTACAGCGTCGTGTACTCTACTCCATGATCGAATTAAATAATGGACCGGACAAGCCACACAGAAAATGTGCGCGTATTGTCGGTGATACCATGGGTAAATACCATCCACATGGAGACAGTTCCATCTACGGAGCATTGGTCAACATGGCACAGGACTGGTCTACAAGATATCCGCTTGTTGATGGTCATGGAAACTTTGGTTCTGTCGACGGTGACGGTGCCGCTGCAATGCGATATACAGAGGCAAGACTTAGTAAAATTTCCATGGAGATGCTCGCGGACATCAATAAAGATACCGTTGATTTTGTACCAAACTTCGATGAGACTGAGAAAGAGCCGACGGTGCTTCCTTCCCGCTATCCGAATCTTCTGGTAAACGGAACAACCGGTATTGCTGTTGGTATGGCAACAAACATTCCGCCTCACAATCTGCGTGAGGTGATTCATGCCGTCGTAAAAATTATCGACAACGAAGTGCTAGAGGATCGTGGGACAGATATCGAAGAACTTTTGAGTATTGTAAAAGGTCCGGATTTTCCAACCGGAGCGATGATTCTTGGAACAACCGGAATTAACGAAGCTTACCGCACCGGACGTGGAAAAATCAGAGTTCGCGCGATCACCAATATCGAACCAATGCAAAACGGTAAAAACCGTATCGTTGTGACCGAACTTCCATACATGGTCAACAAAGCAAGACTGATCGAGAAAATCGCAGAGCTTGTAAGAGATAAAAAAATTGACGGAATCACGGATCTTCGTGACGAGTCTGACCGCCAGGGTATGCGTATCTGTATCGAGCTGCGCCGTGATGTAAATCCGAATGTGGTTTTGAATCTGCTCTACAAACATACCCAGATGCAGGATACGTTTGGTGTTATCATGTTAGCCCTTGTGGAAAACCAGCCAAAAGTATTAAATCTCCATGAGATGTTAGGCTACTATCTGGATCACCAGAAAGATGTTGTGACCAGAAGAACAAAATACGATTTAAACAAAGCAGAAGAACGCGCTCACATTTTGGAGGGCTTACTGATCGCGCTTGATAATATCGATGAAGTGATCAATATCATCCGAAGCAGTGCGAATACACCGGAAGCAAAAAATCGTTTGATCGAGAGATTTTCCCTGACAGATGTCCAGGCACAGGCGATCGTCGATATGCGTCTGCGTGCACTGACAGGTCTGGAACGTGAGAAGATCGAAGCTGAGTATGCAGAGCTGATGGATCGTATTGCAGAGTTAAAAGCAATTCTGGCAGATGAGAAAAAACTCCTTGGTGTTATCCGTGAGGAAATCCTCTTGATTGCAGAAAAATACGGTGATGAGCGAAGAACTTCCATCGGATTTGACGAGTATGATATTTCCATGGAGGATCTCATTCCGGTAACCAACACTGTGATTGCAATGACAAAACTTGGCTACATCAAGAGAATGAGCCTTGATAATTTCCGTGCCCAGAACCGTGGTGGCAAGGGAATCAAGGGAATGGAGACGATCGATGAAGATTACATCGAGGAACTTTTGATGACGACTTCCCATCATTACATGATGTTTTTTACCAATACCGGCCGTGTATACAGAATGAAAGCCTACGAAATTCCGGAGGCAAGCAGAACCGCGAGAGGTACTGCAATCATCAACCTGTTGCAGCTTCAGCCGGGAGAGAAGATTACTGCTGTAATTCCAATCAAGGAATACACGGAAGGACATTATCTGTTTATGGCAACCAAGAATGGTATTGTGAAGAAAACACCGATCACCGATTATGCGAATGTCAGAAAAACAGGTCTTGCAGCAATCACATTGCGTGAAGATGATGAGCTGATCGAGGTAAAGAAAACAGACAACGAACAGGATATTTTCCTTGTGACAAAATACGGTCAGTGTATCCGTTTCAATGAGAGAGATGTCAGAAGTACCGGAAGAACCTCTATGGGTGTGATCGGTATGAATTTGACAGATGGAGATAAAGTTGTCGGAATGCAGATGGAATCCCAGGGTGAATCACTGATGATCGTATCTGAAAAAGGTCTTGGAAAATGCACACTTGCATCTGAATTTACAGCCCAGAACCGTGGTGGTAAAGGTGTGAAATGCTATAAGATCACAGAGAAAACCGGAAATATCGTCGGTGTGAAAGCAGTCAATCAGGATGACGAGATGATGCTGATCACAACGGAAGGAATTATTATCCGTATCAAAGTCAGTGATACGGCATTGCTCGGAAGAGTTACTTCCGGTGTAAAACTGATGAATCTCTCGGATGATGTCACGGTTGCAAGCATTGCAAAAGTACGTGAGGACAAATCCCTCATGGACAATACAGATGAATCTGAACTTGTCACAGAGGAAGAGGAAGCCAAAAGTGCTGCGGCTGCAGCAGAGGCTGCAAAAAAAGCGGCAGGTCAGATGACAGAAACGGATGATGAATTAATGCAGGAATTATTAAGCCGTGCTGAGTCTGATTCGGAAGAAGAATAAAAGAATATTTTGACCGCAGTGATACAAAGAATTCACTATGGTCAGGACAGTAGGCTGCCACATTTTTATGTAGCAGCCGATTTGTCTATATAAAAACGAATTATATTTCATGATAAGAAGCTTTAAAAAAAGGTTGTTTTATTTTGTTTATTTGAAAAATAAATGATATCAACACAAAAATAAAAAATAACACATATTATCAAGAAAACCACAGTGTAAATGTGGATAATGTGTTGCGGAAATCCAACTTGCGTGGAAAAATTCATTGTCATAGAAAAGACTTTCGTTTATACTTTTGCGTAAATATAGAATACATGAGTTTTAAAATTGTAGTAAAACTCCAATAGAAAGCAGAACAACAGGGGGATGAAAAATGCCGCAGAATTTTTATGAGTTAGTGTGGATTTTTATTATTTATGCATTTATCGGATGGTGTACAGAAGTATCTTATGCAGCATTGGATCGGGGAATTTTTGTAAACCGGGGATTTTTAAATGGACCGTATTGTCCAATTTACGGATGTGGAGTGGTGATCGTCGTAGCTGTTTTGACTCCGTTAAAGGATAATCTGCTGATATTATTTGCGGGTTCTTTGTTACTGACTTCCATTTTGGAATACATTACCGGATTTATTTTGGAAAAAGTGTTTCACAACAAGTGGTGGGATTACAGCAACAAGCCATTCAATCTGCATGGATATGTGTGTTTGAAATTTTCCATCTACTGGGGACTTGCATGTACATTCATTATGGATGTGATTCATCCGATCATTTACAAGGGCATCACCATGATCCCTCACATTCTGGGGGTTGTGATGCTCAGCATTGTCATGGCGGTTTTTGCTGTTGACTGTGGTGTTACTGTTACTACAATTTTGAAGTTTAACAAGCGGCTGAAAGTAATGGATGAAATGGCTGCTAAAATACATAAACTATCTGATGAGATCGGCGAAAATATCTACGAGAATGTGACAACCGCAGTAGAAAGATCGGAGGAGTTCCAGGAAACACATGAGGAACTTCTTACAAAAATTTCAGACAAAAAAGAAAATATAAAAGAGATTCCAGCGAATGCGAAAGCAAGGATCGAAGAATCTGCTGAGTCAACAAGGATGAAACTGGCGGAGACAAAATCATCCACCAGAGAAAAAATAGTACTCTCTGCGGAGGAAAGAAAAGAAAGAATTGCAGAGTCTGCAGAAAATGCAAGAGAGAGATTTGCTGAATCGACCGAAGCAGCAAAAGAGAAAATTGCTGCATACAAAGAAAACAGAGAAGCAGCCAGACTTGCAAAACAGAAAGAAAAAGAAGAGCTCGAGAAAAAGTACAAAGAATTATTTGCAGAGAAGAATTTTGGTTTCAAGCGTTTGATGAAAGCGTTCCCGGATATGACTTCTCGTGAACAGAATGAATCTCTGGAGAAATACAAGAAATACTTTAACATCCGGAGAGCTGATAAGAAAGACGATAGGCTAGAATAGGCATATATTAAATTGCAAATGTAGTAATATTATATACAGAAATCTATATGTAAAAAAATTAGAGCAAGATGAAATAATTCAGGAGAAATGAATATGATCAGAACAGTCAATACAGATGATATCGTAAAAAATATAAAAGAAATGTGTATCGAGGCAAATCATTATCTTTCCAAAGATATGGATAAAGCCCTGAAAGATGCCACCGCTTCTGAAAAATCAGAACTTGGTAAAAAAATATTAAATCAGCTTCAGGAAAACTTGAAAATTGCAGATGAAGAGATGATTCCAATCTGTCAGGATACCGGAATGGCAGTTATTTTTCTGGAAGTGGGACAGGATGTTCATTTTGAGGGAATGGCAATCGAAGATGCGGTAAACGAAGGTGTCCGTCAGGGATATACGGAAGGGTATTTAAGAAAATCAGTCGTTGGTGATCCTATCATCCGCGAAAATACGAAAGATAATACCCCAGCGGTGATCCACTACAGCATTGTTCCGGGAGATAAAGTGATAATTACAATGGCTCCAAAAGGTTTCGGAAGTGAAAACATGAGCCGTGTGTTCATGCTAAAACCAGCTGATGGAATTGAGGGTGTAAAAAACGCAATTCTTACAGCAGTGAAAGATGCAGGACCGAATGCCTGTCCGCCAATGGTTGTCGGAGTTGGTATTGGCGGTACTTTTGAAAAATGTGCGATTTTAGCAAAAAAAGCGTTGACCAGACCGGTGGGCGAACATTCTGCTATCCCATACGTGAAAGAGTTAGAGGAAGAAATGTTAGAAAAAATCAACCGGCTTGGAATCGGACCGGGTGGACTTGGCGGAACAACCACTGCTCTCGCAGTGAATGTGAATACTTACGCGACACATATTGCAGGACTTCCGGTGGCAGTCAATATCTGCTGTCATGTGAATAGACATGTGATAAGAGAAGTATAAAAATATTTCACTACAAATATAGTCTATATATTCAGAGTCAAAAGCAGAGGAAACATATCTGATCAGTACAGAAATATGTGGATCACAACTGTGAAGTCAATAATTGTTACGAATAAAATAAAAATTTAAAGATGGGAGCGTAGAATATGGACAAACATATTACAACACCGATCACCGCGGAAGTGACAAAAAATTTAAAGTCCGGTGATTACGTTTACATAACGGGAACCATTTATGTGGCGAGAGATGCCGCACACAAAAGAATGATCGAGGCATTGGAGAGTGGGGAAAATCTTCCAATCGACATCAAAGATTCCACAATCTATTACATGGGACCATCTCCGGCAAGAGAGGGACGTCCGATAGGTTCTGCAGGACCGACAACTGCAACCAGAATGGATAAATATGCGCCAACTCTTTTAGATCTTGGAGAAAAGGCGATGATCGGAAAAGGAAAACGTTCGAAAGAAGTAATGGATGCGATTGTCCGAAATCATGCAGTTTACTTTGCGGCAGTCGGCGGAGCAGGAGCACTTTTATCCAAATGTATCACAAAATCAGAAATCGTATGCTATGAGGATCTCGGCGCAGAGGCTATCCGCAAAATCGAAGTGAAAGATTTCCCGGTGATTGTCGTTGTGGACAGTGAGGGAAACAATCTGTATGAGACTGCCATCCGGGAATATTGCACGATAGAGTAAGAAGTAGAACCTATTGATAAAAAATGGAGGGCAGAAACGATGAGACTTTTAATTAAACAGCGTGTTTTCTCATGGACAGACACTTATGATGTCTACGATGAAGACGGCAATCCAAAATATTTTGTAAAAGCAGAATTTTTTGCATTAGGTCATCAGATCCATGTCTACGACCGGGAGAACCGGGAGGTCGGGATGGTGAAGCAGCGTCTGCTCACGTTACTTCCGGCGTTTGACATTGAGATCGGTGGACAGGAGTTCGGCAGCATTGAAAAGCAGTTTACCTTTTTCAAACCGAAATATAATCTTGACTACAACGGCTGGAGGTGCGAGGGAGATTTCCTTGCATGGGATTATGTCGTCTACTCCGGGTGCAGCGCGGTCGTCCATATTTCCAAAGAACTCTTCCACTGGGGAGATACTTACGTCATTGATATCGCAAACCCGGAGAATGAGGTGATGGCGCTTATGCTTACGATTGCGATTGATGCGGCGAACTGCTCACAGGGAGATTAGTGCAGCAGTTTTAGGAAAACCTCTTGACATTCCCCTTTATGGAAGCCTTATAAGAGAGTTACACCAGCTCGGTTTCCACATAATCATTGTGAAAAAAGAAATCAATAAATCGGGCCAGAAGGATGACAGCGGAGGCGAAGGATGAAAATCAAACAGGTAGAAGAACTGGTTGGAATTACCAGCAAAAATATCCGGTTTTATGAAAACCAGGGACTTCTCACACCGGAGCGGGCAGAGAACGGATACCGGGAGTACCACGAACAGAATATTGAAGCACTGAAAAAAATCAAGCTTCTCCGGAAACTCGGAATCTCTGTAGAGGAAATCCGCACTGTGTTAAACCATAGCAGATCTTTAGAAGACTGTCTGGAGAAACACCTGGCAGTTCTGGAAAAAGAGCAGGAAAACCTGTTGAACATGCAAAGACTCTCCGATGCAATCCTGCAGCAACGAGATTCGATTGATACCTTAAACACGAATGAGTGGTTAGAAGAGATGGAAAAACTCGAAAAGGAGGGAGTAGATTTTGTGAACGTAAGCAAAATCGATATTCGCATGAAAAAGAAAATGGGTGCAGTGATCGGCGGCGCAGTGATGATAGTCCTTATGCTTGCCATGATCGGATTTTTTCTATGGGCGAACAGCCAGGAGACACTGCCGGTTGGAGTTCTTATTGTATTTTTAGGAATTCCGGTCATTGTCATTATCTGTATTATCGTTGCATTAAGAAGCAGAATCAAGGAGATCGAAGGAGGAGAAGAGGATGAAGCTGCTAAGTATTGAGTATATTCCGGGAAAAAAGATTGAGGCACTGGGAATGGTGAAGGGAACCGTTGTGCAGACGAAAAATATCGGGCGTGATTTTATGGCAGGCATGAAGACGCTAGTCGGAGGTGAGATCGTCGGATATACGGAGATGTTAAACGAAGCCAGACAGATCGCGGTAAAAAGGATGGTCGATGAGGCGAAAGCGCTGGATGCGGATGCCATCATCGGAATCATGTATGGTTCCTCACAGGTCATGGCAGGTGCAGCGGAAGTGATTGCGTATGGAACGGCTGTAAAAATAATCGGGGAGGAGTAAAATCATGCCGATGACAATTATGGGCGCAGACGGACCAACGAGCGTATTTTTAGCGGGAAATCTGAATCAGATTCCCTGGATGAATTTCTTTGGTCTTGTCATGGT
>ERZ772872.2731-NODE-2731-length-13860-cov-15.949149_pt1 | contig 13860 bp, 12 predicted proteins | sample MGYA00512132_ERZ772872 | MGnify/ENA primary metagenome ERZ772872 (study PRJEB29015, sample SAMEA2737724) | human gut metagenome | biome: human gut; feature: human-associated habitat; material: faeces | place: China | collected 2012 ...
CATAAGCCCAGTGGCCAGCAGGAACGTCAGAGAACGGGTTAGCAGCGTAAGCGGAAGCGGTTACGCCCAGAGCCATTGCCATTGCGAGTACTAAGGATTTTTTCATTGTAGTTTCCTCCTCAGGATGCAGCAGTATTTTTAAACTGCTGAAATTATATTTTTACAAATCACCTTCCGGAGTCTCCCGCAAATTCCGCTCAAGAGTTGCCTTGTTTCCTCTGTCATCCTTCGCCGGTTTTTCCTTCACAATGATTTATAAATCAATATTTGTCGGTAAGAAGAGTATCTTCACTTCTTAACTACAATTGCACTATACCATGCATTGATATTCAGTGCAAGTATTTTTGTTAAGACCCTCTTAATTTTACATTAAATTCGCCTTAGTGTTACACTTATTCTTTTAGTTATCAATTATTGATTCATAATAATACTCAATAAAAAAGCTGCTGCAGCTAATGCTGCAGCAGCTTGGATTATAGACTAGCTATAAACTTATTTGAACAGGCCAAGCAGGATGCCGCCGTTTGCTGCCAGTACAGGAGCAAATACCAAGGATACAATGGTCATCAGTTTGATCAGGATGTTCATTGCAGGTCCGGAAGTATCTTTGAACGGGTCACCTACAGTATCGCCTACTACGGTTGCATCATGAACCGGAGTATGTTTGCGGCCGGAAGCTTCTACGAATTTCTTCGCATTATCCCATGCACCGCCAGCGTTAGCCATGAGGATTGCAACCAGTACGCCGGAAGCCAGGGAGCCGCCAATCAGGCCGCCCAGAGCTTCAGTACCGAACAGGAAGCCAACCAGCAGAGGAGCAACGATAGCGATAACACCAGGCATAATCATCTCATGCAGAGCAGCTGCAGTGGAGATGTCTACGCATTTTTGGTAGTCAGCTTTAGCTTTGCCTTCCAGCAGGCCGGGGATTTCGTGGAATTGACGACGAACTTCCTCGATCATCTGGTAAGCAGCTTTACCAACAGATTCCATGGTCATAGCACCGAATACGAACGGCAGGGTTGCGCCGATGAACAGACCGATCAGGGTTACAGGGTTCAGCAGGTCGATTGCTTTCAGGCCTACAGTGTGTGCATAAGCAGAGAACAGAGCCAGAGCAGTCAGAGCAGCGGAACCGATAGCGAAACCTTTACCGATAGCAGCGGTGGTGTTACCAACGGAGTCCAGGGTATCAGTGATTTCACGTACTTCAGGAGGCAGCTCGGACATTTCTGCGATACCACCAGCGTTATCAGCGATAGGACCATAAGCGTCAACTGCTACAGTCAGACCGGTAGTGGACAGCATACCAACTGCAGCCAGGGAGATACCGAACAGGCCCATGCCTGCATCTTTAGCACCGCCCATGGTGAAGAATGCCAGGATTACACCAACGCAGATGAAGATCATCGGCAGGAAGGTGGAATACATGCCAACAGCCAGACCGGAGATGATGGTGGTTGCCGGACCGGTTTCGGATTGCTCAGCAATCTTCTTAACGGAAGCATAATCAGCAGAGGTGTAGATTTCGGTGATTTTACCGATTAACAGACCAACTACCAGACCGGAAGCAATAGCTACGAATGCAGCAGTGTTACCGAAGATGGAAGTGGACAGGTAGTAAGCAGCAGCAATTACGATTACGCCGCCAACATAGGTACCATGGTTCAGAGCAGCCTGCGGGTTGGTGGATTTGCTGCTGCGAGCATAGAATACACCGATCAGGGAAGCAATGATACCAGCGAAAGCCAGCTCGAATACGAACATAATGCCTTCGCCGCCGGGATATGCAACAGCACCCAGGGTAATAGCGGAGATGATAGCACCTACATAGGATTCGAACAAGTCAGCGCCCATGCCTGCAACGTCGCCTACGTTATCGCCTACGTTATCAGCGATGGTAGCCGGGTTACGCGGGTCATCTTCAGGCAGACCTTCTTCAACTTTACCTACCAGGTCAGCGCCAACGTCAGCAGCTTTGGTGTAGATACCGCCGCCAACACGAGCGAACAATGCAATGGAGCTTGCGCCCAGACCGAAGCCGGTAACGATATCAATGTTGCCGAACAGCATGTAAGCAGCAGCAACACCAACGATACCCAGACCAACAACGCCCAGACCCATAACAGCACCGCCGGAGAAAGCAATTTTCAGAGCTTCCGGCATGCCGCCATGTTGAGCAGCTGCAGCAGTACGAACGTTAGCTTTGGTAGCAACGGTCATGCCGATGTAGCCTGCACATACGGAGAATACTGCACCTGCAACGAAGCATACTGCAGTAAGCGGAGATAAGAACATAGAAATTACGATAGCAACAACGATTACGAAAGCAGACAGTGCTTTGTATTCGCGGAACAGGAACGCCATAGCGCCCTCGTGGATGTAACCGGCAATTTCCTGCATACGTGCTGTACCAGCAGGAGCCTTACCGATTGCGCTGCTCAGCATCAGTGCAACTGCGAGTGCAATGAGGCCGACAACAATGGAGATCATTAAGAAATTCAAGACCCAAACCCCTTTCTTTTTATAAAAAAATTTAAAATTTTAAGAGCGCGGTTGCACTCTTGGTAACATGATGAGTGCGGAAAACAGGAAAATCCCGTCAGCCTTAAGCGTTGATTTTTGCCAGCGCCAATGTAATAACAGCAAATGCAACACCTAAATAAATCGTAGCCTTCGCCATGAGTGTATCAAGATCATTGCCCTTGCCAAAAAAAGCACCGTCACTGCCGCCGAAAGTACTGCCCATACCGCCGCCTTTTCCGGACTGCAGCAGAACTGCGCCAATGAGTGCTATGCAAACGATAACTTCAAGAACCATCAAGACAGTTTCAATCACAGAGCTTACCTCCTCATATTTTTGTACCATAGTATTTTACCATAAAAGACGTGCTCTTACAATCTACTTTTGCAAAATATTTTACAAAAACGCCCTAAATAAAGAAAAAGGTGAGAGTCAGCGCTCTCACCTCATCTTTTACAGCAAATAAGAAAGCTTTTTCTGCTTATTTTTTAATGTTGTAGAAAACTTTAATGCCGTTGTATTTTGCAGCCTTGCCGAGATCCTCTTCAATGCGCAGCAGCTGGTTGTATTTGGCAACACGGTCGGTACGGGCCGGAGCACCGGTTTTAATCTGGCCTGCGTTTACAGCAACAGCAATGTCTGCCAGAGTGGTGTCTTCGGTTTCACCGCTGCGGTGAGAGATGATGCAGGTGTAGCCTGCGCGTTTAGCGGTTTCGATAGCATTGAAGGTTTCGGTTAAGGTACCGATTTGGTTTACTTTAATCAGAATAGCGTTTGCTACGCCCTTTTCAATGCCCTGAACCAGACGCTCTTCGTTGGTAACAAACAGGTCGTCGCCAACCAGCTGAACTTTTTTGCCCAGCTTTTTGGTGAGCTTCTTCCAGCCGTCCCAATCATCCTCTGCCATACCGTCTTCGATGGAGATAATAGGATATTTCTCGCACAGACCTGCCAGATAATCAACCATTTCTTCGCTGGTCATTTCTACGCCTTCGCCGGTCATTTTGTATTTGCCGTCTACATAGAATTCGCTGGAAGCAACGTCCATTGCCATAACGATGTCTTTACCGGGTTTATAGCCTGCACGCTCGGTTGCTTCGAGAATAACCTCGATTGCATCTGCGTTGCATTTCAGGTTCGGTGCAAAACCGCCTTCATCACCCAAAGCAGTGCTCAGGCCTTTTTCCTTCAGCAATGCCTTCAGGTTATGATAAATTTCAGCGTTCATGCGCAGTGCTTCGCTGAAGGATTTAGCGCCAACCGGCATAATCATGAATTCCTGAATATCAACGTTGTTGTCTGCATGCTCGCCGCCGTTTAAAATGTTCATCATCGGAACAGGCAGCTCTTTGGCAGCAACACCGCCTAAGTACAGGTACAGCGGCAGGCCTACGGAAGCAGCGGCAGCCTTAGCTACAGCCATGGAAACGCCGAGGATAGCGTTAGCGCCGAGGCGGCCTTTGTTCGGAGTGCCGTCCAAGCGAACCAGCAGCTCGTCAATTTCGGTTTGGCGGGTTGCGTCCAAGCCAATAATTGCTTCGGCAATAATGTCGTTAACATTATCAACTGCTTTAGTAACGCCCTTGCCCAGGTAACGCTCTTTGTCGCCGTCACGCAGCTCTACAGCCTCGTGTACGCCGGTAGATGCGCCGGAAGGAACAGCAGCGCGTCCCATTGCGCCGTCTTCCAGGCATACTTCAACTTCTACGGTCGGATTGCCGCGGGAATCCAGAATCTCGCGAGCGTAAACTTCAGTAATCATTGCCATTTCTTATCACCTCATGATTAATCTATTAAAGTTTTACCTGTCATAGCGGCAGGCTGTTTAATATCAAGCAGCTGCAGCAGTGTCGGCGCAATATCGGCCAAAATGCCGTTATGCAGCTTGTGCTGCTCCTTGCTTACTAAAATAAACGGTACAGGGTTTGTAGTGTGCGCAGTATTCGGGGAACCGTCGCTTTCGGCCATCTTCTCCAAATTGCCGTGGTCCGCGGTAATGCACACACTGCCGCCAAGGGACAGCACCTTGCGTACAATACGGCCGGCACAGTCATCCACCTTTTCCATAGCGGTAATCGCAGCACTGAGCACACCGGTATGACCAACCATATCCGGATTTGCAAAGTTCAAGATAATCGCATCAAATTTATCCTTATCCAGCTCTGCCAAAAGTGCCTGCGTAACCTCTTCCGCGCTCATTTCCGGCTGCAAATCATAGGTTGCAACCTTCGGCGACGGAATCAGAATACGCTCCTCATTAGCATTCGGAGCTTCCACACCACCGTTGAAGAAAAAGGTTACATGCGCATATTTTTCGGTTTCCGCAATGCGCAGCTGGTGCAGTCCATGCTGTGCCAACACCTCACCCAAGGTATCCTTAATCTCCTCCGGAGGAAAGGCTACCGGTGCGGTAATTGTTGCATCATACTGCGTCATGCACACATAATTTACCGGGCGTGCTCCCTCAGGACGTGCAAAATACGGGAAGTCCTCATCATGCAGCGCACGGGTAATTTCACGCGCTCTGTCAGGACGGAAGTTGAAGAAAATCACACCGTCACCGGCAGTGATTTTGCCATCTACGCCGTCAACAGTGAAGGGCTCGACAAACTCATCCGTTACGCCTGCGGCATAGGATGCCTCTACGCCGGCAGCAGCGCTTGCAGCTTTGCCGCCCTCGCCCAGCACCAGTGCTTTATAGGCACGCTCCACGCGCTCCCAGCGCTTGTCGCGGTCCATTGCGTAATAGCGTCCGCTGACGGTAGCAATCTTGCCTACGCCAATCTGCGCCATGCCCTCCTCCAGCTCATGGATATATTCCAGCGCTGTTTTCGGACCGACATCACGTCCGTCGAGGAAAGCATGCACATAAACTTTGGTCAGTCCTTTAACCTTCGCCATGCAGATAAGTGCCAGAAGATGCTCGATATGGCTGTGAACGCCGCCGTCGGATAAAAGTCCCAGAAGGTGCAGCGCCTTGCCTGCCTGCTTCGTTTCGTCCATCACCCTGCTGAGCTCTGCATTCTTATACAAATCGCCATCCTCAATCGCCTTGTCAATGCGTGTCAGGCTTTGGTAGATAATGCGGCCGGCACCGATATTCAGATGACCTACCTCCGAATTGCCAATCTGGCCTGCCGGCAGACCTACAGCCTTGCCGCTTGCTTCCAAGGTTGTATGAGGATAATTTGCAAAATAACTGTCCAGGTTAGGAGTTTTTGCCATAGCCGCAGCGTTTGTTTTATCTGCGGGAGCAATGCCCCAACCATCAAGAATCATTAGTAAAACTGGTTTTTTCATTATCAAATTCCTAAAGACGAAGGAGAAAGCAACAGGTGCTTTCTCCGAGGTCTTATTAAAAGCTTCTTACGATTGCGGCAAATGTGTCAGCCTTCAGGCTTGCACCGCCAACAAGCACACCGTCAATACCGCTGAGGTTGAAGGAAGCAGCGTTCTTTTCATTAACACTGCCGCCGTAAAGAATACGAACCTTGCGGGCAATATCAGGTGTAAAGATTTTGCCTATTTTTTCACGAATCAGAGTGCATACTTCCAAAGCATCCTCCGGAGTAGCAGCCTTACCGCTGCCGATAGCCCAGATAGGCTCATAAGCAACAACAAGGTTTTCTGCATCCTCTGCAGAAATTACACGCAGAGCGCTCTTCAGCTGCATATTGATTTTGCGGGCAGTTTTGCCTGCTTCACGCTCAGCCAAGTTTTCGCCTACACACAGCATCGGCTTCAGGCCGTTGCGGTAAGCGGCAATAATCTTGCTGGCAACAATTTTTTCGTTCTCACCGAAAATGGTACGGCGTTCGCTGTGACCAACGAGAACATATTCAGCGCAGATATCGGCAATCATCGCACCGGAAACAGCGCCGGTGAAGGCACCCTTGTCTTCCCAATGCAAATCCTGTGCGCCGTAGCCTACGTGCTTGCCATCAATAGCATCCGCAACAGTTTCCAGTGCGGTGAACGGCGGGAAAATAACAACCTCGTTCAAGGTACCGTTAGTTTCCATTACAATGTCCTCAGCAAGCTCTACAGCTTCGCTTACGGTTTTGTGCATTTTCCAGTTGCCGGCAATCATTTTGCGGCGCAGGTCATCAAGCGCAGCAACGCCGGGCAGTACCTTGCCTTCCAGATATTCCAGAGAAGCACCGCCACCGGTGGAAATGTGGGTAATGCGTTTAGCCAGGCCCAGCTTTTCGATAGCAGCAACGCTGTCGCCGCCGCCGACAATGCTGGTAGCACGGCTCTTGGCTACAGCCTTCGCTACAGCCTCTGTGCCCTTGCAGAACGCGTCCATTTCGAAAACGCCCATAGGTCCGTTCCAGACAATCATCTTAGCGTCAGCCAGAGCTTCCGCATAAGCCTTGCTGGTTTCCGTACCGATATCCAGAGCCATATAAGCCTGATTCAGGTTTTTCACCTTTTCGGTTACATGCTCAGCGTCGGGAGCAAATGCAGCAGCCATTACCAGATCGGTAGGCAGCAGCATATTAACTTTATTTTTCTTAGCCTTAGCCAGAAGCTCTTTAGCCAGGTCCAGCTTATCCTCTTCTACCAGGGACTTGCCCATTTTGTAGCCCTGTGCAGCCAGGAAGGTGTTAGCCATACCGCCGCCAATGAGCAGGGTATCAACCTTATCGAGCAGGTTGCTAATAACGCCAATTTTGTCGCTTACCTTAGCACCGCCGATGATAGCAACGAAAGGATGCAGCGGATTGGTTACAGCCTGACCTACATACTGGATTTCCTTTTCCAACAGGAAGCCTGCAGCAGCAGGCAGGAAGTGGGTTACGCCTTCTACAGAAGCATGTGCGCGGTGAGATACACCGAAGCCGTCATTGACATACAGGTCTGCCAGAGAAGCCAGCTTTTCGGCAAATTCCATGTCGTTCTTTTCCTCTTCCTTATGGAAACGCAGGTTTTCCAGCAGCAGGATGTGGCCCGGTTTCAGCTTGCTGGCAGCAGCCTGTGCAGCTTCGCCTACGCAGTCGGGAGCAAACAGAATCTTTTTGCCCAGCAGTTTGCCCAAATGCTTAGCTACGGGAGCCAAAGACAATTCCGGTTTAACCTGTCCTTTAGGACGGCCGAGATGTGCCATTAAAATAACGGCAGCCTTTTGCTCCAGCAAATATTGAATGGTCGGCAGAGATGCGGTGATACGAGTATCATCGGTAATCTCGCCTTTATCATTCAGAGGAACGTTAAAATCTACGCGTACCAGTACTTTTTTACCGGCAACGTCTAAGTCACGTACAGTTTTTTTATCCACGGATAAGAATCTCCTTTATTACAGACCTTTTTTAGCAATATAAGCAGCCAGGTCAACTACGCGGTTGGAATAACCCCATTCATTGTCGTACCAGCTTACAACCTTAGCCATACGCTGGCCAACCATCATGGTGGACAGGCCGTCGATGATGGAGCTCAGCGGGCAGCCATTGTAATCGCGGGATACCAGCGGTTCGTCGCTGTAGCCCATGATGCCTTTGAGTTCGCCTTCAGCAGCTTCCTTCAGCACTGCGTTGATTTCTTCAGCAGTGGTGTCTTTTTGCAGCAGTACGGTCAGGTCGGTGATGGAAACGTTCGGAGTCGGAACGCGCATTGCGAAGCCGTTCAGTTTACCTTTCAGTTCCGGCAGAACCAGAGCAACTGCTTTTGCAGCACCGGTAGTAGTCGGGATGATGGAGCAAGCAGCAGCGCGAGCACGGCGCAGGTCTTTATGCGGCAGGTCCAGAATTCTCTGGTCATTGGTGTAGGAGTGAACAGTGGTCATCAGACCGCTTTCAATACCGAATTTGTTCAGCAATACTTTGGTGAACGGAGCCAGGCAGTTGGTGGTGCAGGAAGCGTTGGAAATAATGTTGTGTTTTGCAGGATCATATTTGTCTTCGTTAACACCCATAACGATGGTAATATCTTCGCCTTTTGCAGGAGCGGAGATGATAACCTTTTTAACAGTGTCATGCAGATGAGTTGCAGCCTTTGCAGCTTCGGTGAAACGGCCGGTGGATTCTACAACAATTTCAGCACCGGCTTCGCCCCAAGGAATCTGTGCAGGATCCAAGCAAGCGAATACTTCGATTTTGCGGTCGTCAACAATAATGTAGTTGCCTTCGATGCTGACTTCATGGTTGAAAGTGCCATGGATAGAGTCGTATTTCAACAGGTGAGCCAAAGCGGTGATGTCGCCAGGATCGTTGACAGCAACAATTTCCACCTCAGGATTGTTGAATGCTACACGGAAAACCTCGCGGCCGATACGGCCAAAACCATTAATACCTACTTTTGTCATAATAATTTCCTCCTTAATTTTAAGAGAATCTAAATTTTGCACAAATGTGCTTAGTAACAAATTAATACTTAAAGAACGGCGCTTGCTTATTACTCCTTGGCCATTTTAAGGATTTCATGCGCTGCGGCCTCATCGGTAATCAGAATATCCTGTCTGGAAGCACGAATAACCGATAAAATTGCTGCCGCCTTCGATTTACCTCCGGCAATACCGATAATTGTGCCGATGTGCTGCAAATCCTGTAGCATCAGGCCGGCATTATTAGTCATATAAACCTGTCTGCCGTCTAAAGCACAGTACTGACCAAACGCCTCGCCTACAGCACCGTCTGCCTCCAGCTTGGCAATTACCTCGCTGCCTAAGCGTCTGTGTCTTGCCATAACACTGGCACGGCCTACACCGTGGACAAGAATGTCCGCCTGCTTGATAATATCAACGACAGCGCGCACACCGATATCCTCTTTAAGAATACTGTTTAAGATATCCTCGCTTACACAGTCGGGAACGTAAAGCTGACGGTATGATGCTCCGAGCTTTTGCGCCAGGACAGTTGCAATCGTATTGGCCTGCAGTTCTACATTATCACCCAAGCCGCCGCGTGCCGGTACAACCACCGTATTAGGCTGGGAGCCGGAAACATTGGCTGCCATCGCTGCCATAGTAGTTCCGCCGCTGACAGCAACTATATGCTTATTGCCATCGCTCAGCAGCTTGCTGAGAATATGTGCTGCAGTACGGCCGATTTCGCGTTTGACAACATCCTCTTGGTCCGAATCACCGGGAAGAATGACAACCTTGTCAATCTTCAGTGTATCACTGAGAGTACTTTCCAAAAATGAAATATCCTGCAGCTTGCGTACATAATCCGCCAGCTCCTTAAGAATATCCGCACCCTCATCAGTCACGCTCATGCCGCTGGAGGAAAAATCCAGCAGGCCGCTTTTCTTGAGAAAATCAACCTGAGCACGCAGCACTCTTTCGCTGAGTCCCAGTCTTGCAGCCAGAGCACGTCGGCCTATCGGCGCTTCGTGGCTCACCTGACGCAGAATCTGGTAACGCTGTACGAGCAGATCTGTCAGCTCCGGTACAATTTTCTTTTGCAGATTAATAATACTATCCATAACCAGTTACATCCCTTGACGCATTTTGTCCCTCGTGGTACTTTTCGTGTCCCACGGATTCAATACAAATAAGTGAATTATTTGTCTATAGTTCATTATAGCATACTCTAATTAAGAAATAAAGTGCTGTATTAGTGTTTATCGAAAAAAATTTGTTAAAGCCAGTCTTTGATTAGCTACTGCTAACTTAAGCTGTCTAAAAATAGTTTTTATCCGCTGAGTTCTTCGCTGAGAGCAAAAAAAGAGCTGCCGCATTACGCAACAGCTCAAAATTTTTTTATCTGTTATTAACTGTTTCAGGATACATATCATGCATGAAAAGACGCTTCTTTGCAGCCTGCTCCCATTCGGTTCCCGGCTTGCCGTAGTTAGCATACGGATCGATGGACAGACCGCCGCGCGGCAGGAATTTGCCCCAAACCTCAATATACTTAGGCTCCATCAGCTTGATAAGGTCCTTCATGATGATGTTCACGCAATCCTCATGGAAATCACCGTGATTACGGAAGCTGAACAGGTACAGCTTCAGAGATTTGCTTTCCACCAGACGTTCGTCCGGTACATAAGAAATGTAGATGGTCGCAAAATCAGGCTGTCCCGTCATCGGACAAAGGCTGGTGAATTCCGGGCAATTAAATTTAACCCAGTAATCATTTTGCGGGTGCTTATTTGGGAAAGATTCCAAAACCTCCGGCGCATAATCGCTTTTATAAGCAGTTTTATGGCCTAATAGGCTTACGCCCTGCAATTCTTCTTTACTTCTGCCACTTGTCATTATTGCTTACCTCCATCAAATGCAAACAGCTTGCCTGCTCCCACACGTTCCAAAGCGGTAACCAGCATTACACTCGCAATACCGCAGATGCACTGGCCAATCAGCAGACTGCTTGCCAGTACCAGATACGGAATATCCAGCAGTACGCTCAGCCATACAGGAACACCAAGTCCCGGTACAAAGGTTACTGCTGCCCAGATAATCCAGTTGCCGCAACCACGACGCTTAGCCAAAACAATAATACCGGTTGTTACAATTCCTACAATAAAGCCGCCGATAATATCCGGCAGACCAAGACCGCCCATCACCGTATTGCTGACAACGTTTGCCAAGCCAAACGGCAGCACCAGAAACGGGAAAATAGCACTCAGACCATACAGCGCAGTAGCAATACGAATCTGATACTGACCAAAAGCAAAGCTCTGGGTGCACATCATCACAACAATATATAATGCAATACACAATGCGGAAAATACTAATTTTTGGTTACTTAAGCTCTTCATTATCATTACCTCCTCAAGCTTCTACTAAGGGATCAACAACACCGTTGGCAGCAAAGGCAGCCTCACGGTCAATACAGGTGCCGCACTTGTGACATGGCTTTTCGCCACCGTCATAACAGCTCCATGTAAGCTCATAGGGAACGCCAAGACGCAAGCCCTCGGCAACAATATCCTTCTTAGTTTTGTCAACAAAGGGAGCAACCAGACGCACCTTGCGGCCGCTTCCCAAATATACTGCCAAATTCATCGACTCATTAAATTCAACACTGCAATCGGGATAAGCATTGCCTGCAGCATCATCGGCATGGGGACCGTAGTAAATCTCATTGCATTCATATTCCAGGGCAATGCTTGCCGCAGCAGACAGGAACAGGCCATTACGGAAAGGAACATATGTGCTTACAGGCTCACCCTTGCTTTCCTTCAGCTGCTCTGCATAGGATGCGTGCGGAACACTTTCATCTGAGCCCTGCAGCAGGGAGCATTTGCTGTGCGCAAAAATCTTCGACAAATCCATATGCAGCAGCTCTACGTGATAATAATCGGCAATCGCCTGCGCTGCTGTAAGTTCCTTGGCATGCTTCTGACCGTAGGACATCGACAAGGCCAGAACATTATCGCCGTATTTTTCTTTTGCCAGTGCCAGACAGGTTGAGCTGTCTACGCCACCGCTTAATAATACTAAAACCTTCATTTTTCCTCCCAATTAATGAGCGGGCAAAGTCCACAAAATATAAAAGGATTCCGTCATCTACAGACGAAATCCTTGCATACATAAAAAATACCGGCCGGCGCCAGTACATCGCCCGTAGTTTTAATTATAGACAGGATGGTTACGAACTGTCTGTTATGAACTTCTAAGATATTATACAGCATATCGCGTTATTTGTCCAGCGTAAGGAAATAGCATAATCAAAAACAGACACCGCCGACATACTTAAAGCATATCGAGGTGTCTGTCTTAAAAGCGTTATAGCTTATCTACTATTATACAATCGCTTTATCAGGCTTTACAAAGAACCAGGCAATAGCACCGCAGATACCGGTTACAGCAGTTGCTGCCAAAGCAGCCTGCCAGCCATAGTTGGTTGCAAACCAGGCAGTAACGGTCGGAGCCAAAACGCCGCCGATATTGCCCCAGAAGTTCATCCAACCGGATACGGAACCGGCAAATTTACCGCCCATGCTGATAACGCTGGACCAGGAAGCACTCATGGTCAGACCGAGAGAACCTAAGGATACGGAAAGCCAGAGAACATTCATCATCGGATCGGCAGTACGGGTGGAAATGTACAGCGCACCTGCACAAAGAAGAATACCTGCAGCACCGGTTGCAGTCTTAACCATGTTCTGAGACATGCCGCTGCGCAGCAGTTTATCGGAATAGTGACCGCAAAGAGTAACTACAGCCATCAGAGAAATCCAGGGAGCAGCTGCCCAGATACCCATTTTAGCTAAGGAGAATTTGTGAACCTCCATAAGGTACATCGGCAGCCAGGCCAAGAAAACATACATGATATAATCGGTAATCAAAAACTGAATACCCAAAGCCCAGAATTGGGAAGAACGCAGCAGCTTACCCCACGGAGCAATCTGTTTTTCACCGGTTGCTTCCACACGGCCTTCGTTGATGTGAGCCAATTCTGCTTCATTAACATAAGGACTGTCCTTCGGATCATCAGTAACATATTTATGCCATGCCCAAGCCAACATCAGACCAACTACACCAAAGCTGAGGAATACATGATGCCAACCAAAGGTTGTCATCAGCCATACTACAACAGCAGGACCGACTACAGGACCAAAGAAGCAGCCATTGAGAATAAAGGAGCTTGCCTTGCCCTTTTCGTCTTTATTAAACCATTTGTGCTCCGCCATAGCGAATGCAGGATAAATCGGTGCTTCGCCCAAGCCAAACATCAAACGGACAATCGCAAAGGTATATTTACCACTTGCCACAGCAGTCAAGGCAGTAAATACAGACCACCAGCCGCAGGCAATAGAACCGGTAAAGCGATGACCGAATTTTTCAGCCAGCATACCTCCCGGAACCTGCATTAAAGCATAACCGGCGAAGAAGAAGGATTGAATAAGGCCCATATCAATTTTTGTAAAGCCGAATTCCTTCATGATTACAGGTGTTGCAACAGAAAGGTTAACGCGGTCCATGTAGGATACAAAGCTGATAGCAAAAATCAACCACGCTACCTTCCATCTAAAGTTTGTCATTTTCATAGTTTTCTTTCCCTTCATAAAAAACAAATTCTGTTCATCTATATATTTTCTACCGAACAGTTAACAACAATGATACTATTTCTTCTCAAAACTGTCAATGTTTTTCGCTCGTTTGATTTGTGCGAATATTCGTCCACTGTATGAGGATGTTTGGATTTTATAAGGGAATCGAAGAAATGCGTCATAATAGTATATTGCAGCAATGTAAATCGAAGAAGCGAGTCCGCAGGACGACGCTGATTGGCTGTCACACATAGAACTCTGGTAAATTGAGCGAGAGGTAATATCGTGCAAGGAATAGCAATTTTAGCAAATGAGTGTCTGGAACCATAGAAGTATCGCAATTGTTGCGGGCGCATCCAAGAAGCTAGTCCGCAGGACGACGCTGATTGGCTCAT